>Ga0137403_10008442_pt1 | contig 11534 bp, 6 predicted proteins | sample CZOMad2_1_16fung_FD_122057 | JGI IMG/M metagenome (GOLD analysis project Ga0137403, IMG submission 122057) | Vadose zone soil fungal communities from Angelo Coast Range Reserve, California, USA - CZOMad2_1_16fungal (Hybrid Assembly) | ecosystem: Environmental > Terrestrial > Soil > Vadose zone...
AGCGACCCGATGTACTGCGAATAGGCGCGCCAGAAGAGCGTCTGGTTGCCGAGCTGGGCGTACAGGTTTCGCGACGCGCCCATGAAATAAACGCGCGGCGCGCCAAACGCCGGCGTAGTGTCGGACTCCGCGAAATAGAAAAGTCCGGGACGCGCGTCGGACGGATCGGTGATGGAAATATCAAACCAGCCGTTCGCGGCCTGCACGGTTACGGAAGCGATGGGCGCCGGCGCGGGGGCGGGTGTGCTGGGATCCACGCCTGCGCGCTGGCTCGTGGCGTTCACCGACGCGACAATTTTCACCAGCGTCTCGTAGAGGTACGGATCGCGATTCTTGAGCGGCGCAAGTTGGGCGACGGTCAGCATAAAGCGTCTTACAGAAACTGTTTCCTTGACAGTTAGCTATACTCTAAATAATCTCTGCTGTAAGAACATGAGAAGGGGCAAGCACCTCCGCGACAGGCTAGTTCGCAGCTCCCTCTACGGTGAGGCGTTGCGAGAAGGTGGTGTCCTCCTTGTGATCTTCGGACCGATCGTGTGCATCGAGACAAAATCACTCTCGGTTTCCTTAGTCCTTGCCATATGGGCGGTTGCAAGCATAATGTTGTGGAGAGGAGTTGAGCTCGAGGTACAGGTCAAGAAATTCGAGCGCAGCCTTCTATGAACCCTTATTTGGCTCTATTGCCGATTCTACTTTTTGCCGCATTTAGCGCAATCTGCGGATATGGGTCGCTCTGGCTCGTTGAGCGTGAGTCTGCCAAAGGACCAGCCAACCGGCCCGATCATGCGACTCGCGTTGATTCGCATCCCTCTGTTCCCGTTTCCCGTTAATTCTCGCAGGATTAATTCATACCTCTCACTGGCGCCCAGGGATCGACGCGGACCGACGGTGTAAATTTTTGCAGGCGGAACCATGCGCCCGCCTGGTTGGTGCTGACCTGGAAGGCGACGCGTTCGCCGAGCACGTTAATGGGCAGCTCGAGATCTTTCGTTGAAGGCGAGCTGAGCGGGAGCGGCTGCAGCGACTGCGGCGCGCTCGGTGAATCGGTGAAACTGGTCAGCGACAAGTTCCCTGCCCCTTCCACAAACATCGTGAGATAGCTGAAAAGCTTTCGGTGCGCGCCGAGGTTGAGGGCGAGCTCGACGGCGCGCTCGGGGAAATAGTGCGTCGTGTAGTAACTCGGAATCGCGATGCCATTGTCGGAGAGTTGCGAGTCGCTCAGTTGATAGACGCGGCCCGTCGGGCCGCCGCCCCCGACGCCGGGCGTTCCCCCACCTAGAACAACTGAGGCCGTGCCGTCGCTGCGCTCGACGAGAGCGCAGGCGTTGGCAGCAATCGTCCACGGCACCCACTTGCGCGTTTTGTCCGCGGCGGTTTTGCGGCCAGCGTAGGTAATGTTGATCGGCGGACGGCCGGCGATATCCTCCGCGTCATCCAGGTCGCGGTAGTCCAGCATAAGAATTTTGTTTGGCGAAGTGGCGGCGCCAAGCGGGACGCCGATCAGAATGCGGCGCTCCTTCGTGTCCACCGTGACCCAGAGCGTGTGCCCATGCTGCCAGTTGATCTGGTTCCAGGTCGGTTGAATCTCCTGAGAAATTTTGATGGGCTCGCCTCCGTTGAAAATGTACAGGCCGGTGCGATGCGCGATCACCACCCAGTCTTCGCCGATGCCGACGCCGCGTACGGCAGGCGTGCCGACTTTGCGCGAAACTTCCGCGATCGCCCAGAGGGAAGGCTCGTTGGTGCCGTCGTCCTGCGTGACGTAGAGCGAATGCTCTTTCACGAAGTAGAGGCGTTCTCGCAGCTTGAAAGCGGCGCGAATGGCCTGGCCATTGTTTTCGGCGACGCTGAGAAGGCCGTCGATCCCATCGTAGCTTTCGGGATCTTCGACGCGGCTGGCGCGCACCAGCGAAGCGTTCACCGGCTGCGCCGTCGGGAAAATCTCGATGCAGTCCACGTAGAACTGGCCGTTCTGATTCGGCGTGCCGTCGGCGTAGACGCGCAACAGCAGATCGCTCGGAATGGTGGTGAGCGGCGCGGTGAGCTGTGCGGTGTATTCGACGTAGGTCGTGGTCAGCTGCGTGGCGGTCAGTTGCAAGCCGATGGTGTTGATGGCGCCGCTCGCGCCGTAGAGATGGATGTACAGCGTGCCTTGCGAGAGCGTGGCGTTACGCGCGCAGCGGGCGCGCACGGTGTACTCCGTATTGGCTTGAATGCGCGGCGCGCCAAGCGCGTCCTGCACGGCAGACTGCGCCATGAGGCCGCGCGTCGGCGTCGTGCCGTTGCCCGCGATCGTATAGGCCGCGCCCCAGACGACAAAGCTCTGTTCATCGCCGCCACCTGGTGCGAAAACGGCGTCGGGCGTCCAACCCAACGGATAGTGCGGCAGCGAAGGGCCAGTGAAGCCGCCATCGAAGCCCAGATTCACCCAGTTGTTCATTTTGTTGCGCTCGCCCCACCAAAAGAGGCGCTGTGCGTAGTCCAGCACTCCGGCGCAATCGCCGAGCTCGACGAGCTTGAAGAGATTATCGACGTTGGTGCCGGCGAGAAGAATCGCGTCGGAGAAATCGAGGACGAGCGACGTCGTGGTGTTGTCCGCGAGCACCATATTGCTGCTGAAAAGCGTGGTGCCGCCGCCGGTATAGAAAAAACTCGCGCCACCCGCGCCGGTGAAGCAGAGGATCCTTGCGACGACGTTGGAAGGGCCCGTCGGAATGCTGCTAACCACGGCGCGCTTGCCGCCGCTCGCGGTCCAGTTCGTTGCGGGACCGGGTTGCGTGAGGTAGCCTTGGCGCGTTTTGAAAATCACGCAAACCTGATGCACGCCCGCGGAGAGACTGCCTGCGGCCGCGGCAGTACCACCGCCCGAAGCAGCGAGACCGCCGGTGGCAGCGGTAAAGGTGAAATGTGTGGCGTCCGGCACGTTTGTGATGGCGAAGGTTCCGTTGTAACCAGCAACGCCGATGCCGGTCGTGGTTACGAGTTGGCCGGAGACGAATCCATGCGCGACAGCCGTTTGAATCGTCACGGTGGCAGAGGCTGCGGTGCCGCCGCCGGACGCAGCGAGCCCGGATGCGCCGGCGATGTAGGTAAATTGCGTGGTCGATGGCGTCGCGACGATGGGAAACGTGCCGTTGTATCCGGCGACGCCGACCCCAGTGATGGTCACGGATTGCCCGGCCGCCAGACCGTGGGGGGATGACGTCGTGATACTGACGAGAAAACCGTTTTCCGTGGCGCCGTTGGGGCTGGCGGCAATGGTGACGGCAGCAGGCTGCGTCGCGCCATTCGGGCTCGCGGAAATTGCCACGATCACGTTTTCATCGAGGACCGTAGGCCCTGCGCCCGCGCCGCCCTGGCTGACGCGATCGAAATTCGTGTCGTCGAACTGGCGCGGCAGATCGTTTCCCGTTTTTCCGTCGCTGATGGCCAGATATTCCCTGCCGAAGAGCGTCGTCGAATTCGCGTAGGCATTCGGCGCAAGGCCATTTGCAACCGTGGCAAGAGTCCCGGGCGTAGTTTCCTTGTAGAGAACCCCGTTGGCGTCCAGCAGCATCGTGCGCAAGTTCGCGTTCAGCGTTTCGTACGTCTTGACGTAATTGATGGTGGGATTCCCCGCGAGCGGGCCGAAAAGAGATTGCAGGCCGGGGCGCGTGGCCACGCCGCCATTGCTGAAGATCACGTCCTGGCAGTCGGGCGACACTCCGTGCGGCAAGTCCGCCGGAGACATGTCTGTCACCAGGCCGCCGAAAATCTCGATGGGCGCGTCAAATGATCCGGCTGTAGACATTTCTTGTGTATATAACTAACCGTGTGATACAACTCCGCCGCTTATGCGCGCTTTGGAGAGTGCTCCCAGTGGGGGTACTGGGCACGTATGAGAAGCGTTGAGGGTTGCTTTGCAGCCCCAGGAGTTCAAGTCTCCCACTCTCCGCACCGGCCTTCAACGCGCATGTTTGAGACATCAGAGAAACGTGGTATTATGTAGGTGCTTCTCAGGCGTGCCCAGTATGGGTTGATTGAGGGCGGCGAATAATCGCCGCCCTTTTTGTTTGTCCTGCTCTATTTCTGCCAATCGTTACTTCCCTGCTTCGGGCTGCTGCTTTCCTGCACCGTCCTGCTTGCTCTTTGCCGGCTTTTCTGCAGCGACCAGCCCATATTGCGCGGCCTTCTCGCGGTCGAGGATGGCCCCGCAGGAGCGGCAGACCGCCACGCCGTGCTTGATTTTTTCCGCGCAAACGGGGCACTCGGCGAGCGGCTTTGCATCGTACAACCACGGTTTCTCAAGGCCGAGCTGGCGCGCGGCGCGGCGTTCGAGGTCGGTGATGAACATGGGATTCTTGGTGCGTTCCCATTCGAGATCGGCGGCAGCGACGAGACGCCGCTGAAATTCCCCGAGACGGCGCCGGGCATCGGCAAGTTCTGTTTCCGTCGGCGATGCGCCCGCCGCGACGAACACGCCGTGAAAACTTCCCTCGCCCGAATCGCTGTTAATCTCGCGCGCAATGTCTTCAGCGATCTCCCGCGCGGTGATGCGGTACTCCATCGTGCGCTTGTCGCCGAGATCCATCACGCCGGTGCAACTGCGAATCATGGTGACGGCGTAGGCCTCACCGGCTTCCGGCGAACGCACTTCCAGCGAACCAAAATAGGTGCGATGGCGCGGGGGCCATTTCTCCGCCGAGATATTCACAAGGGTGGCCGTACTTGCATTCGTTTCCATGAACGTCTTTCTCCTTCACTAAAAGCAAACGGACCTACTCAGCTCACTCGAAGTCGCGGTATTATTCCGTCCGGCATTTCTTGGGAGGACCTATTCCGACTCTCCAGTCCACGACCGGTTTCCGGCGAACGATTCATACCGGTGTGCCGGATTGCTTCCACACGACCACATGAATAAACGCGCCCTTTTTGCCCGGCTTCTGGCCGGCGCGATTTTGATTTTCGCATTCGGCCTGTCCGTTTATCGCGCCCGCGTGCAGCCCATCGCCCACGACGAAGCGCTGACCTATCAGACTTTTCTGGACTCGGGCGTTTCCCATGTTCTGACTTACACGCCCGCCAATCACGTCTTGTTCACGCTCCTGGCCAAGCCATTGGTCTGGGGGCTGGGCGTCACGGAGTTCACGTTTCGCACGCCAAGTCTTTTGGGTGCGACGGCGTATCTCATTGCCACCTATTTCCTGTGCGCGTTCCTTTTTGGCGACAGCCTGATGCTGCCTCTCTCCGTGGCGCTGCTCTCATTGAACCCGCAAATCCTGGAATTTCTGCCCGCCGCCCGCGGCTACTGCCTGGGGCTGGCGTGCCTCGCGGCGGCCATGTACCTCTTCGCGAGACTCGTCGATCGCGGCGAATTCCAAGCCGATGACAATTCGTGGCGCTGGGGATGCGCGATCGCATCTGTGCTCCTGGCTCTGTCCGTCACCGCGAACTTCACAAACATCGTCCCGGCCGCTTGCCTGACATTCTCGTTTTCAATCGTCGCCCTGGGAGGAGTTTCCAAATTCAAACTGCCGGCGGACCGCAAGCTGCGAGTCTTCTCCGAATCTATGATTCTTCCGGGCGCGTTCGTGGGCTTCGCCGTGCTCTGGCCGTTCCTGATTCAGGTGCGGCCCGCGCACGCGGCAACCAACATGGGCGGCGCGGCAGACTCGCTGCGGGACATTTTCAACGCGTCCTTTTTGTATAAATGGACCGACGACGTCCACTCCAGTCTGGGTGCGGCTCCGCTCGCGCCGGGCAGTTGGCAAGCGAGAATTTCCGACCTGGGTGTTTACGCGCTCTTGCCGCTCTTCTTTTGTTTTGTCGTGCTCGGTCTGGTGCTTGTGTCGCGCGCCGATTCCAGTGACCGAACGAAACACAATGCGGAATGCCGGGTATTCGCAGGCGCAGCAGTCGCTTGCGTAGCGCTGATCTTCCTGTTGCACACCGCGGCGAAAATCAACTATCCCTTCAGCCGCTACTGCCTGTTCTTCATCCCCTTGTTCACCATAGGCGCCTTACTCGCAGGCCGGGAGATCTATCTTCGCTTTCCGCACGCTTCATTGCGGGCCGCGGGTTTGTTCATTCTCGCCATCGTGCTCTGCGACTACGGAATATCCATCAATACGGCGTATTTCCGGTACAACGCTTACGACGCAATTTCCCGCGAACTTTTCCAAACCATCGCCAGGGACGCCCGGTCGCGCGGCTTGACGCGCGCGCGCGTGGGCGGCACCTGGTGGTACGAGCCGGAAATCAATTTCTACCGGCGCCGGTACAAGGCAGACTGGCTGCTGCCGTACGACATCAAGGACCGCTCCTATTTCTGGGAAACGCCCAATTCGCTGGTTCCAGCCGATTACGACTATTTCGTCTATCTTCCCGCCAGCGATCCGGGGTTTCCCGGATCGCGCGTGAGAATTCTCTTTCACGATGACAAGACGCAGGTGACGGTCGTCGCGCTCGCGCGGTCGCGAACCGCACCTCGGCCGGAGTGAAACCTCGCCATCTTCCGATTTAAGAGTGCCGAATGCGCGATCGCGCTATTGCATCCTGTACTGCACGGTGACGTTCGCATCGGCGGGACTCGTCGTGCATCCCGCCGCAGCCGTTTGTACCAGCACTTGCACCGCCGAGCCGGCCGCATAGCTTTGCGAAACGGCCCCGCTGTCGTTGGCCGCCGCGGAAATCGTGACGTTGACGGGCGTGGTGCCGTCGGTGAGCCGCACGATCGCATTGGTGGCGCATCCGGCGGGCGCGGTCTTCACTTGCACTTGGACGCGCGTAATCGTCACCGCTTTGTCCGTCGTCCAAGTCGTGCCGGTCCAGGTGGCCGTCAGCGCGCCGGGCAGGAAAACGTTTTGCTCGGCGCGCGGGCTGGCGGTGAATGTTTCCGTCCCGAAGCCCACACCTTGCGGGAAGTGTTGCGTCTTCGTCCAGTCCTGCTCGACATCAAGATGTCCAAGCGGATGCAAATTTCCGCCACTCCAGTTTTTCACGGTGGCCACGTTTCCAGAAATCAACAAACCCGGCGATCCCGAAGTGATCTGAGTATCGGTGGCGGTGAGGGCGACCGCGCCGTTCTTGTAACAAGTGAGAGCGCCGCCGGGACCAGTTTCGAGCCGCAGAATATCGCCAACGGCGCCGCTCGAAGCCGTGTTCGTGAGGTTCGTGGTCCCGGAATTCACGACGCGTTGTATGAAGATCGTTGTGCTGTTCTCCACGCAATCGTAGTAGGTGGAGCTCGCGCCCGTGCCGGAAGCAAGTACCGTTACACCCGGAAAATCGCTTGTGCCGTTGAGCGCCGTAATGGTTGCCTGCGCAAACTGGTTTGTAGAAAGAGAATTTGCGTTCCAGAAGCCCGCGTTGGACTGTCCCCCGATCGTGCCCTGAATCTGGTTCGACGCGATGTTCAACCCGTTTTGCTGAATGGTCCAGTTCGACCCAATCGCGCCGTTCGCACGCGTGGCGTTGTCGTAGGCCGAATTCAGATAGCCGGTAACGGGAAGGATGCCGGAAATGTCCGGCAACGTCTGGGTGCGAGACGCAGTAAGCGTGCCGCCGATGGTGTCCATGAAACCGCTGTTCGTCAACTGTATCTGGGGGCCCACAATGCTTGCCGAACTCAAACTTGCTGCCGCTGCCGCGGAAGCCAATGGCGGACTCACCGTGTAACTCACACTGACATTTGTATCCGTAAAGCTGGTGCCTGGCACGTTGAATGCCGCAAGACCCGAGGAATCATCGCAAAGTACCGTCAGTTGCGAAGTTCCGCGGCAAATCCGCGCGCCCACCTGCCCGGGGACCAGAGTCCAATTGACGACGCAGGATTGGTTGCCACTGGTGGTCGTGCAGGGCGTGGCCGTCAGTGGCGAAATGGTGGTGGTCCGGCCTTGTGTGTCAATCGCGAGAATGCCGTAGTAGTAGGTTCCCACGGGAATCGAGCCGCCGGAAGCGACCCCTGCTGTGGGAGCCGCCGGCACAGGCATCAAGTAGCTCAGGCTGCCGGCGCCGCTGGTAGTGACGCCCACCGTCCCAAAGGAACCACTTGCCGAAGAGACGGCTTGCGGCGCCCCGATTACGCACGCGGTTGTGCCGGAAACCTGAATTTGCGTGATGAGATTCAGATTTGCGCCCATGGCGAACAACGGGGCGCCGCCGTTGGCACAGCCTGCTCCGTATACCTGCACATCATTGAAGGGCCCGGAATTTGCAAAATCGATCATCGGCATCGCGCCTCCGCCGGCGGAGTCCGCGAAGGTCATGAATTCGATGTGGAGAGAAGCGCCGCTGAAATTCGCGTTCGCCGTGTTGAAGCGCATGAACGGAGTGATGGCGTTCTCCAGCAAACAGTCAATGCACTTGATGGAAGCAAAGCTCCCGATGTTTTGCCCCTGACTGTCGAAAACAATCCCGCCGCCGGCAAATGTGGCGGTCTTCAGCGTGACATTTCCCGCAAGCGACTGCGGGCCATTTCCAATGCCGAACGAAATCGTGTTGATGAAGGGTTCGGGGACGCCCCAATTGGCAAGGGCCGCCTGATTTCCGAAAAACACCGTGTCAAAGACGTAGAAAAACTGTCCGCCGAAACGAACCGGGAAGCATCCGGGGATGCCGCCGGCGGAAAAATTGCGAAACGTCATGTTGGTTCCGGCAGACCAGGTGTCGTCCTGGAAGTAGCAACCCTGATAGGCGCGGTTGCACTGAACGTTCAGGTTTTCAAAAGTGGCCTGCACCGCGGTGGTTCCGGTCTGAAAAATCTGCGGGTAGGCGTTGCCAATGATCTGCGCCTGGTATTTTCCGCTAAAACTTGGAAATGCGCCGCCTCCGCCTTGCGGAGCGCCTTCCCAGTCGATGCCCTGCTGCGGAATCAGAGACGCCGTGGTGCTGATGCGGCCCGCTTGCAGGACTTTGATGGTCTTCGGACACGTGGGACGCATGTCGAGAATCGTGGTGATGGGGTAGACAAGACCGCCGGAATCCGGGATGTAAATCGTTCCGCCCACGCCACTGGCGCCGCCCATGGCCGTGCAGACTGCGAGGATCGCCGGCGTGTTGTCATGCAGAACGGTCGCGCCGCTTACGGTATTGGAAGCCGCGGCGCTCAGCGTGAGGGTGTTGGTGCCTGCGCCGGCGGTCACTTTTGCGGAGAGCCATTGATTGGTGGGCGCTGCCGGCGGCAGTCCTTGCGGGACGTAGCCCGGTGCGTTTGGCAATCCTCCCGAAAGCCCGTAGTCGATGAACGCGCCGTCGACGCCGTCGGAATGGCCCACGAGCGTATAGTTGCTGCAACCCGCGCCTGCGCAGCGATAGATCCAGTGGCCGATGATGGAGGTGAAGCGCTGGTTCCAGCGAATAATGTTCTTGGCGACGACCTTGACGGTGCCGCCGCTGCACGCGTTGGATTTCGCCGGACGGCCGTATTGGTAATACGTGAAAGTGGTCGAGGTAGGCGTGGTGCTGATGACGGCTTGTCCCTCGAAACTGGAGTCTCCCGTCGAGCCGGCGAGAATCATGACCGGCACGCCGGTTTGAAAATTGTGCGCCGCCGTCGTGGTGATGGTGGTGAGACCCGCTGCGTCACGCGAGCAGCCCTGGTTCGCAACCGTCGCGCTGTTGGGACCGAGCGTCGCGGCGCCGTTCGAGATGGTGATGGGAGCGGAAGCTGCGGAGAGGCCGCCGAACATATCTTCCGCGACGATCTTGTAATTGTAGGTGGTGGCGCCGTTGAGGATTCCCTGCACGCTGGTGAGGAAACCCGGAGCGCCCACCACGGTCGCGCTGCCGCCAATGGTGCACGGGTTGCAGTTTGCGTGCGTGATGTTGAACGTGCAGGCGTTAGCGCCGGCGTTGGTGACGGGTGTAAACGTGGCGTTGAAGGCGGAGTCGGACGATCCGGCGATGGTGATGTTTTGCCCGGGACCGCAGGCCCAGTCCGTACCGGCGAAAATTGTGGCGACGTTGCTGGAAACAGAAATCGTACTGACGGGAACGGCCGCGCCCGGCGTGTAAATCGTCGCGGCGGGCCCCGCGCCATACACAGTGACGTATTGGCCATTGGCGACGTCGAAGACGCCTGCGGTCGTCAGCGTCGTACCGGCGGAGGTGATGCTGCCGGTCGTCGTGGGAGCGAAGGGAAAACCGTTGGCGTAGCTGCCGTATCGCGACAGGTCGTACCAGGGATTGGGTCCTTTGGTGCGGAAATCGGCGTCGATATTTTGCGGCGCGGTGAACGTATTGCTCACGTTGGTTTGCGCGCCAGTGCCGGGTCCGAGTGGGCCGATCTCCGTGCCGGCGTCATCCTTGTAGTACACGCGCTTGTCGGCGGTTTTTGTGTAGAGATTGACGGTGCCGGCGCCGGCGGTGCCGGGCGGCGTGCTCTGGTTGGTGAGATTCAGCGTGCCGCTGGCGAGATTGCCCACCACCGTGGTATTGCCGTTGACCGTCAAGTTGCCGCTCAGCGTGAGTGAAAACGCACTGATGTTGCCGGGGAAATTCGGAGAAGAAGGATCCGGGGAAATCAAGACATCAGGAATCTGTTTGGTGGTGATTCCTGGGCCGGACATCTCGACCATGTACTTTCCAGGGGCCGCGTAGAAATGATAGTTGCCCAGGCCGTCGGTCGTGGTGGGATTGGCGAGCGCTTGCGTGAGCGCGGCGTCCGAGTAAATCAACGCGAGCGGCGTGCAGGGCTGCCCTGTCGCGGGCATGGCACAGACGCGAATCGTGGCGCCCGCCAGCGGCACGCCGCGCGAATTGAAAACGATGTCGTCCTTGCGCGATCCCTGCGCGTGCGCTGTGCCGACGGCGCCCGGCACGACATGCACTAAGAGCGCCAGCAATCCCCAGAGAAACCCCATCGCGATTTTCGATCGTATCATTGCTGTCCCTATTCTCTGAACTGTCCCAAAATTGATCCAAGTGCATCGGAATGCTAGACTCTCGATTTCAAATCCATGTCCAATCAAACTGCAATCTCCGTACAAGTTGAATTGACACCAGCGGATATTTATCGGTTTTCACGAATGGCGTTGTTCCGCCGATTCCGGTGGTTTTTGATGATCGTTGTTCCGGCCGTTATCCTGGTCATTTGTCTGAATGTGCTGGCGGGTCAGTGGGATTGGAGTTGGCAAAATTTACTCGGGCCAGTCTTCTTGTTTGTCTTTGTGCCCTATGGCTTTCTTGTCTCCCCGTATTTTGCTGCCCGAAAATACTTAAGAAAGAACCCAAATGTTGTGGGGCCAATGAGCTACGTTTTCTCCGAATCCGGAATCGATGTTTCGGGACCTCATGCCCAAGGTCACGTAAACTGGGAGGGGATTGTTCAAGTACAGGAAACAGCGGCACAGTTTCTTTTCTATCCCCAAACGGCCATAGCTCATGTGATCCCCAAGCGTTTTCTATCGGACCCCGAGCAGCAGGCGGGCTTGCGAGTTCTGGCCCGAACCCACGTAAAGAAGGCCACGCTTCGGCGGTAACTACAGCAGCTTTCGGGCGGTGATGGCGAGCTGGACGACGTCGGTGGTGACGCTGGCGGGGTAGGCGCCCGCGGT
>Ga0137403_10008443_pt1 | contig 11534 bp, 7 predicted proteins | sample CZOMad2_1_16fung_FD_122057 | JGI IMG/M metagenome (GOLD analysis project Ga0137403, IMG submission 122057) | Vadose zone soil fungal communities from Angelo Coast Range Reserve, California, USA - CZOMad2_1_16fungal (Hybrid Assembly) | ecosystem: Environmental > Terrestrial > Soil > Vadose zone...
CCTTCATAGAACGCGCCGGTGCTGGCGCCGCCATCGCCGATATAGGCAAGCCCGACGATGTCTTTTTTCTGCAGCCGCGCGCCCAGAAGGATGCCGGTCATCACCGGAATCATGTCGCCCAGCATTGAGATCGGCCCGATGAACCCTTTGTCCAGATAGCCGAAGTGCACGTTAAGATCTTTCCCACCCGAAGGCCCCCAGGCTTTGGCCATGTATTGCGCAAAAATCTCGCGCGGGCGAATGCCTTTGACGAACACCGCGCCGAGATCGCGAATGATTGGGGTGATGAAATCATCAGGCCGCAGTGCGTAAGCCGAACCGACGGCCGTCGCTTCCTGACCTAACGATCTATAGACACCGCCGACAACCTTGGTCTGCCGATAGAGATTGACGATACGTTCTTCGACCAGGCGCGTCAGCTTCAAATAGCGATAGAGCTCAAGCATCTGATCCGGCTTAAGCGAAGTCTCGGCGATGCAGGAGCGCGGTGTACCCTCTTGAGGTTTGCGCGGCGCGTACTTGGTGCTGATGCGCATTTGAAAAGCGGGGCGATGACGCCGCGGGCCGCCTTTTTTGTTTTCGCGCTTGGGTTTTTCGTTATCAGGCATTAGCGTCAACTCTCTGTGTTAACTCAGTGGTCCTCTGTGTCGCTGTGGTCAAGGATCGCAGATAGCCACAGAGGACACGGAGAGTCACAGAGGTCACGGAGGCTATATATGGATCGTCTTGCCATGAACGCCTTCCGCGGCTTCCATCACTGCCTCGGAAACAGTCGGATGCGCGTGCATCGTGTTGCCCAACTCTTCGGCGGTCGATTCGAGTTGCATCGCGACGCAGGCCTCGGCGATTAATTCAGTCGCGTGCGGGCCGATGATGTGGACGCCCAAAACCTCGTCGTATTTCGATTCGCTGACGATCTTTACAAAGCCTTCTTCTTCGCCGATGATGCGCGCCTTGCCTGAAGCACTGAACGGAAACTTTCCAATCTTCACGTCATACCCGGTTTCGCGCGCCTTCGCTTCAGTCAAGCCAACCGATGCAACTTCGGGATCGCAATAGGTACAGTTGGGGACCAGACGCAGATTGATCGGCCGCGGATTCTTGCCGGCGAAATGCTCTACCGCCACGATGCCTTCCTTCGACGCGAGATGCGCAAGCAAAGGCGTCGGCACTACATCGCCGATCGCATAGACACCCTTCTCACCCGTCTGCTGATATTCATCGACCTGGATAAAACCCTTTTCGACTTTGATTTTCGTGCCTTCCAGGCCAAGCCCCTGAGTAAAAGGCATGCGGCCGACTGCCACCAGGAGCATCTCAGCTTCCAGCTTCAGGTCCTCACCCTTTGAAGTTTTGCCGGTAACGACGACACCGCTGTCAGTCTTCTCAAGCTTCTCCAGTTTGGTGTCGAGCTGCGACTTAATTCCCCGTTTGCGAAACGATTTTGCCAGCTCGGCGGAGACTTCTTCGTCTTCGAGCGGGACCAGCCTGGGCAGCAACTCGACCACGGTCGTCTCTGCGCCAAAGCGAGAATAGACTGAGGCGAACTCAACGCCGACAGCGCCGCAGCCCATGACGATCAGAGACTTCGGCACTTCAGTTAATTCGAGAATGTGATCGCTGTTGACGACGCGTTGGCCGTCAGTTTCAAATCCTGGAATAGGCCGCACGACTGAGCCGGTGGCGATAATGATGCTTTTCGTTTCGATCGTTTGTTTGTTGCCGTCTTCGCCGGTGACTTCGACCTTACCGGGCAACGCCAGACGACCCGTGCCTTTGAAGATCGTGACTTTGTTCTTCTTCATCAGGTATTCAACGCCCTTGGCGTTCTTCATCACGACTTTGTCTTTGCGTTTTTGCACGTCCGCAAAGGCCAGTTGAATGCCCGACGCTTGCACGCCGAAGTCAGCGGCGTGCTGCATCTGTTCGTAAACGTGCGCCGACATCAGAAGCTGTTTTGTTGGGATACATCCGCGCAGGCCGCAAGTGCCGCCGAGACGCTTGTCTTTCTCGATAATTGCAACTTTCAAACCCAATTGCCCGGCGCGAATCGCGGCGACATAACCGCCGGGGCCGGCGCCAATGATCGTCACATCAAATTGTTCGTTTGCCAATCTGGGAATCTCCTCTTGAGACGGTTGTAGCGCAACTTGTTAAGTCGCGCGAGCAGTTTCGCAAGTTAACAACTTGCGCTACAGATCAGTTTCTTAGATCGTTTTCGAAAGAAGGCATTATAGTCGCTCGACTGTGATTGAGCCAATTGGAGGGCTTGGCTCGACAGTGTCTCCCGCCCGGGCTCCGTAGGAGCCGAATACTTATAGCAACACGTAGCTTTGAAGGAATTCCGAAGCTCCGTCAGGAGCGGCATGCCGCCCCTAAGGGGCTGGTATCGGGTGGTGATGGCGGAAACTATAAATATTTCGTCCCTCCGGGACTTTACTGCAGTGACGCTACATCTTGAACATGCCCTGGTAGTCCGTGGTTAACTTGTCGAGCTTGGCTTTGAAGGCCGGGTCGCGCATTGAGGCGCCCATATATTGTACGTGCAGGTTGGCGACCTTCTTGGCGTCTTCAACCAGACTGGATTCCATCATCTTCTTGGTTTCTTCGCCGACCTGATAACCACGGATGGCCTTCAGCTTGTCCATCTTGCCGGTCATCTCGGTTTTCCTCGAGTCAAAATACTTCTGCGCGTCGTCGACCCCGTCGGCCGGGTTCGAAGCAGCATCAACCCGCTTGACCATCTCGTTGGTAAAGGAATCGAAATCGGTGAGAATGGTTTTAGCCTCGGCGTCTTTTTTACAGCCGGCCAACGGCAGACAGGCAAGACAGATTAGCAGGGCGAGAAACGTGGTGCGCATCAAGGGGAAGCCTCCACAAGTTGGTTTTGAAGCGCTATCATCTAACCGACCGCGAAGGGCAAAGTCAAGAAAACAGTGGGCAGTAAGCAGTAAGAAGGAAGAGCGGGGCAGTAGCCCGACCGTCAGGGAGGGCTCAGTCAGTACCGAGAGCGGTCGCGACCGGGTCAATCACAGAAGCGGATCAGGGGAGATAACAAGATGATACATTCCGCAGGCTTTCTAAAATTAGTTGACGACGCAAAGACGCGTATCAAAGAAGTGACCGTCGCCGACGCACGCGATCGCGTCGGCACGAACCGCGACGCCCGTTTGATCGACGTGCGCGAAGACGACGAGTGGCGCGCCGGCCATGCCGCCGGCGCCGAACATCTCGGTAAAGGAATCATCGAACGCGACATCGAAGCCACCGTCCCTGATAAAGCCACCGAAGTGATCTTGTATTGCGGCGGCGGCTATCGGTCAGCGCTGGCGGCCGACGTTCTGCGGCAGATGGGCTACACAAATGTCTGGTCGATGGCTGGCGGGTGGAAGGCCTGGAAAGATTCAGGCGCGCCGGTGGAGTGAGTCAAGGAACCGCCGTGAAATTGGTCATTAGTTTTGCATTGAAACCGAAATCCGTTTCAAGAGTAATTATATAGTTGACTCATCAGCCCGCAGAGCGGGCGCCAGCATAAAGCCTGGGGCGTTAGCCCCAGGATCGAAATCGAAAAATAGCTCCAGCCCGCGGAGCGGGTGGCAGCCTTTAACGGAACCATTCGTATGTTCAATTTCGTGATATCGAAGATGAACCATTTTGCGAAAACGCCAAATTATGAGATCTGTCGCCCGCTCCGCGGGCTAGGCCATTCTTGTGCACTCGATCCCGGGGCTTACGCCCCGGGCTTTACGCCGTCGCGCGCTCCGCGCGCTCTTCTCGTTCCGACGTAGTTGGTGAGCCAACTATATGATTACCGTTTTAAGTGGTTTGCAGCAGTAACGGCCAGGCCTGGTGCTTAACTCCCGAGTTGCGGCGAAGATTTCAGTTCAAAACCGTTTGATTTGCGAGTGGATTCTCTATCGAAGCTGATGGCGTGCCGCTTGATCATGCGATCGAGAGTCTTCCGATCGACTCCCAGCAAACGCGAGGCTGCCTGCTTGTTGCCTCTCGTATGTGCCAGGACGCGGGCCACGTGGCGCCCCTCAATCTCAGCCAGCGAAGGCCATTCTTCTTTTTCCGGCGCAGCTATCGCACCTGACGGAACCGGCTTATCGCCGGCTTTCGCCCGTTGCTGAGAATTGCGGATGCGTTCAGGAAGGTCCTGCACCCGGATCAATCCGTCACACATCGCCGCTGCGCGGACCACTGCATTCTCGAGCTCACGAATATTCCCGGGCCAGTTATATTTCTGCAGCAGTTCAAGTGCTTCCAACGAAAAGCGAACGCTGGGCCCAAGCGAATAGACTCGCTCGGCAAATGTTTGCGCCAGTGGTGGAATGTCTTCGCGGCGATCGCGCAGCGGCGGCAGCATGATCGACACGGCGTTCAAACGGTAGTACAAGTCTTCGCGGAACCTGCCGGCCTTGACCTCGGCTTCGACATCGCGATTGCTGGCGGCGATGACTCGGACGTTGATGCGTTGGGTCTGGTTTGAACCAACTCGTCGTACTTCGCCTTCCTGCAAAACGCGCAACAGTTTGACCTGAAACGACAGAGTCGTCTCGGTGATTTCATCAAGAAACACTGTGCCCTCGTTCGCTTCTTCCCACAAACCACGGCGGTCGCGATCGGCGCCCGTAAACGATCCCTTCAGGTGACCAAAGAGTTCGGACTCGATCAACTCCGCCGGTATGGCGCCGCAATTTACCGCCACGAACGTCTTGTCGGCCCGGCCGCTGCGACGGTGCAAGGTTGAGGCCACCAGCTCTTTCCCAGTTCCGGATTCGCCGGTCAGAAACACCGGCAAGTTGGTTGCGGCCACGCGGCCCACCTGCTTCATTACTTCGATGAAGGCGTGGCTGCGGCCAACCAGATCGATCTCGGATTGATTGGGCGTGACCCGTGTACCAACCGACACCCGATGCGGACGGCTGGTTAGTTGATCACGCAAAGCGGCCGCCAGCGATTGCAGAGCTTCCACGCCGAACGGTTTCAGAAGATAGTCATAAGCGCCAAAGGCAGTCGCATCCAAAGCACCGGCAGCATTGCCGTGTCCGGTCATCAGGACAACTTTCGTTTCAGGAAGCTCTTCCTTAAATCTTCGCAGCACGGCAAAGCCGTCCGCGCCGCCCAGCATGACGTCGCAGAAGACTGCCTGCCATTTCTGGTGCGTTAACATTTCAAAGGCTGCTTCAGCGGAGGCGGCGCGAGATACCGTCCAACCGTCACTCTCGAGCACGGTGCAAACAAAGTCTCGCACCGACTGCTCGTCATCAATTACCAGGGCGTGTAAAGTTCGGTTCGTCATATCGGTTCTTCATCTTAGTAGCACAGACTTTAGTCTGTGATTCGGTTCCGGACCCAGACTGACTGTCAGTGCCGCTTCTATCCGTTCGCCGCTGTCCGCAGACTGTCCTTATCTCGCCGCACACTATTGGATAGCACATGGATCTTCCGCTGCGGGTCGATGGAAATCGAAGATTCAAAGACTTCGGGAGGCATGGGCTTGCCGAATCGAAAACCCTGCGCCTCGTCACATCTGAGCAAACGCAAGAACGCCACCTGCTCTTTTGTTTCTACGCCTTCCGCAATTACCTTTAGTCTCAAATTGTGGGCCAAAGTCACGATGGCCATCACCAACGCCGCATCGTCGGGATCGGTCGTGGCGCCCATGACAAACGAGCGATCCAACTTCACCGTGTCAATGGGAAGGTGCTTTAGATAACTCAGCGACGAGTAGCCCGTGCCAAAGTCATCAATCGCGACCTTCACTCCCAACCTTCTCGCTTGCGCCAGCAGTCTCGCGGCAGCTTCCGTGTTCTCCATGATTGAAGTTTCGGTCAATTCCAGTTCAAGACACATCGGATCCAACCTGGTTTCGACCAGGATCTCTACCAGTCGATTAAGAAAATCCTGCTGCTGAAAATGGCGCGCCGAAATGTTCACCGCAATCCGCAGCCGGCCAAAACCCTGGTCCTGCCAGGCCCGCGTCCGCGCGCACGCGGTCCGCATCACCCAATCACCAATATCCAGGATTAACCCCGTGTCTTCCGCCAGCGCGATGAATCTAGCCGGGAGAAGCAAACCAAGTTCAGGGTGTTGCCAGCGGACCAGTGCTTCCGAGCCCACCACTTCGCCGGTCACCAGATTCACCACCGGCTGGTAATAAGTAACGAACTCTTCGTTTTCGATCGCCCGCCGCATGCTGGTCTCGAGAGCCAGGCGCTTGAGGGCCATCGCATTCATGTCCGCAGCATAGAACTGATAGTTATTGCCGCCCCGCTTTTTCGCTCGATACAGCGCGGCCACTGCGTTTATCAGGATCGTGCTGCTGGTTTCACCGTTAGCGGGAAACGTGCTGATCCCGATGCTGGTGGTCAAATAAACTTCTTGCTCGTCCAGATGGAAAGGCGCCTTGAACGCATCACTAATGGCGCTGGCGGCTTCGGCGATATCTGCCGCCGCCGTAACTTGAGTTAATAACAGCGCGAACTCATCGCCCTCAAAGCGCGCCACGGTGTCTCCCTGCGCGACACAGCATTGGAGGCGGGCGGCTGCGGCAGTCAACACGACATCACCGGCCGCGTGGCCGAGACTTTCAGTAACCTTCGTGAATCGATCGATCGACACCAGCATCACCCCGACCAGATTCTGGTTGTGCCGCGCAATCGCCAACGCCTGGGCGCAGCGATCCTCAAACAGAACTCGATTGGGCAGGTCCGTCAGCCCGTCGTAGTAGGCCAGATGTTCGATCCTGGCCGCACGTTCCTTGACCAAATCCTCCAGGTGGTTTTCATAGCGGCGCTTTTGCACGAGCAACTGGTGATGAGCGAGGGCGCGGTCCACGGCGGTCTCAACCAGCCGGAGATCCAGCGGCTTGGTAATGTAGTCAAATGCTCCCGCCCGCATGGCGTCGATCGCAAAGTCGATGGTTTGCTGCCCGCTAATCATCACCACGACCGTGTCCGGCGCCAGTTCCAAGACGCGGGGCACCAGATCGAGACCGCTAATGCCTCCCATATTTATGTCACTGATCACCAGGTTGAAGTTGATCGTGCGCAGGATCGCCAACGCATCCTCAGCCGAGCCGACGGTGGTGCATTCGTTCTTTGGGCTCAACAGGTCTTTGAGCAAGCTGCGAATCTGTTCATCGTCGTCGATGATCAGCACGTTCGGCTTTTCTGAGTTCGTGTCAGACATAAAAGATCTCGTTTACCTTCGATTCACATCTCCAATAAGGAGGTGTCGGAAGCCCGCGCGTAAGCAAGGGCGATGTTCCGGAGCGGGCCCTCCCTAACGGTCGGGCTTCTGACACACATCAGTTGCTCATCGCCAATTCGGAATCCAAAACCTCGCGCACCTTCATTACCAAACCGGCAGGCGTGAATGGTTTTTGGATGAACTCAACATTCGAATCAAGAACACCGTGGTGAACAATTGCCTCGTCGGTGTAGCCGGACATGAAGAGCACCCTCAGAGAGGGCAGCAACTCAGTGACCTGGTCGGCTACCTCTTTGCCACTCGTCTCAGGCATGACTACGTCGGTAAGTAACAGATGAATCGGCTCGGTTTGTTCGCGGCACAAGCGAATGGCTTCGGTTCCGCGCGAGGCGGCCAGCACTTTGTATCCGGCCTGTTCCAGGATTTTGGACGCCAGACCACGCACCACGTCTTCGTCCTCAACCAGCAGAATGGTTTCCGAGCCACTCGGCAGCGCAAAGTCGACCACGGCGGCCACGGTCTTTTGCGGCTCGGCTATGATCTGAGGCAGGTAGACCTTGAAGGTTGTGCCATGGCCAGGCTCACTATAGACCAGGATGTTGCCGCCGCTTTGTTTGACGATGCCATAGACCGTTGACAGTCCCAGGCCGGTTCCCTTCCCCTTCTCTTTAGTCGTAAAGAAGGGATCGAAGATTCGGGCTTCGGTCGCTTCGTCCATGCCGATGCCGGTATCGCTGACCGCCAGCATCACATAGTTTCCCGGCACAACACCGACCCGCGTGTTGGCGTATTCCCAATCAAGCTCGACGGTCGCGGTTTCGATCGTAAGGTTGCCACCCTGCGGCATTGCATCTCTGGCGTTCACCACCAGGTTCACCAGCACCTGTTCGATCTGTCCGGGATCGGCTTTCACTCGGTTCAGCGCGGGATCCAGCCTGGCCGTCAGCACGATATCTTCGCCAATCAACCGGTGCAGCATCTTGTTCATATCGGTGACGATGTCGTTAAGATTGATGGGCAGTGGCTGCAGGATCTGCTTGCGGCCGAAAGCCAGCAGTTGCCGCGTCAGATTCGCCGCCCGATCGCCGGCCTTCTTGATTTCCTCGAGATAACTTCTGAGCGGGTGGTGCTCGTCGATGCGCTGGAGCGCCAGTCCGCTGTAACCATTAATGGCCGTCAGCAAGTTGTTGAAGTCGTGGGCGACTCCCCCCGCCAGTTGCCCAATCGCTTCCATCTTTTGTGATTGACGAAGTTGATCTTCGAGGTGTTTGCGTTCAGTAACATCCCGCGCGATGCCCTGCACGCCCACCGCGACTCCATCTCGATAGACCAGCTTGGTGTTGGCTTCGACAGTTATTCGTCGTCCGTCTTTTGCGATGATCTCCATCTCGTAGGCGGTCACCCGATCGCCGGCCAGCTTGCGAGTCAGCATTTCCTTCGCGCTGCTCAGGTATTCGGGCGCTACCGTTTTCGAGAGATTGAGTTTAAGCGCCTCTTGTACTGTGTAGCCCGTGATCGCCGCGCCGGCTTTGTTCATCGAGGTGTAATTGCCGTCAAGATCATGGGAGTAAATGATGTCGTGAGCATTCTCGACCAGATCTCGGTATCGTTCTTCGCTTTCGCGCAGATCGCGTTCGGCGCGCTTCCGTTCGATGCCCTGAGAAATGACATCGGCGACCGATTGCAGCGCATCGAGAGTGTCCTCGGGCAGTTGCTCGCGAGCGAACATCGCCATCACGCCAAGTAGCCGATCCTCGACCATCAATGGATAACCGGCAAAGGCAACCATTCCCTGTGCATTGGCCCAATCCTTGTCACTCACACGCGGATCGTTTTGCACGTCGTTGGTGATGTGCGGCGCGCGCTCCTGGGCAATCTTGCCAATCTTGAATTGACCGACGGGCACGCGGGCGTGGCCGCCGTCGATGTGAGTGTAGATTCCGGCGTTGGCCTGCAACTCCAGGATCTTTCCGTCGCGATCCAGGGTCCAGATCCGGGCAATAGCAGCATGCAGATGTTTGACCATCGCCTCGGCACACGACTCGAGCGTGGCCCGCAGCGGCGCGTCGCCCACTGCCAGCGCGGCGGTAACATCAGTGCGGAATAACGCGTGGGTTTCGCGCCGGGCCTGCATTTCTTCAGCTCGCTTACGTTCAGTAATGTCTTCGACACTGCCTTCACGGTAAAGCTCGTTTCCGTTGGCGTCGTAAGCCGAGCGCCGGTTTAACGAGAGCCAGATCTTCTTACCATCTTTGCGGTAAGCCTGAAACTCGAACCCCAGTAAGATCCCGCTTTGTTTCTCCAAGCGAGCGGCCTCTGACCGGCTCTCAGGATGCACGTAGATCTGATGTGCAATATCCGTAATCTCCTGGACCACTGCTTCAGGCGAATCGTAGCCCAGAATGCGGGCCATCGCGGGATTGACCGTAATGAATCGCCCCTCAGTCGTCGATTGAAAGATTCCTTCGACGGCATTCTCAAAGATCGAGCGATAGTTCTTTTCGGCTTCCTGCACCTGCGCATACAGCGAGGCGCTTTCCAGGGCCGCGGCTGCCGTGCCGGCCAGAATGGTCAGGGCCTTCATTTGTCCGAGGGTGAACGGGCGCAGAAGGTTCGTCATGTTCAGATTGATGATACCGACCAATTTGTTTGCCACTTGCATGGGGATAGAAACGGCGGAGCGAATATCAGGTCTGGGCCAAAGCGCCACGAAACGCTCATCAGAGACCTCTCCATTAAGAATCAAGGACGTCCGCTCACGCGCGACCCAACTCGAGATGCTTTCCTGAAGCGGGATGCGCTCACCCAACAGCCGTTCGCGTTTTTCACCGCGCACCGCGGCGACATAGAGCTCGTTGCCATCAGCCGTAGGTAACAGAATCGATACTTCGTCGGCCTGACTCTGCATCAAGGCCGCATCGGCAAGTTTGCTCAGGACCGTCTGCGGATCCAGGGTGAAGGCAATCGTTTCACTGAGTTCATGAATGGCCACGGCTTCGCGGAGCTGCACATTCTCTAAACGCAAATGACGGGTATTCATTGCCCGCGTCAGCACGGGCAGCATCGTCTGCAGCCGAAAAGGCTTCAGCACATAATCAAACGCGCCCATCTTCATCGCATCGACTGCCGTCTGAATCGTGCCCTGCCCGGTCATCATGATGCAGACCAGGTTCGGATCGATTTGCATTGCCTCGCGGACCAGCTCAATGCCGTCGATGACCGGCATCATCAAATCCGTCAGGAGCAAATCAAAAGCATGGACCCGCAACGCTGCCAGCGCCTCTTCGCCGGCGGTAAAACCAGCGGCTTCATAACCCTGCGCAGATAATGCTTCGACGAGGATCTTCTTGAGCTCGATCTCGTCGTCTACTATCAGGATTTTTCCGACGCTATTGGTTGTCATAGCAAATTCGCCGCGCTTCCATTTGCGGTTACCTGAAATGACGCGCGTCCAGTTGCGCCCGTCACTCGCGCGCGCCGACGGTGGATACCTGCCGGCCGCCAAGCTTATCGAAACCAAATACGGATCGCGTCATTACCGGGGCCCCTTGCACTATTTTAACAAGGCGCGCTGAATCGCTTTCATTAGTTGATCGTTATCAACCGGCTTTTGGAAAAACGCTTCGGCGCCCGAGTCCAAGGCTCGTTTTTCGTTGGTCTTGGGATCACTGGCGCTGACTACGATTACCGGAACGCAAGCCAGCGAAGCCATGTGCTGCATGCGTTCGAGTACGACGAATCCGCCGCCGCCGGGCAGGCCGAGATCGAGCAAGATCAGATCGGGCGCCTCTTTCTTCGCAATGCTCAGGGCCATGATGGCATCTGCAGCAAACGCAGTTTCGTACTCGCTCGCTCTCAGTCGTACATTGAGGGCACGACGCAGGTCTGCGTCGTCTTCAATGATTAAGATTTTATTTCCTTTCACAATTAGTTGTTCCTTTCTCTCAAGTTCAAAACTCGAGTTCATAACTCACGTTCATAACTCGCGTTCGGGGTTCAACCCTTGCTTTGCAAGCTAAAGACTGAACCCTTAAGCTGGCCTTTTCTTCGCCAGTGCCGTGGGCACCGTGAAAAAGACGGTAGCGCCTTGGCCTTCTTTGCTTTCGACCCAAATCCTGCCGCCGTGCAGCTCGATCAAATGCCGGCAAATGTGCAGTCCCAGGCCTAAGCCTTTCCGGCTCGATTCCAAAGTGTTTGGTGATTGATACAGTCGATCAAAAATCTTCGGCAACGAGTCCGCGCTAATCCCGCATCCGGTGTCGGCCACCGCGATGCGCACAAACTCGTCGTTCTCGTCTCTGTGGCCGCTAACGGAA
>Ga0137403_10008444_pt1 | contig 11534 bp, 6 predicted proteins | sample CZOMad2_1_16fung_FD_122057 | JGI IMG/M metagenome (GOLD analysis project Ga0137403, IMG submission 122057) | Vadose zone soil fungal communities from Angelo Coast Range Reserve, California, USA - CZOMad2_1_16fungal (Hybrid Assembly) | ecosystem: Environmental > Terrestrial > Soil > Vadose zone...
CACCTGGGCGGCGAGGAGGAGATCAGGAACGAGGCGATCGCCGCCATCGTATTCAGTGAGCTCACCCGCCAGATCGAAGAACTCCCGTCCCGGTGCAAGGAAATATTCAAGCTGCTTTTCTTCCATAATCTCAATTCCTCGGAAGTAGCCGATCAACTGCAGATCAGCAGGCAGACCGTCCTCAACCAGAAAGCGAATGCCGTCAAGCTCCTCCGATCGGCCCTCCTGAAAAAAGCGCTCTTACCCGCTGCGTTGATGATCATTCTTTCGGTATTCATGATCGGCTCCATTATATAGCCATTTTATATATCCAATAAAATTTCGCTAAAATGACCAGAAATGACCAGAAAATGGCCAAAACGGGCTGAAATTATGCCCAGATAGGACAAAAAGAATAAAATGGGATTATTTACAGGTAAACATTTAGTTAAAGCGTGGTTATAGTTTGTTATAGTACGTATCTATTATAGAATTCATTAAAAAAATTTCGATGTCCGAGGAATTCATAAGAATAGGGAATTTAATATATCGTTATTATAACGAAGGTGGACTGAATGCCGCTGATTCCCGGGAGTTGAACGAATGGCTGGATCAGTCGGAGGCTAACCGGGCGCTCTTTGAACGTTTTTCAGATCAGGATTATGTGTCCGAGGAACTGAATGCAGTGCAGGATAGGAATATGAACCGGGATGCCCAGTGGAACAAGCTGCTGAATATCATTTCTGCGGATCCAACTGCCAGGCCGGCTACGATGCCGCATCGCATACATATCGGCTGGCAGCGTTATGTCGCTGCCGCTGCGGTAGTTGTCGTAGTTGCGGCCGGCGCATGGATGTGGACGAAATATGGCGCGGCTAATAAGACTTTGGCCCCGGTTGCCATCGCTCCGACGCCTTCCAAAGATATCGCCCCTGGTACCAATAAAGCCATACTTACGCTTTCCGACGGTTCGAAGATCGTACTCGACAGCACGGGCAATGGAGTCATCGCACAACAAGGTAATGCCCGGATAAAGAAAATAGACAAAGGCCGACTGTCCTATGATCAGCTTGCCGGTAACGAATTAAATGGAAAACTTGGATCGACCGCATTCAACACCCTGACAACCCCCCCTGCTGCCCAGTTCCAGGTAGTCTTACCTGATGGGTCCAGGGTCTGGCTGAACAACGCTTCTTCCCTGCGGTATCCGACCTCTTTTAGAGGTAATACCCGGGAGGTCGAACTTTCCGGGGAAGCTTATTTCGAAGTGGCCAGGAATGCCGCAAAGCCTTTCAAAGTAAGGGTGAATGATATGGATGTCGACGTGCTGGGCACGAGCTTCAATATCATGGCCTATAAGGATGAGGCAGCAACGAAGACCACCTTGCTTAACGGCATAGTCAAGGTTTCGCGCGGTGCGGCTGGTTCGATCCTGCGGCCCGGCGAGCAGGCACAGCTGGGAACTTCCGGCCTGAAGGTCGCCGCTAATGTGAATACGGATGCGGTGGTAGCCTGGAAGAATGGGTTTTTTAATTTCAACAATGCCGATATCAAGGACGTCATGCGGCACATGGGCCGCTGGTACGATATAGAAGTGAGCTATGAGGGGAATGTGCCGGCAAGGTCTTTCGGAGGAAAGATGGGCCGGGACCTCAACCTGGGGCAAGCCCTGGAGATCCTGAAGACGATCGATATCAATTTCAAAGTGGTGGGCCGGAAGGTCATCGTGATGCCTTAGTCGTCCCCATGATGTTCTGATAAGAGAAAGGTTTATTGTATAATAAAAGGTGATTAGTATGCGGAATGTAATATTACTTACAGTAATGTTACTGGGCGTGAGTAGTATATGCCGCGCCCAGAACAACCCAGTCAAGTGGAATTATTCGGCTGAGAAGCTGGATGACCGGACCTACGAGATCCACATGACGGCCAGCATTGCAGACGGCTGGCATATCTACGCCCAACAACAACCTAAAGACGCAATTTCTTTACCGACGAAGATCAAGTTCAATAAGAATCCCCTGGTCAGAATGGAAGGGTCTCCCACCGAATTCGGAAAAAAGGAGAAATATTCCATCGAGGCACTGGGGATCGAGCAGTACCAGTATGCCGGTAAAGTGGACTTTGTACAGCGTGTGGAGCTGAGGGCTCCGGGCGCTAAGATCAGCCTTAGCGGGTCGATCGCTTTCCAGGCCTGCACAGACGAGATGTGTTTGCCTGCTGCCGAGATGCAGTTCAACGTGGCGCTGTAGTTAATTCAGCGCCTGACTACAATGTTTTTACCCACTCGATCATACTCGTTTAGGACGGACCATTAAGCCTGTCAGCCAAACCTTTATACTATGGACGCCGTCACTGGCAACCATTGAACCCCTCCTTTAGCCGTCTGCATTGCAGAACGATTCTTGCCATAATACCATTGATTGACTATTTCGCATGTACGTGAAAGAACGAAGGCGTCCCGGGGCTGACCTATGGAACAGCCTGGCTTTCCAGATTAATCATTGTAAATAATTTCGGCAAATTATTCTTCATATAAAACGACTGACTTATGGGATTAATCTATATTAAATTTCCGCTCCACCCGACCTGAGTTCGGGGATGGGTAGGCCCAACGAAAAGACCGGAAGCATCTCACCACTCCCGGTCGACAGGAACGCTTTACAACGTTCTGCAGCCGGGTTCACCCTTTGACCAGCCTTTCGCAAAACTGATGTTCCAAGTTAAAAAACCCAGCCAAAACAAAGATATGGAAATTAAGGCCGCCGGGGATCAACCCCCATGCCCAAACCGAAGACCCCTTAACCAAATACTGCGGGTTATGAAGATAACCATCATTTTATTGACCGTCCTTTGCCTGCATGTCAGCGCGCGCAGCTGGAGCCAGAAGGTGACCCTTTCTGTGAAGAATATGCCCCTGCAGAAGGTGTTCACGCTGATCGAGAAGCAGACGGGCTATGCCTTCTTCTACGACCTGGATCTGCTGAACGGCCGGACGGCCTCCCTGGACGTCAAGGATGCGGAGATCACTGCCGTCCTGAAGGAATGCCTGCGTGACCTACCGCTGGACTTCAAGGTCGTGAATACGACGATCGCCATCATCAAACGACAGCCTCCCAAGATCGTCGCCGAATTGGCGCCCGCCCCGCGGTCCGAGACAGAAGTCAAGGGCCAGGTGAAGACCGAGGCCGGCGCTCCGATGCCTGATGCCACCGTCACGCTGATCAGCGGCAAGATCCGGAAGAGCATCGCTACGAATGCGGAGGGGGAGTTTGTGGTGCCGGATCTGCCCAAGGGGAAGTACACGATGGAGATTACTTTCATTGGGTATGAGACTTTTCGGCGCGAAGTCATTATCGGGGATCAGCCGATCGAGGTGAGCGCGATCTTGAAGGCAGCAATAAGCGGGCTCGACGAGACGGTGGTGAAGGGGTATTATAATACGACGAAGCGATTGAATACGGGGAATGTTACGACGGTGAAGGGAGAGGATATACAGAAGCAGCCGGTGAGCGATCCGATCTTGGCGTTGGAGGGAAGGGTGCCAGGGCTTTATATCTCTCAGTATTCCGGAATTCCCGGTGCTGGCTTGATCGTGCAACTTAGGGGACAAAATAGCATCGCCAATGGGAATAATCCGCTCTATATCATTGATGGGGTGCCCATTACTGCCACCAGTATTACGAATACTAGCATTGGAGGCGGAGCAGTGGGTAGTCCTGGACCTGGAGAAGGATTAGGTCAAGGCATGAGTCCCTTTAATAGTCTTGACCCTTCGGATATTGAAAGCATCGACATTTTAAAAGATGCAGACGCTACTGCGATCTATGGTTCCCGCGGAGCAAATGGGGTGATCTTGATCACCACCAGAAAAGGCAAAGCAGGCCAGACAAAAGTTGATCTAAATGTATATACAGGCGTAGGAAAAATAGCCCGAAAAATGAACTTGTTGAATACTCAACAATACCTAGCCATGCGCTATAAAGGATTTTATAACGATTCGATTGAAGATCCGCTTAATTATGTACCACCCGATCCTACGTTTGATTATGATCTTTTAGGATGGGATACAACCCGCTATACGGATTGGCAAAAAGTATTGACCGGGGGAACGGCACAACTTACGAATGCGCATGCTTCTTTGTCGGGGGGTAACGCCAATACCCAATTTTTATTGGGAGGGGGTTATACTAGGCAAAATACGGTCTTTCCTGGAAATTATTCTGATCAAAAAGCATCGGTAAACGCCAATATCAATCATGTATCGGCAAACCAGAGGTTCCGCACCCTATTCCAGGCGCAGTATGTAAACGATAACAGTAATTTGCCGCCGCTTGATTTAACGAGTTATATTACATTGGCGCCCGATGCCCCTGCTCTTTATGATGTGAAGGGAAACCTCAACTGGCAAGATAATACCTGGACTAATCCACTATCTTATACGTTATCTAGGGCTTATGCAAAAACGGATAATCTGGTGAGCAGCCTTAACTTAAGCTATGAAATAATTCATGGGCTTCAGTTGAAGAGTAATTTTGGCTATACGCATATCCAGATGAATCAATCGATTCAGACACCCGCAACTGAATTTTATGGCCCCCCAGTTTTAAGTAACAGATCGAATCAAACAGCCAATAATAATATCAATAGTTGGATCATCGAACCTCAGCTTATTTATGATGCGATATTGGGTCAGGGAAAAATTAATGTTTTACTTGGTGCTACTTTCCAGCAAAATATGCAGAATTCACAGGCAGTAACAGGCTATGGCTTTTTATCCGATGCATTGATACCTAATATTGGATCAGCGTCAGCATTGTTAGGTTCGTCAAGTTATACAAAGTATCGTTATAATGCCTTATTTGGTCGAGTTGGCTATAATTGGAAAGAAAGATATCTTATCAATCTGACCGCCCGCCGAGACGGGAGTAGCCGTTTTGGTCCTGGCAATCAATTTGGGAATTTTGGCGCCATCGGTGCTGCCTGGATCTTTTCAAAAGAGAATTTTATTCAGCGAGGCTTGCCATTTTTAAGTTTTGGTAAATTACGATCTAGTTACGGAACAACAGGAAACGATCAATTAACCGATTATCAATATTTAAGTACATACACTTCTTTATCTTCGACCTATCAAGGAATAACGGGCCTGTATCCAAGCCGGATCGCCAATCCCTATTTTGGATGGGAGGTCGTAAAAAAATTGGAGATGGGATTGGAACTCGGATTTGCCCATGATCGTATACAGTTTGGCATCAGCTATTATAGAAACAGATCGGGTAATCAATTGGTGAAACAACCCTTACCCAGTGTTAATGGATTCACAAGCATAATGGCCAATTTACCGGCAGTCGTGCAAAATACAGGATTAGAGCTTAGTATAAATACCATAAATATTAAGACCAGGGATTTTTCCTGGACCAGTTCCGTTAATCTCACGATTCCCCGGAACAAGTTGGTATCCTTTCCTAACCTGGCAAATTCCGCCAGTTATAGAAATGCCTACGCAATAGGCAAGCCATTATTTATTCAACATCTTTATCATTATACTGGTGTCAATCCTCAAACAGGGGTATATGTGATTCAAGACGTCAACAAAGATGGTATGATTAATTCTCTTGATCAGCAGTTTTTTAAACAAATTGCTAAGGATTACTTCGGGGGCTTTCAGAATAGTTTTTCCTATAAGGGATGGCAATTGGATATCTTTTTTCAATTTGTAAAACAAACCGGCAGCAATTTTTTGGCTAATTTCGGCATTCCTGGAACGTTTAATCAGAACATGCCAACCTATATACTGAATGCCTGGCAAAAACCCGGAGATCTTGCTTCTCTTCAGAAATATACCGCCTCATATGGATCGGCAGCGTCGAATGTCTTCGGTTCCTATTATTCAATCAGCGATGCAACTATATCGGACGCTTCTTTTATACGCTTAAAGAATGTATCCTTATCTTATCAGGTAAAGGGGCTGAATAATTTGCACATTCGAAGTGCACGAGTTTATCTGCAATGCCAAAACCTGCTTACGTTCACTAACTATCTCGGACTTGATCCGGAAAACCAACGTATTTCCTTGCCGCCGATACGAATGGTTACCGCAGGTATTGAAGTAGGCTTGTAGACTTTTTTAGAATCGATAGAATTAAAAAATAAGATCATGATCAATAATAAAATCTGTTTTATTTATTCTTTTCTTTTTCTTACACTGTTGAGTTGCAAAAAGAATGTTGAAGTAGGGCCGCCAATTACCCAATTAGCAACATCCAGTGTTTTTACTGATAATAATACGGCTACGGCCGCTCAATTAGTGCTTTATTCTCAAATGCGTACAGATCCATATAACCTGGCGAGGATCACAGGATTATCCTCAGACGAACTATTTACTTATGCTACTGGTCAAGTCTCTAAAGATCTTTATGCAAATACATTAAATGCTGCCACAGATGGAGGGTCTATATCAACATGGCCTGTCACATATAATTATATTTACGAAGAAAATGCTGTTCTGGAAGGTATTGGCAAATCTGACCTCCTTAGTCCCGCAGTGAAACAACAATTAACGGGTGAGGCTGTGTTTCTTCGTACTTTTTGGTATTTCTATCTGACAAATCTTTATGGTGATGTACCTTTGATCACAACTACGGATTATAAAATTAATACAGCATTGCCCAGGGCTCCTCAGCAACAAGTTTACCAAAGAATTATTGCCGATCTAAAAAATGCAGAAAACCTTCTGAATTCCGATTATGTGGATGCTTCGGATACTGTTATTACTTCTGAAAGAGTTCGACCAACAAAATGGGCAGCTACTGCCTTATTGGCCAGAACCTATTTGTATTCAAAAAATTATGATAGCGCTGAATCGCGGGCGACAGTGGTTATCAATAATCCAATCTTTCAAATCGCTTCATTGGATGACGTCTTTTTTATGAATAGTTCGGAAGCCATCTGGCAGTTAATGCCACTTTCAACAGCGTTTGCTGCAACTGAAGGACTTTATTTCATTTTAAATACATCACCAGCAACTGGAAACAACAATAGTTCAACCATTAGTACTCAATTAATGGGTACATTTGAAGCAGGTGATAATCGGAAAACACATTGGATCGGTAGTTATACTAAAAACGGAAGCACCTACTTTTTTCCTAATAAATATAAAGATGGAAGCGCTTCTAGAACATTAAGGGAATATTCAATGATCCTCCGTTTGGCGGAACAATACTTGATCAGGGCAGAGGCCAGGGCTCGACAAGGGAATATATCCGGTACAGGTGGAGCATTGGCTGATTTGAATGTAATACGCCATCGAGCTGGATTATTAGATTATTCAGGGTCAATGGATCAAGCTTCTGTAATCGCAGCCATTCAACATGAGCGGCAGGTTGAACTTTTTGCCGAAGCACATCGATGGTTTGACTTGAAAAGAACCGGAACGGTGGATGCGGTAATGAGTCTAGTCACACCGATGAAAAAAGGCAATACTTGGAGTTCTTATCAACAATTCTATCCAATACCCATTACAGATGTACAGAATAGTTTAACCCTGACTCAGACTCCTGGGTATAATTAAATATCTTTAGGATAACTTGCACCCATAATGTAGCGATTATGGGTGTTTTTATTTCAACCTATCAGTCCTTTGAGTTACATTATCTTTATAGGACCAGATTAAATTGTTAATATCGTATTTAAATAGTTGGAAAAATGAGGTGCTTAGTTCGTTTTTTTTTCGCTTATTTACTTATTGGCAATACAGAAATATGTTTCGCTCAACAATTACCTATAATTCCAGCAAGAACGATCTCTTTTACTACCGATGAAGGGACCTATATGAATGTGGATGTTTCGCCGGATGGAAACACCCTTCTCTTCGACCTTCTCGGTGACCTTTACTCACTGCCAGTAACAGGAGGAATTGCCACACAACTCACCAGGGGTATCGCGCTTAATCTTCGACCAGTCTGGTCGCCGGATGGGAAAAGAATTGCCTATATAAGCGACATTTCCGGAGACTTTCATCTGAATGTAAGGGATATTTCAGGCAAATTCCATACTGTATTGGGAAGAACAGATGATGCATTGGATTACGGATTGGACGCTATATGGACGCCAGACGGTAATTATATTGTTATTGACGATTTTATATATGGCCTTGCAGGTGGAAAAATATCGACAGAGGACGATACTAAACACCTTCTTCGGTTTTCACCAAACAGACAATTAATTTATGGTGTTGACTCGGGCAGGCTTTATGTTTATGATCGAACGACGAAGATAAAGACGAGTATATCTCCCGAATTAAGAGGGTTTCGTAGTGGAATACTTTCATCGAATAATCGTTGGTGGTGTTACATCACCGACTCAAGCTTTAATAAATGCTTGATCATACAAGACCTTATTAACAACACTAGTCGTGTTTTAGTACCTTCATTGATCGAAAATGATCCCCGATATCAATTGGCAAGATTGCCATTTCCACATTATTCCTTTTCTCCTGATTCCAAAAGCGTTTTTATTGGATATGGCGGAAAAATACACTGTATATGCATTGAGGACGGGATCGACCGGATAATTCCTTTTGTGGCCAATGTAAAGTCTGATCTTGGTAGCTTTAATTATAATACTTTTCGTGTATCCCATGATTCTGTGAAAGTCAAATACACGAGATCTGCAAATCTAAGCCCGGATGGCAAGCATGTCATATTCTCAACATTTAACAAGGTTTATATAAAGGATCTTCCAAACGGAAGTACGCGTGTACTTACTCCACAAGCGATGAGCCAATTCCAGCCTGTTTATTCTCCAGACGGCCAATGGATCGCGTATGTTTCCTGGTGCGATACAGCAGGGGGCTATCTTTGGAGGGTCCATGCATTTGGAGGTCAACCAGAACAGCTTAGCTTCATTTCGGGACAATATCAGCAGCCGACATGGTCACGGGACGGACGGCTTATTGCCGTGATAAAGGGATTTCCCAGACTTGGGGATCGGGACGATCCAGGAAGTGGGCAATTGGAGCTTATCCCAGTAAATGGAGGAATAGTGAGAGTTATTGAAGATTCAGTACCCATATGGAATAAAATAACATTTTCGTCTGATGGGAACAGGATAATGTACAAACCAAAATATGAGCGATATGGGAAGGGACCCTTGAATCCTCAATTGGTTTCAAAAGATTTGGCCGGAGAAAATCTACATATAATAGTAGTTGATGGCTCAATTACTGCAAATCTCCAACAGATGAGCGTTTCCCCGGATGGCCGCTTTATTGTCTATTCTACGGCAGAGGATTTATACCTGGTCCCTGTAAATATGCTAACGAATCCTCAAATTATTTATGATCAAAAGAAAAGATCTTCGGTAATTAAATTTGCCCAGGGGGTTGACCCTTATTGGGAAAAGGGAGGCAAAATGCTGAGCTGGTGTTATGGTAATCGATTCTATAGTGTTAACCCGGATAAAATAATTGAATCGGCTGAAAAACAAGTTCAAAAGCCGGAGGCAACAAGATTTCCCAATGACAGGTATTATATTAGTTCTCCAATTATCCCTGATCAAGTTGTCAATCTAGATGTTGCTGTCCCCAGCTTTTATGCTCATGGAACGATCGCCTTTAGAAATGTAAGGGTCATAACGATGAAGGGTGATAAAGTGATCGAACATGGTACTATCATAGTTAGGGATGGGCGTGTTGCGGCGGTTGGACCTACTAACATGGTACCTGTTCCTGCAGGAGCTAAATTGCTTGATCTGACGGGTACAACCATTATGCCCGGACTTGTGGACATTCATTTACACACGCGCATACCATCGAACATTTTTCCGCAACAATCATGGATGTTCCTGGCCAACTTTGCCTATGGAATAACTACAGCACGTGACCCTTCCTTGAGCTTTGATTCTTATGGCTATAAGGAACTCTTAGAATCGGGGCAAATGATCGGACCTCGTTTATATACTGTGGGACGTCCTGCACGAATTTCAGATGGTATGATCGCCTGTGACAATATAGATGATGCGCGGTCTGTTGTACATAAACGGGAACTGCTTGGCGGGACGGTGATCAAACAATATTCGCTGCCAACTCGATTGCAAAGGCAATGGCTGCTTATGGCATGTCGCGAGGCAGGACTGAATATGACTAATGAAGGGGCATCTGATCCGATTTCTCAAATTGGTATGATAAAAGATGGTAGTACAGGTATAGAGCATAATCCTGTCTGGGGGAATGTTCATAAAGATGTGATCTCATTTGTGGCGGCATCGGGAATTTATCTTACTCCTACTTTGCAAGTTTGTGATGGGGCGGAAATGGGTAAAGAATATTTTAAATATAAGTATTGGCATCAGCCGGATAAGAAATTGATACGCTTTGTATTCAGCGACTCTTCTCAAAAAGGACCTAAGGGCAATGGCGCAGAATCAATCGAAGCGATCTTAAATACGCATTCCAAGGATACATTAAATCCAGGGTTTATTACTCCCTCGATTATAGATGCCCGGATCCGCAAACAAGGGGGGCGTGTAACACTCGGCAGCCATGGGAATGACGAGGGTATAGGGACGCACAATGAACTTTGGGCTTTGCAGATGGGAGGGATCAGTAATATGGAAGCGCTTCAAGCTGCCACGATTATGGGTGCGGAAGCAATTGGTATTCAAAAAGATGTCGGTTCTATTGAAGTAGGTAAAATTGCCGACTTGATCATTTTAAATAAAAACCCGTTGGAAGATATCCATAATAGCCGGGAGATCCGCTTTGTGATGAAGGATGGTGTCTTGTATGATGGCGATACGTTGGATACCATTTGGCCAATGGTCAAAAAATGCCCTGAATGGAAGCTTAAAGTTCAAAGTTATTAATGGAAGGCCGAATATCATTAATTCCCCAGGATACGCTCCCGGTCGGCATGGCTCAGATACTGCTGCGCGATCCTGTTCTCGGGCCTTTTGTCAAGGCAATATAACAGCAGCAGGAAGCACCATTCCAATGGCTTCATCATGATATAGATTAGATCGGAGACCCATTTTACGATCGAAGAGGCCGTAATAACGGTGAATGCTCGCATCCACCCGGTTATACAATCCTCTGACCAGCCGATGCAGCCTGGGCAGACGCTGCTCTAAGATCTCCTCGAAAACGTTCGAGATCAGCAACTGCCTGTTGCATTTGATCCGTCGACCGGCACGGACCCCAGATCGGACGGGACGCGCCAGGAACGCATGACCGTTTGCCGCGATGGTACACAGGAAATGGCCCCCGCAAACGACGCCTTCACATTTATAGTCCCATTGAGAAAGGCCATGACTATAGGTCTCCGTGAAAGAGCGGATCACGGCATCAGGTCGCTGGCCGGGAGTAGGAGCACCGCAGCCAATATGACCAGGACGGGCAGGCTGAGAACGAGCCGGATAGGGATCTTATACAGGGGTCACAGATGCAGTAGTTGCCAACGTGCCCGGGTCAGTCTGATGGGCGGCGCTGAGGCCTTCGAGCGATTGCTTTACGGGGACGAACCAGTCCTCATGATCCCAGGTGGTCTGGAATTGTTCGA
>Ga0137403_10008445_pt1 | contig 11534 bp, 8 predicted proteins | sample CZOMad2_1_16fung_FD_122057 | JGI IMG/M metagenome (GOLD analysis project Ga0137403, IMG submission 122057) | Vadose zone soil fungal communities from Angelo Coast Range Reserve, California, USA - CZOMad2_1_16fungal (Hybrid Assembly) | ecosystem: Environmental > Terrestrial > Soil > Vadose zone...
GCCCGGCACATCATCTCCCACACGATGGAGATGATGCTGGCGGCGATGAGCGTGATCTGGGAAGGCGTGTGCGATCGTCATCCGAAAGCTCGCATCGCCTTCCTCGAGTCGGGCGGCGGGTGGATCGCGCCGTGGCTCGACCGGATGAACCGCCACTTCGACGACAAGGGCTTCAACGATTCCGGGCTCACGATGCGCCCGAGCGAGCTGTTCCAGCGCAACTGCTGGATCTCGTTCGAGCCCGTCGAGGGCAGTCTCTCCGTGCTGGCCGATTACATCGGCCCGCACAAGATCCTGTGGGCCACCGACTATCCGCACCCCGACGGCTTCTTCCCGGGGGCGCCCGACCTGATCGCCAAGCGGCCGGAGCTGTCCGCGGAGACGAAGCGCCAGATCCTCGCCGGCGGCGCCGCGCGCTTCTACGCGCTGGCCTAGCGCTCACCCCATCGAGACACGCGACTCGTGGAGGTCACATCATGAGCACCAACGGGCATTCGGAAGCGGCCAAGATCCGCGGTCGGCTGCGCCACCCCATCATCGACGTCGACGGGCACTGGATCGAGTACGCCCCCGTGATGCGCGAGGAGTTCAAGCGCATCGGCGGGGACGCAGCGGTGGAGGCGCTGGCCATCGCCAGCCAGCGCATCCCCAACTCGCTCCGACTGTCCCTCGCCGAGCGGCGCCGGCGCCGGATCGGCCAGGAGGCGTTCTGGTCGTCGCCGAGTGAGAACGTGCGCGACCGGGCGACGGCGATGCTGCCGCGGCTCATGTACGAGCGCCTGGACGACCTCGGCATCGACTTCTGCGTCGTCTACCCGACCGCCGGCCTGAGCTACCACCGGATGCAGGACACCCGGCTGCGCCGGGCGATCTGCCGCGCGTACAACGTGTTCGCCGCCGACCAGTTCCGCGGGCTCGAGGATCGCATCATCCCGGCCGCGATCATCCCGATGTACACGCCGGACGAGGCGATCGAGGAGCTGGAATTCTCGGTGCGGCAGCTCGGCTACAAGGTCGCGATGGTCGGCGGCCTCATGCGCCGCCCGGTCCCCGCCCTCGCCGAGGAGCATCCGGAGGCCTCCCGCTTCGTCGAGTGGTACGACGTGATCGGCATCGACAGCGATCACGATTACGACCCGGTGTGGGCCACGTGCCGGGAGCTCCGCGTCGCGCCGAGCTTCCACAACGGCGCGCGGTCGATCCTGCTCCGCAACTCGCCGTCGAACTTCTGCTACAACCACATCGGCCACTTCGCCTCCGGCGGCCACGCCGTCTGCAAGGCGCTCTTCCTCGGCGGCGTGACCCGCCGCTTCCCGGATTTGAACTTCGCGTTCCTCGAGGGCGGCGTCGGCTGGGCCTGCATGCTCTACGCGGACCTCCTCGGGCACTGGGAGAAGCGCAACCGGCAGGCGATCGAGAGCACGAACCCGGCGAAGCTAGACCGCGCGGCCTTGCTCGACTTCGCGCAGAAGTACGGCCGCGACGCGGTGGTCGAGGCGGTGCGCCGCGGCGAGGGGCTGGACACGGACGCGAGCCTGACCGGCGGCATCGAGGACGTCGACGACTACTTCCGCTGCCGGATCGAGCGGAAGGAAGACATCCGCGAGCTGTTCGTGCCGCGCTTCTACTTCGGCTGCGAGGCCGACGACCCGATCAACGCGTGGGCGTTCAACCGGCGCGCGAACCCGATGGGCGCGCGTCTCAACGCCCTGTTCAGCTCCGACATCGGCCACTTCGACGTCCCCGACATGGGCGAGGTCGTCCCCGAGGCGCACGAGCTGGTCGAGCACGGCCTGCTCACCGCCGACGACTTCCGCGACTTCATGTTCGCCAACGCCGTGCGGTTCTGGGGGGAGGTGAACCCCACCTTCTTCAAGGGCACGGTCGTCGAGAAGCAGGCGGCGGAGGCGCTCGCGCCGGTCTCCGCCCGGGCATGAAGCTCCACGAGGAGTCCCTGCCCTTCCATCTGTGCGGCAACTACGCACCGGTCAAGGACGAGGTGACCGCCGTCGATCTTCCCGTCCACGGCGCCGTCCCCCGCGAGCTGCGCGGACGCTACGTGCGCAATGGCCCGAACCCGAAAACGGGCCACTCACCCCACTGGTTCGTGGGGGACGGCATGCTCCACGGCGTGGAGCTTCGCGACGGCCGGGCCGTCTGGTACCGGAACCGCTGGGTCCGGACGCGCGCGTTCGTCGAGGATGCGCCGTCGATCGGCCCCGATGGCGTCCGCGACCACACGGTCGGGCGGGCGAACACGCACGTCATCGCCCATGCCGGTCGGATCCTGGCTCTGGTCGAGTCGTCGTTTCCCACCGAGGTGACGCGCGAGCTGGAGACGGTCGGGTGCTTCGACTTCGGTGGACGCCTCGCCACGGCGATGACCGCCCATCCGAAGCTCTGCCCGCGAACGGGCGAGCTCCATTTCTTCGGCTACTCGTATCTGCCGCCCTACCTCGTGTATCACCGCGCCGATCCCGGCGGACGGCTCGTGCAGAGCGAGGTCATCGAGGTGCCCGGACCGACGATGATCCATGACTTCGCCATCACCGAGCGGCACGTCGTGTTCATGGACCTGCCCGTGGTCTTCGACCTCGGCCTGGCGATGGCGGGCGGAATGCCGTACCGGTGGAGCGACGAGTACGGTGCCCGCGTCGGCGTCATGCCGCGCGGGGGGACGAACGGCGACGTCCGTTGGCTCGACGTCGCGCCGTGCTACGTCTTCCACCCGCTGAACGCCTTCGACCAGGACGGCGCGGTCGTCGTGGACGTCGTCCGCTATCCCGAGCTCTGGCGGCAGCACGCGATGTCCGCCCCGAAGGCCCGCCTCCATCGGTGGGTGATCGATCTCCCGACCGGACGCGTGCGCGAGCATGCTCTCGACGATCGGGCCATCGAGTTCCCGCGCTGCGACGGGCGGCGGGTCGGCCTACCGAATCGCTACGGCTACGCGGTCGACACGGGCGACGGCGCGGACCGGAACACCGGGACGTCACTCGTCAAGTACGACCTCCGCGCCGGCACTTCGGTTGCGCACGATTTCGGCCCCGGTCGGGTCCCGGCCGAGCCGGTGTTCGTGCCCGCCGCCCCGGCGGCGGGGGAAGACGAGGGCTGGGTCCTGACCTACGTGTACGATGCCGCGCGGAACGGAAGCGACCTCGTCATCCTCGACGGCGGTGACTTCGCCGGGGAGCCGGTGGCCACGGTGACGCTGCCTCAGCGCGTCCCGTTCGGCTTCCACGGGAGCTGGATGCCCGACGAGGCGTGAGCGCGCCCGTGCTCGAGGATTCGCGCGGACCAGAACCGTCGCGTGCGGGGTGGCCTGAGCCTCCAGTTCTCACCGAGATCGAGGCGTGACGCGATATCGTCGTGGCCATCATCGCCCGGCCGGCCTCGCCGCGGGGTGGATGCATACCTTCTGAGAACCCGGACGCGGCGGTTTGTGAAGACGCCGGGCGCGGCGCAAGGCCGGTCACGTCCTCCGGCCGGCGCATCCTCAGAGCTCAAGACGCCGCAGCCGCAACGCATTGGCAATCACCGAGACCGAGCTCAGGCTCATCGCCGCGCTGGCGATCATCGGGCTGAGCAGCAGGCCGGTGAGCGGGTAGAGCACGCCCGCGGCGACCGGCACCCCGAGGGCGTTGTAGACGAAGGCCCACGCGAGATTCTGGCGGATGTTCCGCATGGTCGCGCGCGACAGCCGGCGCGCCCGCACGATGCCGCCCAGGTCGCCCTGGACCAGCGTGACGCCGGCGCTCTCCATCGCCACGTCCGTGCCCGTGCCCATGGCGATCCCCACGTCGGCCGCCGCGAGGGCCGGGGCGTCGTTGACGCCGTCCCCCGCCATGGCGACCACGCGGCCTTCGGCCTGGAAGCGCCGGACGATCTCCGCCTTCCGCTCGGGCAGGACCTCGGCGATCACCTCGTCGAGGCCGAGCGTGCGGGCCACCGCCCGCGCGGTGGCCGCGCTATCGCCGGTGACCATGACCACGCGCAGGCCTTCCCCCTGGAGATCGCGAATCGCCTGCGGCGCGCCCGCCTTGACGGGATCGGCCACCCCGAGGATGCCCACGACCGCGTCGCCCGCGCTCAGGAACATCACGGTCTGGCCTTCCTCGCGCAAGGCCTCCGCGCGCTTGCCGAGCTCGCCCGCATCGATCCCGAGCTCCTCGAGCAGGCGCGCGTTCCCGAGGGCCACCCGACGGCCGCCGGCCTCACCGATCACCCCGCGTCCGGTGAGCGAGCGAAACGCGTCCACCGAGGGCGGCGCCACGCCACGCGCGGCGGCTCCGGCCAGGATGGCGGCGGCCAGCGGATGCTCGCTGCCCCGCTCGAGTCCGGCGGCCAGGGCCAGGATCTCCGCCTCGCTCACGTCGTCGGCCGCGACCACCGAGACGAGACGCGGCTTGCCTTCGGTGAGCGTGCCCGTCTTGTCCACCAGCAGAGTATCGACCTTCTCCAGGGTCTCGAGCGCCTCCGCGTGCTTGATCAGCACGCCGGCCAGGGCGCCGCGGCCGGTGGCCACCATGATCGACATCGGCGTCGCCAGGCCGAGGGCGCACGGGCACGCGATGATCAGCACCGCGACCGAGTTGACGAGCGCGTAGGCCAGGCGCGGCTCCGGCCCGAAGAGCCCCCACGCGAGCCCGGTCAGCGCCGCGACCGCCACCACCGCCGGAACGAACCAGGCGGAGACCTGGTCGGCCAGCCGCTGGATCGGCGCGCGGCTGCGCTGCGCTAGGCCGACCATGCGAACGATCTGGGCCAGCAGCGTGTCCGCACCGACCCGGTCCGCGCGCATGACGAAGCTGCCCGTGCCGTTGACGGTGCCGCCGGTCACGCGGCTGCCCGGCTCCTTCTCCACCGGGATCGGCTCGCCGGTGACCAGGGCTTCGTCCACCGCGCTCCGGCCTTCCCGCACCACGCCATCCACCGGCACGCGCTCGCCCGGTCGCACCCGTAACTGGTCCCCGACGGCGACGTGCTCGAGGGGTACGTCCTCCTCGCTCCCGTCCCGGCGGAGCCGGCGGGCCGTCTTCGGCTGAAGGCCCAGCAGCGCGCGAATGGCTCCGGATGTGGCACTGCGGGCGCGCAGCTCGAGCACCTGGCCGAGCAGGACGAGCGTGGTGATCACCGCGGCCGCCTCGAAGTACACCGGCGGCACGCCGCCGTGGCGCATCGCGTGCGGGAGCGCGTCGGGGAAGAACACCGCGAAGACGCTGTACGCGAACGCGGCGCCGGTGCCCAGCGCGATGAGCGTGAACATGTTCAGGTTGCGCGTGACCAGCGACTGCCAGCCCCGCACGAAGAACGGCCAGCCGCCCCACAGCACGACGGGCGTGGACAGCACGAGCTGGCTCCAGAGCCACGCGGTGGGGCCGAGGGCGGCCACCAGGGAAGGCGCGAGCATCTCCCCCATCGCCAGCGCGAGCACCGGCACGGTGAGGGCCAGGCTCACCCAGAACCGCCGGCTCATGTCCACGAGCTCGTGGTTCGGGCCCTCGTCGGCGGTGACCTCGAGCGGCTCGAGCGCCATGCCGCACTTGGGGCAGCTCCCCGGGCCGAGCTGCCGTACCTCCGGGTGCATGGGACACGTGTAGACGCGCGTGTCCTTGCCCCCCGCCTGTTGCGGATGAAGGAACCGCGCGGGATCGGCGACAAACCGCTCTCGGCAGCCCGGATTGCAGAACCAGTAGGTGGTGCCCGCGTGCTCCGCGCTGCCGCCCGCCGCGTCGCCCGGGGTCACGTCCATCCCGCAGACCGGGTCGATGACGGTCGTCACTCGGCCAGGACCTTATGCACGAGCTGGACCGCGGCCGAGCCCTCGCCCACCGCGGAGGCCACGCGCTTCATGCTGCCCGAGCGAACATCGCCGACCGCGAACACTCGGGGCAGGCTGGTCTCGAACTGGTAGGGCCGGCGCTTGAGCGGCCACTGCGCCGTCTCGAGATCCTCGCGCGTGAGGTCCACGCCGGTCTTGACGAAGCGCTGTGCGTCGAGCGCCACACAGCCTCCGAGCCAGGCGGTGTTCGCGTCGGCGCCGGTCATGGAGAAGACGTGGCAAATGTCGCGGCCCTCACGGTTCGGGTCCTGCGCGCTCCGCCACCAGACGCGCTCCAGCCGCCCGTCACCTTCCAGGGCCTCGATCTGCGTGTGGGGCCGCAGCGTGATGTCCGGGCTCTCGTCGATGCGTCGGATCAGGTAGCGGGACATGCTGTCCACGAGGCCGGCACCGCGCACCAGCAGGTGCACGTGCTTCGCGCGACCAGACAGGAACACCGCGGCCTGGCCGGCCGAGTTGCCGCCGCCCACCACCGCGATCTCCGCCCCGGAGCAAAGGTCTGCTTCTACCTTCGTGGCGCCGTAGTACACGCCGTTGCCCTCGAACCGGCCGAGCTCCGGCACGGTGAGCTTGCGGTAGGCCGCGCCGGTGGCCACCACGACCGCGTGGCCCTGCACCGTCCCGCCGTCGGCGCACGTGACACGGAGCTGCTGCTCCGCGCAGGCCAGGCCCACCGCGACCCGGGCCACCGCCAGGTTCGCCCCGAACTTCTCGGCCTGCAGAAAGGCCCGGCCGGCCAGGTCCTGGCCGGAGATCCCCATCGGGAATCCCAGGTAGTTCTCGATCCGGGAGCTCGACCCCGCCTGGCCACCCGGAGCGCTGGTCTCCAGCACGAGCACGTCGAGCCCTTCCGAGGCCGCGTAGACCGCCGCGGCCAGGCCGGACGGCCCCGCGCCCACCACGACGAGGTCGTGCACGTGCCCGGCGTCGAGCTCGGTGTTGAAGCCGAGCGCGGCCGCCACGAGGGCGTTGCTCGGGTTCCGCAGCGCGTGATCTCGTTGCTTGCAGATCATCACCGGGATCTCGCCGAGGGCGATCTGGAAGTGCTCGAGCAGCGCATCCACGTCTCGGTCGCGCTCGACGTCCAGGTAGACGTGCGGATGCCCGTTGCGAGCCAGGAAGGCCTTGAGGCGCAGCGTGTCCGCGGAATGACTCGAGCCGATCAACACGATCCCGCCCAGCTTGTTCGCGATGAGGTGCGCGCGGCGGAGCGCAAAGGCCCGCAGGAAGATCTCACTGAGCTCGGCGTCCGTCTGGACGATGTGCCGAAGCTGCGCCAGGTCGATCTCGAGCACCTTCGTCGCATCGAGAGCGCGGGCGCCGACCAGGCTCTGGCGCCCGGACATCATGTCCACCTCGCCGGTGAACTCCCCCGCCGCGAGGATCGTGATGCGCTCCTCTCCCTCGCGCGCCGGGCTGGCGATCTCGACGCGTCCCTCCAGCAGCACGTAGAACGCGCGCTTGGCCGACCCACGCTCGTAGATCAGCTCGCCCGGCGCGAACTGACGGGGCCGGCCCACCGGACGCAGGCGGTCGATCTGCGCCCGGGTGAGCTTCGGGAACATCGCGTCGAGCCGCTCGGAGAGATCCGCCATGGTGTCCGAAGAATAGCATCACCGTCCAGCCCCCGAGGGCGTGTGCTAGGCTTGCCTGCGCCATGCAGAGCGCTCAGCTCGTCCTGGCTCTGCTCATCGCGGTCGCCGCGCTGGTGACGATCGCGCGACGTCTCGGGATCGCCTACCCGATCTTCCTGGTCATCGGCGGGCTCGCGCTGGGGCTCGTGCCGGGCACTCCGCACGTCGAGGTGGACCCGGATCTCATCTTTCTCTTCATCCTGCCTCCGCTCATCTACATCGCGGCCTTCTACACGCCGCTGCGCAGCCTGCGCGCGAACCTGGGCACCATCGGCTCGCTCGCGGTCGGCCTGGTCGTCGTCACCGCGTTCGCGGTCGCCGCGGTGGCCCACGCCCTGCTCCCCGGCATCCCGTGGGCGGTCGCCATCGCGCTCGGCGCGATCGTGGCGCCGCCCGACGCGATCGCGGCGGCCGCCATCGCCTCCCGCCTGGCCGTCCCGCGGCGGATCGTGTCGGTCCTCGAGGGCGAGAGCCTCCTGAACGACGCGACCGCGCTCACGATCTACAGCATCGCGATCGCGGTGGCGGTCGGGGGCCCGTTCAAGGCGTCCGCCGGCGTCGGGACCTTCGTGGGCGCCATCCTGGGCGGCCTGGCGATCGGCCTCGCGGTGGGCTGGATCATCGCGAAGATCCGCGCGCGCATCGAGGACACGCCGGTCGAGATCACGATCTCGCTCCTGACGCCCTACGCCGCCTTCCTTCCCGCCCAGGAGCTCGGCGCGTCCGGGGTGATCGCCACGGTCGTCACCGGGCTCTACCTCGGCCGGCGCGCCTCACGCATGATGGGGCCCGACGCCCGCCTGACCGGCCGCGCGGTGTGGGAGACGATCGTCTTCCTGCTGAACGGGATGGTCTTCATCATCACCGGCCTGGAGGTCCCGTTCCTCCTGCGCTCGCTCGAGCCCGCCACCGCGCTCCGGCTGGTCGGCATCGGCCTCGTCGTGAGCCTGGTCCTGCTCGTGGTCCGCGCGCTCTGGATCTTTCCGAGCGAGCTCGTGGCGTGCGCCGTGCGTCGCGAGCCGCGCCCGCCCCGCTTCCTCGCGCACGCGCTCGTGCTCTCGTGGGCCGGGATGCGGGGCGTCGTCTCGCTCGCGCTCGCCCTCGCCCTCCCGCTGACCCTGCCCGGCGGCGCGCCGTTCCCCGCGCGTGAGGCGCTCGTGATCGTGACCGTGACCGTCATCGTGGTCACGCTGCTGGGCCAGGGCCTCAGCCTGCCGTGGCTCATTCGGCGACTCCATCTCGGCACCGACCCGGAGCTGCACGAGGAGGAAGCCCGCGCGCGCCAGCAGCTCGTGGAGGCGGCCACCCGCCGCATCGACCAGCTCTACCCGGTGTGGCCGGGCCACCGCCCGCTGCTCGATCGGTTGCGCGACACCTACCAGCACCGGTCGGAGCACGTCGAGCGGCAGCGCGACGCGGGGCCCTCCGGCGATGAGGATCGGGAGATCATCGAGCACCGCGAGATCCAGCGCACCGTCATCGACTCGGAGCGCGAGGCGCTCCTGCGCCTGCGCGCGGAGGGCGCGATCGACGACGACGTGCTGCGGGCGCTCGAGCGGGAGCTGGACCTCGACGAGCGCCGGATCGACTCCTGAGAGTCAGGCCCCGCGGGCCGCGGGGGTCAGGCCGAGCCGGCGGGCCGCGGCCAGGATCGCCTCGGCACGCTTGACGAAGGGGATGTCGATCATGCGGCCGTCCACCAGGAAGGCGCCGACCCCGTTGCGCTCGGCCCCGCGCGCCGCCTCGATTACCCGAAGGGCGGCTGATATCTCGCTCTCGGTCGGCCGGAACACCGCGTTCGCGAGCGGGACCTGGGTGGGATGGATGCAGGACTTGCCGATGAAGCCGAGTCGCCGCGCGGCTTCCGCCTCGCGCGTGAAGCCCTCCGGATCCGCCACCGTGCCGTAGACCGTGTCGCAGGCCCAGATGCCGGCCTCGGCCGCGGCCACGCGCACGGTGAGCTGCGTGGCGTGGACCGCGCGGGCATCGGCCCGGTCGATCCCGTAGGGCTCGAAGAGATCACCCAGGCCGAGCTGGAGCCCGACGACCCGCGGGTGCGCCGTCGCGATCTCCAGGGCCAGCCGCAGCCCCCGCGGCGATTCGATGTTGGCGAGGATGCCGATGGGACGCCCGATCCGCCGCTCCGCCTCCACCCGGGCGAGCGCGGCCGCGGCGGCCCGGACGCCCTCCGCGGACTCGGGCTTGGGCAGGTTGATCATGTCCACCCCCGGCCACGCCACCGCGCGGAGATCGGCCTCGAAGTGCGGCGTCGTCAGCCCGTTCACCCGGACGATGAGGATCTTGCCGGGCGGTCGCTCGGAGGCCTGACGCAGGAATGCTTCCAGGGTCCCGCGCGCCTCCGCCTTCCGGCTCTCCTGTACCGCGTCCTCCAGATCGAACGAGAGCGCGTCGGCGTCGCCCGCCAGGGCCTTCGCGAAGAGCTCGGGTCGCGAGGCAGGCACGAAGAGCTTGCTGCGCATGAGGAGGTCGGCCACGATCAGACCACCACGCCCGTGTCGCGCAACCGGTCGATCTCCTCGTCCGAGTAGCCGAAGCCCGCCAGGATCTCCCGCGAGTGCTGCCCGAGCTGCGGCGCCGCGAAGGGCGCGGGCGGCGGGCCGGCGCCGAAGCGCACCGGATGGGCCATGCCGCGGTAGTGTCCCACGCCCGGGTGCTCGAAGCTCGCCAGGATGCCTTCCGCGGCCACCTGCGGATGATCGAACATGTCTTCCACCGGGCGCGCCGCCGCGCAGGGCACGCGCTCACCCAGGAGCGCCTCCCACTCGACCGCGGTGCGCGCCTGCAGCGCCGCGCGCAGCCGCGGCACCAGCAGGGCCGCGTGCTCGGCCCGCTTCCGCACCGTGTCGAAGCGCGGATCGCCCGCGAGCTCGGGTATCCCGGTCAGCTCGCACAGGGCCATCCAGAAATGCGTCGTGTTGGCGGAGATGTACAGGCTACCCGCTTTCGTCGGATGGATCCCGGTGATGCCGCCCGAGCGCAAGTCACGCGCGACGTCGCGCCCCTCGCCGTCCACCCAGACCAGCCGGGCGGCCTGCATCGTGAGCGCGCTGCGCAGGAGCGAGACGCTGACGTACTGGCCGCGGCCGGTGCGGGTGCGCTCGAAGAGGGCGGAGGACACCGCGAAGGCCAGCATCGAGGCCGAGTAGAAATCCACCGCGGAGCCGTACACGATCTCGGGATCGCTCGGCTTGCCCTGCTCGACGCAGATGCCGGTCATGGTCTGCAGCACCTGGTCGTACCCGGCGCGATCCTTGAGCGGCCCGGTGTCCCCGTAGCCGGTCAGCGCGCAGTAGATCAGGCGCGGGTTGACCACCCGCATCCGGTCGAAGTCGATGCCGAGCCGCGCGGGCACCGACGGACGGAAGTTGTGGACCAGCACGTCGGCGTGCTCGACCATCCGCCCCAGGACGCCCACGCCGTCCGGATGCTTGAGATCGAGACCGATGCCGCGCTTGTTGCGATTGACCCCGAGGAACGCCCGGCTCTCTCCCGGGAGAGTGGACGGGTAGTTCCGGAGGTTGTCGCCCTCGGGCGGCTCGATCTTGATGACCACCGCGCCCTGATCGCCGAGCAGGGTGCAGCCGTAGGGGCCGGCCACGTAGCCGCTCAGATCGAGCACGGTGACGCCACTCAGCGGGCCGTGACCCTCGCGGGAACCGAACGCGGACATGCGCGTCAGCGGGTGGCGAAGACGGTGGTGCGGCCCTTCTGGTCGAATGCCAGCACCTGGTAGCGCTCGGCGGCCTGCCCCGGGGCTTCCATGCCCGGCGAGCTGACCGGCATGCCCGGCACCGCGAGACCGATCACGGGCGGGCGCTCGCGGAGCAGGCGGTCGATCAGGTCCGCGGGGACGTGACCCTCGATGACGTACCCCTCGACCACCGCGGTGTGGCAGCTCTGGAGCGCCGGCGGCACGCCAAGCTTGCGCTTGACGGGAGCCAGGTCGTTCACGTCCTCGGCCTTGACCGGAAAGCCACCCGCGCGCAGGTGCCCGACCCACGCGGCACAGCAGCCTCAGGTGGGCGACTTGTGGACCG
>Ga0137403_10008448_pt1 | contig 11532 bp, 8 predicted proteins | sample CZOMad2_1_16fung_FD_122057 | JGI IMG/M metagenome (GOLD analysis project Ga0137403, IMG submission 122057) | Vadose zone soil fungal communities from Angelo Coast Range Reserve, California, USA - CZOMad2_1_16fungal (Hybrid Assembly) | ecosystem: Environmental > Terrestrial > Soil > Vadose zone...
CGGCATAGCCGCCTACGTTTAACCACACGGGAACGCCGATCTCCCGATCGGCCTCCGTGCCGTTGTAGAGGCCGCCTTCCGAGGCGGGCTCTTCTCAATTGTGCCGTTGACTGACTTTGGACTGTGGCCATCGGACGCCGCTTTTGCCGTTTAAACCACGCCGATAATGCCGCTGGCAGCGCCGCGCGGTAAAAGAACCCTTCCGCAACTCTGCATCACAAAGTACTTGACAACGCACAGTCCTCCCGCTATCCTTCCTCTCGCACAGCAAAGAGGTGCCCTATGACTTCTTCCGCCTCCTCCCCGCAAACCGATAACTTCCGCGAACTCCTCTCCACCGCCGCCCGATTCTGGGAGCCGCGCCGCATCCTCTACAACCTCATCTTGCTCGGCGTGTGCGTCGTCTGGCTCATCGCTTCCTGGCCTCACTTCCGTCCCGCGCTCCATCTTTCCAATCTTCTTCCCATGATCGTTCTCGCCCTCTTCGCCAATTTCTGCTATTCCGCTGCCTATCTCGTTGACATCACGCTTCTCAACTCCAACCTCCGCGCCTCCTGGCTCTCGCATCGCTGGATTCTCTGGCTCGTCGGGACGCTCTTCGCCATCCTTCTCGCCAACTATTGGATCGCCGACGAAATCTACCCCGACGTGCGTTGACGCATCCTCCTTGTCATCTTCCGCACGCGCGAGTTATCGTGCCTACGGGGGAAGTCACATGCGCATCCGCTCTTTGCTGAAGGTCGTTCTCGCGGCCACACTCTTCACGTTCTTGTCCGGCTCTTCGCTACTCGCGCAACAAAAAACCGCCGCGCCATCCCCAACCAGGCCAAAAATTCGCACCATCACCGCTTTCCTCAATCTCGACCGCGCGCAAGTTCAGCAGCAAATCGCCGACGCGCTTCAAATGCTCCGCCGCGCCAAAACCATTTTCGAATCACGCGGCTACGAAGTTCAAACCATCCGTATCGCCACGCAGCCCTTCCCCGAATACACCAAGGGCCTCACGCCGCAACAAACCATCGCTTTTTTTAAGGATCTCGACGCCCTCGCCGAAAAGGAAAAATTCGCGCCCGGAATCGGCCCCGCCATGCTTAACGCCGATGACCCCGAATCTCAGGCCGATCTTCTCGCCGATATTCTCGCCAACACCAAACACATTCGCGGCAGCATCGTCATCGCAGGAGACGACGGCGTCCGCTGGCGCGCCATCGGCGCTGCCGCACGCGCCATCAAGAAACTCGAAGACACTACCGAGCACAGCCAGGGCAATTTCAATCTCGGCGCTATCGCCGACGTTCCGCCGCTCTCGCCATTCTTCACCGCCGCGTACGTCGACGGCTTCGGCCATCAATTCGCCATCGGCCTCGAATCCGCCAACGTCGTAGCCGAAGCCTTCCGTGGCGCTACCGACATCGATTCCGCCAGACAAAAATTAACCGGCATGCTCTCGAGCGAAGCCATCGAAATCGAGCGCCACGCCAATCGCATTGATATGGAAACCGGCTGGGCCTATGTCGGAATCGATCTTTCGCCCGCGCCGCTGAAAGACGTCTCCATCGGCGCCGCCATCGAAAATCTCATCGCGCAACCCTTTGGCTCAGCCGGAACGCTCACCGCCGCGGCCACCATCACCGCCGCCGTCAAAGCCGTCCACGTGAAACAGACCGGCTACAACGGCCTCATGCTTCCCATTCTCGAAGACTCCCGTCTCGCCGAACGCTGGAGCCAGGGCCGCGTCACCCTCGAAGGCCTGCTCTCGTACTCCGCCGTCTGCGGCACCGGCCTCGACACCATTCCGCTTCCCGGCGACATCTCCACCGCTCAACTCAGTCTCATTCTCGCCGACGTCGCCACGCTCGCCGTCAAATGGAAAAAGCCTCTCTCCGCCCGCCTCTTGCCCGTAAAAGGAAAAATCGCCGGCGACACCACCGAGTTCAACGATCCGTTCCTCGTCAACGCCGTAATCCAGCCCTTCGAGCCAAAGTAGCGTACGTCCAAGTAGCGTACGCTTCAGCGTGCGCGGCACGATCGATCCCGCTGGCGTACGCTTCAGCGTGCGTTGCCCCTGTCGCCCCTTCAAAGCACGCAGCAACCGATCACGCGATCGCTCTTGAAAATTATTTCGTATCCGCAAACGCGACGTACGCGCCCAAACCAATCATCCCCAATCCCGACGCAACCCGCTGCCCGCGCCTGAACGTCGCACTCGACTTAAGCTTTCTCTCCAGCGGCGCCGCCAAATACACCACCACCAAATCCGCGGACGTGTTCATCGCCACTGAAATCACTCCCAACATCACGAACTGCCAGAACACATGTCCACGCTCCGGCGCAATAAATTGTGGGATGAACGAAAGAAAAAACAGCGCCGTCTTCGGATTCAACGCCTCCGTAAAAACTCCCTGCCTGAACGCGCCGCCGCGTGGCGCTTCCGTTTTTTCCGGCATCGCCTCATTCCGCGACCGGATCATGCGAATCCCCAGAAAAACCAGATACGCCGCGCCCGCATATTTCACCGTATGAAACGCCACGGCCGACGCCGCCAGTATCGCCGAAATGCCCAGCGCCGCGGCCATCACGTGAAATAGCCCGCCCACAAACGTCCCGAGCGACGACTCCACTCCTTCACGCCGGCCACCCGCAAGCGTCCTCGCCAACACATAAAAAATCCCAGCCCCTGGCGTAATCGCCAAAACGAACGCCGCCGCAAAAAACAACAGAAATTTGTGTGGATCAATCATGACTACAGTCTATCGGTAGCGGCGCGCGCGTAACAATGCTCAATCGAGCGAAGCCTATTGATGTCCGCTCTCGGCCCCGTACCAGAACCCCTCATAAGTACACGAGACTGCACAATGGTCGCCGACGCTCACCTCTTCACTGTATCTTGCAAGGAAGTCTTGAATTTCGGCCGTGGCGTCCGGCACCAATAATTTGATCTTCTGCCCGGCAGAAATTTCCACGGGCGTGCCAATCGCACTCATGGAATGCAAAAACTTCCGGTCTGACCAAACAGAATATCCGGTGGAAAGCGCCGGCCAGTGAAAGTTGAAATTTTTTCCCGCTACAACGTGGTAGCGCCCCGGTGGCACTCGATAAATCTGCACATAGCCCGCTGTGGTGTACCCTCCCGTCACAATTCCCGAACCATCGGGTGGCACCCTATCCGGAATCAGCACGGCTTGCGGCGCAACAGCCATCTTTGGCCGGCATGGCTCGTCATAACGGTATTCCTCGGCGGGAGGGTTAGTGGGTTTAATTTGCACGTCAATTTCGCCGCCGTTGTTGCTCACCACCATTGTCAATGTTTCCGGCTGCCCCGTTTTGATCGTGATGTGCCGGCCCTCAACGGGTTGACCGTTTACCGCGATGGACTTCAAATACAACGCGTCCCCCTGCACTCCTGCCAGGTCGACGCCCACTTGGTAGAGCCCTCCGGTGATCTTCTCAAAGTTGAACTTACCGTCTGAATTAAGTCGGGCCCGCCGAGGACACACGCCGCCGAGCACTTGGGCCCCGCGGACCGAAGGAATTGGGTCGACAGCTGACAAGGTGACAGTTTGTGCTTCGACCCTGAATGCCCGCCACTCCTTCGGAATATCCTCAAAATGAATCTGTCCAGTCACCGACAGTACGGGAACCGGCTTCATACTCACGTCGTTGACATCTCCATCGCGAACTGCCAACTCCTGCGACGCCAGAAGGTTGCTAGGAAATGCGCACGCCAACGCCGGGCCGGACCATACGAACGTGCCATCCCGTTCCGTCGGCTTCTTAAAAGGACCGCTCAGCCGAATCGAATAGTGACCAGCGTTTACGTTTGCGAAATCGAAGGCGTCGCCGGGCCCAGGCATATTCTTGAACTGCGTTATACCCTCCACTCCGGCCGAATTCGTCTCAACTAGATAAACGGCGAAGTACTCGTCCGCAGCGTGCGCCATACCTCCGGGTATTTTGCCTCGAACGTGGAACTTCGTCGCGGTGCGCACTTGGATGTCGTGTCTGCATCCCGCATCGGGATCGAAACCAACCGCGACGGGCTGGGCACCGTCGAGGTTCGGCGATGAGGGATAATAGGTCCAGCGCCGCGTCCATTCTTGACCGTTCAGCACCATGAACTCGGTCCAAATAAAGTACTGTCCGCGCCCCAAATCAAAAAATCGAAAATTCCCCGCACTGTCTGTACTTACTCTGGGCGGGCCCAGGCTGACAACCATGGTACTTGCTGTGTCTACCTCCGCAACTGAGTCGCTATCCGGATTTGCAAAAAGACCCGCTCCGATGCCGCTCTTACGCGATGGAGTCGCGACGACACTCACATTGGGGAGGGGATTCCCGTTTTCATCACGGATGTGGCCGCAAAGGCTGGGCAGCTTCGGAGCTGCCTTCAGCGTGAGGCCCGCAAGTCGCTGCCCTGCACTCAGAGTGACCGCTTTCCCCTCAAGCCCCGGGTGCGATGCACCGTACTCCGAAAGCGCATATCCAGGTCCTTGCGCCACGAGGAGATAAATTCCGGGATCTACATTCTCGAAATGGAACCTCCCGTCCGGCTCTGGCTTGGTCGAATACTCGTAGGAACGATCCGAATTAAATCGCACCGCCCACAGTTTCACCCACGGAGCACCTGCCTGAACGTTTGTCACTTTGCCCGACAAGGACGCCTTCGGATGCGTACGCTCTGCCTGATATCGCTCGACTGGTTCGTCGGGCGTGATGTGCCCGAAAGCGTGCGCCGCGTCGCCGCTCAATACCACCTCGAGAGAATGTGGACCGGCCGACGAAACCTCGATTCTCCGGCCGTCCGCCGGCTGCCCGTCGAACATCATGGACTGGACATAAACAGCCCCGCGAAGGAACGGTTGCAAACTCACGGAGTAGGTCCCGAGGGGCACTTGCGCGAACGAAAACTTTCCGTCCGCGCCTAACTCAACATTCTCGAATTGACCGTCAGCGTCGTTCCGAATTCGAAGACTTGTCTTTTCTTTCGTGGGGCACGCCCCGCCTGCGGTGATCTCTTGCAGCTTTACCTGGCCGGCGAGCGAAGCAAGCGGATCTGGCGCGACGGTTATTCCGTTTATGTCTACCCCAGTGGTGCCCGTAATCCACTGGGAACCGAGGACAATGAATTCGGGCTGTCCCTTGTACCCGTTAGCGGGGAATCTCCCGCGTGAAAGGATCAGGCGATAACGACCGGCGGGGACTGGCCACAGCTCAAACGAAGGTTCCGGATTAAATATTTCGGCCGGCGGCACGACTCGCGTGGCGCCTGTCCGGTTAACTTCCAGCAACGAAAGAACCAGGCCTTTGCCCGCTAATGACTGGGTTTCGGCAATCTTCCCGCGAATCTTGAATCCCGTATAACCAAGGCGTGGACCCATGCGGATATCCTCGTGGCATCCTATGGCTTCGGCGCGGCCAACCTCCACGGGTTCAGCGCTCACAAGATTCTCAGCCTCGAGTTGCGTCAAATCCCTTGACCCGGTGAACCAGGTGCTATTACCTGCCTGAAGGAAGTACTCGCCAGGCTCCAGATCTCCTAGTCGGTAGTCGCCCTTCTCATCCGTGGTTGTGTATGTGCCGTTCGAAAGCCACGTGGAATGGTGGAGGTGCTGAAACGCATAGACCTCCACTTTTGGCGCTGGATTCCCCCGTTCATCTGTCACTTTCCCACAGATAACGTCTTTGGGTGCCAGCGTGATCGCTATCCCTCCTCTATGTTGCCCACGCTTAAGTTCAATCGGCGTCCCGGTCTGTCCGGGTCCCTCGCCGTATGGTGTGGGCAAAAAACCTGCGGCCTCGGCCACAACCAGATACCTCGCCGGTTCGACATCTTCAAATTGAAACCGCCCGTCTGCGGAAGCTTGCGTGGAATATCCGTCGTAAAGCGCCAGCGGATTTTCCTCTACCGGTTTCAGCTTGACCGAGATACCGGCCCCTGTAGCATTTGTGATTCTTCCGGAGAGAGTGGACTTAGCCACTGATTGAGCGCGGATGTTGTCAGAAAAGCAAAAAACTGCGAGACCCAATACCACCAGAGAAACGATTCGGCTGGGCATGTGTCAAATTCCTTTGTGGATCGCCTTAATCAGGCAGCGAACGCGGCCGTCTTGCGGCGGACCGGACCCCGAACAACCTCATCGGTCGCATGCGGCCTCGTGAGCTAGAACGGCACGGCAAGAAAAACTTGCATCGCCGTTCGGCCACATCTCGCCCCTGCAATTGTATTTTTTCGCGTCGCTTACCTCGACTCGCCCTGCCGATTGGACTACGATACTTTCCGCTTCCTGCCATTCGTCTCTCGGAGCAAAACATGGAATCTCAGCTTAGCCTGGAATTTCTGCGCGTAGTCGAAAACGCCGCCATCGCCGCCGCCCGCACCATGGGCTTCGGCGACCGCCACAAAGCTGACGAAGTCGCCGTCGAAGCCATGCGCAAAACAATGGACGGACTCCAGATGGACGGCATCATCGTCATCGGTGAAGGTGAACGCGACGAAGCCCCCATGCTTTACATCGGCGAACGAGTCGGCCTCGCGACTCACGCGCCGAATGCAAATTTTCCCGCCGTGGACATCGCCGTCGATCCGCTCGAAGGCACCAATCTTTGCGCCACTGGCGCGCCAAATTCCATCGCAGTTCTCGCCGCCAGCGAACGCGGCGGCCTTCTTCACGCGCCCGATTTGTACATGGAAAAAATCGTCGTCGGCCCGTCGTGCAAGAATGCAGTCGAACTCGACGCCCCTGTCGCCGATAATCTTCGCAACATCGCTCGCCGAATGCATCGCGGCGTGGACGACCTGGTCGTCATGGTCCTCGACCGGCCGCGCCACGAAAAGCTCATCGCCGACATCCGGAAAGCGGGAGCTCGCATCAAGCTGATCGGCGACGGCGATCTCTCGGCCGGAATCGCAGCCGCCGTAATCGGCACCGGAGTTCATGTCGTTATGGGATCGGGTGGCGCGCCCGAAGGCGTTATCACAGCTGCGGCCATCCGCTGCCTGAACGGCTATATGCAGGGACGCCTCGTCATCAATAAGCCGGAACTTGAAGAACGCATCGCCAAGATGGGAATCAAAGACAAGAACCGTATCTATGAAGCTGAGGATCTGGCCCCCGGCAAGCAAATGATTTTTGCTGCCACCGGCGTAACGGAAGGCGCGCTGCTTAAGGGCGTCCGATTCTTCGGAGAAGGCGAACGGACGTCGTCGGTGATTCTGACGTTGAAGACGGGCAAAGTCCGGTTCATCGAGAGCATCCATTTGGATAAAGGGCCGGATGTGAAGGTGAGATTCTCGTAATCAGGCCGCTTCAGCAAACTTGACCTATCGGAGGGATTGCCATGCTATCGCGACCCTGGATCGGCGTTTAGCAGATGCAGCAAAGCAACCTGGCATCCTTCTAGTCCACTGACCGTACCTACTTCAAATACTCCGAACCTTTCTTCAACTCTTCCGGAACCACAGGCATAGGCGGCCAATCCTGCGAATATCCCTTGAGTAGCGGTGTCGCCACCTCGGAGCGCAGCGTTCCGTCGTGGACCGTGAACTTGTGCGGGTTGCCGGGCGAATAGCCTTCCCACAACGAGACACCCGCATAAGCACCGTCCTTGCGCAGGACGTAGTAGGTCATGTCCACGAACTTGAGCTTGTTCATATCGTCGTTGTAGTTACGGACAATCCGTTTGAGCGCATCCATGCCAGCTTCCTGCGGTGACATACCGCGGCGCATGTTTTCGACGATGGTATGAGCTCCGGCGACCTGGATGTTCTCTTCCCCACTGCCGGTTGCGCCCGCAGACCCCACATCCTGGTCGGTATAGCAGCCGGCTCCGATGATGGGAGAGTCACCGCATCGGCCCGGCAGTTTGAACGCCAGGCCGCTGGTCGTCGTGCAGCCGGAAATTTCACCCTTCTCATTCAAAGCTGAGCAATGAATTGTGCCCGTGGGTGGAAACAGAACTCGGTGAATAGCGGCCATCCGAAATTCGGGTTCGATACCGAGCGCAGCAGCTCGCTCTTCCATGCGCCGGATGCGTTCTTCCCAGAGTTCGGAGTGCGACGAAGTCTCCGGCGCCTTCCACTGCGGCGAGGCCAGCCCAGGCCCCCACCAGTCGTCGTTAGAGTGAAATTCCTTCCACAGCTGCCAGGTTTTCCGCGAGCGCTCGGTGAGCAGATTCTCGCCCGGGAAACCCATAGCCACGGCAAATCGCTCCGCCCCTTCTCCCACCAGCATTACGTGACCGGTGTGCTCGATAACCGCCTTGGCGACCAACGAAACATTCTTGATATTGCGCACGCCTCCGACCGACCCGGCCCGTCGCGTAGGGCCGTGCATGCAGCAGGCGTCAAGTTCGACGACGCCTTCTTCGTTCGGCAAACCACCAAGCCCAACGCTGTCGTCGAAAGGATCGTTTTCAGGCCCGTTGACCACGCGCATAGCGGCATCAAGCGTGTCGCCTCCATTTTTCAGAAAGTTGAAGGCATCATCCAGATAGTTGAAGCCGTTATTCGCGCAAACAATAATGGGCCGCTTGACGGCACGCATCGGCTCGGCATGGCGAGAGGCCTCGTTCTTGTTTTGTGCATTCAATCCCACAGCTAGAGATGCCGCAGCAGCCGAACCCAGAAATCCACGGCGAGAGATAGACATGAGGCCTCCAAGATGACGAAACCGGTGATGAGGACGAAAACGGCGATCAGAATAGCACGGCAGCTGTTGGGGCCATGGCCATCGGACGCAGCAATGCCGTCCCGGCCAGCTGTCCAGCGAGCGTCACTCGCTCGCCGAGGGCGAGACGAGTTGGTGTCACAACTCGACTGTAGGTTCGCAAGCGGAGGAAAGCCTGGAAACAGCCGCGAAGCGGCGCAAGATTAAAGCCCACGGCGCAAACCGTGGGTAAAGATGAGAACCGATCCAGGCCTGAAGGGGCGAAAGAACATACGGCATAGACTCAAGACCTCTTCGGACCAGCCCGCCAGAGGTCGTCCTCAATCAGTTCCCGATCATTCGCAACAGACGGCTAATCCCTTCACGAAAAACGTCCGGCTCGGTGATCAGGCTCAGAACCAGATAGCCATCCTTGGGGAAGTCATAAAAGTGTCCAGGATGGACGACGACCGCCTCACTGCGAAGCAGGTCGATGGCGAAATTCTCGTCGCTCTGTACTGCCGGAACACGCACCACCGCATACCATCCCCCTTCCTCATCCAGGCGGGTGCATGACGGAGCGGCAGCAAGCTGCTGATCGAGCTCACAGAGGTTCAAACGAACGCGGTCCAGCAGCACAGGCTGGACCCGCTTGCGCTGATCGAGCAGAGCCGCGGCGGCGAGCTGCACGGGAGCGTTCATCGAGAGGAATGTGTCGGCGATGATCTCCAGGCGCGCTCCGGCTTGGGCGACAAGCTCCGCCCGCCCGCTTGTAACTACCCAGGCAAGTTTCATCTGCGGCAGAGCGGAAATCTTGGACAGTCCACTGAGCGTGAAGGTCAATGCACCGGCGTTTGAAACAAAGCTGGGACGCGGCGCGCCGTCGTGTGCGTAGTCCAGAAAGACTTCATCCACAATAAGGGAGAGGTCGTGGTTACTGCAGAACGAATTGAGTGCGGATCTCTCTTCCGTGGAGACATAGGATCCAGTGGGATTGTTTGGATGCACAAGGATCACTGCGCGGGTAAGCGCGGTTGCAGCCTTGTAGAGGAAATCAAGATCAACCTGCCACCCGTGGTCGTATATCAGCGGATACGGCACGAGCTTTACGTCCGAGAGGTCGGCCAGGAATTCAAACAACGGATAGCTCGGCTTGGGGACGAGAATCTCGTCGCCCGGGTTGCACAGCAGACCGAACACGTACGAATAGGCTTCGCTGGTGCTGGTGGTCAGAACAAGTCGCTGAGGATCGAGATCGGAAATGTCATGGGACTCGCGATAGTACTGGCCCACGGCTTTCCGCGCCTCCAGCAGGCCACGAGGCTGCGGCTCATAGCGCATCGCCTGGGGATTCGCGAGCGCGCCGAGGACGACGTGTGCGTCCAGTTGGACGCCGGCTTCGGTCGGGTTCGAAACTGTGAGGTCGAAGAGCGGTTGCCCGAAAGCGCGTACCTCATTCACGGCGCGCGTGAACGCATTGGAGGCGAGCGGCCAGTTGGTGCGGCGAGAGAACATGAATCGACTGAGAAGTTTAGCGAAGCCACATCATATCGCGCCGGAGCCTGGCGACTTTATCCCGGGAGAGACATGGCGGGGCATCCGCAGCGTGAGATGCCCCACCGTTCAAAATGTCGGACTAAATTGTGGCTTACAATTACCTGACTCTGGTGCCGACGGCGGTGACTGCATTTCCGTCAACTACTTGATGTATTTCCTTGCCCTGTCTGACCACTACGAAGTGCAGATTTATCGGCGAAAGCGGATTTCCGGGTACGTTGATCACGGCTGCGCCTGTGCAATCCGGGTTGACGGTGTAGGTCCCAGTTCCTGGTGTCCATTCCTGCGCGGGCGGAAAGCCATTGGTGACGACGTGATCCACCTGCGTCAGATTGCCTTTTCCGTCGTAATGTTGCATGACTACGCCGCGAAATGGGAGGCCGGGGCCGAGGATTGTGCCCTCGAGAGCGAAACCGTAATCTCCGAAAAGGGTGTGGTTCGAGCATGGCCGGACTTCCGACCGCGGCGCGGCAGAAGCGCCTGAAGTCATTAAGCAGCAAACGACCACCATGGCAGTTACAGCCAGCATAAGTCTCGTAAATAACTTTCTTCGCATACAGGACCTCCTTAGGTCGGCGACACCATATCGCCAGTCTTTGCACTGCCTCAATGGCCTGTGCATTCTTTCTTTGTGGCGCGCATCTTCCCTGCCAAGCCTCCCGGAATCATGCTGTTACCGCATGAATCAAGGGCAAGCGAGGTGCTATACTCCACACCAATTAAGGAGGGGCCCTGTGACCTCGCCCATCCGTTTTGGGGCTTTCGAGGTGGATATCCGTTCCGGCGAGTTGCGCCGCCAGGGCTCGCGGCTCAAGCTGCAGGAGCAGCCGTTTCAGGTGCTCGTCCTGTTGCTTGAGCGCCCCGGCGAGGTTGTAACCCGGGAAGAACTCACCAAGAGATTGTGGCGCAACAACACCTTCGTCGACTTCGATCGCGGTTTGAACAAAGCCATTAACCGTCTGCGTGAAGTTCTAAGGGACAGCGCCGAGAAGCCCCGTTTCATAGAAACCCTCCCGCAACGTGGATATCGCTTTATTGCGACCGTTGAAAGCGCAGAGAGTGATTCTGGGGCCGCGGCGCGAGCGCGCGGTCCCCATCTGCCCCGGCCAGTCCCGCGGATCGACTCCCTGGCAGTGCTGCCGCTCGACAACCATTCCGGCGATCCCTCACAGGAATATTTCTCCGACGGCATGACGGAGGAACTGATTTCCGCCATCTCCAAGATCAGCTCCCTGCGGGTGATCTCCCGGACTTCGACGATGAGGTACAAAGGAGCACGCAAGTCCCTGCCGGCGATTGCAAAAGAATTGCGGGTGGACGCAGTGGTGGA
>Ga0137403_10008449_pt1 | contig 11532 bp, 6 predicted proteins | sample CZOMad2_1_16fung_FD_122057 | JGI IMG/M metagenome (GOLD analysis project Ga0137403, IMG submission 122057) | Vadose zone soil fungal communities from Angelo Coast Range Reserve, California, USA - CZOMad2_1_16fungal (Hybrid Assembly) | ecosystem: Environmental > Terrestrial > Soil > Vadose zone...
AGAGGTGCGGTTGGAACTTCCAAGCGGTCCAGTTCGCCGCGCCGTACCGCGTCGAGCAGCGCCGCGCATTCCACCAGCTCGTCGCGAGAAAGCGGAAACAGCCGCCCCTTAGATGTCCCGCCCACCGAGTGCCCGGCGCGTCCCACGCGCTGAAGAAGGGCATTGATGGAGCGCGTCGAGCCCAGCTGACAGACGAGGTCCACATCCCCGATGTCGATTCCGAGCTCGAGCGAGGCGGTTGCCACCAGCACCTTCAACTCGCCCCGCTTCAAGCGTTGTTCCGCGTCGAGGCGCCGTTCCTTGGAAAGGCTCCCGTGATGTGCAGTGACATTTTCCTCGCCCAGCCGTTCGGAAAGATGACGCGCCACGCGCTCGGCCAGCCTGCGCGTGTTCACGAAGACCAATGTGGTGCGGTGCTCGCGGATGAGATCGGCCAGCCGATCATAGACCTGCGTCCACACCTCGCCCGACATGACCGCCTCGAGCGGCGCCGGCGGCAGCTCCAGCTCGAGATCGCGGCTGCGCGCATGGCCGCTGTCGATGACGATGCAGTCTTCGCCCGCCGCAGAACGGCTGCCGATCAGGAATCTCGCCACCTCTTCGATGGGCTTCTGCGTCGCCGACAATCCTATGCGCGCCAGCCCGCGCCCGGTCAGCGCCTGCAACCGTTCCAGCGACAGGGCCAGGTGGGCGCCGCGCTTGTTGCCCGCAATCGCGTGAATCTCATCCACGATCACCGTGCGGCAGGTGGCAAGCATCTCGCGTCCCGACTGCGAACCCAACAGAATGTACAGCGATTCAGGCGTGGTCACGACGATGTGCGGTGCCTTGCGCCTCATCCCGGCGCGCTCCGCCTGCGATGTGTCGCCGGTGCGCACCACCGCACGAATGGCCACCTCGGGTAGATTCAACGCCGCCAGTTCTTCGCGAATCCCCTCGAGCGGCGCCTCGAGATTGCGCTGAATGTCATTCGACAGAGCCTTGAGCGGCGACACGTAAACGATACGGGTCTCGTCCGGCAGCGGTCCCGTAAGCCCCTCCTTGACGAGTCGGTCGATCGCGGCGAGGAAGGCCGCAAAGGTCTTGCCCGAGCCCGTCGGCGCGGCCACCAGCACATGCCGCCCCGCATGCAGCGCCGGCCACGCCCGCTCCTGCGCCGGCGTCGGCGCATCGAAAGTCCGCGCGAACCAGGCGGCAACGGCGGGATGGAACGAATCTAGTGCGTTCATGGCGTGTCGTCGCCAGTTAGTTCCTGTTCATCAATTTTTCTAGGCATTATAGACTGTAATTATATACAGCGCGCGGATCACCGGGGGAGAGTGCACTATTCGCGGTTCTCGCCGCCTTGCGCCAATGTATTGTCATCCTACGACCATCATCATCCCCGGCACCAGCCAGACTGAATCGTTGCCACCTGGAGATTCGTTTTTTCCGATACTGCAAAGTTCAACCTAATGTCCTCAAAAAAGTAGAAGAGGCTCTGAAGAACTTAACCGGACGTTAGAGAGCTGGCCCCACTCATTGACACAACGAGATAAGTGGCACCCGACAAAGAAATCGTCGATGGGTGCTAAAGCAATGTTTCGGCAGCAATTACGGCTGCGGGTTCTGCAGCCCCGCGCGCGTGCCACGATAAGTGATTTCCGGTGTCTGGGCGCGCATCAACTTCGCAAACTGATAGGCCGGCAGCGGCCTGTTGAAATAAAAGCCCTGCAGTTCGTCGCAAGCGTGGGCCTGCAGGAAATCCGCTTGTTCCTTGGTTTCAACTCCTTGCGCAACGACCGTCAAGCTCAAGGATTTGCCCATCGCAATGATTGCATCAGCGAGCCCCGCGTTCTCCGAGGGCCCGACCAAGTCACCGATGAACGAGCGGTCGATTTTGACCGTGTCGAGCGGGAAGCGCTGCAGTGTGGCCAGCGAAGAATAGCCGGTGCCGAAATCATCAACGGCAATGCGAATCCCTAATGACTTGAGTCCCGTCAGGATCCGCAGCGTATTCTCCACATCGTGAATCAGCAGACTCTCGGCGAGTTCGAGTTCGAGTAGCTGCGGCTTCATGCCGGTGGCCTCGAGTATCGACGCGAGATCCTGCAGCAGGTATTCATCCGAGAACTGACGAGCAGTCATGTTGACGGCGATGCTCAAAGGCGGCAGGCCCTCATTTTGCCAAGCCACGCTTTGCAGGCAAGCCGTTTTGAGCACCCACTTGCCGATCGGCACGATCAGTCCGGTCTCCTCGGCGACCGGGATGAATTGCATCGGAGTCACGGTGCCAAGGTCAGGATGCTCCCAGCGCAATAGCGCCTCCATGCCGGCGATGCGGCCGCTGCGGATGTCACGCTTCGCCTGATAATGCAGGCGAAACTCGTCACGCTCGAGGGCGTGCCGCAGGCTCGATTCCAAGGTGAGACGCTCGAGGGAGTTCGCATTCAGCTTTTCGGAATAGAATTGAAAGTTGTTCTTGCCCTCCGCCTTTGCCTGATACATCGCGATATCGGCATTCTTGGTCAGGGTTTGCTCGTCCTGCCCGTCCTGCGGATAGACGCTGATGCCGATACTCGCGGTGACTCGAAACTCATGACCGATGAGGGTAAACGCCTTGCCGATGACGGCCAGTATCTTCTGCGCTACGGTTGCCGCGTACTTCCCGTCCTGCAGTTCCGGCAACAGCACGACGAATTCATCTCCCCCCAGGCGCGCCACGGTGTCGCTGTCCCGCACGCACCCCTGAAGTCGGGTGCCGACCTCCTGGAGCAATTGATCACCCGCCTCATGTCCCAGCGTGTCGTTGATCTGCTTGAAGCGGTCGAGGTCGAGAAACGCGACAGCCAGCTGCCTGTTGTAGCGACGTGCTTCGCTGATGCGCTGACTCAGCAGTTTGCTGAACATGCTCCGGTTGGGCAGTCCCGTGAGGCCGTCATGGTAGGCCAGGTACTCGACACGCCGCGCGTGCTCCAGTTTGGATTCGCTTTCCCGCACGCGGCTCTGTGCGAGCTGCCAGCTCATCCGGCCCAATAGCGCCGTCAGCAGGACAATTCCGACGCTGCCGGCGGCCGCCCGACAAATGTAACCAATGGAGTCTCTCTGTACGGCAGCAAGTTGTTCTTCTCGCGCCAGTCCGACGAGTATCGCCAGAGGAAACCCGTAGATTTCACGCGCGCTGCTCCACCGCCACACGCCGTCCCAGCTGCCGAGCGAGACCGGCGGTTCCGCTTCAACCTCGTCAGGTTTCGGCAACAAGGAACTATAGTCGATCGCGTCTCCGGAAAACATCGACTCCCCGCTACGCCTGACCCGAAAAATGCCGTCGGTGCCCAGGATGCCAAGCACACCGTGTTCGCCCAACTTCGAGGCGTCGTAACCGCTGACGAAAAAAGCCGCGTCGACCGTGACGATCACGACGCCGTCAAAATCGCCGTTCGCCGCATTCAATCTACGGGTGAATGGCAGTCTCCCATCGCCCGTTGCACCCCGCGGTAGTTGTCCGACGAAAAGCGAGCCGCCGTCGCGCTGCTTGCGAAAATAATCCTGACCAGCAACGCTCACGGTCCCAAGCGGACGCGTGCTCTCGACGATGGTACCGTTCCGATCGGCAATGCCGACGGAGAAGACCAGATCCGGCGGCAACAATCCCCGATCCTCGAGTTCTGAAAGCGTGCCGTGCATCCCGGTGCGTTCGTGCCAAAACTTGACGAGATTGAGCGTCTGATCGATTTCGCGCAGGACCCGCACCACTTGAGCCTCATAGGTTCCCAGCAGTTCGCGGCTCAATATGGCTGCGTCGTGCGCGGCCTCGGCGCGCTTGATTCTGATCAGGCCGAGAGTTGCTCCCCACATTGCCGCCAATAAGACCACGGCAATGAGCGGAAACAGAAACTGAGGTTCCGCGATCCGGCCCACGCGGCGACGCAAAGTTTCTCTCAAGGGCTGTGCATTCACGCGATCCGACCTATTTGGGGCTTCAGTCGAGGGGCAACGCGACTTTGACCGAGGCGTCGACGGCGGACTTCTCGATATAGCCCACGACGTTCGGGTTTGCAGCGACGGCGTGCTTTACCGCCGCCGAATCGGGCAGTTGCTTCGGCGGAAGGCCCCTGCCGGTGAACAGGATACGCGACCAGAGTGCCTTGACCTGCGCGATGTCGCGGCCCGTCGCTTTCTTGTAGAACTCGACGTAGATCGCTGAACCCACGGGCTGATCGACCGGCGTCAGGCCTCCGCTTCTGCCTAGGTAGAGGTCGGCAATTTGTTCCTTGCTGATCGGTCCTGCCGCCGGATTGACGATGACGACGATCTCCTCCGCCCGTATGCCAGCGGCGGCCAACACACCAAGTAACAGGGCGCTGAGCGCTGATGTTTTCATGCGAAGTTCATGCGCGGCATGGCCTTAGAACACGAAGTCCACTGCCAGACTGACTACATTGGCCTTGTCGCCGACCCGGGCACCTGGTTGAAGTTTGGTGAATGAGGCGGGTGCGTCCAGCGTGTCGATGCTCACTCGTTGCAACTGCAGCTTGAAGTCGAGGCTCTTCGCAAAGTCCCAGCGCACTCCGGCGGTCAGGGTGCGCTCGTTGCCCAATGACGTCAGCCCCGACGGCGGGGCTGACGTTGGCGCATGCTCTTTGGAGTAGATGGCGTACGGGGTGAAGCTTCCGAGTCGCACGCCACTACTCAAATACCAGGCGAAGAAGTCGCCGAAGAAATCGTAATGGGCATAGTTGCTGTCCCCCGTCACGAACCACGTCCCCGGATCATACGTGAATCCCGCGCTGGCCAGCCGGAAGTGAGCCGGCGGCATTCCTGCGTAAGTGTACTTCATTGACTGATAAGCCACATGCACGCTGGCATTGCCATATTGCAAGGTGTCACTCAGCACCACGAGATCCTTCCCACGAAAGACCGCTCCAGGAAATTCCTCCGACGTGCGCCCCCACTGTACCTGAAGGTCCTGGGTCACGGCGCCCGTCTTCACACGGTAGAGCACATCGATACCATCGCCGTGGGTCGCGGAGTTCGAGTAGCGTATTTCGTTGGGAAGCCGCACCCACGGTAGGGTGTAGCCGACGTTTTCGCTGTCGGAACGCTCGTAGGTGGGCAGGAGCGTGCGGCCAAGCCGCACCGCCAAGTCGGATGTGAACGCGTACTTGATGTTGGCCCACTCGAAACGAGGTTTGTAGTTGCCGTCCGGGTCGTAGTGTGAGATGACTTGTACGACACCGCTGAGTCCGTTACCAAGGTTGACATCGGCCTGGGCGCCCAAATCGCTGTCCGGGGTCGGACTCCAGCTGCGGCTATGGCCCGCGCCGCTTGGCTGCAAAAAATTCCCGGTAAAGTCTGCCTGTCGATAGTCGGAGTACACCTCACCCAGCGTGCCGAATCCGCTGAGCGTCACATATTGGTCAATCGGAATGCCCGCACGGCTCGGCACCGCGCCGAACACGAGTATTGAGACGGCAACCGCCACCATCAATTTGAAATTCATGCGAACCTCGCTCCGTAACCAACGTTGCCCCTGGCGACGACCACCCTGCGGCGGCCGCTCATGGTTTCCCCGCGCATACAAATGTCAGCGTACGGGGTATCGACTACGAAGCATCTCTGCTGAAGCACAGTTTGCGTAAATATATGAGTGCTTGGCCTCGGCGCGTGCGTTCAGTCTCAAAAATGCCGATTTGACCCGTCTTTCGGCAGTCAGGGCCAGTCAGGGCCTCTTATTCGAAGCGCAACGTTTGACCGATCGAGTTCGCTCTTGCCTTGTGGAGTATGGCGCTGCCGAGAGCAATGTCGCTCAACGACAACCCGCGGTGCCAGAACAAAATCGTTTCCTCATCGCTTTCCCGGCCGGGCTTCAAGTGCGCGACGATCTCACCCAACTCCGCATGCAATGTGCGATCAGTCAGCTTGCCGGAATCCACATGTTGGCGCAGCGCGCCGAAGGGCAACCCCTTGCGGCATTGCCCCCAGTCGTCGACCACCACTTTGTCCATGATGTCGGTAAGTGATAATTCCACGGCACTCATCGTGCCGTAGGGAATGACGAGCGCGCCACGCTTGATCCACTCGGTCTTGAGCAGCGCCTGCGGTTCGGTGAGGCGCGACGCCTCGACCACGATATCGGCGTCGCGAACGCATTTTTCCCAATCACTCACCGCAATGACACGCTTACCCAAATCATTGGACAACTTGGCGGCCAAGGTTTCCCTGCTCTCCGCGCGCTTGGAGTGCACGCGGATTTCATCGAAATTGAAGAAATGGTCGAGCAAGCGGATGTTCCAGTAGGACGTACCGCGTGCACCGATGTGCCCGAGCACCTTGCTGCCTTTGCGTGCCAAGTACTTGGCGCCGAGCGCGGTCATGGCGCCCGTGCGCATCTCGGTCACGGATGTGGCATTGATGATTGCCAACGGCACGCCCGTCGACGGGTCGAACAGCGTCAGCAAACCAATCTCGGAAGGCAACCCGATCTTGAAGTTATTGACGAAGTCGCCAACCACTTTGACTCCTGCGAGTCCGAGCGGAAGCACAACGCCGCGCAGCACATTGAAATGCCCAACGGCTGAATCATGCGGCACCAGGTGCACGCGCGGTTCAATGACCACCGCTTGCTTACCCTGTGCATCGAGCGCCGTTTCGACGGCGTCAAGGATTTCCGCGTCGGTGAGCGCAACTCGCTCGACGTCCGGACCATTGAGATACATCAGATGGATGTGTTGCAATCTAGTCAGTCTCCTTAACGGCCCGAAAGGGCCGTAGATCATCTTCCGGGTTGATCAATACCGCCGCCACCGCTCCCAGCGCGGCGACGAGGACTCCCGCGTACAAGTAACCCGTCCGAAATCCGGCGCTCGGGTCCGCGTTGATGTCCACGATACGACCCATCGCAAAGGGCGCACACAAGCCTGCGAGGGTATGAATCGAGTTCGTGACGCCGAGCATCGCACCGCGTTGTGATGCAGGGGAAATCTCGCCGATCAACGCCGGGCCCAGCGTGAAGATGACACTGCCGATCGAACACGCCAGCCCCACCAGGCAAATCTTGAGAACGCCCATACCGACGAACGGGAAACAGGCCGTCGAGATGCCTCCGATGATGACGCAAAGAGTGCCCACCAAGCCGCGGGAGATTCGACTCGATAATCCCAGCCGAGACAGGCGTTGCGACAGGTACGCAAACCCAGGCGCAAGCACCATCTGCATGGCGGACGGCAGCGCAATGACCCACGCCGCGTGTGCGGGAGCCATCCGTAGAGCCTTGATCAAATAGTTGCCAAGCCACACCAGATTGAGCGCGATAATCCAATATGCCGCGAAGCCCGCCAGATAAACACCTATCGCAGTACGGCTCATCAACAGATATCGATAGGGTATCCACTGGCGCGGCCCGGACTCGACCCCGAAAGACGGGTCTGCCGACCCCTCTTTAGCAAGAACGAGCCAAAGGCCAACCCAGGCGAGACCGACCACACCCAAGGTACCGAACGCCGCGTGCCAACCGAAGTTATCGATGATCCAGATGATCATGGGTGCGACGATGCCGGCACCGAAGGCCGCGCCGCTCGCGACAACGCTCGTGGGCAGCGCGCGACGCTCATTGCCAAACCACTTGTACACGGCATGCACCGCCACCGGGAACGCCGGTCCCTCGGCCGCGCCGAGAACGACGCGACTGCTCACCAGCACGGCGAAACTCGAGATTCTGCTCATCGGCAACAACGCCGCGGCCCAAACGACACCCATGACCCACATGATGGTCTTAGTACTGAAGCGATTGGCGAGAAAACCAACCGCCACCCCGGAGCCCGAAAAGAGCAGGAAAAATGCGCTGCCGAGCATGCCAAATTGGGCATGACTCAAATTCAGTTCCTGCATGATCGGCACACTGGACAATCCGACGACTGCCTTGTCGGCGAAGTTGATCAACATGAAAAAGAACACCAAAGCGACGACAGTCCATGCTTGCCTGGATGATCGGCCTGGGAGTTCATTCGACGTCATCAGCGCCGTTCTCAACACTTCACCGTTACTTGGCGGGACTTCGGGATTGGGGGCCCCTGCCTATTGCGCCTCGACGATCTTTTTTAGATTATCCAGGCCGGCCTGATAAACGCCGCCAATCGTGTCCCTGGCCGTCTTATCGTTTTCATTCTCGGCTGGATTGTCGCCGACGTTCTTGCGTTTGAAGTGGCCGGTCCAGGTGACCGTGGACTTGTCCTTACCGACGGATTTGACCACGAAGGTCGACGTATAATCGCTCACCGGCAGAACGCCTTCGAGGATAGCGTATTTGAACGAGCGGCCCGCCGGATCGAAGCGGAGCAGCTTTTCCTTGATCGTCCCGCCGCCTTTCAGCGTCAGCAAGCGCACCGCGCCGACAGTGTTGTTCTTGCCTTCGACGATCTCGTCCGTGGCGACCGCAGGATGCCAGGCGTTCAAGCCGTTGAAGTCCTTCGCCGCGCGCCAGACCTTCGCCGCCGGGGCGTCGATGGTAATCGTCTTGCTGGTGGTGAGCGGCGGTGCCGCGGCCCAGGTGTAGCCACATGCCAGCATGGATAGTCCAACTATGATCGCAGTATTGATTTTCATCGCTTTGACTCCTTGTGAAGAAAATTGCCGGGCCGCAGCCAGTGAGCCGCCAAAGGTGGAATCAGCAGCAGGCTGACCAGCGTAGAAGACATCAAGCCGCCGAGAATTACCACCGCCATCGGACCCTCGATCTCGTGCCCCGGTTGATGCAGCTGCCATGCCACCGGGAGCAGGGCCAACCCGGTGAGCGACGCCGTGAGCAGCACCGGCGTCAGCCGCTCCTCGGCGCCGCGCGACGCGGTATCCAGATTCCAGGGCTGCGCCTCCACCTGCACCAGATGGTCATAGTGAGACACCAGCAAAATGGTGTTGCGCGCGGCCATCCCGAACAGGGCGACGAAGCCGACCATCGCGCCCAGGGTGAGCGTACCGCCGGTCAAGGCGGTCGCCGCCACGCCGCCGATCAGCGTGCTCGGCAAGGAAAGAAGCACGAGAAGCACGTGCCTCGGCTGCCCGAATCCAAGGGCCAGCAACAGCACGATGAGCACGAAGGCCGCGGCCGAGTGCAGCAACAATTCATTCTTGGCGGCGGCCTGCGCTTCGGCCGCTCCGCCGTAGCGCAGAAACACACCGGGCGGCAGCTGAACTTTGGCGGCGATCGCCTGGCGCGCTCTGTCGGCAAACCCTACTTGATCGGCGCCCTTCGGCGATGCGACGACGATCTGCCGCCGCAGCCCGTCCTGGTGATCGATCAGACTACGCGACAAGGCCATGGTGATGCCGGCAACCGAGGACAGCGGGGTCAGTGCGCCATCCCGTCCGCGCAGCAGCAGCGCGCCCACCGCGCGCGGATCGGCGCCGGCGTGAGCGATGCGGACGGCCACCGGTATGCTGCGATCCGCCTGGTTGAGTTCGGCTGCCACACTGCCGTGATAGGCCGCATTCACCGTCTGCAGCACATCCGCCGCCTGCAACCCGTAGATGGCCAACTGCTCCGGCAGCAATTCCAGGTGCATCTCCACCTGGCGCGGCGGGACCGTCAGACGTACGTTGCCGCTATCGGGCAGGTGCTGCAACACCTCGACGATCTGCGCCCCGACGAGATCGTCGGCATCGAGATCGGAACCGATCACGCTGATCGAAAACGGCGCGGACTCCCCGGACAGGGTTTCACCGATTCGTTCGCCCAACACCGAATAGATTTCCACGAGCTGGTTCGGAAAGTCATCGAACACCTTGCGGATGGCGGCATCGATCTCGCTCGCGCTGCGACCTTGGCTGGGATCGATCTGCACCTCGAACTCGCTCTTGTTCGGCGCGTCGGGGTCCTGTCCGTTCTCGGCGCGGCCGATCTGCTCGGCGACGCTCTTGACGCCGGGAATACCGATGAGTCCCTTGGAGATCTGTTCGCCGACGCGGGTGGTTTCAGCCAGCGAAATTCCGGGGCGCAGCGATGCGTGTGCGATCAGGTAATTTTCACGGAAATCCGGCAGCAATCGCGCACCCAGCAAGGGCAGAAGAACGATCCCGGCGACGCCGCTCGCGGCGAGGATCGCGATGAGCGCACGCGGCCGCGCATTCAGCCATGCGATCGCGCGCAGCTGCCGGCGCTTCAGGCGCAGCAGAAACGCCGCTTCGGACTTTGGAGTATGCCGCGCCATGGCGAGCGCGCACAACGCCGGCGTCGCGCTCATGGCTACAGCCACGGACAGGCCCACCGCGAGCAGGAACGAAATCGACAACGGCCGGAAAAATGCGCCCTGCAATCCGGACATCAGCACGATGGGCAGAAACGCCACCGCAACCGCCGCCGTCGCATAGAACACCGGCCGCCGCACCTCCAGCGAGGCGCCCATGAGCAAATCGCCGATATCCACATCGCGCGCGGCGGCGCGGCGGCGGCGAAGAATATTTTCGACGTCGATGACGGCATCGTCGACGACCACGCCGAGCGCGACGACGAGACCGCCGATCGTCATGGTGTTGAGGCTCAACCCAGAAGCTCCGAGAATCCACACCGTCGTCAGCAGGGCCAGTGGGATCGCGCTGAAGGACACCAATGCGCCGCGCCAGTCGCGTAAGGTGATCAACAAGAGCGCGACCACGAGCACCGCGCCTATCCCTAACGAATTTCGCAGTTTCTCGATCGCGCTTTCGATGAAACTGGCCGGCCGCAGCAGCGCCGGATGGTACTCTACTCCCTGCCTGGCCAGCGCCGGCGCGAGCGCATCGAGCCGCAGTTCGAGCGCCCGCGTGACCTCGAGCGTGTTGGCGCCGAATTGGGTCGAGGTTTCAATGAGTATCCCCGGCTTACCGGCGATCAAGGCATTGCCGAAGCGCGGCTCGGCGCCTTCGTGCACACTGGCGACGTCGCCCAAGCGCACCGGCAAGCCGCCGCGCGTTCCGACCACCGCCTGCGCCAGCGCGTCGAGCGTGGAGCCGGGGGCGTGGGCTCGGATGACGATGCGTTGCGTGGGCGTTTCGACATAGCCGCCGCCGATCAACGCGGTCGCGCGCCTGGCGGCGGCCAGGACATCGTCGAGTACGAGCCCGGCCGCGGCGAGCTTTGCCGGATCGATTTCAATCTGCCGCTCGCGCACCTCGCCGCCGAAAATCTGCGCCTGCGCAACGCCGGGCACCGCGAGAATTTGTGGCTTGACGATCCATTGCACCACATCGCGCAATTCCACCGGCGAGAGCCGATCGCTGGTGTAGCCGAAATGCACGAGGTATTCCATCGAAGAGCTCAATGGCGATAGCAGAGGAGCCCCGACGCCCTGTGGCAGCAAGCCGGCAGACTCGGCCAGGCGCTCGGTAACGACTTGGCGCCGGCGATACGGATCGCCGCCGCGCTCGAACACCACTTGAATCGCGGAGAGGCCTTGGCTCGAGGTCGAGCGAACCGTCTTCACATTCTCCGCACCGGCGAGCAAACCTTCCAACGGCCGCGTGACCAGCGCCTCTACCTGAGTCGCGTCGAGGCCGGGCGCCTCGGTCTGCACCAGCACG
>Ga0137403_10008450_pt1 | contig 11531 bp, 9 predicted proteins | sample CZOMad2_1_16fung_FD_122057 | JGI IMG/M metagenome (GOLD analysis project Ga0137403, IMG submission 122057) | Vadose zone soil fungal communities from Angelo Coast Range Reserve, California, USA - CZOMad2_1_16fungal (Hybrid Assembly) | ecosystem: Environmental > Terrestrial > Soil > Vadose zone...
GTTCTTGTGGCAGTCGGCGCAGACGCGCGGTGGATCCATGTGCGCGCCAACCAGCGGGAAGCCCGTCGTTGAGTGGTCAAACTTGGCATCCGTCCACAGCACGGTGTCGTGGCATTGTTCGCACGTCGTGGGGAAGCCCGTATGCGGCACGGGCGTCGTTGCGTTGTTGAAATCCGTTTGGTGGCAGGAAACGCACGTCGTCACCGTAATTTGATAGTTGTTGTTGACGTGACAGTTCGCGCATGGCAGCGGTGGCGATACGTGTGCTCCCGTGAGCGGGAAACCGGACTTCGAATGATCAAACGCCGCCGGCTGCCATGCACCCGTGTTGTGGCAAACTTCGCAGGTTTGCGCGAAACCGCCCGCCACGTGGTCAGGATTTTTCGCACCTTGGAAATCGGTCAAATGGCAGGAAACGCACGTCGTCACCGTGATGTTGTAGTTGTTGTTCTTGTGGCAGTCGGCACATGCCCGCGGGGGGACGGTATGCAACCCCGTCAGCGGGAAACCTGTAGTCGAGTGATCGAACTTCGCATCCGTCCAAGACGCTGTGCTGTGGCATTGTTCGCACGTTGTGGGGAAGCCTGCATGCGCCACCGGCGATGTTGCGTTGTTGAAGTCCGTCTGGTGGCAGGAAATGCAGGTCGTCACCGTGATGTTGTAGTTGTTGTTGATGTGACAGTCCGCACATACCCGCGGCGGATCCATGTGCGCGCCTGTCAGCGGGAAGCCCGTCGTAGAGTGATCGAACGCGGCATCCGTCCACTTCACCGTGTCGTGACACTGTTGGCACGTCGTCGGGAAGCCCGAATGTGGTACCGGCGACGTCGCGTTGTTGAAGTCCGTCTGGTGGCATGAAACGCAGGTCGTTACCGTGATGTTGTAGTTGTTGTTGATATGGCAATCCGCGCATACCCGTGGCGGATCCATATGCGCGCCTGTCAGTGGAAAGCCGGTCTTCGAGTGGTCGAACGCGGCATCCGTCCACTTGACCGTGGTGTGACATTGTTCGCATGTCGTCGGGAAGCCCGAATGTGGCACCGGCGTAGTCGCGCCGTCAAAATCCTTCTGATGGCAGGAAACGCAGGCCGTGACCGTGATCTGGTAGTTGTTGTTGATATGGCAGTCCGCGCACACTCGCGGCGGATCCATATGCGAACCCGTCAAAGGAAAGTTGGTCCTGGAGTGGTCGAAGGTCGCGGGCGACCAACCGGGATTAGTGGTGTGACACGTTTCGCAAGTCTGCGCAAAACCGCCGGCCACGTGATCTGGATTTTTGGCATTCGTAAAATCCTGCATGTGGCAAGTCACACATGGCGTAGCGGCTAGGTTGTAATTCCCTTTGTGACATTGATCGCAGGTTACCGGCGGAGATGCATGCCCTAAGGTCAACAGGAAGCCGGTGACCGAGTGGTCAAACTTCGCGTTCTGCCAATTATCCGTGGAGTGGCACTGCTCGCAAGGCGCCTGGAACGCCACGCCGCCGGCCACGTGGTTCGGGTTCGTCGTGCCCTTGAACTCCCGCATGTGGCACGACAGGCAGTTCGTGGACATGGTTTGGAACTTACTGTTGGCCGCGTTCTTGTGGCAGGCATCGCAATCCACGGCAGCGTGAGCGCCGGTCAGCGGAAAGCGGTTGTTATGATCCTGGATCTGCTGGACGGAAACGCCCCACCCGCGTACCGTATGGCACTGCGCGCAATTCGCACCCAGTTGGCGCTTATGAATATCCGCGTGGCAGTCCTGGCACTTGTTACCTACGTTATTGAACACGAGCTTTACGTGGCACGCCGTACAGGCAACACCGACGTGCATGCCGCGCAACGGATACTGTGTTTGATTGTGATCGAATTCAGGAACGGCGCGAATGGGCTTCCAACCCTGGGCCGTATGGCAATTCGCGCAGGGGACGCTGAGGCTCCCGTGCGGACTTTGCGACGTAGCGGTGTTCTGAGTTTGTCCGCCCGCATACGACGCGGCGAACAAAATCAGGAGTAAGCTCAGTCCAGCCAGTCTTTTCATCGTCACCATTCGTTATTCGCTTGGAATCGGCGTCCCAACGTACCCAGCCCGAACAGTCAAGGGGAAGCTCTGCCTTTGCAATTTGCCGTCCAGCAAGAGTAAATGGCCCATTTGTGCTAGGAAAGTTACGGTAGTACATGCTTCCCACAGGCTTAGAACGGATTGTGGAGGCCCATTTTGGGTAACTTCTTCAAGAACTAAGGAGTTATTACCTGCGGCGGGCGCTGCAAATGCAAACTTTTGCACACTCCGCGGGAGGTGGGGCCCAGCTACGAAGCCTTGTTTGGGGGTAGCGTTCCAGGCGCATGGCAGTCCTCGCACTCCCTGGGCGTGTGCTGGTAGAAGAGGACCTTCTTTCCCTCGAAGTCGCGGTTGTCCTTGTGGCACCCGGCGCAGGGCACGTTCTGATGCAGGCCTTGCAGTGGAAACTTCGTGCGCTTGTCGTGATCGAAGTCCGCCGGTTTCCATTTGGCTGTGTTGTGACAGTCGATGCAAGACGTGGCGCCATCTTGGACAAATTGCTTACCGTGAACATCCTCATGACATTCCTGACACAGGAGGGGAGCTGCCGAGAAGTCTGCCTTGACCAGCTTGGTCTCCATATCGGGCGGTTTGTGGCAATCGATGCAAGCCGTGACCCGGTGCGCAGCTACCAGTGGAAACTTAGTCTTAGAGTGGTCGAAACGCGTGAGGTCCTGCCAATTCTTAGCGGAATGACAGGCCTCGCAGCCAATCGGTGTACCGTCCGGGCCAGGCTCCTTCATGTCCTTGGCGAACTGGCCTTTGTGCGGATCTTCGTGGCAGGTCTCGCAGTTCAAGTCCTTCCAGTGGTAGAACACGACCGGCTTGGGCTTCGCTTCAGGATGTTCCGGTTCCTTATGGCAATCGGCACAGGGTACAGCGATATGGCCGCCCGTTAGTGCCAAGCGCGTATCTTTGTGCCGTTTCAAGGTGAAGGTGGAGGGCTTCCAGTCGGCCACGGTATGGCATTTTTCACACTTGTTCAGATTCGGGGGCCCGGCGAATTGGCCATCGTGGTCATCTTCATGGCAATCCGTGCACTCGGCGAATTTAATCTTGTAGACAGTTGCTCTGCCTTTATCGATGTGGCACTTGGCGCACTCCACGGTGAAGTGCTTTCCCTTCAGCGGATAGTCGGTGGTGTCGTGATCTTTTGCCAGGAACGTCGATGGCTTGAACGTATCCACCGTATGGCAGGACTCGCACTCGATGCCTTTAGGCCGCTTGGCAAACTGCCCGTTGTGTGGATCGGGCAAGTGACAGTCTGTGCACTTGGCAAAGGGAATTTCCTTCTTGAAATCGCCGCCCTTGTGACACGCCCCGCAGTCCACCGTGGCGTGCTTGCCGAGTAACGGATATTTCGTCTTCGAGTGATCGAAGTTCTTGTCCACGCCAACCAGCGAGATCTTCTTCCAGCCTCCCGTTGTATGGCAGGCCTCGCAGGGCTGCGGGAAGCTGCCATGGTGCACGTCGGCGTGGCAGTCTGCGCACTTACCGAATGGGATTCCGGTATATCGTGGCTTCCCGTCGGCGCCTGGCGTGTGACATTTTTCGCACTTCACTGGGATGTGCTGCCCGGTAAGGGGATAGCGCGTCTTACTGTGGTCGAACTTTCCGATGGTTACGGTCTTCCAATCGGTGTAATTGTGGCATTGTAGGCAATCCGGGCCTAAGCGGCCTTTGTGAAAATCCTGGTGGCAGGTGGCGCAGGTCTGGGGTGTGCCGAGAAACGTGCGTGCCAGATTCTTGATCTTGATGACGGCGCGTGCCGCCGGGGAAACGCGCTCGGCGGTGTGGCATTTGTTGCAGGCCACGCCCTGATGTTTCCCTTCGAGAACATAGCCCGTAAGATTGTGGTCGAAGGTCTTGGTATCCCATTTGATCAGGGCAAAGTCTTCGCCATTGTGCTCGGAGTGGCACTTGGAACAGGCGTTGTCATCTCCCTTGGGCAGTTTGTAAGTGGCATGGAGGCCCTTGCCCGCGCCAAGGCGGCCTGCGATCTCCGTATGGCAACTCAGACACTTGAGCGTGGCCGCGGAACCAAATTTGTGGCAGTCCGTGCAGTGCAGTGCCCCATTCAGCGATTCGTGTGCGCGGGCAAGAGGGCCGGGCGAAATCTGCGCGATGGCGGGTTTCGGAAGGCACAGGAGTGCACCGAGAACCGAGAGCGTGGCCAAGGCGCGAAGTAGGCGGCCCTTACTCTTATCCTTACTGTTATCTTGGAGTGTGCTCGCCATCCGCTCCTGGAGCACGCGAAACCGCACTCCTTGACCGGAGTTTAGCACGCCCAAACCGGGCCAGGAGTCACCAAAGGTGCACCCCCGACACAGCTCGCGAGCCTGTTTCAGCATCGCCGTAATGTTTGCAAAAAATGGCCGATGACAGAACTTTTCAGCGAACTCAGTCGTGAACATGAAGGATGAGCCCCGGGTCCGGATAAGGATCCGGATGGGGACTGGCGGGTTCGACTGTCACAAGCTCGATTTCCATACAACTGTTCACGATCCAGTCAGCCCCGGCCAGGCGAAGTTCCTCTTCAGGAACGGTGGTCCGGAACGCGATGACTCGAGCGCCCGAGGCTTTACCCGCGCGGATTCCCGCTGGAGCATCCTCCAGCACGATGCAGTCCTGAGCATCGAAGCCAAGACTTGCGGCCGCTTTTAGAAAAGGCTCCGGGTGAGGCTTGCCGTTCGCCACGTCACTTGAAGTAATCAAATGTCCGGGAATGGGCAATCCAGCGACTCGCAGGCGCACTTCCGCCAGCACCCTCGTACATGAAGTGGCAATCGTCCAACGGCCCTCCGGTAGACTGGCCAGCAACTCGCGAGCACCAGGGAGAAACACGACCCCCTCGACGTCCTCGATTTCGCGGCGCTCGACTTCCCGATTTTCGGCGAAGTGATCCGCGCTCGGCAGGTACTCGCGGATGGTCGTCAGGCTGGGGCGCCCATGAGCACGGCCGACAACCTCAACCGGATCGAAACCATGTTCGATGGCCCAATTTCTCCACACCCGAGCTACTGCGGGAGTGGAATCGATCAGCACGCCGTCCATATCGAATAAGAGGGCGCTACACCGGATTTGCCTCATCGTCTCTTCATGTACCTCGCGAGGACACGATACCACCCGCTCCGAGTGACACGTGCTTGCCGGCAAGCACGAAATGCTCCCGCGAAGCGAAGAAAAATAGCATCGGATAGCCCGTTTCACCAATCAATGTGAGGAGGCCCGGGTCTCGCTTTCTGCTGTCGATGTCGTGGGGGTGCTCTCGTGGTAACAGCTGCGCAAGCCGGTTTTCAGACGCCAATCCCGTACGCTGCGGAAGCGCTCGACGTGAGGGTGGCTGAGCTAGTGCGCCTACAAAAATCCGCGCAACGCATTAACGGCACACTGAATCTGGACGAAATCATTGAACGCGTGGTGAGCGAAGTATCAAGCACGCTCGGTTGCGCGGAGATCAACCTGTATCTGCACCATCCGGCAGAGGGAGAGCTGGAACTGGCTGGAGTACGCGGGTGCACGGTGCATGAAAAAGGGCATCGGCTGAAGGTGGGCACCGAGGGCATGGTTGGCTACGTGGCCCAGAGCCGACAGATGCGCTATGCGCCGGATGTCACGCAGGATCCCTACTATATGGCTTGCGAGCCAGAGACGCGTTCCGAGGTTGCCATACCGTTGCAAGTGGAAGGCGAACTCGTGGGCGTCTTCACGGCCTCTCATTGCGAGTTGGATGCCTTTACTGCGGCCCACCTACGCCTGCTGCAGGGGCTGTGCTCGCATGTCGCCGTCGCCGTGCAGAATTCACGGCGCTTCCACGATGAGCATAAGCTGCGGCGGCAATTGACCCGGGAAGCGGACGAGGCGCGCGCAATTCAGCAAGCTTTGATGCCACGGAGTTCCCCGTGCATTCCCGGCTTTCGCGTGACCGGGCTGTCCGTTCCCGCAGGCGCAGTGGGCGGGGACTGGTATGACTTCATCCCACTTCCCGATGGCCGCTGGGGCCTGGTGCTGGCCGACGTCTCCGGCAAAGGCACAGCCGCCGCCTTGTTGATGTCATCTACCCGGGGCATGGTGCGGTCACTTGCCCATTCCAGTTCCGGGCCAGCCGAAGTGCTGACACGGTTGAACAAGCTGTTGCTGGAAGACTTGCCCGATGGACGTTTCGTGACGATGGTGTACGGCGAACTCGATCCGGCCAGTCGAACGCTCCGCATAGCAAACGCGGGGCATCTCCCGCCCTTGCTGGTTGATCCTTCTGGCCACGGGTGGATCGCCACCGAACACGGACTGCCGCTCGGAATCGCAGCGGGCAGGTTCTCTGAGACCCCGGTCGTCCTCAGTGACGATTCGTTAGTCACGCTCTACTCCGACGGCATTACAGAGGCCGCGCTGGAGTCGGGCGAGGAATATGGCGCGGAGCGGCTGCTGGCGCAGATGAAATCCTGCGAGGCCTCCCTGGAAGCGCTACTCGCGGATGTGAAGAATTTCGTGAACGGCTGCGGTCTGCGCGACGATGCAACGGGGATTCTTATTGGCACACAGAGACAGAGGAGCGCCTCCAACTAGCGCTGCCTTATTCGTAGCGTAGAGCCTCAATAGGATCGAGCCGCGAGGCCTTAATCGCCGGGAACATGCCGCTGGCGATGCCAACGAAGACCAGGAGCCCCGTCGAAATCAGCAGCGTAGCTGTGTCGATCTTGAGGTGAATATCGCCCTCGCTGGCATCTTCCATGAAAGCGCTCCACAACGTGAGCGAACCCACCGACCAGGAAACGAAATAGGCCAGCGCCACACCGAGCAAGCCTCCCACCACAGTAATCGCCAGGGCCTCCGCCAGAAATTGGAACAAAATATGGCGGCGCCTGGCCCCGAGTGCCTTCTCGACGCCAATCTCGCGGGTACGCTGAGTAACGGAGACGAGCATGATGTTCATAAGACCGACGCCGCCGATGCCGAGAGTGAGCAGGCCGATAAAGCCCAACAAGACCTTGAGTCCCACCGTAATGATGCGCAGCTCACTGAACTCTTCAATGGCATCCATGACAAAAATCGCCCGTTTGTCTTTGGGATTGAAGTTGTGGTGATAGCCCATGGAGTTGCGCACGGCTGCCGTCACTTTTTCGTGCGCACCGTCGTACTCCATCACGATGCTGTCCACGTTATACGTGTCGCGCAGGCCGCTCATGCTGCTAAACGGGATATAGACTTTCCCGTTCTGGTTGTCGTCGTTGTTCTGGATCGCGTGCTTGAGGATACCAATCACCTGAAAGGATAGGCCGTCGATATGGATGGCTTCTCCGATGGCATTCTGTCCGGAGAACAAGTGCTTTTTGACGTCGGAACCAAGAACCGCGACGCGGTCATGGGCAAAATCTTGCTGATCGCTGAAAAACGTACCCTCGCCGATATCGAGGCTGCGGATGCGGGCGTAAAGCGAGTACACGCCAGTCACGCCATAGTTCTGACTGCGGGTGCCATAGGCAACAAGGGATTGCTTGTTGACCTCGGGCGACATGCGTGTAAGCAGTGGAACCTCGTTGCGCAGGTAGTCGAGATCGTTTCGTGTCATCTGAATGGGGGTGCCAGCTTTTGTGCCCCCCGCTTGCATTTCCGTGCGACCGTTCCAAAGAGTGATCTGATGCCCGCCAAAGCTCTGGAAGGCAATGAACAGGCCGCGCTGGAAGCCATCGCCGTAAGCAAGGAGCAGAACGACCGTGGCTATGCCCCAAGCCATCCCCAGCATGGTGAGGAGGCTGCGGCGACGGTTGTGTTTGAGGGCCGCGTAGGATTGGGCTAGCAGATCACCGAACATATGGCTCCTAGTTCCTCGTGGTAGTTTCCTCGGGTGGAAATCTATTCCTGTCGCAGGGCTTCCACCGGCTCCAATAATGCTGCCTTGCGGGCCGGGTAGACGCCAGCTACAACTCCCGCAATTGTTAACGAAAGAATCGCCGCAGCGGCGGAGCCTAGCACGATGTGCGGCGTGTCAAAGCCATCGGGCTGGGGCAACATGCCGAGCAAGGCCATGAACCCAGCGGCCAAGCCCATTCCGATACCGCCGCTGAAGAGCGTTAAGAACGCGCCCTCCACAAAGAATTGCGTGAGAATGTTGCGATAGGTAGCGCCCAGGGCTTTGCGCAGGCCGATCTCTCGGGTGCGCTCGGAGACCGACACCAGCATGATATTGATGATTCCGATGGCGCCCAAGCCGAGAGTTACAAACCCCACCACGCCGAGGAAGCCATCCATGGCGTTGAAGATCTTCGCCACGCGCTTGGAACCCTCAATTGTGTCCCAGTCTTCAAAAGCGTCTTCCAGTTTTGGATCGAATCCGTGATTGCGGGCGATGATGGTGTGGACTTCATTCTTTGCCTCGACGTGACGCTCGCGGTCAGCGGGGCGGTAGTTGAGAAAAGAGACGGAATCCTCAGCGTTATCACCCTTCAGAGGAAAAAGCATACGCATTGTCTCAATCGGGACAAAGATGCGCGCATTGGACCCGTTATTTCCCTCGCGGCCGATCTTGTCGAGCACGCCAATAATTTCGAACTCAAGGCCGTTGAGCAGAATGTTGGCCCCTACGGCCGGACGTCCGGGGAAGATGTTCTTCACGAGTTCCCAACCGACAACGGCGACGCGACGGCGATTCTCGTTGTCCTGATCGTTCATCCAGCGCCCGACTCCGACGGGGACGCTGCGAATGTCGCTGTACACAGGAGCAACACCAAAGACCTGGCCGGCGGTAGACCCATAATCGCTCACGGCGCGAATGTCGTCGCGATTGATGACGGCGGAAACGCAGCGCAGGGTGCGGGCCTCGTCCCGAATCGAGATGTAGTCGGCGTAAGTGAAGTGGTAAGTCCGGCCACTGAGGGAGCTCCCTTCGACTCCGGGGATGCGGCCCGTGAAGGTGAACATGATGTCGCGGCCCAGGTTCGCCATATTGCGTTGCTGACCGCTCCGGAACCCTTCGCCGAGGCCGACCAGCAGAAGTAGCGATCCCACACCCCAGGCGATGCCGAACATGGTAAGAAACGAGCGCAACTTGTGCGCCCACAGTGTGGACAGCGACTGGCGGACAATCTCAACAAGAGTTCGCATCGACTTAGTTGGCCGGCGGAATCGGTGGCTTAGTCTGCCGCCCACCCTTTGATCGCCTCCCAGCCGCCACGTGTAACGGCTAGGAGGCTTGGCTCTGGGCGAGAGGTCTCGGTTCCCGCCTGATCGTCCATTTCATATACGCCGGGGCGGCGAAAAAGGTTCCCCGGCGAGCTAGCCAGATTAGACGATTCGCAGCGCTGGTCGGTTAGCCGGAAATTGCGATTTCCGGAGATTCCAACACAATTTTAACCTGTTTCCCCAGACGGCGGCCCACCTCGACTGCGGCGGCAAAGGTGGCCTCAGCAGTTTCCACCGCGCGAACGATTTCCAAGGTGCGCGCGGCATGAACCGGGAGAACAAAGCGCATACCTACGCAACGCTCAGCGCAGTGGGTCACATCGGTGATGTCGGTGATGCGAAGGGAAAATGTACTGGAGGCGAGGATAGTATTGGGACGGCTGATGCGATCGAGCAGAGAAAAGATCTCGAGCTTGGATTCGATCTCATCGGGAACCGCTTCGATGACAAAATCGGCCCGACGGACGGCGTCCTCAATCGAATTCGCCAACTCGATGCGGGCGAAAGCGGCCTCAGCATCAGCTCGCGTAACGTCGCCGCGCTGAACGGAAGCATCCAGCAATGCGCGGATTTCGTTTTGGGCTCTGCGCAACGTACCAGGAAGAATGTCCTCTAAGACCGTACGATAGCCGCCGAGAGCGGTGGCGTGGGCGATGCCCCGGCCGACATTGCCTGCACCGATGACGGCGATGGTCTGGATGGGCGCGGCCACCGTGGACACAGCTATTCGGCGTCCAACGATGCCAGGACACCCACCACATTGGGATCAGACTTGCGGAAGTATTCGGCAAGACGCTTACGGTCATCCGGCGTCAAGGTCGGAATCGAGCTGTGAATGCGGCGCAGCGTGGCCGAGATATCGTCGACGTAGTTCATGAGGCGAATGAGTTCACCGGTCGTTTGCATGTGTGGAAGAATCCTTTCAGTGATCGCGTGTTCGGGTGATTGAAAAGTGTTGTAGATCTATTGTTCACGGCGCAAGAGCAATAGTAAAGCCGAAGGCACTTGTCGTGAACACTTTGGGATGCCTAGAGTTAAGACCACGCGGACTGGGGCACCCCGCGCCACACGAACTCACTCAGGCGGCAAACTCCTCGCCAGGGCCTAAGTGCATCTGTTCCGGCAGCCGGTCTGTCACCTCGGCGAGGTGAGCAAGTCGCCGCGTCAGGTCGTCGTTGATGGCGCTCGGCGAGAGGCGCCAGGTCCAGTTGCCGGATGGAACACTGGGGCGATTCATACGGGCGTCAGAGCCAAGGCCCAGTACATCCTGCATCGGAATGACCGAGAGCGACGACATCGAACTGACAGCGGCGCGGATCAGGCCCCAGTGGATTCCGTCAGGGCAGGGGCCGAGATAAGTTTCCGCGTTGCGGCGTTCGTAGTCTCCCAGGGCCTGCCACCAGCCGACAGCGGTATCGGTGTCGTGGGTACCGGTGTAGATGACCGAATCGGGCATGCACCTGTGGGGCAGGTAGATGTGCGAGCCGGCATCGCCGAACCCAAACTGAAGGACCGCCATGCGCGGAAGATTGAGGCGCTCCCGCAGAGCGTTGACTTCGCGGGTGATAACGCCCAGGTCTTCCGCGAAAAATGGAAAAGCGGGAAGGCCCTCCCGGACTTTGTGAAAGAAATCGTCCTTGGGACCGTCGACCCATCGCCCGTTCACCGCAGTGGGCTCGTGCGCTGGGATTTCCCAGTACTGCTCGAAACCGCGGAAGTGGTCAAGACGGATGTAGTCGACGCATTCAGCGGTCCAGCGTAGACGCTTGACCCACCAGTCGTAGCCGTCTTGCCGCATCACATCCCAGCGGTAGAGCGGATTACCCCAGCGCTGGCCGGTAACGCTGAAATAGTCGGGCGGGACGCCGCTAACGGCGGTGGGATTGAGATCTCCGTCGAGCTGAAACAAATGCGGGTTAGCCCACACATCGGCACTGTCGTAATTCAGGAAGATCGCGATGTCGCCGACCATACGGACAGCTCGCTCAGCAGCATAACGGCGCAACGCGTGCCATTGCTCGAAAAAGAAGAACTGCATGACTTTTCAGACACAGATGGAGAGGATGACTTTCAAGTTCATTGGGAAGAAGATGATGAAAGAAATGGGCAAGATGCAAAAGGCCATGACCCGCAAGGGCGTGATGCCGAACATGAGATTGGGGAGGTGACACAGTGCCAGTAAGAATCAGATTGCGCCGAGTTGGAACCAAGAACGTTCCGGCGTATCGTATTGTGGTAGCGGATGGACACAGCCCGCGCGATGGGCGGTTCATTGAGAACTTGGGGACATATCATCCCCAGAAGGCGAC
>Ga0137403_10008451_pt1 | contig 11531 bp, 9 predicted proteins | sample CZOMad2_1_16fung_FD_122057 | JGI IMG/M metagenome (GOLD analysis project Ga0137403, IMG submission 122057) | Vadose zone soil fungal communities from Angelo Coast Range Reserve, California, USA - CZOMad2_1_16fungal (Hybrid Assembly) | ecosystem: Environmental > Terrestrial > Soil > Vadose zone...
TCAGCAGCCATTCCATTCCCGGAGTCATAGGTCACCTCCACTATTTCGAGCAATTGAGAGATGCGAAAGGGACTTCTTAAGGCTAGTCTTCGGTATCAACAATAGCAATGCGATTCGGGTAGTGTTTGTCACCCGCGGAGTAAGAAGCACTTGCCATAAGCATCTGACCCGGCACGACTCAGCGCCCCTTGGAATGAATAGAGGCTCCCACCGAACGACCACAATACAGTATTTACCGTATTTCTTTCGCAGAGGCTGAAGAGGACTCTAGTTAGTAGTGCGTGAGAATTCCTCAATTAGTAGTGCGGGAGAATTCCTCATGAGAGCAGACGTCTTCATTGACAAGACCGAGGGAGACGCGGTTGAAATCTCCGTGCTCAAGCACGGTCTAAGCTCAGGCGCGGCGCACAGGTACGACACGGTTGAGAAGGCCAGAGCTGTGCTTGTTAAATTCGGACTTGACCTGGAATTGATTGATCGCCAACTCAGAACTCTTTCCAAGGTGCCGCCTAGCTTCCTCCTCAGGTTTCCGGAGGCTGAAATTGCCGACGAGGTCTTGCGATCATTGGAGTTCAGGGCTGCCGCATTTCAGGCAGTCTGAATTTACGGTCGTCCCGAATCCACGGTAATGGCTGTGTTAATTGGAGCAATCCGCGGAAGGGTTGAATGAGAAAATGAAATCGTTACCGCGTTGTCCCCGTTGCTTCGCTCGGCTCGTGCTCAGATGGTCGCGACTCACGACCTATTTGGCATGCCCCAACTATCCCAATTGCAAAAGGCCGATTCATCTTCCAAAAAGATCCCAGGGCGTGCGTGAGCATCGCTGGGCCGCGTAGGCAGGGGCCCCACCGCCAAATCACGGATCTTGCCGAACTCCTCTCTGTGTCTCGGGTGACGATCTTCAAGCACGCTGCGTCGGGACGGATACCTTCGTTTCGGGTGGGGACTTGCGTTCGATTTGATCCGATGTCACGCCAACAACCGTATTAGTTGCAGGGGTTTGCCCACCATTCGGGAGTTATCGCACGCGACTCAGGGGTGAGGAGGCCTCTAACGGACCTCTCCCCGTTTTCATTAACTTCGGTTTCTACGCTTTCCAAACATGAGCGCCCGAGGATACCTCGCAAAATGTTTTTATTGCCGCATGGTTCGCGTGTGGCTATAATGCTGCCGTCGTAAAGGCTGTTCCCCCTCCTTTCCGAATCGAATCACTAACATCCTGCGATTATGGTGCGTCTGAAAAAGTTGGCGGGGGCTTGCCTTTCTCTGGTGTCGATGCTCGGCTGTGGCGGGGGCGGCGGTCAACCCTCGCCTTCATCAGGGTCTCCCTCCGCTGATTTTAGCATTGCAGTAAAGCCCGACAGCCTTAGCTTGCCGTTGGGTACTTCGACTCAATTTCAAGTCACCGAATCGCCGCTAAATGGCTTTGCCGGAGCGGTTTCCATCGATGCTAGTTCTTTGCCAACTGGGGTGACTATCACTCCTGCGTTGCCCCAGAAGATCGGGTCTTCGGGTCTTAGTTTGTCCGTTACAGCAGCGCCGAATGCCACGGCGGGGACGTTTAGTCTTCCACTGGTGGCTACAAGCGGGAGTTTGCAACATTCGACAAACCTAGGGCTGACCCTGGTTAATACTACGGTTGGAACCATTCCCGGCAACCGCACGAACTGGGTACGCCTGGGTAGCAATCCAATAGCGGTCTACTATGACGCTCCCCGCAACCACGTGCTTGCCGCCCTCCCAGCGATTAATCGGATCCAAGTCATTGACGCTAGTACCGGCAACGTTCTATCAGCGGTCTCCGCTAGCATAGCCAACTTCGAGCCCAACGGACGATGGCTCGCTTCTGCCTCAAATATCAGTAGCACATTGGATGGTAAGTCCTTGCTCGCGGTCGGAGTTGGACATGTTTCGAACATAGATCTCGCATCTGGCATGCTGACTGGCCAGCAGCCCCTCCCAATGTCGATTCTGCTCGGACGAACGACGCCGAGTCCAATTTTCCCTACCTTCATCGTGGCGGCTAGCGGCGGCCACATGATCTTCGGAAGCTGGGGCGATTCCGCTTTCTACAACTGGGATGGGACTAGCACATTAGCTTTGCAGCACCTCACCTCCGATCTCTATTCGTTTGATCGCAATTTCGACGGAACCAAAGTGTTGGTGGCTTCGGGGGATACGTCAGGTGCGTACCAATTGCTCGATGTCGCATCAGATACCATAACCGCGCGCGGCGCTTATTCCTCCAACGCTACCATCATGACGGTGCGGGGAAATCCCGCACGCAACGAGTGGGCGATAGCGAATAGTAATGGGATCGATTTTTTTGACTCTAACCTGAACCTACTCGCCAACGTCCCCGCTGTTCTATTCGGCAGCGCTACCTACTGGGGCATGACTTACAGCATAGATGGCAAGTATCTCTACTTCGTGTACTCTCCCGCTGGACTGCCGTTTGTTATTACCGTTGATGCCAGTTCGCATTCCGTCGTCGGTATTGCGCCCGCTACCGGAACAGATTTACCGGGTTTCCGTCGAGAGCCTCCGGAATGGGTTGTGCAGCCTTTTGCAGCAGATGGTACGGGGCTGGTGTTCGGCCTTGGGGAAAAAGGTCTCGTCATCGACGACAGCACTTATGCGGTCGATCCTACTCAAGCGACCTCAGCAGATTTTGCGATTATCGCTACGCCGGACAGTGGTCCCATAAGTGTCCCAACCCCGGTACAGATCACTACGCAGACGTACGCCGCGCAGCCGGACGTCTGGTTTGGAAGCCAGCGCGCGCTTGCGGAAACCTTGAGTTCGGCCGGGCAGGTCTCGGCTACATCCCCGCCCGGAGTGTCGTCAGGTCCCGTGAACATTAAGCTGTTCCCCCCTGGTGGATACGCCCACGTCATACCTCAAGCTTTCAGCTATGGAACGATCATCGAATACGTACGAAATTCCGTGTGCCCGGTTAGCGGTGGCTGCTCGGCGGACATCTTTGGATTTGGACTCTTCGGCAGCGACAGTAGTCAGACATCGGTGACTATCGGCGGAGCTGCCGCGACCGTCCAGTCGGTTCACTACCTCAATGGGGAACGGCCGTATCCCTATCTGCTTCAGTATGTGACCGTAACTGTTCCGCCGGGAGTTGCCGGCCGCGCAGCAGTGAAGCATGGGCGGCATCCTGAACCAGCGCGTGCTTGAACACATAGCTCGTGTTCGGTGGCATGCCGCGCATGTGGATCAGTTCGGCCTCCATCAGTTGTCGTAGCGCCTCGTCCAGCGCCGCGCCCTTGATCGGCGACGCCGCTTCGAGCAGCGCCTGGGAGAACTCGCGTCCGATCGCCGCACCGATCTGGGCGGTCTCCTTGACCGGCGACAGGCGATCCAGCCGGGCCGTCAGCGAGTCGTGCAAGGTCGAGGGGATCGCGAGCGGCGTCAGCGCCGACGCCAGCACGTAAGCTCCGCCTTCCTCGCGCACCAATCCAGATTCCAGCACGCTCTTGGTCAGTTCTTCCATGAACAGCGGAACGCCGTCGGTCTTCGCCACGATCTGATCGAGCACGTTCGCCGGCAGCCTCTTGCCCGACGTCATGCGATCGATCATCGTCACCGCCTGGTCCCGCTCAAGCCGGTTGAGCGCCAATGTGGTGACGTTGTTGCCAATCCACGGCGCGGCGAACTCCGGACGGAACGTCGTCACCCACAGGATCGGCGCATGACGCAATCGGTCCACCAGGCGGTTGGTGAGGTCGAGCGAGGTCGGATCGATCCAATGCGCGTCTTCCACGATCATCAGGAGCGGCGCCTGCCTTGCCGCTCCGATGGTCATCGCGATCAGCGCGGTAATGGTCCGCTCCTTCAATTCGCTTGGCTCCAGATCCAGCGGCGGGTAACGCTGCCCGGTCGGGATCGCCAAGAGCGCGGCCAGATAAGGCACGATCTCACCGCTGCTCAATCCGTTGCTTTCGACCATCCTTTCAAGCTTCGAAAGCCGCACCGCGGCCGGCTCGCCGCTGACAAAGTCCGCGGCGTGCCAGATCTGGCCGATCACCGGATAGAACGCGTCGTTGACGTGGTGCGGCGAGCATTGATAGCGCAGCGCCAGGTGATGCTGTTTGCCGATCCGCTCGCGCAGCATCGCCAGAACGCGTGACTTGCCGATGCCGGCCTCTCCCGACAGCAGCGCGATCTGACCCTCGCCGCCGATGGCGCGTTGCCAACGCTCGACCAGCAGCGCGATCTCCTGTTCGCGGCCTATGAACGGCGTCAGGACGCCCGAGCGCGAGGCCTCGAATCGGCTGACATTTTCATGCTCGCCCACGATCAGCCAGGTTGCGACCGGCGCATTGAAGCCCTTCAGCGTTTGCGGCCCGAGCGCCTTCAGCTCAAAGGTTTTGCCGAGCAGCCGGCGCGTTGCTTCCGAGACCAGGATGGTGCCGGGCTCGGCCAGCGATCGCAGCCGTGCCGCGAGGTTTGCTGTATCGCCGACAACACCACGCTCGCGCGCCTCGCCTTCGCCGATCAACTCGCCGACCACGACGAGCCCGGTCGAGATGCCGATCCGCATCTCGACCGCGGCGCCACGCTCGCGCCGCAGCTCCGCGACCGCCTCGATCAGCGCGATGCCTGCGCGCGTTGCCCGTTCGGCGTCGTCCTCGTGCGCGCGAGGATAGCCGAAATAGATCGTGGCGCCGTCGCCGACCAATCTTGCGACATGGCCGTCGAGGCGCGTTACCGCGGCCGCCACCGCGCCCTGAAATGCGCGAATCAGATCGGCCATGTCCTCGGGGTCGATTTGCGCCGTCAGCGAGCTCAATCCGACGAGATCGCAGAACATGACCGTCATGTGCCGGCGCTCGGCGCCATCCTGTGGGGCGGGCCCGGCCGGGGCAGCCGGTTGAGCCGTACCCGATACGTCGCCAGTGAGCTGCCGGACTGCGCGCAGCATTCTGAGCCGGTGCCCGAGCGGGACACCCATCTCTCTGAGGTGTTGCTCAGTCAGCTCCGGCAACACGTCGGCTTCGATCTGGTGCTCCCGGAATATGTCTGCATATTTGTCGAGGCCGAGGCTGCCCAGCCAAGTCCTGACATCCATGAATATCCGTCTCCCCACCGCAGCTAAGAAGCAATGATGGGCCCGAGAAAAGGCCCTGTCCAGAACCGTCATGCGTCCGAGAGTCGATCTAAAATCGTTTTACCGATGCATCTCTGCGCAAATGTGGCGCGGATGCAGCGCTGATTGGCCGGCATGGGGTGCGAAATTGACGCGCCGGGGCAATCAAGGGCATATCGGCATCATCGCAAGGCAGTCGAGCTCTGAGGGGAAACGCGTCCTCGGGCGCTCTAATTCAGTGCTCAAGCGCTCTCGGCGCCTCCCTGTGCTATTGAACGCGATCCTTACCGCGGTATAGTTTTCGGTAACGTCGGTTGGGAATCGGCGGCAAGCGGAGCTGACCGGCTGGGCATGTTTCGGTCGGATCGATCTATCGGGACCACGCTGCGCCTGCCGAGGTTGGGGCTTGATCGGTCGGCAAGCCGTTTCTTGACCATTGCAATGGCGCGTTGTTGTGGTTCGGGCTTTGCTCTCGGCAAAGACAATGGCGATGACGACGCTGGATCAGCGAAGACGGCGGCGCTGCCGAACATCTATCTGGACTTGCGGACGACCTACGCGACCTTGCCCGCCAATACTCTGTCGATCGGTCTCGGCGATACGTCCTTGTTCGCGACGCGTTCGAATATTGCGACCCTGGTAAATCCGGCAACCCTTTCGACGGCACCGACCCCGTCGTCTCCGGCAAGCCAGAATATCGGGCTCGATGTGCCGCTGACGGTCGATGTCAACGACCGCGTCTCGCTCTATGGCGGCTTCACCGCCAGCGCATCTCACAACGACATATCCGGCTGGTCGACATTCGCGGTCAGCAGCTGGTTTGTCGGATTTCAGGCCGATGTCTATCAGCAGAACGGCGTGCCGATTCCGACCGTGACACTGCAATCGACCATCACGCGGACGGTGCCCGATTCCCCGCTCGCGACGACGACGCTCAACACCATCGCCGAGTTCAACTACGCCCTGAACGAGGACGAAACCCGGGGACTGCTGGCAGGGGTCCAGTATACGAGAGTGGATGTCGACTCGCCGCTCGAGACCATCAACGACAATATCGTCGGCTTCGCCGGCGGCTACTATCAGTGGCCGAACAACTGGAAGCTCTCGGGCCGTATCGGGGTCCAATCGTTCGGCCGCGCCAGGCTTCTCAACCTCACGCCGTTCCAGCCGTTCACTGAGCCGATCGTGCGTCTCGACCTCGATCGCATGGACGACAATGACAACCGTCTGTTCGGCGTGACCGCGCAGATCGCATGGGTGCGAGGCCGTCCTACCAGTTGACGCTGAGAACGCCACTTTATGCGGTCAGAAACTAGCAGGTCGCTTCGAGACGGACGCGAAGCGGCTAGCGCACGCTGACGAATGTGCCCCAGGCGGCCGCGAGGCCGGCGCCGACCAGAACGTAGTACGGACTATCGCAGAATAGGCGGCCATATTCGCACATCCCGGCGCCAAGCGAGCCGATTTCATGATTGCCCGCGGCATAGAACATTGCAGACAGAACAGCCAAGGCGGCGGCGACATAGTACATCGGAGACTCGCTATTCGTTCGTCATCCGCGCGCCGGTCGCGTCGTTGACACGTCGGGCAAATCGGGCGCAGATTGTCATCCTCGCGAAGAATATATGGCTCGCGCCGCATACCGGGCAGCGGGCTTTTTTGTTTTCCGGGGGCGCAAGTTGCAGGAACGGTTTCGATTTTGGAAATATCCTGCGTTGCATCTCCATAAAGTTTGACACGTCGGGCAAATCACCGGCATGATGGCATCATCGCAAAAATCGAAGAGCCCGCGCGCGGAGATGGCCGCGGGCTTTTTGCTGTGGCTCGGTCAACGGTTGCTCGCCGCGCCGGGTCGCGCGCGGGTCCAATTGTCCGCGACGATATCGGCGACGACGGCGCCCATCACCAGGCTGCCACCGATCAGCGCACGCTCGGTCGGAAGCTCGTGGAAGGCGAGCCATACCCAGAAAGGCATGAGCGGCGTCTCGAGCGTCGCGATCAGGGAGGCCTGGCCGGACGGCAACAGTCGCGAGCCGAGGACAAAGAGAGTGAGGCCCATTCCGACCTGGAACAGGCCGAACATCGCAAGTACCCCGAGATCGCGACCCGTGACGTCCGTAAGACCGTCCGCAAAGGGAACGCTGACGACGCTGCCGAGAAAATTCGACAGCGCGGCCGCGGCGACCATCGAGTTCTGCTTGTGACGCCGCACCGCAACCGTCATCGCCGCGATGGCGACCGTCATGATGCAGGCGAGCCCAATGCCTCTAAAATCGGCGGCTCCTCCCGGGCTGCCGACGATGATCGCGATGCCGCAGAGGGCGACGAGGCCCGCGATCAGGGTTGAGCGGCGAGTGGCCTCGCCAAGCCAGATCCAGGCGATGCCGGCGGCGACGAAGGGGCCCGTCGCGATAATGATCGCCACGTTCGAGACGTTCGTCAGCTGCAGCGCCGGAATGAACGTCACCATCCCCAATGTCGAAAGGCTGGCGACGAGCCAGCCGCTTTTTCCCGTCTCGACCAGCTCACGCGCGCCACGCGGCTTCGAGAATGTAGCGAGAATTATCAAGCGATGAACGCACTGCGCGACGAGGATATCAGGAGCATTGTGGCCGAGACGCTGGCCGAACAGCAACGACTCGGTCGCGACGACATCGACGCCATCGTTCTGAGGGCGATCGCGACCACGCTGACGTCCTTCGGAATTGAGGAAGCGGATAGGAAGGAAATGCGCGCCGATTTTCAACATCTGAGGCGTTGGCGCAAGAGCGTCGAACAGGCGCAGAGCTATACATTCAAGGCCGTCATCACCGTGATCGTGACCGGATTGGTCGGTGCGGCATGGCTCGGCGTCAAGGTCGTGCTCGGCAAATGATCCGGTCGAACGACCGTTCTTTGCGCACTCGGCCACGGATCGACAGCGAGTCAGTTGAGGGTTGGCCGATGTACAGGATAATGGAGGTCGACGCGCAAGACGACGAAATCGCCGATATGCTCGCCGATCTTCACCGCCTCACGTTCTTCGGAAGTGCACCGATTCCGGCGTTCGATTGGGGACACTGGTGGCTCGCCTTCCATCAGCGCCAGCCAATTGCTTTCGCAGGATTGGTTCCCTCGACGCACGCGGTGAACGCGGGATATTTCTGTCGAGTCGGCGTGATTGATCGACATTGTGGACGTGCGCTGCAACTCCGGCTGATGCGGGCGATGGAGTTGCGCGCCCGGCGGAACGGTTGGCGTTGGATCATCTCGGACACCACGGACAACCTTGCTTCTGCCAATAACTTCATCAAGGCCGGCTATCGGCTTTATCAGCCTCAACACCCCTGGGGCTGGCCCCGCACGCTCTATTGGCGAAAATCGATGATAAGCAGGGACGGTAGATGACGACCCAACTATTGCGATAACCGGTGGGCGCCTTGAGCGTTCGAGTTGTGCTCCTCAGGCATTGTCGGCACGTTTCTTCCAGAATGGTATTCCGCCCGGTGGCATCTGCCGCCGGGCTTTTTTGCATTTCGGGTACCGTCTTCGCCGCGGCGCTGACGATCATCCTCGTTAGGCGCGATACGAATGGCGGCGCCAGGGAGCTGTGCGCTGGGCGCTCTTGTGGTCCGCAACGAATAAACCCTAAAATCTGCGCGAAGTGCCAACGCAGCCAATAATCATGCAAACGACGGGGGAACGCCTCAACATGACCGCCAGACTGCCATTGCCGAACCGCCTGCCGCGCGCCAAGGACGCGCCGACCGCCCTCGACGGTCTGCTGGTCGTGGACTTCACGCGCGTGGTCGCAGGTCCGGCCTGCACGCAAACTCTGGCGGATTTCGGCGCCGAGGTGATCAAGATCGAGAACCCCGAGGGAGGCGACGATACGCGGGCCTACGAGCATGCGGAAATCGGCGGCGAGAGTGCGGCTTATATCAGCTTGAACCGCAACAAGCGCGGGATCGCGCTTGATCTTGCCGTCCCTGCGGCGCGCGACGTGGCAAGAGAGCTGATTGCGAAGGCAGACGTGGTCGTAGAGAATTTTTCGAGCGGCGTCATGAAGAAATTCGGCCTCGACTACGACTCCGTTGCGCCGGCAAATCCACGGCTTGTGTATTGTTCGATCTCGGCCTATGGCCGCAAGGGGCCGTTCGCTTCGCGACCGGGTTTCGACCCGATCACGCAGGCGGAAAGCGGGTTCATGTCGTTGAACGGCTTTGCGGACGGACCTCCCGTCAGAACCGGCCCTCCGATCGTCGACATGGCGACGGGAATGTCGGCCTGCAATGCCATCTTGCTTGCACTGATCGCCCGCGACCGGGTCGGCCGTGGTCAGCACGTCGAAGTCGCATTGTTCGATATCGCAATGTCCATGACCGGTTTTTACGGCATGGCCTATTTGATCAGCGGCGCAAATCCCGGCCGGTTCGGCAACTCGCCGAACGGATCTCCGACCGTCGGCCTGTATGAGGCGGCCGACGGGCCGCTCTACATGGCCTGTGCCAACGACCGGCTGTATCGACGCCTTGTGACCGAAGTCCTTGATCGGCCCGATCTCATCACTGATCCGGACTTTGCCACGCGCAGGGCGCGAACGGCCAATAGGGAAAAGCTGCGCGCGATCATTGCTAGCGTTTTTGCGAGCGATAAGCTCGAGAATTGGATGGCGAAAATGAAGAAGGCCAACATACCGGTTGGCTATCTCCGCACCGTCGAACAAGGGTTCAACGCTCCCGAAGCGCGCGAACGGCATCGTCTCAGCCGGATTCCACATCCGACCGCAGGCATGGTGCCCAATATCGAAACTCCACTCAACATGGCGCTAACTCCATGCGTCGATCCGGTGGCGGCTCCGCTGCTTGGCGAACATACCAACGATATCCTGCGCAAGAGGCTCGGCTATGGTGATGCCCGGATCGCCGAGCTTGCCGAGGCCGGAGCCTTTGGCAAGGCTCGAGGTCCCGGCTGATCCAACATCGGAAGGACGGATGGTACAGAATGCAACAACCGTCGACTATTTTCTTGATCTGGCCGGCAACGGACACGATCTTCAGACTTGGTCAAGCGTCGATCTTTCGTCATCGGCACTAGCCTGACGGCGGCCGATCGTGCTTTGATAGTGCTGACCAGCGACCTGAATATAAGCCGTGTAAAGCGGCGGTTAGCGGCTCATGCCGCCGGCCCGAGAAGCCGAAGGGAGGACGATTTGGGAATGCCCGGACGTACGTTGCTGGCCAAGATCTGGGACCAGCATGTCATCGCGCAATTGAGCGAAGACACCGACCTTCTCCACGTCGACCGTCATCTGCTGCATGACCTCGGCGGTTCGCGCGGGCTGCTCGATCTCAGGAGTCGCGGTCTTAAGGTCCACAATCCCGAACTGACATTCGCGACGCCCGATCACGCCATCTCCACGGCGAGCGGCCGCGCCGGAACCATCAAGATCGGACAGGAGCTATTGGCCGCGCTGAGGGTCGAAACCGCGGCCAGCGGCATCCAGATGTTCGATATCGACGAGCCCGGGCAGGGCATCGTCCATGTCATCGGGCCTGAACTGGGCCTGAGCCTGCCGGGCTGCCTGATTGTCTGCGGCGACAGCCATACCTGCACGCATGGCGGGCTGGGTGCGCTGGCGTTCGGGAACGGCTCCCCCGAGCTGACGCATGTGTTGGCGACGCAGGCGTTGATCCAGCGCCGGCCGAAAACCATGCGGGTGCGGTTCGAGGGCAAGTTGCCGCTCGGGGTGACCGCCAAGGACATGATCCTGGCCCTGATCGGCCATGTCGGTGCCGCCGGCGGCACCGGCCATGCGGTTGAATATGCCGGCAGCGCGATCCGCGAGCTGCCGATCGAAGGCCGGCTGACCATCTGCAATCTCTCGATCGAACTTGGCGCCAAGATGGGCATGGTCGCGCCGGACCAGAAGACCTTTGAGTATCTGAGCGGGCGTTCCTATGCGCCGCAGGGCGAAATGTGGGAGCAGGCGGTCAAAGCCTGGCGCGAGCTGCCGAGCGACGCGGATGCGGTGTTCGACAAGGAAGTCGTGATCGATGTGACGGAAATCATTCCGCAGGTGACCTGGGGTATTTCTCCGGAGCATGTGATCGGCGTCGATGGCCGCATACCCGATCCGCAGGCGATCGACGATCCAGCGCGGCGCGCCGCGATCGAAACCGCGCTCGACTATATGGGATTGCAGCCCGGCGCACTGATCGCGGGCACGCCGATCGATTGGGTATTCATTGGCTCCTGCACCAATAGCCGGCTGAGCGACCTGCGCGCGGCGGCCGAGGTCGCACGCGGCCGAAAGGTGGCACCGGGCGTGCGGGCCTGGATCGTGCCGGGTTCGGAAACCGTCAAGCGCGATGCGGTCGCCGAGGGGCTCGACAAGCTCTTTACCGAGGCCGGCTTCGAGTGGCGCGAGCCCGGCTGTTCGATGTGCCTT
>Ga0137403_10008452_pt1 | contig 11528 bp, 11 predicted proteins | sample CZOMad2_1_16fung_FD_122057 | JGI IMG/M metagenome (GOLD analysis project Ga0137403, IMG submission 122057) | Vadose zone soil fungal communities from Angelo Coast Range Reserve, California, USA - CZOMad2_1_16fungal (Hybrid Assembly) | ecosystem: Environmental > Terrestrial > Soil > Vadose zone...
CCATGGCCGTTTTCAATTTGCGACCATCCGCGAACGCCAGAGACATCCGCATTGCCAAAATCATTATGCAGCCAGAGTGGAGCGTCCGCGGGCATGGTGACGTCGTAGTCCACGGAGTAGGAAGTGCGGCCGCCGATTCTAACGATGGGGAATTTGGTTTCAGGGTAGACGGTGCGGACGTGAACGCCATCACTGGCTTCACGCACTTCAATCTCGATTTTTTGCGCGAAGTCCTGTGCTTCCGCGTTCGAACGGGCCTGCGCATGGATCTTCGCCGAGATTTTCAGTTCATGGCCGGAATTGCCGCGGATGTGAACTTGGCCCATGCGATGATCGAGGCTAAGCCCCTGCTTGCCGGACAGCGTAACGGTTTTCTCAAAGTCGCGCGTCACCTCTTCTTGAGCGGGATCGCTCGCGACAGCGGGGACAGACGAGGCGAGGAGCAGAACGGCTGAGAGAAACCAGGCGCTGCGCTTGTGCGCCGTTCTGCATGAACGGCTGGGAACTGGGAGATTCACTGTTTTGCCTCCAAAACTTGTTCGAGCGTGTCTTGTTTTTGCTGATACATCGCGAGGAGTTGTCGACGCAGGTGGCCGTTGGCGGGATTCATTCCTGCCTGGGATTTCAAATCGGCGATGGCGCTATCGAGAACCAGAAGTCTTTCGCGATAGTTGGCCAGGAGCGGAGCCGAAGAATTCAGGAGTTGCGGACGCGCCTGCGCATCAAGCTTGTCAATGGCGCGTTCGTAGGCGGCTTCAGCATTCTCGACCTCTTTTACGGTGGTGTCCTTCAGGAGCGCGGCCTGATCATTGTTGACGACGCGCGTCTTCGGTTTGACGATGACCCAGATCGCGGAGCCAGTGAAAGCGATCAGAAGCAGAGCGGCGGCAGCAGCTTGCCATTGCAGTGAGCCAAGATTCCATGTTCTGAAAAGACGTTGCCACCAGGAATCTTTTCTTGTGGCAGATGGCTGCGACAGGGCCTGTTCTATTCGCGGCCAGAGAGAAGGAGAATCCCACTCCTCATGGAGTTCAGTAGCGGCCACGGAGAGATTTTTCCATGCGCGGAGTTCCTCGCCGCATACGGCACAGTTGGCGGCGTGAGTCTCGAGCGCGGTCCATTCTTCGCGTGTGCCATCGAGGAAGATTCGTTCGCGATCGTTACACGTAATGATCATAAACATTACCTTGCCTCCGAGGCGCTGCTGCGCGGCGCTTCGAGCGACTGGCGAAGATTTTTCTTCGCCTGAAAAAGCGTGTTCTTGGAGGCGGTTTCGCTGATGTCCAAAATCGACGCAATTTCGGAATGCCGGAAGCCTTCGACTTCATACAAAAGAAAAACGTCGCGCTGGTGGCGGGTCAATTGAGCAACGGCGCGTTCGAGCGCGATTCGCAACGAAGGATGCGCGGAAGCTGCGCGGGGTTCGGGGCGAGGGGATTCCTCCGGCTCTTCGTGCGCGACTTCCTTTTTGCGCATGCGACTGCGACGCGCGTCGTAGCAGGTATTGACGAGAATCCGGAAAGACCAGGTGGCGAAACTCGATTGGCCGCGGAAGCTCGAAATGCTGCGCTGAATTTTGACGAAAGTGTCCTGGACGGCGTCTTCGGCGTCGCTTGTTGTGCCGAGAAGATTGCGGGCGATGCCCTTCATTCGCGAGCCGTGGAGGCGGTAGAGGCGTTCAAAGGCGCGCAGGTCGCCGGCCTGACAGGCTGCGGCCAGCGCCGCGTCGTCCGCCCCAAGCGTGGACAAATCGGCGGCAGGTGAGGAGGCACCCTGTTCGAACCCCGATGGCGTCAATCGCGTCCCTCCGTGGTCGATCTCCCGGCAGTGCGGATTATTTCGACGCAGGGTTTCTACGCACAACTTCGTTCGCTTGGGGCTCCTAGAACAAGGCCCGAAACCCTGAGAACCCGTAGAGATTCTAGCTTCCCAGGGCAGCGCAAGTCGCATGGTTCCCATCTGCGTCTCCTCTAGGTATAGACGACGCCAGAGAGGAGAATGTCAGGGCGAAGAAGCCGCGTTTGTGTGGTTAGAAGACAAAGAAAAGAAAGAGTTTAGTGAGTTGTAGAGGCGTTCGTGGACGGCTTTGCGCCGAACGAGAGATGGATTTTCCCGTGCAGCAGGCTGTTTTCATGATCGATGAGAAGACGGGATACGGGATCAATGTCGGCGATGAGGAGTCTCGGATTGCGCGCATTGGCGGGGAGATCGAAGACGAAAGTGGTCGAATACGATTCGCCCGGGGCGAAGAGGCTGGCCTAACGGAGCAGATGTTAGCCGCAGTTCCCCTGCGAGCTGCGGCCGGGCGAGATAGTAACGTCCGCGGTCGTCCACGAGTTTAACGACGCGCGGATTGGGCGTTAGCGGAAAATTGCCGCGAAAAGGTGCGATGGAATGTTCGTCAAACCAAGTTTTCAGACGGACGATGACAAATCGTCCTTGTGCCGTGATCGGTTTCGTCTCGGGAGCGAGCGTGGATGCCTCCGTGACGCTCTCAATCGAATAGGCGATGTGGCAGTCTGCTTCGCAGAAGTATTTCGAGTTGCCGGGAGGCACGGTCGTGTCGCGGCTCAGGAGCGCCACGGCGAACAGCAGCGCGACGTAGCCGATGCCGGTGAGCGCGGCGCCTGCGGCTGCGAACTTTGCAATACGCGCAGACTTGCTGATCATCGCTACCGCGGCGACAAGCACGCAAATGAAAATCACCAAGGCGTGCCAAGAAACAAGAGAGCGACCAAATGAGCATAACGCGGTGTCTCTGCCATGCGCGCCTCCAATCGGGCAGATTTTAGAAATTCTCAGCAGCCAGCTCTTGAGGGAGCGCACCGCGCGTGCGCTCGCGCCGAGAAAATTCCGCGAGCGCTGCGCGAAGATCGGCGACCGTAAAATCCGGCCAGCGCTGGTCCAGGAAAACGAGTTCGGCAAACGCACATTCCCACAGAAGAAAATCGGAAAGCCGCTGCTCGCCACCGGTGCGAATCAGGAGATCGACGTCGGTTGAGCCGCCGCGCGAAATTTCCGAGAGGACCTCCGAAAAGGATTCGAGAGAAAGTTCCGTGGCCTTGTAATAGCGGCGCGCGGCGAGATAGATCGTTTCGCGCGCCGAATAATCGATGGCGAGACGAAGATGAAGGCGCGTGCCGCGTGCCGTGGCGGCTTCGGCATCGGTAATGGTCTGCCGCAACGGGGAAGGAATGCGGTCGCGCCGGCCGATGATGCTGATGCGGACCCCGTTCTCGACGCAGCGGGTAGTTTCGGTGAGCAGGTATTCGTGCAGCAGACGGAGGATCCCGTTGACTTCCGCCGTTGGGCGTTTCCAATTCGCTGAGGAGAGCGCGAAAAGCGTGAGCGTATGGATACCGAGTTTGGGAGCAGCTTCGATGATGGAGCGGCTGGCTTCGGCGCCGGCGCGATGCCCGGCCGAGCGTGGCAAGCCGCGTGAAGTAGCCCAGCGACCGTTGCCATCAGTGATGATGGCGACGTGGAGGGACGGAGGCGGAGTGACCGGAGGAGCGTTGAGAATGTGCTGCAGGATTACATGTTGAACGGTCATGGGTGATTCCTTCTCCGCCGCGGAGAGTTTAGATAAATTACTTTGTACTACAAAGTACCGGGACAAATTTTTTAGCCTTCGCGCGTTGCGCGGATCAATGCCTCCATGTGGTTCAAGTAGCGCTCCAGCGCCTTGCGGCCTGCAGCCGTCAGGCGGTATTCGGTTTTGGGCAGGCGGCCGTCGAAAGACTTGGTGCAGAGGATGTAGTCGGCTTCTTCCAGGCGGCGGGCGTGCACGCTCAGGTTGCCGTCCGTGGTTTTCAGAAGCGCCTTTAACTCGTTGAAGGTTAGGGAGCGGTTGACGGCCAGCGCGCTTACGATACCGAGACGAATGCGCTCATGAATCAGACGATCCAGATCTGGAGAGACCGCTTCGCGGTGGTGTTCCTTAACCGAACCGAGCGAGCTGGGGCGTGCCCCATGGTCGTTTCGAATTGTAGATGACTTGGACATGCGAATTTTCGTCAGCCTCCATGCCGCTGGGCGATCCAGATGCCGAATCCGATCTGGACGAAACCAAAGCCGAGAGCCATAAAAAGGTCACCCATCGTACGCGGAACGAAAAGTGCCGCCGCGCCGAGCAGCATCAAGCAAAGTCCCATGATGGGAACAACGCGAACCGAGAACGAGCCGGCGGTGACAATTGCCGCTCCGTACAGCAGCAGCCACACTCCCGGGAGCAGAGCGTGAAAACCGGCGTGGGCGAGCGCGAACGTCAGAAGTCCGCCGACCACGATGGGAGGAGCAAAGCTCAACAGAAATTTACGGCCTGGGCCGGAAAGCAATTTCGCGTTGGCGCGATGGGCTTTGGTGGCGGAGGCGGGCGCGGCGATGGCGACCGCGACGAATGCCTCGATGAGCCAAATGGAAAGCCAGCGTTGCGGCGTGTGCTGGTGGGAAGCGGAGTAGGCCGCGACAAGCGCGGTCAGACCCATGGCCACGCCACCCCAGCCCGGAACCGCAGTGAATTCGCCGGCGCGCTCCATGGTTTCGCGGATGTAGCGGAGATGGTCGGCAGCACGGACGTCGATGGGGATGGGTGCGGGAAGAGAAGAGCGAAGTGGTCCTGGAATCGCCATGCAAGCGAGAATAGCAGGAAGAGGAATCTCTGTCAAGTACTTTATAATACAAAGTGAAAGTACTATTTGTGCCGGCGATAGCGACCGAGAAGAGAGTTCCAGCGAATGGTGAACACATCAACGAACATTTGAATGCTGTCGCGCATCATGTTGATCTTGGTTGCAGGCGAATGCGACCAGCGCACGGGAATTTCGGTGGCCTTCAGGCCATGGTGGCGCGCCAGGTAGAGCAATTCGGGGTCAAACCCGAAGCGTTCGATGCGTTGCTGTTCGAAAATGATGCGGCACGGTTCTCGGCGAAACGCTTTGAAGCCGCACTGGGTGTCCACAAACGGAAGCCATAAAACGATTCGAACGATGCGATTGAAAATGATTCCGGCAAATTCGCGAAAGAGTGACTCATGCACGTCAATGAGGTCGCGATTCAGCGCGCGCGAGCCGATGGCGATATCGTACTGCCGCAGTGCGGACAGCAGTTTATCGGCTTCTTCAATGGGCGCGGAGAGGTCGGCGTCGGTGAAAAGAACGTACTCGCCCCGGGCTTCCTGCATGCCGTGACGCACGCTGTAACCTTTGCCGCGGTTCTCGCCATTCATCAGCACGCGAAGATTTAGGATACGGTCAGCGAACGATGCTGCGACTTCGGCAGTGCGATCGTTTGAGCCGTCATCTACAACCAAAACTTCTGTACGGCGCGTCTGGGAGCCGACGTAAGCCGCGATGAGACAGAGAGAAGCTGGAAGGCGAACTTCTTCGTTGAAAGAGGGAACGATGATGGAGAGTTCGAATGCCGATGTTTCACTGGTGGACGATCGACCTGTCATCGTTTTAGGCCTGGCTCTCTAGCGAGGGCCTGCTTTTCCCAGGCGCGCGTGCTCAGAATTTCCTCTATTTGCGAAAGAGCAAAATCACCCTCCTCTTCCTGATTGTAAAAGTGAGGAGAGATACGGATACCGGCTTGCGGGCGGTAGTCAACGAGGATTTCTCGCGCCAGCAATTCGCGGCAGACTTCGAAAGCGTGCGGACAATCGACCGAAACTGTTCCGCCACGATCCGCGGCATTTTGCGCGGTGTTGACGCGCCAGCCGCGCGCACGAGCGCCTTCAAGGAGGCGCGTGGTCATGCGGATGGATTTTTCGCGAATGGCTCGCGTGCCAACTTTATTTAGAATTGCGAGCCCCGGCTGGCACGCATAGAGCGCAGGAATGTGAGGGGTGCCATTCAGGAAGCGGTATGAATCTTCGCGCGGATCGATTTCCCCGGGCTCGAAATTGAAAGGGCGCCGATGCGCGAGCCAGCCCGTCAGCGCGGGCCGCAATTTGTGGCGCAGGTCTTCGCGCGCGTAGAGATAGGCCACGCCGGGACCGCCGCATAGCCATTTGAGTACGCCGCCCACGGCAAAATCCGCACCGAGGCCGCGAACGTCGACCGGCATGGTGCCGGTAGCCTGGAACACATCGAGGATCACGTGAGCGCCGACGCGGTGCGCTTTTTCGATGATGGCTTTGGCGTTGACGATGAAAGAGCTGCGGAAGAGCACCAGTGAAATAGGAACAAGCAGAGTCGTTTCGTCAATTGCCGCGAGAAATGTTTCAAGGTCGAACCGGATGGGATCGCCGCTGGGCACAAGTTCGACACGCGCTCCGAAACGGCGTTGCTCGTGATAAAAATATTGCACTGACGGAAATTCGAGATCGGTCATCACAATCTTGTTGCGCGGGCCACGGAAATCAAAGCATGAGGTGATGACTGCCTGCGTGGTGGTGACGTTTTGGTGGAGAGAAATTTCCTGCGGCGCCGCTCCGATCAGCGGAGATATCTGCTCGGCGACCGTACCGGCCAGATCCCACCAGGAGTCTTCCCAAGCGCGCACGCCGCGTTCGCCCCACGCGTCGGCGTATGAGTGCAACGAGGCGTATACTCCGCGCGGCATCGCGCCGAGGGAGTTGCTGATCAAATATGTTGTGCGTTCCAGGATCGGGAATTCACCGCGCCAGTTGAGCAGTTCATCCATGAGGTGCGGCTCCAGCAGCAGACTTGAGGGGCTGAAACTTTCGCCAAATAAAGTAACACACGGTAAGGAAGACGAGCCACGGCGGGCCGGAAAGAAGAGCGACGTGGAAGTCTGGGATCCACCAGGTGGAAACGAGCACGGCCAGCAGCGCGAGAATGCCGAAAATCGAGCTCCAGATTCCTAGCGGCGCGATGCGAGCGATGGCGCGATTTTCTTTCACGATGCGCAGGCGAAAGGCGATGTGAGTGGCAAGCGTCATGAGCCAAATAAAGGGGCCGCCGAAGAAAGCAATACCGATGAGAAACACAAAAGCAGTTCGCTCGAAAACCTGAGCCAGGACCAGAGCAAGGGCCATCCCGACGCTGGAGGCGAGGACAGCGGCCACCGGCATCCCGTTCTTGCTTAGCCTGCCGAGTAGCGCGGGCGCAAAGCCGCCGCGAGCGAGCGAAAAAAGCATGCGCGCGGTGAAGTACAGATTGCACAAGGCGCTCGAGAGCGCTGCCGACAGCACGACGAAATTCATGACATGACTTGCGGCGGGAATGCCAACGCGTTCGAAGACACGCACGAACGGGCTTTCGCCGAGTCCGATCTCCGTCCACGGAACGATGCCCACGACGAGCGCCAATCCGCCCAGATAGAAAAGAGCGAGATAACCCAGAGTACGACGCAGGGCGCGCGGAACCGCTTTTTGGGGATCGGCGGCTTCGCCGGCGGTGACGCCCACAATTTCCAGTCCGAGATAGCTGAAGATGGCCATCACGACGCCGAGGCCAACGCCGCGCCAACCGTGTGGTGAAAATCCACCATGCGCCGTGAAATGGGTGAGGCCGATACGAGGAAAACCCAAGCCAAACAGGAGCATCGCGCCCAGAATCAGGAATGCAACGATGGTGACCACCTTGATCATCGCGAACCAATATTCGATGGAGCCAAAATTTTCTATGCTCAGCGTATTTATGAGAATAAGAAGAATGGAAAATCCAGCGATCCAGATCCATGCGGGCGCGCTGGGGAACCAGAACTCACAATAGATGGCGGCGGCGACAACTTCACTGCCAACAACCATGACCAGACAGAGCCAGTAGGTATAGCGCACGGCGAAGCCCGCCCACGGGTGCAAATACATTTCCGCATACAGGCCGAATGAGCCGGCGGCGGGATGCTCGACCGCCATTTCCGCCAGCGCCCACATCACCGTGAGGGCAATGACTGCTCCCGCTGCGAAGCTGAGAAGAACTGCTGGACCGGCGAGTTTCACGCTAATGGCGCTGCCGAGGAAGAGTCCTGTGCCGATGGTGCAGCCGAGCCCGATCATCGCGACCTGGCGCTGCGAGAGGCGTTTGTGAAGACCAGCTTCGCGTTTGGCGATGTCCAGCGGTTGGCTCTGTTGCGCGATTGCTTTCGATGGCAGCTGGTCTTGCGCTTCGGCGCTCATGGCGCTGCATCGTAACAAACGCGAAGCGCAAAAACCTAATCTATCTCGAGTTACGATGGCGATGTGGTCTGATGAAGCAGCTTATCGGGCGTTTGAAAAGCGACACCACGTCCGCGCTAAGATATGATTTCTCGGTTCGCGTGGGAAAACTTCATGAGCATCGATCAGGATCTTGAAAAGATTGCGCTGCAGGAGAGACGACTGCAGTTCAAGCATTTCGATTCAGGAGTGGCATGGGCGGTGGGTTGCGCTCTGAAAGCGGCCGCGGAAAAAATTCAAGCCGCAGTGGCCATTGACATCCAACTGCACGGGTTTCCTCTTTTTTCGCATGCCATGTCAGGAACCACGCCGGACAATCTGGAGTGGATTCGCCGCAAGCGAAACGTTGTGATGCGCTATCACCACAGTTCGTACGCCATCGGGCTGAAGCATGAGCGCGCCAACACGACCCTACAGGGCACGACTGGCCTCGATTTAAAGGACTATTCGACCCATGGCGGCTGCTTCCCGATTTTCGTCGCGGGAACAGGATGCGTCGGCACGATCACCGTTTCTGGCCTGCCGCAACGCGAAGACCATGGGCTGGTGGTGTCCGTACTTCAGGACTACTTGCATTTAACAAGCGAAGCCCTGGCGCTCGACCCGCCTAGGAAAGCTTGACTTCGAAGCCGCGTAAAACCGCATCTCGAATAAACAGCAACCCTCAGGTTGCCGAAGCGTGCTGCGAGGTTACGAGGCTTACCCTGGGGTCCCGCTAGCCGATCCTCAAATGGTTCATCGACCTCGAATGCACCCTTGCCAGCTCCTTGGTAACTTGTCACTTAGCGATCTCTAATGGAAAGCGCAAGCCGAAGGTTTTTGTCCGCGAAGGATCCTGCCACCAAAGCGTTTCTCATCAGGAACCTAAGGTCTTATAATTCGCGCCGTGGCACTCACTTCCCTCTTACCGCTACGTGAGCGAATCTCGGCGCGACTGGCTCAGCTGTGGATGAGCGTCGTGCTTTCGGGCTTTGTTGTGATTAGAGTTTTGCTCTCAAGCTCCGGCCACAAACTGTGGTCCTGGTGGAGGGCGCATTAAGGCATGTTTCTGCTTGCTCTGAAGGCCTCCATCGGGATTCTACTTTTCGTCATGGCCTCATTGGGGATTGGCTGCTGGATCTCCCGCCACCTTGCCACCATTTATGGTCAATTCGACCGCTTTGTATTCGGGCTACTGGGCGGCTTCGGACTGCTCTCGCTTGCGCTGTTTTTAGTTGGACAATTTTCGTTTACACGAAAAAGTATTTTGATCGTGCTCGGTCTTTCGATAGTCGCCTCAGCGAAGGAAATTCGAGATTTCATAAGACTAGGCAGGGCAATCTTGGTCGAAGCATTGGGTAATGCCCCCAAAATCCCATTGTGTCTTATCGCCCTCATCGTTGGCATGACCGGGGTTGTCGGCCTTGGAGAGATGACAGGAGACTGGGCGAACGACACGATCGCGTATCACCTGCTCGGACCTAAGGTGTGGCTTCGCAACGGTGTCATTCGTCCGGTCGCGGACAATTGTCATACGGCGTTCCCGCAAACCGCGGAAACAATGTATGGCGCCCTCCTGGCGATCGGAGGGAATCGAGCCCCCGGATTTTCGGGCTTCCTAACGCTTGGAATGCTGCTTCTAACGGCAGCGTCTTTGGCGTTGCGAAGCGGACTAAAACCCAGCCAGGCATGGTGGGTAGCAGCACTGATTGCGACCATGCCCGCGGTTTATAACGGATCGGTGAACGGTTTTGTGGACGGCCTATATGCCTCATTCGTCTTGGCTGCGATTCGAGTCGGGATTGACGCCGAGCGAACGCGCGACTGGGCGGTCTTCGGCATCTTTTGCGGGCTGGCTATGGGCACCAAGTACACCGGTATTCTTGCGCTACCGGCTCTGATCGTTTGCGCAGTTTGGATACGCAACCGTCTTAGCCGGAGTGGCTGGCTAGAATCTCCTAAAGGCGCTGTTGTGGCAATCGGCTTTGCATGCGTGGTTGCAAGTCCTTATTACTTACGGAACTGGATTTTTCTCGGATGCCCAATTTACCCGCCGCCTCCCGGTTTTGCACGCATTTGTTCGCCTAGGTATTTGTCTTCTGACGCGATTGCTCAATTTCATGCCTACATATATCAGCGTGGCCAAGGGCTGGGACGCGGCCTGGCTGCGTTCTTTCTCTTACCGTTTAATTTGACGTACCACACTTCAAATTTTCATGGAGCTGGAGGCATCGGGCTCACCCCCCTCGCTTTTGCACCGATTGGACTGCTTGCCTGCCGCAAAAACCCGATCGTGAGAATGCTCGCAGTTCTCGGGTTCATACTTCTGGTCATCTGGTTTGTCACGCAGCAAGAGTCCCGTTTCCTAATTCATGTTTACGTGATGGCGACCATACTTGCGGTATTCGGCTGGCATCATGCGATTTCGAGCCGATTACCGGTTTCGCGTATTCTGGCAACGGCGATTGTTGCGACATCCGTTAGCTATGGGATGTTCATGCTTGGCAAGCACTGGCCTGAAGGCGTACGCGCGGTTTTTTCGTCGAAATACGCGCGGGAAGAACGGAACCGAGGCATTCCCTATCTGAAGAGCTTCGAATATCTGAATACGTCTCCCTCTGTAAGACGCGTGTTGATTCTTGATCGCAGCGTCACGCCGTATTACTTGGATAAGGATTACGTCCAGCCCGAAGGACGGTGGGGCGAACGAACGCTCCCAGGCGCAATCTCGTCGCTTCAAGCGCTTGCGAACGCTCGGGAACTTGGTATTTCGCACATATTGGATGTCAATTCCGAGGTAGGTCCGTTTCAGGTTGATGAACAGTCACGGGGACTTACCCTTGTCGTCGACTCGCAAAACCAGAGAGTCTATCGCGTTGACTGATGTTTCGGTCCTGAGCTCCGATTCCATAGCACGGCCCAGCAGGCCAACTCGCCGCCCGCGCCCGAGCGGGACAATCACGCTCAGCGAGTGCTAGCATACGGCGACTATGAAATTCTCTTTGAAAGTGTGTGTCTCTTCGATTTTTCCTGACTTACTGTTGCTGACACTGTTAACAGCCGGCTCTGCGATGGCCCAAAACGGGGTACAAGCTGCGACGCAAACGATGGGCCAGGCTGCGCAGGTCTTCCGTCTTGATGGCGGCAATGCGACCTACGCGTTCGGAGTGAACGAGCGCGGGGAGTTGCAGACACTCTATTGGGGCGGGCGGATTGGGGAGCGTGACAGCGTACCAGCCGCGCATTCAAATCCGGAGGCGGCTTCGTTCGATTCGCCGTACACCACGACGCCGCAGGAATATGCAGGGTGGGGCGCGGGATTGTTTACAGAGCCGGCGTTGAAAGTCAGTTTTGCGGATGGCAATCGCGATCTGGTGCTGCATTTCGTGCGGGCTTCGCCGAATGGCCCGCAATCACTCGATGTGCT
>Ga0137403_10008453_pt1 | contig 11528 bp, 6 predicted proteins | sample CZOMad2_1_16fung_FD_122057 | JGI IMG/M metagenome (GOLD analysis project Ga0137403, IMG submission 122057) | Vadose zone soil fungal communities from Angelo Coast Range Reserve, California, USA - CZOMad2_1_16fungal (Hybrid Assembly) | ecosystem: Environmental > Terrestrial > Soil > Vadose zone...
GGGACTGGTGGCATGGCGACGACCGATATTAATCACAGCACCGACATCGCCAACGCGGTGGCGGTCCAGGCTGATGGCAAGTTGGTCGTCGTCGGACAAACCTATAAACAGAATGACTTCTCGAATGAAGACTTTGTTGTCACTCGCTACAATCCAGATGGCACGCTCGACACTACTTTCGGCAGAGGAGGCAAAGTGCGAACAGATTTCCCCGGCCTGGCGGCGGTACCCTCCTCGGTGGTTATACAACCTGACGGCAAAATCGTGGTTGCGGGCGGCGCCTTTCCGCTCTTTACGTTTCTGGGCAATTTCGAACTAGTCCGCTACAATCCGAACGGATCGCTCGATCGTTCTTTTGGCAACGGCGGGATCGTAACGACGACTTTTCCAGAGGGTAGTTATGCGTTCGACGTGGCCTTGCAGCCTGATGGCAAGATCATTGCCGCCGGAACCGTCTTCGTAGATTTTAATCCTGGCGATCTGTCCGATACCGATTTTGCCTTGGCCCGATATAACTCGGATGGAAGTCTGGATACAACCTTTGGCACCGGCGGCACGGTCGCGACTGATTTCTTCGGTAACGAAGACGATGCCTTTTCGGTCTTGATCCAGCCGGACGGAAAGATTGTCGCAGTGGGCTCCGCCAATAACCCTGCGAGTTACTACGACTTCGCCGCTGTGCGTTATCTCAGTAACGGCACGATCGATACGACATTCGGCGTGGCTGGGAAAGTGACTACGGATTTCGGCGATCAAAATTTTGATCGCGCTCGCTCGGCCGCGCTTCAACCCGATGGACGGATTGTCGCGGCTGGATTCGCTATCTCCCAAAACGGAGGAGTCCAGAATTTCGCAGTCGCGCGCTATACCTCAAACGGCATCCTTGACACCACATTTAGTGGCGACGGGAAAACCCAAATCGACTTCGGCAATTGCTGCCAAAGTGCTACCAAGGTCCTGCTGCAAAGCGATGGCAAAATCATCACCGTCGGCGGTTCGAACGGCGAGTCGTCCGAGGACGACTTTTTGCTGGCGCGTTTGAATCCGCGCGGCTCACTAGACAACACCTTCGGTGTCGGCGGCCAGGTGCGCACGTCATTTGGAGATCTGAATGGCGGAGCCAACGGGGCCGCTCTTCAGTCCGATGGAAAGATTGTGGCCGTCGGATTTCAAGCCACTTTCAGTAATCAATTCAGCAACTTTGCCTTGGCGCGCTACCTTGGCCAGTAATTTCCCCTCAGCGTGAAATGAGACATATACGCCAGTCTGCTCGGCCATTTCTGGGCCCGGGGAACATTCGAGCGGGCTCCGACCTCTAATCGTGTGAATGTCCATGATTAAGCCCCATCCAGGGAGTATTAATTATAGGCTCTGATGGCACTGGTGATTCGTTAGGTGACTCTCGTGAAGAACCTTCGCAGGGTCTCACCGAGGAGGTAACTGGATTGTTACTATTCTTTGGTGGGAGCCAACCACTTCTCATGCTACACCTCAGCCGAAAGGAGTGTGCAGGCTTGCTTTTGGCGCGACTTCTGTCTGGATCGCAGCGTGCCTGCTGATGAGGATGTGACTTCACTAAGCGCGATTAGGGGAAGTTCGCCACGGCGAATCCGTCCCGTAGCGGATGCGCAAAACGGCGCGGTCGCATTCGCCACCACTCATTGGAGCGTGGTACTGACCGCGCAAGGTGAATCGCCAGCGGCAGAAGACGCGCTCGAAAAACTTTGCCGAATTTACTGGCGACCTCTCTACACTTTTGCGCTACGGCAAGGGTACGACTCCGAAGAAGCGCGGGATTTAACTCAGGGGTTTTTTCAGCTCCTGCTGGCACGCCGAGATTTGGAGACTGTTCGCAAGGAAAAAGGACGCCTGCGTTCTTATCTGCTTGTGTCGTTCAAACATTTTCTGACAGGCGAACGACGCCGGGCGATGAGGATCAAGCGCGGCCACGGACAATGCCCGATCCCATGGGAGGAGCTCCGCGCAACTGAGCGTGCCGATCCTTTATTCGACAGACTGGTTGATTCGCTGAGCGCCGATCGGCTGTATGAGCGCCGGTGGGCTTTGACTCTGATCGACCAAGTGCTCAAGCGGTTAAAGGAAGAGTACCGCGCGACGGGTAACGCACTTCTGTTTGATTCCTTGAAACAATTGTTACCAGACGAACCGGGAGCGCCGTCACGGCCAGAGATTGCTGCGACATTGGGTATGACGGACAACGCGCTGAGGCAAGCTTTCCACCGGTTCCGCCACCGTTATCAACTCTTATTACGGGAGGAGATTGGCCACACCGTTGTCGATCCCAGCGAGATCGAAGATGAGTTGCGGCATCTAATCACTGTGTTGCGGTCGTAGCGACACAACTTGCGCGAATTGCTGCGAAATTTCATCCTGGTTTGATTGCTCCGGATCGTGAAATTCGTGTCCAGAGTCTGCTCAAAGTGCGGCACGGAAATCTTTGCCGACGTAGCGGAAGGACTTTGCACTGCCTGTCTGCTCGAGACAGGTCTCGGACTCTTTTCAGAGGCTGTAGACCGGGTCAATGACCCCGGTGCAGACCAGCCTCCGCGTATCGATACCCCTGCTGCAAACGGGAGTAGAGCAGCAGCGTTTGACACGGAGATGCCAGGGAGTCTGGGCGACTACGAATTGCTGGAAGAAATCGGTCGCGGAGGTCAGGGTGTAGTGTATCGCGCACGACAGAAAAGTCTCAAACGCGTAGTCGCGTTAAAGGTTGTCAGGACTGGCGAGCGGACCACACCAGCGCGCCTTGGGCGATTCCGGTTCGAAGCGGAAGCTGCGGCGAGTTTGGATAATCCGAATATCGTTCCCATTTACGAAGTCGGCGAGCGCGCTGGGTCGTGCTACTTCAGCATGAAACTCATTGAGGGCGGACCGCTCGACGAACTGTATAAGCGGGAACCGATGCCGATCCGTCGCGCAGCGGAATTGATTGCCAAGCTCGCTCGCGCGATCCACTACGCGCACCAGCACGGCGTTCTGCACCGAGACATAAAGCCCGGAAACATTTTGCTCGATGCAAATGGCGAACCGCATCTTACCGACTTCGGGTTGGCGCGGCTGACTGAAACTGAGAGCACCGTCACCCGCACGCTCGATACGCTGGGCACACCGAGCTATATGGCGCCAGAACAGGCGTTAGGTCATAGCAGTCAGCTGACAAGCACAACAGACGTGTACGGGCTGGGCGCGGTGCTTTACCATCTGCTTACTGGCCAGCCGCCGTTTGCTGGAGGAACAACCTATGACACGATCCGCTTGCTTCTAGAAACCGAACCGCGAAATCCGCGGCTGTGGAATCCAAAAACAGACCGCGATCTCGCGACCATCTGCCTCAAGTGCCTGGAGAAAAATCCGCAACACCGTTATCCCTCCGCCCTCGCTTTGGCCGAAGACCTGGATCGTTGGCTCAAACACGAGCCAATTCATGCGCGGCGGATAGGAATTTTGCGTCGTGGGAAAAAATGGGTGCGCCGGAATCCCACAAGAGCCTTGTTGCTCGTGTCACTGGCCGCGTTGGCAGCGGCCATTAGTTGGAATGTTTGGAAAAGCGAATTGGTGCCCAGCACTGCAGTGACAGGTATCGCCGTGTTACCATTTGAAAATCTAAGCGAAGATAAAGAAAGCACCTTTTTTGCCGATGGCGTCCAGGACGACATTCTGACCAAATTGGCAAAAATTCGCGATCTGAAGGTGATCAGCCGTACCAGCGTGATGCAATATCGTGGGAACCGAAATATGCGCGAGATCGGCGCCGCGCTGGGAGTGTCTCACACGCTACAGGGCAGTGTCCGCAAAAGTGGAACACAGCTTCATTTGAACGCGCAGTTAATCGACACCCGCACCGACACCCATGTTTGGGCGGAACAGTACGACTGCGATTTGAACAGTGTCTTTGCAGCGCAGAGTGCGATCGCGCTAAAGGTTGCAGACCAGCTTAATGCCAAATTGTCCACTTCTGAGAAACTGGACATGGCGCGCCCTCCAACGGCCAATCTTACCGCCTTCGAATTCTATACTCGCGCGAAGAATCTTGCTTTAATGACGAGCTTTACCGTTGGCACGAAGGCGAATTTGGCGCAAGCGGCCGATCTATTGAACCAGGCTGTCGCACATGATTCTTCATTTTTCCAAGCGTATTGCCTGCTCTCTCACACACACGACCTTCTCTACTTCTTTGGGTTCGATCGCACCCCTGCGCGCCTCGCGTTAGCTGAGTCAGCCATCCAGGCGGCATTCCGTCTCCGACCCGATTCGGGCGAAACGCACCTCGCGCGTGCCGAAAATCTTTACCGAGGATACCTCGATTATGATGGCGCTTTGGCCGAGCTCGAACTCGCCCGCAAAAGTCTACCTAATGATCCTATGGTATTTGAACTGAAGGGCTACATCGAGAGGCGCCGAGGGAATCAACAGGAGGCGCTGCAGAGTCTTGAGCGCGCGATAGATCTTGATCCGCGGAACTTTTTCACTCTGCAACAGATTGCAGCAAGTTACGACCTTCTCCAGCGCTATGCCGACGAAGCAGCCATGCTGGAGCGCGCGCTGTCCATCAAACCGGACGATCTCGATACGAAGGTCGCACGCGCATTGATGGAAGTGGATTGGAAAGCTGATACTCGGCCCTTGCATCGGTTAATTGATGAAGTCCGTGCGAAGAATTCTGCTGATGTTGAGAATGTGGCCGATTCCTGGCTCATCTGCGCACTCGCCGAGCGGGACGCTATTGCTGCAAAAAGCGCGTTAGATGCATCAGGCGAGAACCCGCTAAGTGACGACGTTATCCAGTTCAGTCGTCCCTTTATTGAAGGCCTTATCGCTCGCATGACAAATGACACTGAGCAAGCACAGGTCGCTTTCACCGCGGCGCGTACAGCGCAGGAGAAAACGATTCAAGCTCAACCAAATTATGGCCCGCCACTGTGTGTGCTTGGTTTCATTGATGCTGCTTTGGGACGAAAAGAAGACGCATTGCGCGAAGGCCGGCGCGCCGTCGAGCTTCTTCCGGTGGAAAAAGATGCAATCAACGGCCCGCGCATGATCGCGCAGTTAGCGATGATCGCTGCGTGGGCTGGTGACAAAGATCTCGCCTGTGAGCAGCTCGCTCTGGCCATTCGTCCACCAGCTCCCGTCACCTACGGTCAGCTAAAATTGCTTCCGTTTTGGGACCCACTCCGCGGTGACCCGTGTTTCGAGAAAATCGTCGCCTCCCTCGCGCCGAAATAAGATTTGACCGCGGATTACGCGGATACAACGGATAAGATTTTTCGCCTAGGACGGCTAGGCGCCTGCCACTCCTTCTGAATCATCTAATCCGTGTTGTCGGCGTAATCCGCCGTTCCTTTGCAGGTTTTAACCAGGCGAAGCCATTTTCGGCGTAACAAATCGCCCGATTCCCACAGCACAACAATGAGTGGCCCTAATTCACCAAGCAAGCTTCACAATCACTGCAGAAAGGAGATCACGGTATTCGGAATTGAAAAAGTCAGAAAAACAACAAAGCTAGGCTCCTTGTTGCACCATTCCGGGCTCATGTCGCTGCAACGGCAATTGTCCTTATGATGCTCCTCTATCCCTCGACCGCCTCGGCAAAGCGGCCACCGACACCGCGGGGGAATTCGTCGGCGCCAGCCACTTTTACAATATTCGTTTAACAACTACGCGTTTCGGGCGGGTCAAGCCGAGAGAAGGACATGTTCATTAATGTCGATTCGTGGTTGAGACTCCGTCGAAACGACTGCCCTTCATCGGAGCAAATGGAGTTTCGCTGGCTTCGCTTTCTGTTGTTTGAAAAATTCCACGCGTTCCCGCGTAACGGCCGGCCGAATTTGGCGCAGTACATGGGTGAGCGGTCTAATTCGTCTGGCAAGTTCGTTGGCGCGAATTCGGGCCGAAACGACAAAAAACAAGAAACAAAACATATGAACATGATTAGCGAAATTGTTAGGGCAGTTCGGTGCGGTACTCTCCGACTAGAAAGCAAGGAGGCCGCGATAAGAGGGGTCCGCCTCAACCGTCCGGTCAGGATATGCGCGGTGCTTTGCGCGGCGGTCGCGGCGAGTGTGTCGATGGCCATCGGAGATTGGACACACTTCCGTTTCGACCCTGCGCACCACGGAGTGAATCCCAATGAAACAATTCTCTCCCCCGCAAACGTGGCGAATCTCACCGTTAAATGGCGCACCAACATCGGCGGGGGCTGCTTTGCTTCTGCAGACGTCGTTAGCGGCAAGTTGTACACGGCCGACACCGGCAGCGCCAACGGGAAACTGCATGCGCTCGATAGCGCTACCGGTCAGGAATTATGGACCTTTCCGCCGGATGCTCTTCCAGGGGACTTCGCGTTCGCCTCGCCGGCAGTCGTGAATGGCATGGTTTATTACGCCGTAAACCGGGTCGATCCTGTCGTGTTCGCGGTAAACGCCGCCACCGGGCAGGAAATCTGGCGACACCTCGGTCCCTTTTCTCAAATCATCTCCTCGCCAACCGTGGAGAACGGCCGTGTGTATGTAGCATTTACTGATGGCACGATCGAGGCGCTGGACCCTACAAACGGGCAGGTGATCTGGAGCGTCATTCACCCAGGCGGTGCTTATTCCTCGCCAGCTGTCGCTGACGGGCGACTTTATGTCGCGATCCACAACAGCGGTCTGCTCGCTCTTGACGCCAATACTGGCTCCGAACTCTGGCTAGCTCCAATGCCTGGACCGCAATGGTCTTCGCCCGCTGTGGAAAATGGACGAGTTTTCGTCGGCTCTCGCGATGATCACAAGCTGTACGCCTTCGATGCAGTGACTGGGAACACACTCTGGACTGCCACTACCAATAACTGGGTGCAGACGTCCCCAGCCGTGGCCGACGGCGTCGTTTATATTGCTAACAATTCAGGCAACCTTTATGCGTTCAATGCCGAGACAGGTGGCCTTATCTGGCAGAGTGCGGTCTCGCCGGGCTTCGCCATCGGGAGTTCACCGACCGTAGCCAACGGTGTTGTTTACGTCGCTTCTGCGCTAGACGCCTCAGCCAGACACTTCGATGGAAAACTCTATGCAGTCGATGCCGCTAACGGGCAAGTGCTGTTTAGCGACGTCGTCACCGAGGGACAGGGGGAGGCGAGGTGGGTCCAAGCCTCGCCGACAGTTGACAACGGGGTCGTATACATCCCCAACTACGGTGACGGTACGGTCGCCGCGTTTTGGTTAAACACGCCTACACCCACACCTGGACCGATCACGCTCAGCGCCCGGGGGAAAAAGGTAGGGGGAATAAATACATCGCGTCTCACCTGGAGCGGGGCGAACTCGGCCAACATCGACGTCAACCGCGCTGGAGTTGTGATCGCGACAACGCCGAACGATGGTTCCTATACTGATTCCACCGGGACCACCGGCCAGGCCAGCTTCACATACAAGGTGTGTGAAGCCGGCACCCAGACCTGCTCCAACGAAGTGACAGTGAGGTTCCGGCGCTAGGGAACCAACCGGAGCGAAGGTGTCATTGCTTGTGGGCGCCATTGCTAGTCGCGCGCCCGTAGCGCTGGTTCACTGTGGTCCATGATCGCTGATTTGTACTGCGGGCGTTGGACCAGGCCGTCGTTGTCGAAGGGAACATGCTCTTACCTCAATGATGTAAACGTCCATAGTTAAGCTGGAAGCGAAAACCGTAGATGTGTTGAGGCGCGATTTATTTCTGGTCCTGCAAACGAGAAGCTAAGAGCAATGGAAGAGCGAATAAGATGAAAGGGTGCAAATGAATACGAGCGACGTTAATCGGACAACGAACTTAAATCTCGAACGCAGATCGGCGATCGCGACTCGCGCGGCGCGAGGCATCAGACGGGCCATCGCAATCGTGTTGGCGAGCGCAGGTCTGCTCTTTTTAATGCTTGCCGCTGGAGTGATGGGGTCGAGCCGCAGCGCTCCGAGTACCCCTATGCAGCTCGCTTCGCAAACCTTTGTCACGGCCTACGGGAACATGATCCAGCAGGTCGAATACGGGCTCACTCCCGAAAGCGTGGTAGCCACCTCCGACGGAGGCTACTTCGCGCTGGGCCTCACCGACTCCCCGAGGGGTATTAGCGTCAATTGGCTCCTGAAACTCAACGCGTCGGGCCGTCCGCAATGGCAGAGACAACTGGAGTGCACGAGCGGTGCAGCGGGGGACTATGCCTCGGGGATCTCCGCCCAGCAGACGTCCGACGGAGGCTATATCCTAGGCGGCGGTATTGAGGGGTGCGGGTACTCCTTCCGTGCCCTGGTGGAGAAGCTCGACGCGCAAGGCCGAGTCGGTTGGGCATTCGCCTACCCCGCTGGGGCCGGAGGCAGCACCATCAACCAAATCAGACAGACGACTGATGGCGGCTACATCGCCGTTGGGAGCGTGGTCGGCGCCGATGTGCACCTTGGCGCCCTTATCCTCAAGCTCGACGGCGCCGGTACGGTGCAGTGGCAGCGGCGACTAGATCCGACCGGATCAGCCGGTGCGTACTTCAACGCAGTGCAACAGACCGTCGATGGCGGCTATGTGGCGGCCGGAGAATCCTATGTCGTCGGGCAGAGCTATCCCTATCCTAACAGCGTGCTAGTCGCGTCATTCGACCCGAGCGGCAACGTTCGATGGCAAAAAGGGTTCAACAATGTCGACGACCGCGGGTCGCCGAGCGGCTTCGAGCACGCGCTCTCCGGCATTCAAACTTCTGATGGCGGCTATCTCGTCGCCGGAAACTGGAGTAGCGCACCCCCTAGTCCTTTCCCTCAAGAAGACACGGCGGGTGCCCTGCTCCTCAAACTCGACTCGAGCGGAAACATCGAGTGGCAGAAGGCATACAACGGCGGCATCTATTGTTACTTTAACGGGTACAACACAACCTGCGTCATCATCACGGCCCTCCCTTACTCAGTGCATAAGACTGCCGACGGGGGCTACGTCCTGGCTGGACTCGGACAACTGGAGTTACTTGACAGCGTTCCGCAGGTGCCATGGCTGGCAAAGGTCGATTCTGGAGGGAACCTGCTGTGGCAATATTTCTACTACGATCTGTCAACGGCGGGGAGAACCATCAGCCAGTATTTCGCCTCCTCGACTCCGACCAACGACGGCGGCTTCATGGCTCTCGGCTTCACCGAGAAAAACGATCCTAGTAGCCTTGGGGAGTTGTACGCGGTGAAGACCGACAGCGCGGGACTCGTTGGGATCTGCGATCAGCAGCACAATGCCACGCCCCTCCACTCGGTCGATCCCGCGATGACCATTCTGTCCCCATCTTTCCCGGTCCTTACGACGGTGACGCCGGGGAGCGCTGTGTCGCTCCGTGCGCGAACCACATCAGTCCTCAAAGACGACAAGTGCCCAGCTAACTAGGGTACTTGGGGATCCAAACTGGACCCGGTGGATGCGGCCCCCGTGGAAGTCTGTCCGCACTCTACCAACGATACCTCGCATCGATCCGGCCGGACCTGTTGCGGTCCGCGATACAACCCCGATTTGCGGGTCACGATAAACAATCGATTCCTGATTCGGCGCGACAAATCTGATGACGGAAAGTAACAGCATTGTTACTAACTCCTACCTGTGAAAAAAGAGCATGGCGCAAGGCTCCTTCGATTCCCTATTTAATGAAACTTCAATCTGAGGAGCTATGAAAAGCAATCACAACCAAGCAACTAACTCGATAGGAATTATTGCCAGGCAGACGGCAATGCCGTTTTATTTCTTAATTGCAGCGATTATCATCGCTGCGTCCCTGCTTGCGCCTCACCGGGCAAAGGCGGCGGCCGGCGATCTTGATTCCAGATTCGGCAATGGTGGTGTCGCCAGCACTGACTTCGCGCAAACCGAAGATTACGCCTTTGGCATAGTGCTGCAGTCCGATGGAAAAATCGTTGTATCCGGGCAAAGTGGGATTTATCCAGACCTCCATTCGGCTCTGGCACGCTATAATCGAAACGGACGCCTCGATTCAACCTTCGGCACGGGCGGCAAGGTAGTTGTCAGGTTTAACTCTGTCAGTGATTATTTGTTTGCAGTCGCCCTTCAATCGGATGGCAAGATCGTGGCCGCTGGCTCGACCAGAGGGGCAGCTTTTCTCCTCGCCCGCTTCAATGCCGATGGCAGCCTTGACCAGGCGTTTGGGACTAATGGCAGCGTTGAAACTACTTTCGGAGATCAGACCGCGGCAGGCAGCGCAATTGTCGTGCAAGCTGACAGCAAAATCATCGTGGTGGGCGTAAGCGGTGCTGGGCCCTACAGCGAACTCAACGACTTTGCCCTGGCCCGGTATAACTCTGATGGAAGTCTTGACCAAAGTTTTGGCTCCGGCGGCACGGTGAAGACGCATTTTCCGGGCGTGGATAATACTGGGTCGAGCGCGACCTCCGCCGCCTTACAACCCGATGGCAAGCTGGTGGTCGGTGGCTACTACAAAAAGAATGACCGCACACCGCATCAATTTGCCCTGGCGCGCTACAACGCAAACGGCACGCTCGATTCCGCCTTCGGCCAATCCGGTAAAGTGATGGCCAGGTTGGGCTTGGGCGATGCTTATTCTTTCGGTATCGCCCTTCAGACTAATGGCAGAATTGTTCTGGCGGGTTATTCCACCACCACACTAGATCATGATTTTTCCCTCGTCGGCTACACCGCAAATGGAACGCTCGACTCAACGTTTGGGGATAGCGGTTTTGTAACGACGGATTTCTCCAGTGGCACTGATGATATTGCTTATACCATGACGATGCAGAGCGATGGCAAACTGCTAGTAGCCGGCCGCACTGGAGAGTATCCCCAAAATGATTTCGCGCTCGCCCGCTATAGCCGTGATGGCCAGCTGGATCAAGCTTTCGGGGTGGGCGGCAAGGTGGTCAGCGACTTTAGCAGCATCGACCAAGCCTATGGCGTTGCGCTCGACTCAAACGGCAAGATTGTTCTCGCCGGCGTCGCTTTCGTCAATGGCGCGAACTTCGATTTTGCTGTGGCGCGCTATCTTGGGCGTTAAACTACAATTGCCCGAGGACCAACGGCGGCTTCATGGCGCTCGGGACGATCCTCGCCCTCGCGCCCCGCCTGCGTCGTCGCACCCGCCTTTCCGCATCAGGGACGGATCACGCGGGGAGGACGACAATTCTCGCGTGCCGCGGATGGCAATTGGAACGCCGTCGGCGATGACATTCTCGCGCAGTTTCGCGCGCGCGGGATGGACGCGCGGATCGGCGATGCCTCGGATGCGCTTGAGAATGGCATCAGCATTTTCGATGCGGAAGGCGATGATGATCTCCACTGCATCGCCCAACTCGGCCGCGACTATTCCGGCCGATTGTTGTGGTGTGGCAGCGGAGGGCTTGCCGCTGCGTTGACGCGCGGGGGCGATGTCGCCGTTGCGCGCGTCTTGAAAACACCGGTGCTCGGCATCTTCGGCTCGGATCACGCCGCGACCGCGGCCCAGCTCGCGGCATGCGGGCCCGCCGTGATCGCAAGTTTCGGCATCCGATTGGACATCGAGACAATCAAGC
>Ga0137403_10008454_pt1 | contig 11527 bp, 14 predicted proteins | sample CZOMad2_1_16fung_FD_122057 | JGI IMG/M metagenome (GOLD analysis project Ga0137403, IMG submission 122057) | Vadose zone soil fungal communities from Angelo Coast Range Reserve, California, USA - CZOMad2_1_16fungal (Hybrid Assembly) | ecosystem: Environmental > Terrestrial > Soil > Vadose zone...
ACCGAAGACTTCCACTCGCTTGGTCCGGCTGCGATCACCGGCCAAAAGTCTAACAGCCGACTTCGGCCTTTTCAAAAGTTCCGCCAAAAATGCACACAGGGCTTCGTTCGCTCGGCTCTCCACCGCGGGCGCCTGCAATCTGATCTTCAGCGCGCCATCCATCACGCCAAAGACTGCGTTCTTGCTGGCTCGCGGCTGCACACGCACCGCGAAGGAGACCGAACCTCTGTCGGGATGAGTTTTCAATTCCAACACGGCCATATCACCCGTTTGCGGGTTCTTTTATATTGCACCGGAAGCTTCGCCCGCTGCTTCTCGCCGCATAGGGCGCGCTCCAAACAGTGCAGTGCCGATGCGCACTTCGGTTGCGCCTTCCTCGATCGCCACTTCAAAATCGTTGGACATGCCCATCGATAGCACCGGAAGCTTTTTTCCAAGCCGTTTCTCCAGATCTTCTTTCAACGCACGCAGCTCGCTAAAGTACGGCCGCACTTTCTCCAAATCATCGAGGAACGGTGGAATGCACATCAGTCCCTGTAAGTCGAGACCGCTCAACCCAGAGATTGGTTCGGCAAGCGGAACCAGAAGATCTCGCCTGACTCCGCTTTTCGACTCTTCTGGCGCGATGCGCACCTCGATTAACACACGCAGCTTACGCGATTCGCCGAGCTGAGCGCGCGTACGATCCAGCCGCTGTGCCAGTGCAAAGTCATCCATCGAATCGACACTATGAAAGAATCGCGCGGCTTTCGCGGCCTTGTTGCTTTGCAAATGCCCGACCAGGTGCCACTCAGCCTGCAAATCTTGCAAGGCATCCCGCTTCCCTTCCCACTCCTGCACGCGGTTTTCCCCGAAATGCTCGATACCCTGTCCGAACGCCGCGCGTATCGCATCGGCTGAATGGGTCTTCGAGACCGCAACCAACGTGATCTCATCGGCCGTGCGCCCAGCCCGCTTCGCCGCAGCCGCGATGCGTTCACGAATTGCCGCGAGACGTTCCTGTAAATTTGCTTCGTTCATACGCAAACTAAAATCCTACCATGCGCGCCTTTGCGGCTTACTGCGGCTCCGGTTAGACTAACGCTCGGTACACGTTGAACCCATGAACGATCGCGGAACATTCATCGCCGTTGAAGGTATCGACGGCAGCGGCAAACAGACTCAAGTCCGCCTGCTGGCGCGCGCACTGGAATCGCGCGGCTATCAGGTTTTGTCCACCGGCTTTCCGCAGTACGGTTCGTGGTTCGGAAAAATGGTTGGGCAATTCCTCAATGGCGATCTCGGACCATTGAATACCGTGGACCCGCACTTTGCTGCACTGCTGTACGCGGGCGATCGCTTCGAGTGCAAACAGCCCATCGTCGCAGCTCTCGAAAGGGGCGGCATAGTCCTCGCAGATCGTTATGTTGCATCGAGTTTAGCTCACCAGGCCGCACGCGCTGTTCTGGAAAAGCGCGCAGAATTCCGCGCCTGGATCGAGCACCTGGAATACGACATCTACGGCCTGCCTAAAGAAGATCTGGTGCTGTACTTGCGTTTGCCGCCGCGCGAGGCCCAGACTCTGATCGCGAAAAAATCGGCGCGCGCCTACACCGATTCCGCGCACGATATCCTGGAATCAAGCATTCGCCATCTGCAGGCTGCCGCGGATATGTATGATGACCTCGCGCGCGCTTCGAACTGGAAAACCATCGAGTGTTTCGACTCTACGAAGCAAATGATTCGGCCCGCTGAAGAAATTTCCGCAGAAGTTCTCGCTGCGGTGCTTCCCATTATCGCTCAGCGGCAAAAGGAAAAGGTCTAGCCGTGGCCTTCTCTGAATTCCGCGGCAATCCACAAATCGTTACTGCGCTACGCGGCGCGTTACGCGCCGAGCGGGTGCCACATGCGTTGCTCTTTACCGGCCCGCAGGGCGTTGGCAAATACACGCTGGCGCGCATCTTTGCGCAAGCTGCAAACTGCGAACGCCTCACCGACGATGCCTGCGGCGAGTGTTACCCCTGCCAGCGCATCGCACTGCTCGCCCAACCGCAACGGCTCATCGAACAGGGTCTCGCCGAGCGCGGCGAAAGCGCTGACGCCGCGACGGTCGAGCGCACCCCGCTCATCCTGCAAACCCATCCAGACGTCTGGGCGTTGGTCCCCGATCCCGTTCGCCTGAAATCTCCTGTAGTACGCCCTGTCCTTCGTATCGGCCAGCTTCGCGCCGTGCAACGTGCCGCGTATTTTCAACCGATGGGACGACGACGAGTTTTTATTCTCGACGGCGCCGACACCATGCGCTGGGATGTAGCCAGCGTGTTCCTGAAAATTCTCGAGGAACCGCCCGGCTCCGCCACCCTCATCCTCACCGCGCCGTCGCCCTATTCGCTTCTGCCCACCATCGTGTCACGATGCTTGCAATTCCATTTCGCGCCGCTGCCCGCCAGCGAGGTCGAAGCAATCCTGAGGGAGAAATCGCAACTATCGCCAAACGCTGCCCGCCTTGCGGCCCAGCTTTCTGAGGGCCGTCCAGGCTACGCACTCGAAATGGACGCGGCAAAAGAGAGCGACCGCCGCAGCAATGGCCTGAAAATCCTGGCACGCGCCGCTCGTGGCGAGGAATTCGCTCAGCTTTTCACGCTCACCAACGCCATTTCGAAGGACCGCGAAGTTTCCTTCGAAGAACAGCTCTCTGTTTTTTATAGTTTGCTTGGCGACCTGCTCGAACTCAGCTCGGGCATCGTATCGCCGCAACTGCGCAACCTGCCGCTGCGCAAAGACTTGGACGCCATTGCCAGGCACATCGACATCCGCTGGGTGATGCGCGCACTTCGCGGCCTGGATCAAGTTGCCGCTGGAGCGCGCCGCAATCTCAATCGGCAGCTGGGACTCGATGCATTCGCCGCCGAACTTTCTCCCGCACTTCCTTCCCGCAAATAGCCGGCAAAGTTCCCCATCTCCTCCCGCCAACTTTTTTTTCTCAGCTGTAACCGCGCACTCACAAAGCGCATCTCACCCATATTGGTGCTAATTTCCCACCTTTGGGCCAAAAATAAGGAGTGTTTATGGTGAATCGCCGTATGTTTCGCCCAGGTTTTCCTGATGCAAAGGAATCTCTCCCGCCCCGCATCGTGCATCAGAATCACAACGCCGGCCCGGCTCCGAGCAAGAAGCCTGCTCCGCCAGAAATCACGCATGCCGAGAATTTTTACTGGATCAAGCAGATGCAATCCCGCACTCCGATGGTGGTGGCGCTGGAAAACGGCGAAACTTTGCACGGCATCGTGGAGTGGTATGACCGCGATTGCATCAAGCTCACGCGCCAGGGCAGCCCAAACCTGATGATCTTCAAGCGCACCATTAAATACGTCCACAAAGAAGGCGGAGAAAACGGCGACGAATAACCCCCTCGTGCGGAGTTCAGCCGCGCCTCGGTCTCACTGTAACGCTAACTTCGTCAAAAGTGCGTGTTTCGCTCAGAAGCACGCTACTGGGTTCGAGCTCCAGATCCGGCAAATGTCATCAGGGCTTTCGCAGCCAATTGGCCCTGCGCGTTCCTAACATCGCATTCCACGACGATAAAGTTCCTTCCAGCCCGCAAAACTTTGCCTTCTGCTTCCACCTTGCCCTCCGCGATGGGCAACAGGTAGTTGATCTTCAGCTCGATCGTCGCCAGTTCCGACCCGACAGGCGACACCGTATAGGCTGCGATGGCTCCAGCCGTGTCGGCCAAAGTCGCAATTACTCCTCCGTGGACAACGTTGTGAATCTGGCGATGGTCGTCCTTTACTGTCAGTTCCAAGACCGCGCCACCCGCATACAGCTTTGCCACCTCGAGACCTACCAATACGCTGAAATTACTCAATTTCAGCCGGCTCTGGGCGTACGCCAAAAGCTCCGCGCTCAGCTCGTGCTTAAGCTCATTACCCAAGATTCCCCCTAGTACCGTCTCGGACCCTGTCAATCCCGGCTCTCATACGATGTCACGGATTGCGCCAGCTCGCGTCTAATACAGCACCCGATGGCACGACTCGCCGCTCGGGCGAAGGCCGCCATTCTAGCAGTAACCCGTAGCCTGGGTATGTTAGCCTCGCAGCGGACTTGGAACTTGGAAACCATGCGCATAGGCATCACCTGCTACCCCACTTACGGCGGCTCCGGAGTCGTAGCCACTGAGCTCGGCCAGGAATTGGCCGCTCGCGGCCACGACGTCCATTTCATCAGCTACGCCCCGCCCATCCGCATGAACCTGAACGACCCGCACATTTTTTTCCACGAAGTCGAGGTAGCTTCCTACCCGCTTTTCGACCACCCGCCCTACGCCCTGGCTCTCGCCACCAAAATGCTCGAGGTCTTCGAGGCCGAGCAATTGGATTTGCTGCACGTTCACTACGCCATTCCACATTCGGTCAGCGCCATGCTGGCTCGGTCCATGGCTGCTCCGCGCCGCTTGCCGTTCATCACTACGCTGCACGGCACGGACATCACGCTCGTAGGCAGCAACCGCTCCTATCTTCCCATCACCAAATTTTCCATCGAACAAAGCGACGGCGTCACCGCCATCTCACGTTATTTGCAGGAGCAAACCGTCCGCGAGTTTGACATCAAGCGCCCCATCGAAGTCATTCCGAATTTCGTCAATTGCGATCTCTACACCCGCCAGCCAAATCCCACGCAACGCACCAAATGGGCGCCAGCCGGCGAGCCCATCCTCATGCATCTCTCGAATTTCCGCCCGGTAAAGCGCATCACCGACACCGTCGAAATTTTCGCGCAAGTCCGCGGCAAAATGCCGGCGAAACTCGTGCTCATCGGGGACGGACCCGACCGCGGCGCCGCCGAATATCTGGTCCGTAAAAAGAAGCTGCAGAAAGACGTACACTTCCTGGGCAAGCAGGACCAGGTCTATCACCTGCTCTCGGACGCCGATCTCTTCTTATTGCCTTCTCAGCTGGAATCGTTTGGTCTCGCCGCCCTCGAAGCCATGGCCTGCGAAGTCCCCGTAATCGCCACCCATGTCGGCGGCGTCCCCGAAGTCATCGAACATGGAGTGGATGGCTACCTCGTCGAACCCGGCGATGTCTCCACCGCTGCAAAGTACGCAATCGATCTTCTCGCGCGCGCCGATCGCGGCCGCGAAATGGGCCAGCGCGCCCGCATCCACGCCAAGAAAAATTTCTGCGCCAACGACGTCATCCCCTCCTACGAACGCTACTATCAGCGTGTCCTCGCAGAAACCCGCGCGGCTTCCGCCTGATCTTGCGGGGGGCGCCTGGGTACGGATGGCCTCGGCGCGGCCCGGTTAATATCAGCGTCTCCGCCTTCTCGGTGCCCTCGGTGTCCTCTGCGTTAATTCTTTCCGTGCACGCCACTTTAACGCTCGGCTTCGATGCGGATATGCTCCAGCACCCGCATGTGAATCCGATGAATCACGTAGTCCGACCACCAATGCCAATACCTCTCCGGCCACATCGAATGTGAATACCATGTCGTCCCTTCCACCCGGGTGTGGCCGCCCGGCAGCTCCGTCAACAGAAATTGCCCCTGATGCGATTCGAAATATCCATGTAAATGCTTCGGCTCGATATGCCCGTAGGGAGTCAGCTCATTCAAAGGTGCGGGATTTGCCGTTACACTGAATCGCAGCAAGTGCGGCTCATCCCAGACCACAATCGGTTCCACAAAGGGTCCAGTAGAAAAAACGCAGTGCCGAACCGCACCCGGTCCATGCCCGGTAATTTCCGCGCGAATTGGATAAGCAATCCCGGCACGGAAAAGCATCTCTTGCGGCGGTGGTATCTCCGTAAACGCCACCACTTTCTGCCAAACTTTTGTGGGAGGCGCGCCAATTTCAACTGCGCTCTTCACCTCAAACACTCCCGCCTGCGGCCGCGTGAAATGTTCAATGCCGTAAATTCCCGGCGTCAGCAACACCGCCATGGACAAAATCGCGGGCGCGTTCCTTCTACCCCAATGCGCCGCCTGAATCGCAAATCCCAGGCTTCCTCCCAGCAGCGCCAGGATCGCCGCGAGCGGCGCCGCCATCAGAAGACAGATCACGCCCTCCATCGCCACCATCAGCAGAATCGCTCCGAGTATGGCAATCGGCAGAATGGATACCGTCACACATTCCCCGTAACCGCGTGGCTGGTGATAGCTATGTGTTAAGACGGCGAATAAGCCCAGGCAAAAAGGCAACCCAACAAACAGTCCCCAACCATATTGCGCGATGACCTGCGTACCCAAAAACGTAAATGCCAAGCCGATCACAGCAGTGAGGCCGATGCTGACGAGTGCGCTGGCCGCTCGCGTGCGCGGTATCCATCGTTCAATAATATTGCTAGCAGGCCACGGAGCGCCTTCCTCCGAATCGGTCACAGCGACGGACGGCTTCACGCTCAACACCAGATAAAACACCAAATTTGCAATCGGCGCAAAAAACAGTGCGGCAAGCCAGGTCGGTTCGCCCGCGTCGCGCAACCGTTTCACCGTCATCGCTAAACCCAGCCAGATGAAAGGCACTGCTACAAACATCATCGTGCCCGCGAACAGGCGATCTTCGAGGCTCAACGAATGCAGTCCGGCAATCGCGCCAAACGGCCGCCAGTAATTCAGCAAACTCCATGGCCGGTGGAATAGCCGCGTGACGACAACCCAGTCCACGGCAAACTTCAACAGAAACGCCGACGCTCCAACCAAAAAATACGTGGCGCGGCTAACGCGCCCTTGCCATTGCCAGAAATTCTCTATCCGCATCAACCGCCTCCCGCTACGACCTGCTCCGCAACTCGCAAGCCTGGCTGACACAACCCCGCCGGACGGCAATCCATTTGTAGCCCGCGTCGAGCACCGGCATCATCCCTGGCAGCGCGGCAAGCCATACAAACGGTCGACCCCACCAAATCTCTCGCGCCACGGCGACCATTGCTCGCGCACCGCCAAAGTTTGTTCCATCGCTCAACAAGAATCGCAACTCCGTCAACAACTCTTCCCGCTCCATTCCAAGCAGTGCGCCCACTCGTGGATCCTGCAACGGCGCCACTCCCAATCCACGCGGCAACAGAATCGGAGCGATCCACCGCGCCATCCGCGTACAAAATCGGCACTCCGCATCAAAAAATAACCACCCACGAGCCTGCCGCCCTTTGCGATCTGTAATCTCATCCACTAACGTAATCATGGTTTTTACTCCCGCGAATCTTCGTCCCACTACCAGCTTCGCTGTGGCCTCAAATCGCTCACCGGTTCATGCCCTGTGTTTTTCTTCTTTTCGTACTTCTTGCTTTCCCTTCTCTGTGCCTCTGTGGCCGACTTGTTGTTTGCCTTTTTCATCCAGCCTTCTTGCTTCCCGGCCTCAGAAGCGTCAAGACTTTTCCCCGCAACTTCACCACGCTCCGTAGCGCCCCGGTCGGCATCCGCAAAATCTCTTCGGACAATCCCGACATCGCCACCAGAAATTCCAGCATCGCCTCCAGACGCTCCTTCGTCTGCGCCTCGCCCTGTCCGCTCTTCGCTTCCTGCACACACTCCGCCAGCACCCGCAAGGTCGGATCGATCTCCCGTTTTTTTCGCTCCTCGGCCACGATCCGGAAAATCTCCCACACATCTTTCAGCGTCTCGAAGTGATCGCGCCGGTCGCCCAGCACGTGCACCACGCGCACAATTCCCCATCCCTGTAGTTCCCGTAAACTCGTGCTCACATTCGACCGCGCCACCGAAAGCGTCGTAGAAATCTCATCCGCCGGCAACGGCTTCGCCGCCAGATACAAGAGCGCGTGCACCTGCGCCACCGTCCGGTTGATCCCCCACTTCGTCCCCATTTCGCCCCAGTGCAAGATAAATTTCTCCTCCACCGGCGCCAGTCCGGTCTTTGCCTCCCCACTCATGGCTGTCCCCCTTTTCCTTCAGTCAAAGCCGTCATACCTGATATATCTGTTCTTTCTGTCTATACAGAATATACAGAGAACAACGTCTGCTTGTCAAGCCGCTAGTGGAACGGGGGCCGGCCGGCGAGACCATGACCGAAGCCGTAACGGTTGCTCTTCGAGAGCGCATCGCCAGACTCCGCCGTTCCCAAGGCGGATGCGACAGCCGCTGAATTGTTGGCGATTGGCACGCGTTGTGCCGCAAGCTTAAAGGGCAGGCCAGTAGATTAAGCTGCTCTGCTCTACGACGAAAACGGCTTACCAAAGTGATTGTCGATACCTCTGCCGTCCTGGCCATACTCAAGGGCGCTGATTTCTCCCGAGCTGACGTTTCGCCCGCCATCTGATCCGGTAGGCTTGTCCGATCGCGGTTCTTTGCCTCACAGCCGTGCTGTCTCGGCCATCGCCGGAACCAGCTCCGGTACCTCAATCCGGATAGTCGTTCCCTCACCCGGACGGCTCTCAATCTCTAAACGGAAATCCGTGCCATACAAGACGCGCAGCCGCTCGCGCACGTTGCTCAAACCGATTCCCTCAACGTACACGTGAGGCATGCGCTCTTCCGAAATTCCCACGCCATTGTCCTCAATCTCCAGGTGCAGCCGGCCGTCCCGCTGATCCGCGTGCAGACGGATCCGCCCGCCTTCAATCTTCGGCGCCAGCCCGTGTTTCAAGCAGTTTTCCACCATGGGCTGCAGCAACATACTGGGCACAAACGCTTCCAGCGTCTCGTCATCAATTTCCTTGATAATTTCCAGGTTGTCTTTTCCAAACCGCGCCACTTCGATGTCCAGATAGTCGTCGATGAATTGCAGCTCTTCCTTCAGCGGCACAAATGTTTCGTGCTTGCGTAGCAGCCGCCGCAAAATACTGCTCAACCGCAGCACCACGCCGCGTGCCGTATCCGGATCGAATCGAATCAGCGCCGAAACTGTATTCAGCGTATTAAACAAAAAGTGCGGATTGATCTGGCTGGACAGCGCGTCCATGCGCGCCTTCAGCAGCAACTGCTGGTGCCGCTCCAGATTCATTTCGATGCGCGTGTTGTTCCAGATCTTAAGCGGCGCGGCCACCGACATCAGCGTCGCGATCACCGCCAAGCCCAGCCACCAATCCCAGTGCTGATCGACGGCAAACAACCACTTCGGCTTGGTAGCAGCCACCAGCGCCACTCTCCCCAATTCCAATCCAACGCAAGCGCCCAGAGGAAGCATTTCCCATGGGATATCCACCTTACGTATAAATTTCACTACGGCTTTTGGGATGTTTAAAAATGTGAACGGGCCGAAGTTCCACAACTCTTCCTTATTGGGAATCGCCTGCCGCATCAGTCCGCCGATAAGCCCCGCCGTGGCCGCAACTGGCATCCCCAACCATTCGTGCGCGATCAGCGTGGGAATCGTGATGATGGCTCCTCCGATCGGACCGACCACCCGGCCTCCCAGCAGTCCCATCAGAAACGCGCCTTCCAATGACAAATCCGCAAAGCGGTATTGCGTGCCGACCAGCCGCAGGGTCACACCTAAAATCAGCGGCGGTACCATAAAAAACATCAGCTTGAACTTCTGATCAACGTCGCGCTCTTCTGTGAACAGCACGCGGCGAAACGTGTTCCAGCGCGCCAGCAGCGCGCCAATCGACGCCGCCACTCCCACCTTCAGCAGCAGCGTAAATAGAAAATCTCTCGGAGAAAATGAAGGAACGTCCATGATCCTCAGCGCGAATCGCTCGCAGCGTTGCGTATCCAACGCTAGCCAATCTCATCCTGGGTGTAAAGCTCCACCGCCACCGTTTTTACTGCCACGGCGCGCCGGCCGCTCGCTACGTTGCACAAACTCCTGGCTTCCCAGTTTCCGCCACAGTGTCCCGCCCCTGTTATACTTGGAAATTCCCATGCCCAAGAAAAAATCGCCAACTCTGCGTTCGAAAATACAAGTTGTCGAAGAAGTTGCGCACGCAAAACTTCCCACCCGCTATGGGCAATTCACAATTCACGGATTTCGCGGCTTAGGACCACAAGATGAAGCCGTTGCGCTGGTCCGTGGCAAGATTCGCGGCCCCTTCAAATCCAAACAATCCGTGCCAATGGTGCGTGTCCATTCGCAGTGCCTCACCGGCGATGTTCTAAGCTCGCTGCGCTGCGATTGTCGCGCACAACTCGAACTTTCCATGAAAAAAATCGCTGAAGCGCGGTCGGGCATTTTGCTTTATTTGCCGCAAGAGGGCCGCGGCATCGGCTTGATGAACAAACTGCGCGCTTACGAATTGCAAGACCAGGGTATGGACACCGTGGAAGCCAACGAATCGCTGGGTTTTTTGGCGGACGCGCGCGATTACCATTTCCCAGCGCAAATCCTGAAACAACTTGGCGCAACGCAGATCCGGCTGCTCTCCAACAATCCAGAAAAGGTCCGCCAACTCGAAAAAGCAGGAATCCATGTCGCGGAACGAGTTCCCTGCCAGCCGCGTATCTCCAAAATTTCCCGCGCCTATTTGCAGACCAAAAAGAAAAAAATGGGGCATCTACTGAGAGGTGTGTAAAAACGCCTCTTGCTGTTGTAGCGACCGCCTTCTGAGGGAGGCGCCGTTTTGTTACGTATCCCTGGTTTTCCGCCGCCGCTATCCGCCGCCGACGAACTGCACAATCTCGTAACGATCGCCATCGGCCACGCCGGTCTCGCTCCACGCCGCTCGTGGCAGAACTTGGAAATTGCGCTCGATGGCCACGCGGCCGCCTTGAATGCCCAATGCCTGCAGAAGCTCTGCAACAGTAGCGCCAGAAGCTGCTTCCCGCGCTTCTCCATTCACGATGATAGAAATATTTTCGCTCATTGACCTGACTATTCAACCCGTGGCTTGGCCCGCAACTGAAATCGCAAACGCCCCTTCGCCTCGCCGTGCGTCGCGTCAATCACCAAAGCCGCCTCGGGCCCGCTCAATTGGGGCATCTCAAATTGCAGCATCGCGCTGCCGTTCTCGCCCGTTAGCGTCGAAAATTCCGTGGGATTTTCAGCGCCCTCAACGCGCGCCTTCGTCTCCGCCCCCGCGACCGGGTTCCCCGCGGCGTCGCGCAACAGCAGTTGCAGCGTCGCGTGTTTGCCCGCAAGCCAACTCTTGGCGTTCGTTAACTCCACCTTCAAAACTGGCGCCACCGGGGGCGCTTTCCGCGCAACAGGAGCTTGCACCGGAGGCGGAGCAGTTGGGGCGGCGGGAAATGTCAGCTTCAACGCTCCCGTCCGTATGTCCTCAATCACCGCACGATGCTGATCATCCAGCCGCGCCTTCAAGGCGTTCTCTTTCTCCCCGTCCAGCGGCAGCAGGTCCAAATAATTGTTCGTCCGGCGATGCAACACGCGCCCCTTCCAATGCACAGTGGTGTCGATGAACGCGTGGTTCGACCCGCGATCCTCGGTCTGCACATGAACCACATCCGTGCCAACATCTACGTTGCTATTGTGCCCAAAGAGCATTCGCGAAAACCCGCCCCGCTATGAAATCTTTCCAACCAAGTCACCACGCCAATTTTTCTCGCGCGATTTGACCGAACACCGTGTCCCCCGTTATTATACCGCTTCGCCTATGAGTGGTTCAGGCTTGCATACTTACGGGCCTCTGGTCCT
>Ga0137403_10008455_pt1 | contig 11527 bp, 8 predicted proteins | sample CZOMad2_1_16fung_FD_122057 | JGI IMG/M metagenome (GOLD analysis project Ga0137403, IMG submission 122057) | Vadose zone soil fungal communities from Angelo Coast Range Reserve, California, USA - CZOMad2_1_16fungal (Hybrid Assembly) | ecosystem: Environmental > Terrestrial > Soil > Vadose zone...
CGTGCAGAAATGTGAGGACCCCTGTCTAATCCTCGAAAGTCCCAGTAACATTTGCCAGGAGGCGGTGTTTGAGGGAGTGAGGCAGGCTCAATTGGGCAGTCAAAGCAGCAAATCACAGGTGACCATATGAAATCAAAATTACGATGGGTGGTTGTGTTGGCAGCAATCTCGGGAGCGTGTTTAAACAGTGCCGTGAATAGCAGAGCGGCAACCAGCAAGGAGGCGGACGAGGCCACAGCCATGATGAGCAGTTACGATGCGGAACAGCGCGCGGCGGCAGCCGCACGTCAGAAAGACGCGGCGTGGAAGCCGTCGTGCAGCGAGGTAGGCCTGATTCAGATCGGCGATAGCAAGAGGCCGGGGGCGCTGAGGAATTTCTGTTTGAACGAGGAAGGCAACATTTTGGCGTGCTTCGCGCCAAAAGAGGCCGGCCTGAACAACTCTTCGGGCATCCGGGTTTATTCGCCAAAAGGGGAGCTACTGAAGACACTCCCACTGGACATCAAGCCAGCGGCTGTTTGCGTAGCGAAGGATGGCTCGATTTTCGTGGCGGGCGACGGCCGAGTGCTGAAACTGGATGCCACGGGGAAAGTATTGGCCTCAGCAGATTCGCCGGTGGCAAAGGAGACGGTGACCATCAGCAAAGAGACAGAGGAGATGGTCAAGCAGACGGTCCAGCGAACGCGGCGGCCTATCAAAGAGGAATTGGCACGCATGAAGACCAGCCTGGAACAACGGCGCGCGGATGTGACGGGGCTGGCGGTGACGGATCAGGACGTGTTCATGGCCGTCCCGGCACCAAGTGACTTTAGCTTCCGAGTGTATCGTTTCGATCGGGCACTGCAAAATCCGAAGCTGGTGGTGGAGAAGCTGCGCGGCTGCTGCGGACAGATGGACATCCAGGCACATGACGGGAAGTTGTGGATTCCGCATAACGCCCGGCACGCCGTCGAAGCTCGCGACCGGGAGGGAACCGAGCTCACGAAGTTTGGCACGGCGGGCCGAGTGAAGGCAACTGATTTCGGGGGTTGTTGCGAGCCGAAGAATATGCGGGTGCTGCCCAATGGTGACATTCTTGCTGCCGAGTCCGGTCCACCGACGTGCATCAAGCGATTCTCTGCCAGTGGCAAATTTAAAGAAGTGGTTGCGCTGGCGAATAATGCGAAAGGCGACTGCGTGCGCGTTACCGTAGAGATGAGTCCGGATGGGCAACGGTATTACATGCTGGATACTACACGGGACGCGATCCGTATCTTCGCAGGGAAGAGTTGAGGTGCGACGTTAACCACAGATGGACACAGATGAACACGGATTTTACATGAGAAAACAGAGAAAACGGAAGGGAAGACAATGGGAGAGAAACCGCGGAACACGGTGAATACGCGAACGGGGCCGGATTGAAGACACGAATTACACGAATTTACACAAAGACGGCTCACAGGATTTGCCGCCTCCGAATCATAGCGTTGGCGCTATTGCTGACCGCAGGCGGTGTCCTCGGCAAGCCGCCGAAGAGCGGGTCAGAGCCGGTATTGCTTGTGGTAATGGATCCGCTAGCGAAGGAACTGGCTTGCGCGTGTGTGAAGGGGTACGGCCAGCGTGATTATCGCAAGGTCGCGAAACGGTTGGAGAAGGCCATCAGGCAGCACGTCACGATTGAGTTTTCCGACGACCTCGCAGAGTCCATGGCCGGGGTCAGCCCCGGGCGGGAAGTGATCGTCGTGGGCGACCAATCGTTGGTGGCAGCAGGCGCAAAGAAGGCAGGACTAAAGTGTCACCCCGTCTGCGAATTGACCGACCCGGACGGCAGCACCACGCTCACGGCCTCGTTCCTCGCCCGTTCCGATGATCCGGCAAAGGAGCTAAAGGACATGGGCGGTCGGAAGGTTTTCATCGGACTGGCGGATGCGGATGAGAAACATTCCGTGACCATGACGGCCATTCGTGCCACCGGTCTGGAGCCTCCTGCCATGCCGGAGCAGCGACGGTCATACAGCGACGCGGCGCTGGACATGCTGGACAGCCAGTTGTCGCCACCGCCTGTGGCGGTGATTCCAAGCTACGCGCTGCGCCTGCTGGAAGGCTGCGGCAGCGTCAAGCCGGGCAACATGAAAGTGATCGGAAAGACTGCGCCAGTGCCGTTCATCACGGTGTTCGTGGCCGATAGCATCCCGGCAGAGAAGGAGGAAAAAATTCTTAAAGCGCTGCTCAGCATCAAAGGCGACGCGAAGTTGCTGAAGGCCATGGAGAGCCGTGATGGTTTCAAGCCGATTAAGGGCCAGGAGCCTGGGCAGAAGGCAAGCACCGATCCTTACTGGCCGGATTGGCGCGGTCCGGGTCGCGACGGGCACGTGCCAAGACTTCCGGCGCGGCTGCCGGCAACAGCGAAGTTCGTCTGGAAAAAGGCCGCCATGAATGGCGGCCTTGCCGGCTTAAGCATCAGTGGTAAACGTTTGATTTTGGCCGAGCGCGACTTCGATGAAGCGCATGACGTATATCGCTGCCTCAATGTGGATAACGGCGAACTCCTTTGGCAGGTGGAATTTCTCGCATCCGGCAAGTTGGATTACGGCCAGTCCCCAAGGGCGACACCCGTCATTCACGCAGGCAAGGCCTACCTGCTCGGCGCGTTTGGGGATTTGCGATGTGTGAACGTCTCCAATGGGAAGCTGACTTGGGAGCGCCACCTGCCGCGTGAGTTCAAGGCTCGGTTGCCGACGTGGGGCATGTGTTCTACGCCTCTCATTGTGGATAATCTGCTTATCGTGAATCCTGGGAGCACGAATGCATCTTTGGCGGCGTTGGACTGCGCCACCGGCCGCACGTGCTGGACCACGCCGGGATTCCCCGCAGCTTACTCGGCGTTTATCTGCGGAGAATTTGGCATGCGGCGGCAGATCGTGGGTTATGACCAGCGTTCGCTGGGCGGCTGGGACGTGAAAACAGGCAGGCGCCTTTGGCAACTCGTGCCCCCTGCGGAAGGAGACTTCAATGTGCCCACGCCCATTGCTGTGGACGGCGGTGTCATGGTGTCCACCGAGAACAATGGGACTCGGCTCTATCGTTTCGATGAGTCGGGCCGAATCATTTCCAGGCCGGCGGCTGAGTCTGCGGACCTCTCGCCGACCACCGTGTCGCCGGTCGCAACGTGTGGACGGGTGTTCGGAGCGCACCCGGGTTTGCGTTGTCTCGACGTGCAGAAGGGCCTGAAGCCGGTTTGGAAGCGCGAGGAAGAGGCGTTGGGCGATCACGCGACGTTTCTCGCTGATGATGAGCGGGTGCTGGTCATCACGCTGGGCGGCGAGCTCATTTTATTGGACGGCAAGGCCGATGAGTGTTCCATCATTTCGCGACTGCGGCTGTTTGATGAGGAAGTGGAGGTCTATTCGCATCCGGCCCTGGTAGGAACGCGGCTTTACGCGCGGGGCGGTTCGAGTGTGGTTTGCGTGGACCTTCGGATGGATTGAAATGATTGCGTGTGCATGAAGGCGATCATCATCATCGGCATCATTGCGCTTTGTTGCGCGGGATGTTCAACCGCTCGCCAATCCCAGTCCGACGCAAAGCTGCTTCCCTCGCTTCGGCCCTATGCTAAAGAAGTCGCCAATGAACTGGGTATGGTCTCCGCAGAGAGAAGGGTCGTGCTTGATGAAATCGCCGCCAACATCGTTGCCCAGCTTAAGGCGAGAAAAACCGCGCAGATGACGTTCATCTGCACACACAATTCACGGCGGAGTCATATGTCGCAAATCTGGGCGCAGACGGCCGCCTGCTACTATGACCTCAACAAGATTTATGCGTTCTCGGGAGGAACGGAAACCACTGCCTGCAATTGCCGGACGGTGGCGGCAATGCGCCGAGTGGGCTTTGCCATCGAGGATGCCACCACGGGTGACAATCCCACTTATGTGGTCCGATATGCCGAGGACCGACCGCCGATCCGCGCGTATTCCAAGCTCTACAATGCTGACCCCAATCCGAAGCGAGATTTCATCGCGTTGATGACGTGCAGCGTGGCCGACAAGACCTGTCCGGTCGTCGAGGGAGCCATATCCCGATATGCCATACATTACGCCGACCCCAGGCTTTGCGATGACACACCGACAGAAACGGCGGCCTACAATGACCGATGCCGGGAAATAGCCCGCGAGATGTTTTACATTATGGCCGAGGTTCGCCGGCAGCGGGATGGGGTCACAGTGGCTTCGCGGCCCTAATGGATGCCTTCAGGTTCACACGTGATCATTGGTTCCAGAAACATTCTGCGTTCGTCGTCTCAGGATATTTGAAGGTTCTTTCACGTTATGGAGTGCGCCGGCAGAGCGCAGCGGCGACGGCGCTTTGGCTGTAGCTTATGTTAGTTGCCAAAAGTGATTTCCGCAAAATTAGGTAGGGAGTGTCACGCCGTGCGCGCCGCCGCTCAGCTTCCGGAAATTACTTTTGGCAATCGCTCTAAAAGCCGTTGCGTGAATAGGCTTCGAGGTGTCCTCACCACGCCGTCTCCAATGTTTGTGGCCTAGGGCGCAGAAGCAATCGCTTTGATGAGTTGATACTCGAACTCCAAGCCGTCGTAAAAGTCCTTCGCTGCGACGCGCTCGTCTTTGCCGTGAGCGCGAATGTCATCCAAATCGCCGGCAGTCCCGCTGATCCCGTAAGTCGGTGTGCCCAGTTTCCGGAAAAACAGACCGTCCGTTGCCCCGGTTTCCATGATCGGCAGGATGGGAAGCCCAGGCCATACTTTCTCTTTTGCCTGCTCCAGGGCTCGCATGATTTCGGGCGTCAACGGTGAAGCCGGGCTGGGCTTGGCTGGTTCGATGGGCGTGATGGAAATCTGATCGTCGGCCAGCACGCGTCGCAACGTCTTCGCCACGTCTTCGGGCGACTCATCCGGCAAGAGCCGGCAATTGACGATGGCACGCGCCATCTGTGGCAGCGCATTCTCGGCATGACCTCCTTCGAGCATCGTCGCCACGGCCGTCGTGCGCAGCGTGGCATTGTAAACCGGAGAAGCCGAGAGCCGCTTGAGCGCCTCGGGATCGGGAGGCGTTTTGAGAATCGCCCTCATGTCGGCGCCGATTTGACCTGTTTCAATTGACGACATTTTCTCGAAATAACCGCGTGTGATTTCGCCGAGCCGAATGGGAAATTCGAACTGGGAAAGACGCATCAGCCCGGACGCGAGGTGATAGATTGGATTGTCCCTGGTCGGCAGCGAACTGTGACCGCCGGGGCCCTTCACTTCGAGGCGGAAACTCTGGTAGATTTTTTCCGCCGCCTGGACCGAGTATGCCAGATATTTGCCCTGGCGGAACTGCGGGCCGCCGGCATCGGCATTCAAACAGAGTTTCGCGCTGACCAGATCGTGACGATTTGTCAGCAGCCATTCCGCGCCGTCATAGTCGGAGCCGGCTTCCTCGCCGGCGGTGAGCGCAAGAATCAAATCGCGGCTCGGTTTGAAATTCTCCTGGCGCAATCGCAGCACCGCCGCGCTCCAGGCGGCCGCGCCGTCCTTGTTGTCAGAGGTGCCGCGTCCGTAAAAGAACCCGTCGCGTTCAGTCAACTTGAAAGGGTCAAGCGACCAGTCCTCGCGTTTCGCTTCGACCACATCCAGATGCGCCAGAAGAACGACTGACGGCTGGACGCCCGTGCCGCGATAGCGAACGACGAGATTCTTGTTTCGCGACGCCGGGCCGATAACCTGAACCTCAGCCTCGGAAAAGCCTGCACCGCGAAACCTGCGTGCCAGCAACTCCGCCGCCTTGGTTGTGTCACCCGTTGAATGGGTGGTATCGGTTTCGATCAACTCTCTGTAAACGTCGCGTCCGAGTTGCTGGTATGGGGTCAGTTCGCCTGCCCGGAGTTGGTTGCAAGCAAACCAACCGATAAGCATGAATACTGCGGTTGTTTTCATGATTGGTGGTGCTGTTTGTTCCTGCGGATTGTTATCACCCGCGCAGGTTGGGCCAAGCTCCAAAGTTTGGAGACGCATCGAGGCGGTGACCCACACGCGGGAAATGATTACACACGTTTCAGTCCAACGTTTGCGCTGCCTTCCGTTTACCCTTCTCAAGCATGCGTTCCCTGATGCCGTAAACGGCGCCAGACACGATGACAAGTCCTGCCGCAGCCGCGAGCTCCTTCCTCTCAAGCGTCGTCAACATCCACACAATGATGGCCGACGCCACCAGCGGCACGAAGGGACCACCCGGCGCGTGAAACGGCTCGCCGGCCATCGCGACATTGCGTGCCCTCAGCCGCAGCAGGCCGAGACAACAAATGAGATACAGCACGAGCGTGCCAGAGCTCCCGATGATCACGAGCTGACGGAACGATCCTGAAAGGGCAACCACGAAGCAGAGACAAGCATAAGTTCCGATAGCGATGGCTGGCGTGCCGAATTGAGGATGCACGGCCGCCAGCTTCCGCGGCAATTGCCCGGCCTCGGCGAGGGCATACAAAGAACGCGGATTGCACAGCATGTCCGCCGTTAGATAACCGGTCGCTGATAGAATAGTAACGGCCACAAGAAAACGCGTGCCCCAAGGGCCGAATACGGCGGTCGCTGTCGCCACAAGCGGCGCTTTCGCAACCGCCAGATCGGGACCGAGCACGCCCTGTGCGACGAATTGCAGGCCGATATAAAGAGCGGCAACAAGCGTCAAGGTCATCGCAATGGCTCGCGGCACGGTGCGAGCTGGGTTCAGGACTTCCCCGCTCGTGTTGAGTCCGCCTTCGATTCCCATGAACGCGAAAAGGAGAAGTACCGCCCCCTGGCCGATCGATGCCACCGACGGCACGCCAGGCCAATGAAGATTCGGCGCATGAATCGCAAAGAACCCGGCAACCACAAGGATAACGAGCGACGTCAATTTGATGAGCGCGGTAGCCACGGACACGCGGGCGCCCGAGCGCGTGCCGCGAATATTGAGGACGGCCAGCAGCAGGTAAACCGACGTCAGGAAAAGCACTCGTGGTGCGCCACGATCCAACATAGGCCACGAGATGGCCAGCGTATCAGTCAGAAAATTCGCAATGGCGGCACTCGGAACGACGGAGTTTGCGCACCAAAGCAGGGTGCCGGCGATGCCACCAACGACTGGACCGAAAGGAATGCGCGCGTAGGCATAAAGTCCCCCGGCGCTGGCGACACGGCTTCCGACCTCGGCAAAGCAGAGCCCCACCAGGCCGACGAGCACCGCGCACACCAGGTACGCCATAATTGCCGCCGGCCCCAGCAACGCGGCAACCAACGCGGGCAGTCCGAAGATGCCCGATCCGACTATGTTGTTAAACGAGGAGAACGCGAGCACGCCCACTCCAATCACTCGTTTTAGGGACGGCGCTGCGGATCCTGGTTCCTTATTTTTCATTTGGTCTGGCTGGCGTCGTTAGAGGTCCTGACCGCGTCGCGCGGAGCCGTTGGTCAATGTGTTGATCCGCTCCATGCCGGTGAACATGATGGCGGCGAGCCTGCATAGCTCGGTGTTTCAGAAGGCACCGGCGTATTAAACTACAACGCGCGAGGAATGAAACACCGAATCCTCCAGGGCAAAGATGAACCCAGGGCACTCCACTAAAGGGGGTACGCGGCGGCTGCCGCAGGTCTCTTACATTTGACTGCGTGCCTGCCTTAGCGAAGCACTTGGTTGCCGAAGGCGTATAGTGTGGATTGTGTGCGCAGGTAGAGCTTGTCGTTGGCCAGAGCCGGCGAGGCGAAAATGCGCTCGCCAAACTCCACCTGGTGAAGAATCTCGGGCTTGTCGCCGCCGGCCTTGATGACGGTGAGTTTGCCGGGGAGTGAAGCGACGTAGATTCGACCGTCCGCGGCCACTGGTGATGAATAGTAGCTCCCGACAGCGTCCATGCGTTCCTGGAGATAATAAGGTTTGCCGGTCTTAGCGTCGAATGACGAGATCATACCCCCGTTTTTGATGCAGTAAATCCGGCCTTCGTACAGGAGCGGCGAGGCAACGTAGGGCAAGCCCCGAGTCGCTTTCCAGGCCACGTGCGTCTGCGAAATATTCCCCCTGCCTCCCGGTTTCACCGCCACCAGGAGGTTTTCGCTTTTGGCGAGGGAAGCCGCGAGCAGGTCCCAGTCGGTTTTGTCAATTTTACCATCGCGGTTGACATCAAAGCCGCGGTAGAAGTCGCGGCTGGCTTCGTCGAACTCGTCCAGCGACACCACGCCATCTTTGTTTTTGTCATGTTGTTCGAGGAATTTTTCCCACGACGGCCACGGATCATCCGCCTTGCCGTCGGACCAGGCTGCATAGAAGACCAGCCCATCGCCCGCCACTGGCGTGGTGCAGGAGAAGGCGGTGACGCCCTCGATCATCCAATCTTCTTTCCCTGTCTTCAGCGCATAGCCCTTCAGGCGGAGGGAGCCTGGCATGACCACTTCCTCCACGTCGTTGTTCTGCCAAATAATAGGCGTGCCAAAAGCGCCGTATGAATCCGGGCGGGCGGTTTCCCAAACCTTCTTCCCCGAGCGCAGGTCCACCGCCAACAGCGTGGATGCGTCGTCCCGATCACGGCTAACCACAACGAGGTTGCCTGAGATGAGCGGAGAGCTTGTGGTGCCGTACCCGCCCAAGCTCAGCGCAATCGGTAATGTATGGCGCCAAAGCTCCTTCCCCTTGCGGTCGTAGCAGACAATCCCGAAAGAGCCGAAGTAACTCACCACCCGTTCACCGTCGGTCGCTGGCGTGGATGCGGCGGGGCTGCTCTCGGTGCTGTGAAAGGTCTCGAGTTTGTCGGGCTTCACCCCCCGAGACCAGGCCAGTTTGCCATCCGCACGCTGGTAACAACGGGTCTGGAGTTCATGCTCGGCAAATGTTGTCAGGAATAGCTGATCGTCACAAACGCACGGGGAAGATGGCGACCAGGGAACTTGAATTTTCCACAACACCGAGTTGGTGGGACTGATTTTGACGGGCGGTTTGGCGTCGGCCGAGACGCCTGAACTGTTCGGCCCGCGAAACGCCGGCGAGGCTGGAGGCGCGCCATAAACCGCGGAAGCCGCAGCTACCACAATCAAGCAAAACAATGCACATGTTTTCATACGTCAAAGTCGATTCCGGAGTTTATTGTAAAAGAGTGTCAGGCACGTTTTAAGGCACGCGCAGCTTCGGGACGGCCCACAACTTCACGTCCTTGCCCCATTGGCGACGGCCACCCGCTTGCCATCCGACGAAAAGGACAATCCTTGAACCATATGTTCGGCGGTCCTCGAATGGTTTGTTCACTGCTGGTGAATTTCTGCTACTGTGAAAAATGGACGTATGAGAATCAAGCTTTGGATTTCAGTTGAGCCGTGTGGCAGGAATTGTTGAGGAGGTCGGGCGTGCTGCCAAGCGAACGGAATCGTTCCCGGAGCGGTCTTGCTCTGGCTGGCGTCGGCGGGTGTGGGCTCGCAGTTCTCCTCGCCAGCTGGTGGTGGCGCCTTGTGAGCGACATCACGCGGATTCTTCAAGTGGTTGAATAAGGTGGCCGCAGGCGGCGGATCAGCTGCGCCGCTGGTTTATGATGCGTTGCGCAAGTTGGCGGCCGCAAGGACGGCCCCTTGATTCGCCCGGGAACCTATTCAGTCGATGGCAGCCACTTGCTGGCGATGGTTTGAACCACTTGCTTAAAGCCTTCAGGTCCTGTCGGCTTGGTGAGGTAGTCTGTGGCGCCCAGAACTCTTGCTTGTTCCACGTCCTCCTGTTGAAACGAGGAACTCAACATCACGACAGGAATCTTTTCCAGATCCTTACGGGTGAGTAACCAGCGGAGCACGTCGAAGCCGTCAAGTTTGGGCATCTTGATGTCCAGCAACATGAGCCTCGGCAAAGGATAGCGAGAACGGTCTGTGAAGCCATTCTCGCCGCTCAGATAGTCCATCGCTTCTTCACCGTCCCGGACATGGATAAGCGAGGGGTCCAGGCCGGCCCTTTTGAAAGCGCGGCACAGGAGAAAAACGTCGTCTTTACTGTCGTCCACCACAAGAATAGGAACCCTTTTGATCATGAGGGAAATGTTTGACCGAGTTTAGCTAAAGCGCCTTACATCCCAGCCTGGGTTAAACCGTGCCGAACTGTATCGACCTGTCCGAACTGCCACAAAAAGCCCCGACCAGAGCAAAACAAAAATGGAGGCTGAGACTTTGGCTGGTGTGGCTTTATAGTGGGGAGGGTTTAGGGAATGCGGGCTCTAGTTCTCAACGTGAGGCAATTAGAAGCTGAATTCGGACTGTACCGTAGTAAGGAAGGTATCGCATTTGGGACGTTATAATGGTCTTCATACTTTATTAGTTGTTTAAGTGTTTTAGACTGACTTTGCTGCTCAGACTAGCAGGCTTGCCAGTGGGGTGCATGTCACCTAAGTACGCGACACGATCTATGGGCGGTCAGCGGGAGGGCGCGCATAGCGGGGCCAATGCTCAATACGTAGAGCAATTAGGAGTTGCTGAAGACTTTGGCAGGGTCGCTCCGGGCTGGGATCAACCAGCGGTCGTGGAGAATCTTCACCAACTCCACCAGTTTCATAGGATCGGAGGGCTTGAGGAGATAATCGTCAGCTCCAAGCTGGCGGGCCTTTTCCCTGTCTTCCGGGCGCGAAGAGGACGTGAGGATCAGAACTGGCAGCGACTTGAAACGCGGCTGCCGGCGCGTCCATTCGAGAACTTCAAGACCGGATTTTTTGGGCATGTTGATGTCCAACAGGACCAAGGCCGGGAATGGATGGCGTTTGCGGTCGGCAAAGGGCCCTTGACCGGCGATGTACTGGAGGGCTTGCTCACCATCCGGCAGCGCCCGGAGCGTGTGGGACGAGCCGGCGACTTCGAAAGCATATTGAAGAAAAAAGACGTCGTTTTCCTCGTCTTCTGCGTAAAGGATTATGCCTGGGGCCTTCATAGAAGGGATTGATGTCTTACTGGATTGGCGGATTCGCCTTCTTGAACTCCAGCCAGAAGCGGCTGCCTTTGCCGGGTTTGGACTCAACGCCGACTTTGCCGCCCATGCGCTCGGCGGTTTTGCGCACAAGAGTGAGGCCGATGCCGGTCCCCTCGTAGCTTTTGTCGAGTTGTTGATACATATCGAAAATGCGTTCCTGGTATTGCCGAGGTATGCCGATGCCCTTGTCTTCGAACCAGAAGCGCACCGATTCGCCCCGCGTTTCCGCCCAAATGCAGACCTGAGCGACCTGGCCGGGCTTGACGAATTTGACTGCGTTGGCCAGCAGGTTGGAGACGACTTGCTCGAGCCTGTCGGGATCGACATCGGCCAAGCACGGCTCGGCTACCAGCTCGACGGTTCGATCGGGACGGGCCGCCCGAATTTCCTCGACGATCTTGGTCACCAGCGGCACCAGATCGCGTTCTCCGCCCCGTTCGATCGGAATGCCGTCCATCAGACGAGCGCGCGTAACGTCGAGAAGCTGCGCGATCATGCGCTGCATGCGAACGCCGCTCGCGACCAACCGGCCGAGCTTCTTGCCGCGATCGAGCTGCGAATCTTGGCTGATCGCCATCAAGCGCGCGGTGGTG
>Ga0137403_10008456_pt1 | contig 11525 bp, 9 predicted proteins | sample CZOMad2_1_16fung_FD_122057 | JGI IMG/M metagenome (GOLD analysis project Ga0137403, IMG submission 122057) | Vadose zone soil fungal communities from Angelo Coast Range Reserve, California, USA - CZOMad2_1_16fungal (Hybrid Assembly) | ecosystem: Environmental > Terrestrial > Soil > Vadose zone...
TGCACGCCAACCACCGCGCCGATCATGTTGCGGTTCACGTAGGTGTTGCCCACCGGCAGCGCGTGGAACACGTGCTGGGCGACGCTCTCGAGGCGGCTGTGAACCCCGAGAGTCAGCCCGAAGCCGGTGCTGCGGATCGCCTCGAGCACCTGCGCCAGCTCGCCGCTGCGATAGCGCGCCACGTGCAGGATCGGTCCGAACTCCTCGCTGCGCAGTTGATCGAGGCTGCGCAACTCGAACAGCTGCGGCGGGAAGAAATGTCCCGGCGCCAGGCTGGCATCCAGCTCGCAGGCGTACAGCAGTTTCGCCTCGGCGCGCATGCGCGCGGCATGCTGCTGCAGGCGCTGCTGCGCGGCCCGCGAGATCACCGGACCGACATCGGTGGCCAGATCCGCCGGCGCGCCGATCTTCAGGCAGCGCATCGCCCCGATCAGCATCGCGATCACGCGCTCGGCGATCTCCTCCTGCAGGTACAGCACGCGCAGCGCCGAGCAGCGCTGGCCTGCGCTCGTAAAAGCAGAGGTGATGACGTCGTCGACCACCTGCTCGGGCAGCGCGGTCGCATCGACGATCATCGCGTTGACGCCGCCGGTCTCGGCGATGAGCGGCACGATCGCGCCATCGCGATTGGCGAGCGTGCGGTTGATGGTGGCGGCGGTCGCGGTCGAGCCCGTGAAGGCGACACCGGCGAGCGCCGGGTGGGTGAGCGCCACCTCACCGAACGCCGGGCCATCGGCCGGAGTGAGCTGCAGGGCCGCGGCCGGCACGCCCGCCTCGTGCAGCAGGCAGGTCATCGCATGAGCGATGAGCGGCGTCGCCGGCGCCGGCTTCGCCACTACGGCGTTGCCGGCCACGAGCGCCGCGGAGATCTGCCCGGTGAAGATCGCCAGCGGGAAATTCCACGGGCTGATGCACACGAACACGCCGCGGCCGTGCAGCGAGAGCGTGTTGCTCTCGCCGGTCGGCCCGGGCAGTTCGAGCGGCGCGCCGAACAGCTCCGCGCCGCGCGCCGCGTAATAGCGGCAGAAATCCACCGCCTCGCGCAGCTCCGCCACCGCATCGGGCAGCGTCTTGCCGGCCTCGCGCACCAGCAGGCTGAGGAACAGCCCGCGCCGCTGCTGCAACAGGTCCGCGGCCCGCGTGAGACAGGCGGCGCGCTCGGCCGCAGGCCGCGCATCCCAGTGCGGCTGCGCCTCATGTGCCGCCTGCATCGCGTGGCGGATCTCCGCGGCGCTCGCATCGCGCGTCAGCCCCACCCTCTCGCGGGTGTCGGCCGGCGAAGTGACCGGCGTGGCGGCATCGCGCGTGCGCCGGCCGCTCAGGATCGGTCCGCCGACGTAGGTCTCGCCGGCGTGCTGCTGCACCTGCGCCTGCAGCGCGGCCAGCGCCGCCGGGTCGCCGAAATCCTGCCCTTCCGAGTTGGCGCGCTCGGCGCCAAACAGCGCCTGCGGCTCGCGCACCCGCGTCGGGCGCGAGGCCTGACTGGTCAGGGAAGAGACCGGGTCGCGCACCACCTGCTCCACCGGGATCTGTGGATTCATGAACTGATGCACGAAGGAGCTGTTGGCGCCGTTCTCGAGCAGCCGCCGCACCAGGTACGGCAACAGGTCCTCGTGCGTGCCCACCGGCGCGTACACACGCACCGGCGGCAGCGCGGGAACTTCAGCGTGCGCCGCCTCGTACAGCGCCTCGCCCATGCCGTGCAGGCGCTGGAACTCGTACGCCGCGCCCGCGGGTGCCAGCTCGAGCACCGCGGCAACGGTGTAGGCGTTGTGGGTGGCGAACTGCGGGTAAATCACCTCGCCGGCGCCGAACAGCTGCCGCGCGCACTCGAGGTAGCTGGCGTCGGTGGCCGCCTTCGAGGTGTAGACCGGGAAGCTGGCGAGACCGCGCTCCTGCGCGCGCTTGATCTCGCTGTCCCAGTACGCGCCCTTCACCAGCCGCACCGTCATGCGTCGCCCGCTGTCGCGGGCCAGCGCCGCCACCCAGTCGAGCACCAGCGGTGCGCGGCGGCCGTAGGCCTGTACCGCAAGTCCGAGCCCCTCCCAGGAGCGGGTTGCCGCATCCCGCGCGAGCGTCTCCACGATGTCGAGCGACAGGTCGAGCCGATCCGCCTCTTCGGCGTCGACGGTGAAGCCGATGCCGGCGCGCGCCGCGCGACGCGCCAGCTCCAGCATCCGCGGCGCCAGTTGCTCGTTGACGCGTGCGCTCTGCAGCTGCGTATAGCGCGGCTCGAGTGCTGAGAGTTTGACTGAGATGCCCGAGCGCGCGTGCACGGCGGCTCCCGCCTGAGCGCTCAGGGCCTCGATCGCGTGCGCATAGGAATCGTAGTAGCGCTGCGCGTCCGACTCGGTACGCGCGCCCTCGCCCAGCACGTCGAAGGAACACAGCGCCAGTCCCGGCTCGGAGCGCCCGCGCGCCAGCGCGGCGTCGATGGTCTCGCCGACGATGAAGGCGTGCCCCAGCAGCTGCATCGACTGGCGCAGCGCCGCACGCACGATGGGTGCGATCATCGGCTTGGCGAGGCTGGCGGCGGAGAACTCCCCCGACAGCTCTGCCGACACTTCCGGCAGCAGCCTTCCTGCCGCGCCGAGCAGCGTGAAGCCGGTTCGCAGCAGCAGGTCGGTATCGCCCGGAACGCCGGCAGCGCGCACCGATGCGAGGCGCTCGGCGATCAGCTGGTCGGCGCGCCTGGGGTCGGGCGTGCGCAGCAGCGCCTCGGCCAGGCTCATGAGCGCCTTGCCCTGGGCGCTGTCGAGCGGGAACTGCTCGAGCATCCTGTCGACCAAGGGCCGGGAGCGCTGGTCCGCACGGGCCGTCTCGACCCAGCCGGCGGCCCGGGCGCTGGCGCTGACCAGCGCCGCCTGTGCGACCGAAAGATCCGCGAGCAGCTCCCCGGATGCGTCCGCCTCCGGGCGCAGCGTCGCCGCGCGCAGCTGCGCGCGCAGTGCAGTGAGGTCAGTCCCGTCGTGACGCACCTGTTGGGCCGCTGCTCGTTCCATGTCCGTCTGCCGTGCCTAGTTGAATTGCCCTTATGTTATGCTCCTATTCAGAGAATAATCGTCCGTTTTGGCCATTTTAATAGCGAAATCCACTGCCATGAGCCAGAAATCTGCGCCCACGGGCGCCGCACGACGTCCTCTCGACCGCATTGACCGGAGCCTGCTCGGGCGGCTGCAGCAGGACGGCCGTGCGGCGGTCTCACAGCTCGCGCGCGAGGTACACCTCACCGTCACACCGACGCTCGAGCGGGTGCGGCGCCTGGAGTCCGCCGGGTACATCGAGGGGTACTTTGCGCGCCTGAACCCGGGTCGGCTCGGGCTCGGCCTGCTCGCCTACGTGGAGGTGCTACTGGATCGCACCACGCCCGACGCCTTCGAGCGCTTCAAGCAGGTGATGCTGGCGCACGATGAGGTGATGGAGTGCCACATGGTGGCGGGCGGGTTCGATTACCTGCTGAAGGTACGCGTGACGGATATGGAGAGTTACCGCCGCTTCCTCGGTGATCGCATCGCCGCGGTGCGCGGCGTGCAGCAGACCCACACCTACTTCGTGATGGAGGAAGTGAAGTCCACGCACCGGATCATCGTCCCGGAGGGCTAGCTAGCCCGCCAGCACCTGCGCGGTTGCGCGCGCGAAGTACTCGAGGTTCTCCCGGCGCAGTCCCGCGATATTGATGCGGCTGTCGTCGGTCATGTAGACGTGATGGCGGGCACGCAACTCGCGCACCTGTGCGGTGTTGATGCCGAAGAAGGAAAACATGCCGCACTGCGTGGCGATGAAGCTGAAGTCGCGCTGCGGGCAGTGTTCCCGCAGCTGCTTCACCACCTCGAGCCGCAGGCCGGAGATCCGCTGGCGCATGGCGGCGACCTCCCCCTGCCACGCCGTGCGCAGCGCCGCGTCGGCGAGGATTCCGTGCACGATGGCGGCCCCATGGTCCGGCGGCATCGACCAGATGCCGCGCGCGATGCGCACCAGGTGGCTGAAGCTCGCGTCCGCCCCCGCCGGCGTCTCGTTGATCACGTGCAGCGCTCCGGTACGCTCGCGGTACAGGCCGAAGTTCTTCGAGCACGACACCGCACACAGCACCTCGGGAAGCTCGGCACAGAACAGGCGCACACCGAACGCGTCCGCCTCGAGGCCGGTGCCGAGCCCCTGATATGCCATGTCGATGAACGGCAGCAGCTGCCGCCGTTTAACCAGCGCCAGCAGCTCACGCCATTGCGCCGGCGACAGGTCCGCGCCGGTGGGGTTGTGGCAGGAGGCGTGCAGCAGCACCACCGTGCGCGCCGGCAGCCGCTCGAGCGCCGCGGTCATGGCGTCGAACTGCACCCCACCGGTGGCCGGATCGAAATAGGGGTAGCGCTCGAGTCTCAATCCGCTCCCCGACAGCAACGGGGAGTGATTCGCCCAGGTGGGCGTGCTCACGTGCACGAGCGAGTCGGGCGAGGCGATGCGGATGAGCTCCGCCCCCAGGCGCAGCGCGCCGCATCCGCCGGGTGCCTGCACGGTGCGCACCCGGGCGGTGAGGCGCGCCTCGTGCTCATCGCCGAGCACCAGCCGCTCGATGGCCTCGTTGAATGCGGGGTTGCCCGCCGACCCGACGTAGCTCTTGGTGCTCTGGCGCGCCAGCAGCGCACTCTCCGCGCGGCGCACCGCCTCCAGCACCGGCGTCTCGCCGCGATCGTCGCGATACACCCCGACACCCAGGTCCACCTTGCGCGGATCGGGGTCGGCGCGAAACGCCGCCATGAGGCCCAGGATCGGATCGGGAATGACGGACTCGAGCCGTTCAAACATGCCTTCTGACTCCGCGGAAGCTACTTGCCGGTGAGGGCGCCGAGCGCCTGCTTGCGCGGCGCCTCGAATTCATCGCCGGGCTTCCAAGTCGGCATGGCATCGGCCTGGGCGATGAGCCAGGCGGACAGCATATCGAGCTGCGCGTCCTGGATCATGCCGTCGAAGTTCCAGCTGTCGTCGAGCTTGTCGGCCGGCTGATGGTATTTCTTCAGCTCCCATTCCTCGATCTGCTGCCTGCCCCAGCCGGCCGGCCGGCCGATGAAGTCCGTACCGTCCGAGAAGAACAAGGCCGGCACGCCGATCTTGGCGAAGGAGAACTGATCCGAGCGGTAGTAGTAGCCGCGGTCGGGGAACTGATCGGGCTTGAGCACCCGGCCCTGGCCGCTCGCGACCCGTGCGGCGATCCCGTCGAGCGAGGACTTGCCCATGCTGATCAGGGTCGCATCACGGGTGCGGCCGAAGATGTTGCCGCCGTCGATGTTGATATTGGCTGCGATGCGGCCGGCCGGGAACGAGGGATGCTGCGCGTAGTAGCTCGAGCCGAGCAGTCCGCGCTCCTCGGCGGCGACGAACAGCGCCAGTATCGAGCGGCGCGGCCGCCGCGGCAGCGCCGCAAGGGCCCGCGCGATCGCGAGCACCTGCGCGCACCCGGAAGCGTTGTCCACCGCGCCGTGATAGATGCGATCCCCAGTGGCATCCGCCTCGCCGATGCCGAAATGATCGTGATGCGCCGACAGCACCACGACTTGCGCGAGCAGCTTCGGATCGCTCCCCGGGAGCAGCCCGCCGACGTTGGCGGTCTGCACGTGCGACAGCGTGTCGGTGAACGCGAGCGAGGTGCGGATGCCGAGCGGCACCGGTTTGAAATCGCGCGAGCGCGCGGCCGCGAGCAGCTTGTCCAGGTCCTGGCCACCCGCCTGCAACAGGCGCCGCATCGCACCTTCGGTGGCCCAGGCCTTCACGCGCAGCCGCGCCTCGCTCCCCGCCGGCAGCTCGAATTGCTCACCGCCCCAGGAACTCTGCACCACCTGCCAGGGATAACCCGCCGAGGGTGTGGTGTGGATGATGATCGCGCCGGCGGCCCGGTGGCGTGCCGCGCTCGCGTACTTGTAGTCCCAGCGGCCGTAGTACAGGCGGCGCTTGCCGGCGAACAGATTCGGATCCCAGTCCGGATCGTTGTTCATCATCACCAGGATCCTGCCGGCGACATCCACGCCCTTGAAGTCGTCCCACTGGTATTCCGGGGCCTGGATGCCGTAACCGACGAACACCAGCTCGGCATCTGTGAGCGCGACGCTCTCGCTCTGCAGACCACTCGCGGCGATGTAGTCGTCACGCCAGGCGAGGTCGACTCTCTGCCCCCTGGCCTGGAAGCTCCAGCTCTTCGGGAACTGCGACTTGATGCCGACGATGTCGAAGGGCTGCTGCCAGCTGCCGCCGCCGAAGGCGGCGCTGTAGCCAATGCCCTCGAGCCGTGTCTGCAGATACAGGCGCACCAGCTGATCGGCGCGTGTGCCCGGTCCCCGGCCCTCGAGCAGGTCCGAGGACAGGAAGCGGACCTGAGCCTCGAGCGCGCCGCGCGTGATGTAAGTGCGTGCGGCCTTCTCGACGGGAGCGGGAAGCGCCGGAGACTGGGCCACGGCCACTGCCGCCACGGCTGCGCTAAATACGAGGCCGAATCGCCCAAGAACTGCAATCACGCCCCCCCCTTTCATGTTTCTAAGGGCCGGCGACCACGCCCCAGGGACCGCGGCCGACCGTCACCTTGCCGACCACGGTGAGCGTGTGGGTATCGACGACCGTGACATCCCCCGAGGGGCCGTTGGCCGTGAGGAGGCGGGTGCCGTCGGCGCTCAGCGCCAGCCCCCATGGTCGTGCACCCACGGCCACCTCGCCGATCAGCGTGCCGTCCTGCGGCGACATCACCGCCACGGTACCGCCGCGCCCGGTGCTCACGTACAGCCGCCCGCGTGCCGCATCGAGCGCGACGCCCATGGGGCGCGCCTCCTTGCGCAGCTGCACGAGCTGCGTGGTGGGCGCACCGCTCGGAAGCGAGATGCGATACACCGACGCATCGGCTTCCCCCGAGACGTAGGCGGTGCGGCTGTCGGGTGTGAAGGCGAGATCGCGCGGGCGCGTGCCCACCAGGACCGTGTGCACCAGGGCGTGGGTGTGTGCATCGATGATGGCCACGGAATTGCCGGTCTCGCTGGTCACCAGCACCCAGCGGCCATCGGGCGAGGCGCGCACACCCTCAGGCTCGCGCCCGACCGCAACCTTGGCGGCGACGCGTCCCCGTAGCACGTCCAGCACGCTCAGGCGCGCTGCATCCTCATCGGTGACGAACAGCGAGTGTCCGTCGCGGCTGATCTCGACCCGTTCCGGATCCGAGACTCCCTTCAGCAGCCGTGTCTGCTTGAGCGTCGCGGTGTCGATGACCGCCACGGCGTCGGCCTGCCGGTCCCGCGGGAGCTTGGCACACTGCTCCTCCGGGATCGGCGGCGGGCACTTGGGCAGCCCGGTGAGCGCCACGTACAGGCTCGCACCGTCAGGGCTGAGCACCAGTCCCCTGGGCCGCTTGCCCACCGCCACAGTTGCAAGCGCCGTCAGGCGCTGCGTATCGATGACCGTGACAGTGCCGTCATCCTCGTTGGAGACATAGGCCCGCGCTGCACGGGCGCCCGCGGGCAGGAGAGAGGTCGCCACCGCCAGCGAGGCCGCAAGCGCGCCGCGCAGGATCGCCGGGCGCACAGGGATCCACGTCATAGAATCGAGCTCACACACGTGCCGCAGGGGCGCAGCATACTCAAAAACGACTTAAGTCCCACCTCGGAAGCCGGGGCGTGATAAGTTACTGCGCCCTATTTAACACTTGGCTGTGCATGTCCGACACCACTCGCAACGAGCAGACGGCCCCCGTGATCTGGACCAATGCTCTGATGTTCGCGCTGACGTTTGCCGCCGCCGCGATCCTGGTGCCGTGGTATGGCCTGACACACGGTTTTTCGCCCGCGGCCTGGGTTGCCGCGGTTCTGTTCGCCGGTGCCAACGGCATGGCGGTCACGGCGGGCTATCACCGCCTGTGGGCACATCGCACCTACGAGGCGCACTGGAGCGTGCGGCTGCTGTACCTGGTGTTCGGCACCATGGCGCTGCAGAACAGCGTCTTCGCGTGGTGCGCCGGCCACCGCGCCCACCACCTGCACGTCGACGACGTGGACCTGGACCCGTACTCGGCGCGGCGCGGGTTCTGGTTCTCGCACATAGGCTGGATGCTGCGGGAGTACCCGAGCGGCAGGCCCGACTTCTCCAACATCCCGGACCTCAAGCGCGATCCGATGCTGGCGTTCCAGCACCGCTACTACGTGCCGCTCGCGCTGGCGACCAACATCGGCCTGCCGCTCATCCTGGGAATCCTGTTCCACGACGTGTGGGGCATGCTGATCCTCGCCGGCGTGCTGCGGCTGGTGTGGAGCCATCACGTCACCTTCTTCATCAACTCGCTCGCCCACATGTGGGGCAGCCGCCCGTACACCGAGGACAACAGCGCCCGCGACAATCCGGTGCTCGCGGTCATCACCTACGGCGAGGGCTATCACAACTTCCACCATATCTTCGCGCACGACTATCGCAACGGCGTGCGCTGGTGGCAGTGGGATCCAACCAAGTGGCTGATCGCCGGCCTGCAGCTGTTCGGCCTGACCCGGCGCCTGAAGCGCACGCCGGTGTTCCAGATCCAGCGTGCGCTGCTCGCCATGCAGTTCACGCGTGCCCGCGAGCGGCTGGCGAAGTCCCCGGATGCGGGTCACTCGCACATCGAACAGCTGCGTGCGCGCCTGGCGCACGAGTACGAGAGCTTCCTCGCCGCGGTGGCCGACTGGGCGCGCGTCAAGGAGCAGTGGCTCGGCGAGAAGAAGCGTGCGGTGCTGCAGCAGTGGGAGCACGTGGACCTGCAGAGCAAACTGCGGGAGATCGAGCGCCGCCTCTCTCTGCAGCTGCGGCGCATGCGCGTCCTGCAGGCGCAGCTCGCCTAGTTAATTGGCCGAAAGGGCCTGCGGCCCTTTCGGCAGGCCAGCCGATCAACTTGGTTCGAGCCCGCCGGCAAAAGGCGTGACTTTTGCCGGCGAACAGATCGCTTGCGACGGCGCCCTTTCGGCAAGCCAACCCATCGACTGAGTCAGACTCGCCGGCAAAAGGCGTGACTTTTGCCGGCGAAAAGATCGCTTGCGACGACGCCCCTTCGGCAAGCCAACCGCCAGGGGCGAGCTCGGTCGCGCTCAGTGGCCCTGAGCTTGCTGCACCAGTTGCGTCGCGGTAGTCGGGCCATTCACAAAAGTGTCCGTGTGCGTGCTCACGAACTGGCCGAACTCCAGCCTGCAATCCGGTCGCACGATGGACTGCGGCGGCTGGCACCGCCGATACGCTTGATGCACCATGCGCGCCATGGGACGCATCTTCGAAGTCCGCAAGCACACCATGTTCGCGCGGTGGAACCGCATGGCGAAACAGTTCGCGCGCATCGCGAAGGACATCACCATGGCGGTGAAGGCCGGCGGCACCGACCCGGCGACCAATCCGGTGCTGCGGCGGACCATCCAGAACGCGCGTGCCGTCAACATGCCGAAAGACCGGATCGAGGCGGCGATCAAGCGCGCCGCGGGACGCGACGCCGCCAACTACCAGCAGGTGCTGTACGAGGCTTATGCGCCGCACGGCGTGGCGCTGCTGGTGGAAACGGCGACCGACAACCCGACGCGCACCGTCGCGGCGGTGCGCAACATCGTCACCAAGGGCGGCGGCAATCTCGCCACCACCGGCAGCGTCAGCTTCCTGTTCCGCAAGATGGGCGTGTTTCGCCTGAATCCCGCTGGAATCGACCAGGACGATCTCGAGCTGTACCTCATCGACCACGGACTCGACGAGATGGGCGAGAGCGCCGGCGAGAAGGGCGAGCCCCAGCTGGTGATCCGCTGTGCCTTCGCCGATTTCGGCCGGCTGCAGGAGGCGCTGGAAGCGCGCGGCCTCGCGCCGCTGTCGGCCGAGCATGAGTACGTCTGCACCGTCCCGAGCGAGCTGCCGGAGAACCAGGCGACCGAGGTCCTCACCGTGATCGACCGCCTGGAGCAGGACGAGGACGTTCAGCACGTGTTTCACACGCTCGCCTGAGCGCACCCCCCGGCCGCCTGGGCGCTGCGCCTCCGCCCGCGCTATGCTCGAATTCGTGTACCAGTATCGCCTCGAGCCGGCCCGGGTGGCAGATGCCGCGTTACTCGCGGGCATGTCGCACGAGTTGGTGGAGAGCGGGCTCAGGCCCGCGTGGGATACGGCGCGCATCGCCTGGCACATCCGCCATCCGGACAGCGTGGTGCTGGCGGCGCGGGCCGGGACCGCCACGGTCGGCTTCGCCATCATGCGCTACGCCGATGACACCGCTCACCTGAACCTGCTGGCGGTCGCGCCGGCGCACCGCCGCCGCGGTATCGCGCGGCGCCTGGTGGCGTGGCTCGAGGAGACCGCACTCACTGCCGGCACCTTCACGATCGCCCTGGAGCTGCGCGCGGGAAACGCCGGCGCACGCGCCTTCTATGCGGCGCTCGGCTACCGCGAGCTGGCGCGCGTTCCCGGCTACTACCAGGGGAAGGAGTGCGCCATCCGCATGGTGCGGGACGTGGCGCGCCTGCCGTCGTATGAAGGTCGTCGTCACCGGCGCGACCAACAACGGCTACGGGCTCGAAGCGTTCGGCATGCAGTCGCTGCAGCCCTCGGGCCGCCACGTCGTGATCAGCCTGCGCGGCGGTCTCGAGTACGAGTGGCTGCCAGGACGGCTGCGCGTGCGCGCCGGCGCCTACCGGGACGCCGATGCCCGCGAGACCGTCCTGGCGCAGAGCGTCGAGAACATCACCCGGCGGCTCGCGCGTAGCGAGGTCAACACCTCGGCCCTCGCGCTGTTGGTCGAGCTTGTTAGACCGCCTCGCAGTCATTTTCTGTGTATCAAATCCTCGATATGCTTCTGGCCAGCCGGCCACTGGCCAATCAGCGCCAAAATTACAAAGAGTACAGCGACAACACCAACCCAGGCCAGGATCGCCCGATAATAATTCTTCCGAGACTCGTTGTCGCCGGTGAACGCCCAGACAAAAATCATAATCAGCCCGATGCATGGGATCGCTGTCACCAACATCATCAACATCCAGGACCCGACCGATATGTAGTTCTTGTCGCTCTCATTGTTCATAAGGTTTGCCTCAGTATCGTGGTTTAACGGCGGTGAGGTTACCCTTGCCAGAAAGCCCTTGTCCATCGTGTTTGCCTCTGAGGCAGAACCGCACGAAGACTCGCTTTTCGGCTGTTTCACCACGAATGATACGGATGCTTTTCCCGCAAATAGACGGCGAAGAACGCGAATGATACCATGGGGGAAAGATGGACCATGTCAGAGGTCTCTCCCGACCACTCCCCTGAGACCTCACCCCGCACCCGCACGCTCTCCCCAAAGCGGAGAGGGAGTTGACCCGTCGAAGCGGAGAGGAAGAAGATGCGGCGCGATAGGGACATCGCGCCCTACCGAGTGTACGCGGACCGGCTGAAGCCGGGACTACGAACGGGGGCACAAAAATCGTTGCGCTTTTCCTTGGGTTTCTGCTTTATCACCCCGCCGCATGACGGAATGTTAAGTGTGACCTGAGGAAGGCATGAGCCGGCGCCGTTTGCAGATATTTTATTCA
>Ga0137403_10008457_pt1 | contig 11525 bp, 7 predicted proteins | sample CZOMad2_1_16fung_FD_122057 | JGI IMG/M metagenome (GOLD analysis project Ga0137403, IMG submission 122057) | Vadose zone soil fungal communities from Angelo Coast Range Reserve, California, USA - CZOMad2_1_16fungal (Hybrid Assembly) | ecosystem: Environmental > Terrestrial > Soil > Vadose zone...
CCTGAATACCAGTTCGCTTACCAATGGATCCCACACGGTCGATGCCCGGTCCAATGATGCAGCCGGCAATGCATCGACTCTGGCTACCATCACAATCAACGTCAACAATTCCTCGCCTCCGCCGCCCAGTGGTGATTTCCAAACGCTATGCAGCCGGCCCGGGGTTCTGAAATGCGTTGGCTTTGATTCCACGGCCGATCTCAGCGGGACCTACGGCGACAACAGCGGTACCTTGCCGGGTGATGCCATTCCGCAGATTGATTCCACCGTCAAGAGTTCCGGTACCGGCTCGCTGAAATTCACCATCCCTTCCAATTCCAGTGCCAACAGCTCCGGCTCCTACTTCACGAATTTTTCCAACGATCTGTCGGCTCAGTTTGGTGGAAACGCCGAGTTTTACGTTCAGTGGCGCCAGCGTTTCTCGCCCGAATTCATCAACACGGTCTATTCGGGAGGTGGAGGATGGAAACAAGCCATTATCGGAACCGGCGATAAACCGGGGTGCACCTCGTCCAACGCCGCCAGCGGTCTCTGTTACGCCTCGTGTACTGCTTTGGAAACCGTTACGCAGAACACCTACACGCGCGGTTTTGCCCAGATGTACAACTCCTGTACCGGATCGACCTCTCACGGGGCTTATAATGGCTTTGAACAACCCTTCGGAAGCTCCGATTTCAAGCTCCAGAACGCCCAGCCGTCTCCTTATTGCCTCTACTCGCAGGGCCAGACCAGCCCGCCCCGCTACTTTCCGCCAAACGGAAACTGTTTCGGATATTTTGCAAACGAATGGATGACCTTCCAGGTTCACATCAAGACCGGCCCTCGAGTGAACGATGAATTCACCAATAGTTATGTGCAGCTCTATATTGCGCGGCAAGGCCAGCCTGGTCAGCTGGTCCTGGATTGGGGACCGTATAATCTCACGGCTGGCGACCCGGCGACGAACCAGATGTTCGGCAAGATCTGGCTGCTTCCCTACAATACCGGCAAGAGTCCGTCAGCAACCTATCCCGTGGCCTATACCTGGTATGACGATCTGATCATTTCGACTCAGCCGATCTCCATGGCAGGCACCACCACGGATTCCACTCCTCCCACTGTCTCCCTGACGAGTCCTTCCGGTGGTTCCACGGTTTCAGGCACGACGACCGTTTCGGCCACCGCTTCGGACAATGTGGGTGTCGCTGGCGTTCAATTCAAACTCGACGGCGCCAACCTGGGTGCCGAAGATACGGCTACTTCCTATTCGGTATCCTGGAACACCACCACGGCGACGAATGGCTCGCACACGCTCACGGCTGTGGCTCGGGATGCCGCAGGCAATACCTCTACCTCCGCCGCTGTCACGGTGACGGTGAACAATACTCCTCCGGATACGACGCCGCCGACCGACTCGATCACCAGCCCGACGGCGGGTTCTACGGTTTCGGCCACGATCACGGTTTCCGGCACGGCTTCGGACAATGTGGGTGTCGTGGGTGTGCAATTCAAACTCGACGGCGCCAATCTGGGCGCCGAGGATACGACCTCTCCCTATTCGGTTTCATGGAATACCACCACGGCTACGAATGGCTCGCACACGCTCACGGCCGTCGCTCGGGATGCTGCAGGCAACACCACCACTTCTTCCGCCGTCACGATCACGGTAAGTAATACTGTTGCGGATATAACGCCTCCCGCGGTCTCGATAACCAATCCGGCGAATGGGTCGACTGTTTCCGTGACGACCACTGTCTCCGCCACGGCTTCAGACAATGTGGGCGTCGTCGGCGTTCAATTCAAACTCGATGGCGCCAATCTGGGTGCCGAGGCCACGACCTCTCCGTATTCAGTATCGTGGGATACGCTCACTGCTTCTGATGGCTCGCACACGCTCACGGCTGTCGCTCGAGATGCCGCAGGCAACACCACCACCTCTTCTGCAGCTACAGTGACCGTAATAAATGACAAGTGGACGGGTTCCGGCAAGATCGCGGTCACTGGCGGCTTCGCCTACTTTGGTTTCAAGGTAAAGCGAGGAACGAATAGTTCGATTCAGGGATCGTTGGCGTTCTACAACAATGTGAATGGGTTCCGATTTGTAAGCATCGGCATGGCTACTCTCGTGGTTACCGGCAATCAGGCAGTTTTCACGGGCACTGGCCAGGAATCCATTGCTGGCGGCGCATGGAGCGGTCCGTTCAATTTCACCGTAACGGTGCAGGACTTCGGAGGGTCGGGCGACACGTTCAAGATCCAGATTTCGGATCCAGGCGCAACGGTGGCAGGCAGTACGACAACGCCCATCATCGGCGGAAACATCCAGCAATATTATTGAGAAATGAGGAGAGCCATGAAGCGGCACGCGATTCCGATACTAATGAGTGTTCTGACAGTTGCAATTATTCTGCTGCCCGCATCCGTCTTCGCCCAGGATACTCCCGGCGTGACCGGGGCCGGAGCGGCTGCCCTTCCCGCCAACAGCGCGCTGAGCGGGGTTACGCTGAGTGGCCTGCAATTCGGTGTCAGTGTCTACATACCCGGCGACGCTACGGCCGAAGGCCAGTTTCAGGCGACATTGTTGGGTACAACCATCCTCGGCCTGACGCAAAACATAGAGGTGCTGGGCACGGCTACCAGTGGCTCCAATGGTACTGGAACGCGCACCTTCTCGGGAACGGCGACCGTGGACATGGGGGACGGCACTTTGCCCCTCACGAATGTGCCGATCACCGTAGCGGTCACGTCAACGAGCCTGTCGCTCACGATAGGCACGACAAATTTGCCCGCAGCAACGTTGACCGGGGGAGTCATCACAATCGAATAGGACTACTGCCGGTCAGCGCCGCGCGGGCTGAAATTCACGTGACGGTCAACCTAGTACAACCTCCGGGTTAATTCCGGCACGGCTTCCGACAACGTAGGTGCCGTGGGCGTTCAATTCAAACTCGACGGCGCCAACCTGGGAGCCGAGGATACGGCTGCTCCCTATTCGGTATCCTGGAACACGACCACGGCCACGAATGGCTCGCATGCGCTCACGGCCGTCGCTCGGGATGCCGCAGGCAACACCACCACGTCCGCCGCAGTCACGATGACCGTGGCGAACAATCAGGCTCCGGTCGTGAATGCGGGGCCGGATCAGACGGTCACGCTGCTTGCGGGAGCGAGCTTGAATGGTACGGCGACCGATGACGGACTGCCGTCGGGAACACTTACGATTCAATGGTCGATGGTTTCCGGACCGGCCCCGGTATTGTTCAGCGCTCCACAGAGCACGACAACAAACGCGACTTTTACAACAGTGGGTACGTATGTGTTGAGGTTGACGGCCTCGGATGGCCAGTTCACGTCATCCGACGATGTCGTAATGACGGTCAACGCCCTGTAACCCCCCGGTTGATCGCCCAGAGCGGGCGGCGAGCCACGCCGCCCGCGCTTCCTTTGAAACTTATCCGTCCCTCCATTACATTCCTATGAACAAGGACCAGGATAGAAGTCATGAGGTATTGGGCGGTCTGTGTCGGTGTCTTTGTTTGCGCGGCGACCGGTGCCGGCGCGCAGTTCACGGATTCGTCCAGAGCTTTCAATTTCCCGGATCGGGGTGGCGTTGCTTTAACGACGGATGGATCCGGATCGCTCGCGATTGGTTACGCACTCATTCAAACTGACGCCGGTGCGGCCAGACCATCCGGGCTCTCCGTTTTCACTCTCAGGCAAGGCGGTGTTGTGGTCGCAGAGACTTCGGTTCCCGCGACACCGCTGGTTCAATCGGGACGTGTGTTTGCAGAAACACGTGGATCCCTGAATACAGCCCTTGCGTTTGCAAATCCGAACAGCCAGCCTGCCTCGGTGTCGTTCTTTCTCACGGACAGTGCCGGCTTCGCGCTCCGCTCCGGTAGTTTCACGATTCCGGCTAATGGACAGCTCGCGCGATTCATAAGCGAAACGCCGTTCACCAATGGCGAAGCGTTCGCCGGCACCTTCACCTATACATCGGCGCTGCCAATCGCACTGACAGTGGTGCGTACATTCGTAAATGAGCGTTCGGAATTCTTAATGACTCCTCTACCTTTCGACAGCGCGGCCAGGGTCATGCCCGGCCGGACCGCATTTTTCCCGCATTTCGCCGACGGAGGCGGCTGGATCACTGAAGTCATTCTGGTGAATTCAACCGACAATACTCTCGCGGGGACGGTGCAGTTCTTCGATCCAGGTGTGGGCGCCGGGCCGGCGGCGCCGCTCAGAATGAATGTGAACGGTCAGACCGGCGACACCTTTCCGTTCACCATCGCGCCTCGGAGCTTTTACCGTCTCCAAACCGCAGGTTCTTCTTCTTCCACTCAGGTGGGTTCGGTGCGCGCGACGTCCAACGTTGGCGGCGCGGCGCCGTCCGGCGTACTCGTGACCTCGAACCGGCCCAATAATGTGCGGTTCACCGAGGTCAGCATTCCCTCGGTCCAGCCAACATCGGCAACTCGGTTGTATGCCGAAGCTGACGAACTATTTGGCATTCGAAGCGGAGTCGCTCTGACAAATCCGTCCTCAAGCCCTGCGACGGCGAATCTGGAATTGACGAGTATGTCAGGCGTCTCTCTCGGAACGACGACAGTGGTGGTCCCCGCGTTCGGACAGGCCGAGGCGTTTCTCAATGCAATTCCCGGTTTCGGCAACCTGCCACCTGCCTTTCAGGCATTACTCCGTGTTTCTACCGACTCGCCGGAGGGTCTTTCGGCTATCGGTCTGCGCAGGCGTTTGAACGAGCGCGCAGAGTCTTTGTTCGCAGCCGTGGAAGCGGTTCCCGAAAGCACTACCGCATCCGCGGATCTCGTCTTCCCACAGATAGCCGACGGCAATGGGTATTCGACTCAGTTTGTCCTGCTCGCAAATGAGCCGGGGAGGAATTCATCCGGCGGTTTGAGGCTTCTCACTCCCTCGGGTGCCACCTTCGACAGAGGCATGTTCAATATCTCCTCAGCGGGCCTTCCGAGCCTTCAGTTGGTTTATCCGGACGTTGTCTTCCCGGGTACGTTAATGCCCGTTACGCTCTCCGGATCGGGCTTTATACCGGGAAGGACAAGGGTGACCGTAAACGGTGGTGGAATCTCCGTCGGTTCGCTGTCTCCAACGGCTGGCACTTCCCTGGATACAACGCTCGCAGCAGCTGCGATTGCGTCCCTCGGCGAACGCACAGTTACTGTCACAACAAGCGGCGGCACCAGTAATACGGCGACCGTCCGAGTCGTCAACGTCGAAACCGTCGCCTCTCCCAGCGAGGTCATCGCCGGCCGCATGAATGTTTCCCTCAGCGTCGTTGCGTACTTCGAAAGCATCCACAGATATTGGCTGGGAGGTGTCCGCGCCGTCCAGTTTGCAGTCAATGGCACGATTGATCCTGGCATCACGCCAACCAGTTTTGAAATCCAGGGCAACCAGATCACCACCACCATCAATGTGGGAACCAATGTCATTCTCGGCCCTCACACGATCGTACTGACGACACCTCGCGGAAACGTTCCATCCCTTGGAACGCTTCTTGTCAAACCCGGGCCATAGATTTCAGAAGAGATACCTCGAGGCAAACTGCATGACTCTCGGATCCAGAGAGGTCCTTATCTGGCCAAACAAAGGGCTCAGAAAAGACGTGTTGGGATTCCCGGGCCGGAAGCTGTTGGTGACGTTGTATGCCTCGGCGCGAAACTCCAGCCTTTGCCTTTCGCCAATCTGAAATACTTTCGCGAGCGCCGCATCGAACTGCCAGGTTCCCGGACCTTCAACGTTTGAGCGGCCCATGTTCCCGAGCGTACCAAGGGCCGGCAGCACGAACGCTGCCGGATTCAGATAATTGGTAAGGGGACGGCCGGACTTGTCGCCATAGGGGTCAATTAATGTTTGAGTCACGCGTTGGTTAGGGATGCCGGTCAACGCGCGATCGACACCGCTGATCACGGTCAGGAAGGCGCCTGAGGATTTTCTGTAGATTCCCGAGACCCTCCAACCTCCAGCGACGGCGCGCAACGCACGGTTGGCGAATTGCGGCGTTTCGGCGATTGCTGCCAAATTGAAGATGTGCCGCCGGTCCAAATCGCAATTGCCGCGATCAAAATCCCGATTGCCGGGATCCACGTAGCTCTCGCCAAAGACTGGACCGATGCCGTTGGTGTCGCCATTGTCGCCGATGCAATGAGACCAGGTGTAATTCCCGCTGACGGTTATCCGTCGGCTGGCGCGACGCTGAATGGAAAGCAACAAGCCGTGGTAACTCTGCGTGCCTCCCGCGTCAAACTCATCCAGGATCCCGATAGAATCCTGCGGCCTCTCCAGAATCAATCGACGGCGCTGATTCACATTGACGGTTGAAGAGCATGGGTTAAACGTAATCCCATTTAACGTGCACGGGCCACCGGGAATAAAGACGGCCGGATTGAGCGGCTTCTGAACCCACATGTGCACTACCTGGCTTCCCAAATAGGTAGCGGACACGAGCCAGTCGGTCTTCACCTGTCTTTGGATGCCAAGGTTCCACGAGGAGACATAGGGCATACGGATGTTGTAGGGAGTGGACTCATATGATCCGAGCAGCGGGAACAGCGCATTCTGGTCAAACTTGAGCGGGAATGGATTTCCGCCGGGAAAGCCTTGCCACGGATTGTCCAGGCCGCCCGCAGGACTATTTATGGTTATCGTCGTGCCCCAGGGCGGTGCAAAGCCCGCATTGATGCGCCATTGCAACGGAAGATAATTGTAAGACAGCCCGTATGAGGCTCGAACCGACGTTCGTCCATCACCGTTCACATCCCATCCCAATCCGACGCGAGGCCCAAAATTCAACCACCGTTTGTTGACGCCGGATTTGTCTGGGAAGCCGGGATCGCCCGGGTAGTAGAAACCCGCAGGTGCGTTTCTAAATACCGTGCTCTTGATGCCTTGTCGAAACCGTTCGATGTCGAAATTGTAGACTCTGCCGTTTGTACTCACCTGTGGAAGAAATGGCTCCCACCGAAGGCCATAGTTGATGTTTATTCGCGGAACGACTTTCCAGTTGTCCTCAGCATACAACCCGATTAAAGACTGCTTGATGTAAAGCGCATTGGGGGCGGACTGCGTGAAAAAGTTTAATTGGCCCAGCAAAAAGTCACTCATCCCCAGGCCCGTAAACGTGCCATTGAAACTATAGGCACCTGCAGAATTCGAATTCGCGTTGCTGTTGGATCTTCCGTGCACCAGGTTCGCGCCGAAAGATATCTGGTGGGAGCCACGAACAATGCTCACGTCGTCGGCAAGCTGGTAACTCGTGGTTCTCACGGTACCGGGGGTCGAAGCGTTACTTCCGATAGTGAACCCGCCGGTCACCGCCAGAACCATGTATTTCGGAACGTAGCTGTAGGCGTTGATTCCGACGTCAGACGGAGAGAAAAACTCCGCGCCCTTTTGCGCGATGGCGCTTCGATTAATGGCCAGACGAAGCGCGTTAACGACATTGGCGCCGATCCGATACGTGTCCCCAAAACTATAGGACTGCGCCAGGTTGTCGAAACCCCTGGCCGTAGTAACCAACAGATCATCCCGGGAAAGGGTAAAAGGATTTGGGACCTTGCGGGATGTGACCACATACCGTCCGAAGAGAGAGTGGTCGCTGCTCCATGCATAGTCCAGCCTGCCAACCGCCTGCCTGTCATCCTCTGTAAACCTGGGCCCGTTTGAAGTGACCAGGCCGCACGGATCGGACGACTTCGGAAGTCTGCCCGCAATGTTCACAGCGGCTCTACTGTAGGAGACCGGATCAATTCGATTGTTTACGAACGGAGGCCTCAACGCGATCTGCCGGCCCGCACTGCAGGCAGGTGAAGTGAAGGTGGTCCAGTCGCCGGCCAGCATGGCTGCAGTGGGAACGAAGCTGAGAATCGCAGATGGTTCTTGACGGACCGTCGTGCCCTGAAATCCGCCAAAGAAGAATAGTTTGCTGGTCCTGATCGGACCTCCCAGCGTGCCGCCGAATTGATTGCGCTTCACCCTGTCGCGTCTAAGAGCAAAATAACTACGGGCGTTGAACCGGTAGTTTTGTACAAACTCAAACAGACTGCCGTGAAACAAATTGGCTCCGGACTTCGTCACCGTGTCAACCGACGTCGCCTCCCCGTCTTTAGCGGACGGGCCGCTCGTTTCCACTCTGAACTCCTGCAACGCTTCCGGAAACGCGAGCGGCAAGCTCTGTCCGCTAGAGAGATCTTTGTGAGTAGTTCCATCCAGGCTGTAAGCCGTTCCGAAGCCCAAATTGCCGGCGAGGCTGAGAATGGGTGACGCGGAGAAACTCCTGTCCCCTGTCGTCCCTGTCTGGACAGCCGCCCCTGCAAGCACGAACAACTGGGCAATGTTGCGCCCGGCAAGCGGTAGGGCAAGAATCAACTCGTTCTCGAAAACCTGACCCACACTCGAGTTCCGCGGCTCGACCATTGGGACGTTTTCTTGAATCTCGGGTTGCGTACCCTGACCCGTCTCGAGGACCACGTTGATTTCCGGACTGCTGTCGACGTGGAGCACAATTCCTGTCCGCTCGTACGTCCGGAACCCCGCCAAAGCCACCTCTAATCGATAGGCACCGACTGCCAGGTACGGTAGCGCGTAGAACCCGTTATTTTCGGTAGTAGTGTTCCAGACGGTACCAGTATCGGTTTGAGTTATCGTGATGGCCGCTCCTGGCAATCCAGCCCCTGTTTGATCCTTCACGGTACCGCTGATTTGCGCCGTCGCCTGACCCCAAACGTTGACGCAGCCTGGAACAGAACTGAGCAATCCAACCGATAAGGCAATGACAAAGTGCATCGGGATCGTTGCCGCCGCTATTCGTCTCATCGTTTGTGGATGACCTTTCCCGGGATCCGCCAGTAATACTTCAACGCGTCCCCGACTCAGAACTAACAGTTCGCTCGATCGCCTCTCGCAGCCCCCAATGATTCGAGTTCGTGCACAACTGAAGCAGGCCGAGCCAATACTCGCACCTGGACACCATCTGCAAGCAGACCCCTGACGAGCCTCCTGCCGATGAATCCCGTACCTCCCGTCACACAGACAAGCATCTTTTTCCCACCGCCCTCTCCATTCGTATGACCCCAACGCTCCCCGCGTCGGTTTTACAGAGGCGGGTTACGAGGTTTATCCTTGCTTGTGAGTAGATATTTCATTCGATGTTGCCTGGGGGCCCCAATGAATGTGCTGTTCGTTTTTCTTTTGGCCATCGTATCGGAAATGCAGACAGGAGTCATGGTCACAGGACACATCCTTGACGATCGGACTGGCGGGCCATTGGCTGCCGTACCCGTCTTTCTTGGCGGAAGACCTACTGGGGGCAATGAGGTATTCAGACGGGAAGCTATCTCTGATGCGGCAGGGGTATTTAGTTTCAGAGATGTCCCGCCTGGAACCTATAGTCTGGAGGCCTGTTGCCGTAACTCCCACGTCAAATCCGTAAACCGTTCAATTGTAGTTGGCAATCAAGCATTGCTAAACGTTGATTTGGCGACGCGGAAAGACATCGAAGTACATGGTCAAGTCACCGTAGAAGGGAGAGTGAATGCACCCGCGGAGTGGTATGGCGCACAGGTACTGGCCAGAAGTGTCGGCGGCGGTACGTTTCGCAGTTCAACAAGCATCCGCCCGAGCGGCAGTTTTGTCCTCTACCTACCTGAAGGTGAATACCAAATCGAAATCAACAATCCGGATAGCTACAGCGTGAAATCAATAATGTTCGAGTCAAATGATCTTGTGAAAAATGCATTGAAGCTTGAAGGCCCGGTAAGTTCGAACATAGAGATCACATTGGCGCCGAATTAGCGGATTACTCACGTAGAGAACGCGTCAGCCAAGTAGCTCATCGACTTTGAAGAGAATGTCAGGAAAAGCCAGGAGCGAGATGGACTCGCCGCGGCGGAAGAGCAGCGTGGTTGAATAACCTTCCGGACCGGGATCGCGAAAAACCAGGATAACGTCGCCTTCGAGATTTTCGATCCACAGCTCCGTCACTCCGGATTTCGCATAGAGTGGCGCTTTGCGATTGCGATCATAGCGGAGTGTCGTGTCGGAGACTTCAATAACGAGAAGAGTGTCTTCCGGAGAATGCCGCTTGGCCGCGTAATAATCAGGGTGATGTTGGAGCAGCACGATATCAGGCTGAGGCTCCGTGTAGTTACTGAGCCGAATCGGATTTTGGACGCTGACAATGGCTTTTCCCGCAAGGTTCGTGACGAACAGCGAGTTCGCCCGATCCACGCAGGCGACGTGCCGGTTCCCGACCGGACTCATTTGGATGATCTCGCCTTCGATGAGTTCCACACGAGAATCCTCATCGAAGATACCGGCGTCCGCCATCCGGTAGTATTCATCAACCGTAAAGAGCTTTCTGGTAACTTCGATTTGCATGTGACCTCTTGCCTTAGAGCATAGCTTATCGTGCGCATCGCTTGCGTTCAAAGGATTGACCCGCTGGTCGCGCTGAGATATGAATGAGGCGCGAGGATTCAATGATGCACAATCGAAGAGCATTCCTTAAGGCGGCAGGCCTGGCCATCGCCGGAGCGGGAAAGACGCTGGGCCAGGCTGGTGCAGGGCCGGCCGCAAAGTCGGTTCAAACGCCGGCACTCACGATCGCATATGAAGAGAGCGGCAGCGCTCAGGGTTTTCCCATCATCCTGCTGCATGGATTCCCGGACGACGCTCGCGCCTTTGACGGGGTTGCGCCTCCGCTGGTCAAGGCCGGACATCGAGTGCTCGTGCCATACCTGCGCGGCTACGGGCCCACGCGTTTTCGCGATGCGTCCGCGCCTCGAATGGCGGAGCAGGCGGCGATCGGCCAGGATGTTGTCGACTTCGCCGATGCGCTTCGCCTTCCGCGGTTTGCTGTAGCCGGCTTCGACTGGGGCGGACGAGCGGCGGCTATTGCTGCGGCACTCCACCCGGACCGCGTGCGCGCCGCTGTCCTCATCGGCGGCTATACCATTCAGAACACCATTGCTCCATCGCAGCCGGGCCCGCCCGAGGCGGAACACCGGGCATGGTATCAGTGGTATTTCAATACGGAACGCGGGCGAGCCGGACTGCAGATGAATCGCCGCGCGCTCTGCCGGTACCTGTGGCAGACGTGGTCGCCGAGCTGGCGCTTCAGCGAGGAAACGTACAACCGGACCGCCGCGTCGTTCGACAATCCCGATTTTGTCGATGTGGTGATTCACTCTTATCGCCATCGGATCGGGAATGCGCCCGGCGAACCACGCTTCAAAGTGATGGAGGAAAAGCTTGCCGAGCGGCCGAAGATTCAGGCTCCGTCGATTACGCTTTATGGAGCGGATGATGGGATCGCCCGTCCGCCGGTCGAACCACCACCCGCCGAGCGGGCCGCGTTCGCTTCGCTGGTGGCTCGGCGTGTGGTTCCGGGTGTGGGACACTTCATGCCGCGCGAAAAACCGGAAGTGGTGTCGTCCGCGTTGCTGGAGTTACTGGCATGAGAAGAATTGAGAAACACAAAAAAGAATTAGCCGCGAATTACGCCGATT
>Ga0137403_10008458_pt1 | contig 11524 bp, 10 predicted proteins | sample CZOMad2_1_16fung_FD_122057 | JGI IMG/M metagenome (GOLD analysis project Ga0137403, IMG submission 122057) | Vadose zone soil fungal communities from Angelo Coast Range Reserve, California, USA - CZOMad2_1_16fungal (Hybrid Assembly) | ecosystem: Environmental > Terrestrial > Soil > Vadose zone...
TCGATCTTAATTGCCTCAGCGGCATAGATGTTATTATACGTCTGGACCTGCTGTTGCTTGAAGGCCTCAGTTGGGTCGCCTTTCTGCAAGGCGTCTACAATTTTGGTTCCTAACCGACCAGAGGCTCTGAGGAAATCATCAGAAGAAATGCTGCTAAGTGGGAGCCTGGCGAAGCTATCCTTGACTGCTTGCTTCATTTGATCTTTGGTGATGGTGAAGGAAAGCCCGGCTTGCTCTGCAAGGTAGACAGTTTGCTCATGTAAAATATTTAATTGAGTCTCTGATGTCGCTTGTTCCTTAGCATCATCGAGAATGGATTGCTCTAACGAACCATAGCGAAGCTTCATTTGGCGATCGGTTTCAATATCAGTGGCGCGTTTGACATAATCCTTGGCAGACATGCCAGCTTGGAGTTTGGCTTCGTTGTATTCGCCTAGGCGATTGACTAAAGCATCACCTGAACCATAGCCAAATATCCCAGCGAAATCATCAGGGTTAACTCCATCCTTGGAAACGTAGTCCTTAGGCAGTCGGGCCCTTTGCTCAGGAGTTATAAACTCCTCGCCAATCTTGATACGGCTCGATAACTTATTTCCATAAAGTTCCCCTGCACCGAAGAATAGATCAGCAGCCACGTCTGGGCGATTGCGGATGCTGTCTGAAACGTCAGTCCGGACCTGCTTCTCATTGTCTTTCCATTCCTTCGTCTGTCGCTTCGCCTGTTCAGCCTCGGCCCTAGCTGTAGCCTTGGCTAAATCGGCTTTGTGTTGTTCTTCAATAAGCTTCATATAACGCAATTGACGATCGACATTGGTGATAACCCCTCGCGCGAAGGCTGGCTTGCCAGCCGTTGCTCACTCGCGTTTCAGGTGAGCGAAGGCTGGAGCGGGAGACGGGGATCGAACCCGCGACCAACAGCTTGGAAGGCTGTGACTCTACCACTGAGTTACTCCCGCCTTTTACTTCCACCGCTGCCCCGATACGCAAAATACGTTCGCAAAGCAAAACCAGCCAGCACTGCCAAAGTCACTGCCCGCGTCGTCTGCATCGCCGGATCATCCAACGTCCGCCATGCCGCAACTCCCAGCACGACGAACAAAAGCATCGCGAGAAGAAAACGGCTCACGCCCGCTCACTCCTCATAAAACCAAACCTCAACAATGGTGCACAGGGGAGGATTCGAACCTCCGTAGCTCGCAAGGAGCGGCAGATTTACAGTCTGCTGCCATTAACCACTCGGCCACCTGTGCGAAACTCTGCCGCACACTCCACTTCCAAAACCGCGTTCCACGCCAAACAACAAAACTCTCAGGCACACAGCAACGCTCTGCACTCGCCCCTTGGAAAGTTCCAAAAACAATTGTTCCAGGATTGCCGTGCGCGTGGGCCGCGACTCTGAGTTCCCCTACCGGTGAAATATGGAGCTGGCGAAGGGATTTGAACCCCCGACCCTCTGATTACAAATCAGATGCTCTACCAGCTGAGCTACGCCAGCCTGCGAGATCGCCCTGGCGCGGGTTGAAACGCACCACGTCCTTTGAGCTTCCGGATGCCCGGGACAATTTCTAAAGTTATCATAGCGGCACCCGACGTGCAAGGCTGGATGGGGAAAGTTGCCCTGAAAACCACTCCAAAAAAAGCAAGTCGGGAGTCACTGATTCCGGACCGTCGAAGACTCCTCCAACTCCCGCAGCCCGAGGCGCGCCTGGAGCGGCTTACGATACCGTCGGCTGAGTCGAAGCGCCGCTCCAGTCTCGAGCTGAACATCGTATTCCCCGTCTTCATTGAGTTTCAGGCCCCTCACACGGTATAGATTGACGATCGTCGAGCGGTGAATCCGGCAAAATGTCCCCGGACACAGCTCCTGCTCGAGATCTGCCATGCTGCGGCGCAGAAGATGGCTTTTCGGTCCTACGTGCAGGCAGGCATAGTAGTCGGCCGCCTCGATCCAATCAATTTCGGAAGCCCTCAGGAACACCACCTGACCCGCACTCTTGACCGCAATTCTCTCCGCCATTCGACTGCTAGATTCTTTGCTTTCAACAGGATTGGCCTTGCTGTGGGCGATCTTCTCCTTGGCACGACCCAATGCTCTCTCGAATCTGGCGTTGTCGAAAGGTTTCAACAGGTAGTCGAGCGCTCCAGCCTCAAATGCACGGAGAGCATACTGGTCGTAGGCGGTCACAAAGACCACCGCCGGAGGCAGGTCGAGGCCCAGCATTTCGAGCACGTCAAAGCCGTCACACTCCGGCATCTGCACGTCCAGGAAGACCAAATCAGGCTTGGAGCTTCGGATTTCCGTGATCGCCTCGGCACCGGAACCGCACTCCCGGACGGTCTCGACGTCCGCATCCTGTCGCAAGAGCACACTAAGATTGCTGCGAGCTAAGGGCTCGTCGTCGACGACCAAGGCGCGGATTCTCGCGACATGTGCCATAAGCCTCAACGTGGGGACGGCCGCCTTCGGCCGTCCAGTAAGGGTGCAGCTATCAAGGTGTACCCTTCAGGATGCGGCTCTCGCCCTCAGGATGGCCGAGCCACCCATCCCCATAGAAACCGCACGCAAATCACCCCGCTTCGGTTAGCGGTTCACAACGGCTCCGACGACAAACGGAAGGGAAACCGAGGCCTCCACGCCGCCCGCATCCTGGTTCCTTAAAGTCAGCGTAAACCCTTCCCCATAAAGGCTTTGCAGGCGAGTGCGAACATTGGCTATACCGATGCCGGAGCCGATCTCCCAATCCGCCGGTAAGCTGGGACCATCGTTACGAACGCTGAGCGTAAGCGTCCCATTCGTGCGGCTAGCGCCGATGCTGATCGACCCACCCTGGGTGCGCTTAGCGATGCCGTGTTTTACCGCGTTTTCCACCATCGGCTGCAAGATCAAGCTAGGCACCTGAGCGAGCCAGAGTTCCGCGGGTACGTCCACACTGAGCTGAAGCCGGTCGGCGAAACGCGCTTTCTGGATGTCAAGGTAGGTTTGCGTGAACTCCATTTCCTCCTGCAAAGGAACCTGCTGCCGCGAGGAGTCCTCGAGAACGCGCCGCAGCAAGTCGCTAAGACCGACGATCATGCTAACGGCAGCCTCGTTGCGGCCCTCGCGGACGAGGCCGGAAACCGCGTTGAGCGTGTTGAACAGAAAGTGCGGCTCAATCTGCTGGCGCAAAGCCCGGAGCTGGGCCTTCGAAAGCTGCTCATTCAGGCGGGCGGTTTCGGTCTGTTGCTGCGCCAGACGCTCGCGCGATTCGAGGACGGAATTAACGATCAAGATTGTGCCGTAGAGCAGGAAATCGGCCAGGATGCCGTTGTTGAAGCGGTCGGCCCAGATAGAAAGGTATGGCGCGCGAGGCACAGCAACGGCGTACGGGTTGAGCAACGCCTCCAAACAGGTCATCCAGCCCGAAAACGTCAACCCCACCACGAGCGCGGAAACCAGATGGACAAGCCAGGTAGATAAAGGCCTGAATTTGACCGGTGGAAACCGCCGACCCAGGCGCAACACCAGAGGCGTGGCCAGGGCCCACGGAATCCATGCCACCACCATTGTGAAGAACAGTTTCACCCAGGCGTGGTGCATGCCTTCCGAACGCATAACAAAAACGGTTTGAGTAGCATCGAAAAGTCCAAGGGCGAGCCAAATGGATGCGACCCAAAGCCACCGCGAGCCGGGCCGCATGGGCGGCTCGATCATGGATTCAGCTCCCGTTCTTTGGTTCACATCCCCCGCTCTCTGGTTCAAACCCATCTGGTTCAAATCCATAAGACAGATCGTATTCCAGAGCCCGCCAGAAGTGGAAAAAATGCAGCCAATCGCCGGAGCTGTGCAGCAGCGGGTCTGGCTGCGCGAGTCGCGACGAGCCATACTGCTGCCATGCTCACCAAAACGAAACTCCTATTTCTTCTCGCCGGCGTCCTCATCGCGCTAGCCGCATCGCGGCAGGCTCTCTACCCGCAGACGGCGACGGCCCAAACCCAAAGTTCGGGCCCGGCGTACACGAGCGCTGGCGATTTCAAACTTCCGGAGAACTATCGGCAATGGGTATACCTGACGACGGGCTTCGACATGAGCTACAACACGGCCATGTCGATGGGTCACCACATGTTCGACAACGTGTTCGTCGACCCCGCGTCCTACAAAGCGTTTGTCGAAACCGGAACCTGGCCCGACAAAACGACGCTGGTGCTCGAAGCTCGCGGCGCAGAAGGAAAAGGCTCGATCAATCAGAAGGGCAACTTCCAATCAGAAGTGATGGCCATCGAGGTCCACGTAAAGGACGAAGCGCGGTTCCCGGGTAAGTGGGCATTCTTCGGCGTGGACGATGGTAAGACGGGCAAGATGTTTCCCGTGGGCGCTGAATGCTACAAGTGCCACGCCGCTCATGCAGCAGTCGACACGACGTTTGTTCAGTTCTATCCCACGCTGCTGCCCATCGCGAAAAGCAAGGGAACGCTCTCGGCGGCCTATCAGCAAGAGAGCGCCGCTTCAGCGAAGAAATAATGTTTTCGGTCAAGGGGCCAAGCCGCGATCTGCGGCGGCAAAGCCGCCCAAGAATAAGCCCACGGCGTAAGCCATGGGTCTAAGTGAGAAATAAGGCAGCCCCGGAGGGGCGAAAGAAAAAGAAGACGACGGGTGCAACAAGAAGAGCGACGCGCAAGAGAGGAGATCTCAGCATTCTCCAGAAACCAGGCTCCACCGATTTTCGCAGGAGCATTCGCGGCGATCAAGCAACATCGCGACGGTTCCCAATCTCCCCAGACTCCACCACGCGTCCTTGGTGAGTGATCACCACGTCCTGTGCTCCGGTCTGGCGAAGAATTGCTTCGGCCCTCACCAGAGAGGATTCATCCGCGGAATGAACCGACAGCAAGATTTCGCCCTTCTTGATTCGGCTCTCGTACTCTTTCGCCTCAACATCGGAGAAGCCCATGCCGACCAGCGCTCCGGCAACTTCTCCGACTACTCCCCCCACCCCAGCACCCGCAAGTGCGCCTAAGAGCGGCCCCGCCACCAGAAACGGTCCTGCGCCCGGGATAGCCAGCACCACCAATCCCGCGAGCCAGCCCATCGTGCCGCCCACCAGCATCCCGCTGCCTCCGCCTACGATGGCGCCTGTCTGCGTCTTATCACTTTTTGCCTGTGCCACTTCCTTGGAATCGAAATTCTCCGGGTAGAGCACGGAGATATTCTCGTTTCTAAAACCGGAAGCTTGCAGGACACGAAACCCCTCCTCCGCGCCAGCCCGAGTCGCATAAATTCCCAATACCGCTTTTCTTGCTTGTGCTGGATTCTGCCCCACCACATTTTTCTCCATGTCTTCACCGTCCACATCCCAGGGCCATGGCTCGTTTGTCCGGGTTCTAGGATGAGATCCTCCGCCAAGATGTTGCGTCGAACTAAGGCGAGATGAGGACGCCAAGGTGGCAAGCACGCCGCGCCGAAAGGGTCGCTGCGGGTCGTTGCCACGATCAGCGGCCGGCGAAATCTAGTTCGAACTGGCTGCTGCTCCCACTCGGAGCTCCGCCTCGCCCGGAACGTCCGGCATCGAGATGTGGAGTGCGCGAGAGGAAGCATCGTAGGTCGTCTTCAAAGGCTTCGATGCCTTGGTAATCCTGGCGTCGGCCTGGGCCGAGGGCCAGTCGTAAACCACAACCTCGATAGTCTTCCACCACGGCGTATAACTTCCCTGGCGCGCAGCAAATTTCACGAGAACACTACTGCCGTCGGCCTGGCAGCTAAACGATTGCCGGAGGAATTCGCCTTTCTGATATCGGAACGTATGTCCATCATCCAAATAGAGCGAGCCGTTGCATTGCGGTCCAGGATAGACCCGCAATTCCAGAGGACCATTGGGAGTCTCGTCCGTGCTCTGGACCAGGGGCTGTAGCGGCAAAATACTGCCACCGCGCACGAAAACAGGCAGTGTTTCCAGAGTGGGGTGGATCCTTTGCGGTTCGGGGAGCTTTGCGTCGGCCCCTGCTTTCACAGCGTCGACGAACGAAGGCAACGTCGGTCGAGGCGGCACCTTCTTGCCTGTCCACAAGTCGAACCATGGCCCGCTTGGATAGGAAACGGTGTAATCGTCAAGCATCTCCGGAAACTGCGGAGGGGCAACCAACAGATCTGGCCCGAGGAGGAATTCTGAATCGAGGCCATCGAAGCCCGGCGCGTCCGGCGCCATGATCTCGGGAAACTCGAGAAAAACCGGACGCACCAGCGGAATCCCGGTGCGGGAGGCCTCCTCGGCCAGCGTGTAGATGTACGGCATCAGTCGGTAGCGCACTTCGATGTAGCGGCGCCGAATTGCTTCTTGCTGCGGGCCGTGCACCCATACTTCCTGCGGCAACGAACCTTTCGTACTGTGATCCCGGAACAATGGATTGAAAGCACCAACCTCAATCCATTTGGTGAGCAGGTCCGGCTGGGGCGAGCCGTTGAATCCGCCAATGTCGTCGCCAACAAAAGAAACACCGCTCAGTCCAAGGTTGAGCAGCATCTGCGTCCCCAAGCGCAGGTGGTTCCAAGTGGCGGAGTTGTCGCCGGTCCACGTGAAGCCGTAGCGCTGGCCGCCGGCATAGGTGGCGCGGGTCAGAACAAACGGCCGCTCGTCGGGCCGAAGCTTGAGCAGGCCATCATAAGTAGCGCGCTGATTCTCCATTCCGAGAATGTTGTGAATTTCGGCGTGCGTTGCCGTACGTGGTGCGAAGCCCGGCTCTTCGATCCGGTGCACGCTATCGAGGGGCATGGTCTTTCCCGGTCCATCGAAAACCGAGGGCTCGTTCATGTCGTTCCAGAATCCGGCGACGCCATCCTGTGCGAATTCTTTATAAAGCCCGCCCCACCAATCGCGCGTTTTGGGGCGCGTAAAGTCCGGAAACACGGCAGCACCGGGCCAGACGATGCCCACAAACTCGCTGCCATCAGGGTTTTTCACGAAATGGTCGCCCGCGTGGCCTGTCTCGTAAGGCATGTAATTTTCGTTCGCGACGTGGGCTATGTGCAGATCGGTAATCGTGACCAGGTGCAGGTGCTGCTTCTTGAGATCGGCGACGAGTCCCGGAAAATTGGGGAACCGGCCGGGATCGACGGTAAACGGGCGGTTCTTGAACTGGTAGTCGATATCCATGTAAATGACGTCGGAAGGGATCTTATCGGCACGAAGTCGGCCGGCCACTTCGCGGACTTGCGATTCAGGACTGTAGCTATACCGCGACTGCTGAAACCCCAGCGACCACAGCGGAGGAAGAGGAGGCAAGCCGGTAAGATAGGCATAGCCTTCCACAACCTGCTTCGGCGCAGGACCATAGAGAATGTAGTAATCCAGCGGGCCTCCCTCAGCACCGAAGGAATAGGTATTGCGTAATTGTTTTCCGAAATCGAACCAGGTGCGCCAGGTGTTGTCGAGAAACACTCCATAACTGCGTCCGCCTCGAATCCCCAGAAAGAACGGAATGCTTTTATACAGCGGATCGGTGGATTCCTGCGGGGCGATATCGGTGTTCCACAGCGAGTACGCCTGTTCCCGCCGATCAAACGATCCGGCCTTGTCGCCCAGCCCGTAAAAGTGATCGTCGGCAGTCATTTCCTTGTGCACAGAGAACCCGCCCAGGCTGAATTCCGTTGGCTGTCCGAGCGCGTCGGCGCTAATGACATTGCCCGAAAGATCGCGGACGATCAGGCGCAGGGGATCGCGCTCCACGCGCACCTCAAGGACCTTAGTACGGAAACCGACTGCGTTCGCATCCTGAATAGCCTGCACATCCACAGAGTGCGTGCGTGAGGCCGGAAGCACTGCCCAAGAGGCGTCTTCTGGAAGCGTGGCGCCCGACGCGGCCCTGACCCGAACAATGTCGTCACGGACAGCAGTAATCCGGATTTGGCCCGGGCCAGCCTGAATCTGCAAACCATCCTTGAGCGGTTGGACGTTAGCGGTAGTCTCCAGAGCGACCCGCGACTGCGCCCGGGCCAAAGGTGACTGGATACCAGCGAATATTGCGAATATGCAGATGAAGGTGATCAAAGACAACGTACGGACCGAGCGTAGGGGGAGCGTCATGGGTACCCTTCTCAAACGCCACATCATACCAACGCCGAGGCGCAAGGGTTCGCAATTTGTTGTTGAGAACGTTCTCGATATGCACTTCTGGACGACGGCGTGCTAAACGGAGCCGACGCCCGCGCTCTTTACGAGACGGAAGCCCTGCGTTCCGGCTGGTCGATCCGCCAAGAAAACGCCCCGCTCCCGGCTGCCCGCACCCGCCCTATATTGGGCTCCGGGTGTATGATTGAGGCCTTCGCATGTGGCGTTTCCGGCGCTTCCGGTTGTTGGCCCTCTCCGTCCTCCTGGTGGTTGCCATCGTTACGGTTGTCGTCCAGTTGAGGAAGATTGCGCCTCCGGAAGCGGCCCGGCTACTGCCCGGCGCAGACGCATTTGTTTATGCAGACCTGCAGTGGGCCCGTCGAGCGACGATCCTCACCGGATTGCCCCAGGTCAAGCGATCTCCCGAATACGAGCAGTTCGTGCAGGATTCCGGCGTCGACTTCGAGCGCGACGTGGAGCAGGCGGCGCTGGCGGTGCATTATCGGACTGCGGGAGCCCCGCCGCGCTATTCGGCAGTGCTGACTGGGCACATTGACGCCGCACGTCTAGGCAGCTACTTCCGCCGCTTCTCGCGCTCCACCGAAACCGAAGAAGGGGTCGAGATTTACAGTATCCCGCTGCAAGGCCAGACGCTGCGCGCTGCGATTCTGGGGCCCGATATGGTCGCGCTTTCGAATCACGAAGATGCCGAAGTCCTTCGGGGAGTGGTAGTACGATCGCGAAAGCGGGCATCACCCTTCGGGGGCCCCAGCTTCTTGCGTGCGTACTTCAAGCGGGTTCCGTTTGCCAGCCTGGCGTGGGTGATCGCCCGCGTAGACCCGAAGATGAACCTCGGCGAAATGCCGGAATTACCCATCCCTGCAGGACGGCTCTTGCAGAGTCCGGCCGTGGTGGTCGCATCAGCGCGGCTGATACGCGCGGTTCACGTAAGGGCGGAGGCTTTTACCTCCAGTCCCGACGAAGCTCAAAGCTTGACCGAGAAACTGAGTGCAGTCCTCGCTCTACTGCGCTTTTCTGAGACCGAGACGCCCTCCGGTGGACCGGATGCCGACGTGAAAGCGTTCTTCGAAAGCCTCAGGGTCGCCCAAGAGAAAGACCGGGCCGTGCTCACGGCAACCATGCCCTTAGGTTTCGTCCGCAAGGTATTCCGCGACCCCGCCACAGAGAACGAAGCTGGCGCAGTCCCCGGCGCGACCCCACAGGAAGCCGAAGCAGCGCGGAAGCCCATCCCCAAAGCGGCAGCAGCGCGCTAACCGCAGACGGCGAAAACCGTCTGTATTGTGTAACTTCCGTAGCGTGACGGGAATCCTACCCTTGGAAAGGGTCTGGCAGGCTCGTAGCTCCCGTTCGTCACCAGCTATCTCGTTGAGTCCTTTCCATTTAGCACCCAAAAAGCCGTATGATGAAACTGAGGAACTAATGTCCAATCTGCCCTTGCCACTAGCCGCCTTTCTGGCTGGTTTGATCTCGTTTCTATCTCCGTGTGTGCTGCCATTGGTGCCGGGGTATGTGTCCTTGATTTCCGGAGCCGGCGTCGAAGAATTGAAGACTCAAGACAGCCAACTCCTACGGCGAGTCATGCTGCAGTCGGTGTTGTTCATCTTAGGCTTCAGTGTCGTGTTCATTACTTTGGGTGCCCTTTCAACCAGCGTAGGGCAAGTGCTGACGCACTACAAATCAACGCTCGCCAAAGTGGCGGGCGTGGTGATTATTCTCTTTGGTTTGCATCTGACGGGCATTTTTCGCATCAATGCCTTATACGCAGATAAACGGCTGCACGGCGTGAAAGGTGGAGCGTCGCCGTGGGGCGCATTTGTGATCGGTTTCGCTTTTGCCTTTGGCTGGACGCCGTGTGTTGGGCCGATATTGGCAGTAATTCTGACCTTTGCGGCGGAGCAGGACACCGTTCTCAAGGGCGTAGGGCTGCTGGCCATCTATTCGCTGGGCTTGGCGGTGCCGTTCCTGCTGACATCGCTGGGGATTGAGCGGTTTCTGGTCTTCTACAAACGCTTCCAGCGACATATGCACGCGCTGGAAGTAGCCAGTGGATCGCTGTTGATAGTGCTGGGCGTATTGCTGGTAATGGGTCGCTTCAACGTCATTTCGGGATATTTTTCGTTTTTGAACCGGTTTGCTTTGTAAGCATGGAGTTTGGGCTATGAAACGAACTTTTCTGGTACTCGTGGCAATTCTGGCGGGCGTGTCGCTGATGATTTTTGCGGCGAAGAAGATCAAGCCCTCCGAGGCGAACAATAGCATTGGCGCATTGCGCGGGGCTCCGGCGCCCGATTTCGCGTTGAAGACTCTGGATGGAAAAACCCTGAAGCTCTCCGACTTGCGCGGTAAGGCTGTCTTAGTGAACTTCTGGGCGACCTGGTGCGCCCCCTGCAAGATCGAAACGCCCTGGATTGTGGACTTGCAGAATCAATATGGCGGGCAAGGACTACAAGTGGTCGGTGTCTCAATGGACGACGAGAGCGACACCGAGGACGTAAAGAAGTTCGCGACCGAAATGCACATGAACTATCCAGTCCTGCGCGGCACCGAGGATGTGGGCAATTCCTACGGCGGCCTCGAATTCCTGCCGACGACTTACTTCGTGGGACGGGATGGAAACGTCACCGGCCGCGTGCTCGGCCTGAAGGGTCGCGGCGACATGGAAGACAATGTGAAGAAGGCGCTGGCGACCAAGGATTCGACGACACAGACGGCGCAAAAGTAACTTCGGTCGCAGGAAATCTATGGGCTCGGCAAATCTATGGCAACGTTCGAACGCATGACACGTTGGAGTCTGGCAGTCCTAGCAGCCCTAGGAGTTGTCGCGCTCGGCCTGGCCGCGATAGTGAAGGTCCTGTCCGTGCAAGCTCAGGAACTCTCCCCGGGCAAAACCGGCGGTCCCTCCGTGAGCTTGGTATCGGCGCCATTGCCTTCCATCGCTCGCGGAGAGCCCGGCAGCGTCGATCTTCGATTCCATATCGCGAGCGGCTATCACATCAATTCGAACCAGCCTTCGGAAGAGTTCATGATTCCGACGGCCCTGCACATGGACGCGACCACCGACATCGTCATCGGCAAAATCTACTACCCAGACGGACAGAGCGTAGCCTTCGATTTTGCTCCCGACCAAAAGCTGAGCGTTTACAGCGGAACCTTCACAGTAGGCGTAACGGTGCGGCCTCTGCACACAGTGCCGCCAGGAAAGTACGCCATGCGGGGGGCACTGAAATACCAAGCCTGCGACAATCGCGCCTGCTACCCGCCCAAGCAGTTGCCGGTAGAGTTTGAAGTCCGCGTGATAAAAGCACCCGCCGCGCACGGTCACCGCCCCGCACAAAGCCCGCACGCACATACGTAGGTCGGCGACGCAGCCAGGCTTCGCGTGCCATTTATTGGGCCGGGAATAGTTCCTGGAACAGCCTCTCCAT
>Ga0137403_10008459_pt1 | contig 11523 bp, 10 predicted proteins | sample CZOMad2_1_16fung_FD_122057 | JGI IMG/M metagenome (GOLD analysis project Ga0137403, IMG submission 122057) | Vadose zone soil fungal communities from Angelo Coast Range Reserve, California, USA - CZOMad2_1_16fungal (Hybrid Assembly) | ecosystem: Environmental > Terrestrial > Soil > Vadose zone...
CCGCCGAGCCGGCTGCGAACGGCCATCATGGCCCTCACCCTGCTCGTGATGGTGGTGCACGACGTGGACGTGGTGCCGCGCTGGGTGAAGTATGAGATCTTCGTCCCGTACCGGATCAAAGGGATTCCCTGCCTGGTCGCGTGGTTCGTGATGCAATGGGAGCTGCTCGTCACGCCGCGCCGCAGCGTCCGGCCGTTCCAGGATGAGGCATTTCAACTTCCGCCGCGTTGAGTATGCTTTCGGCACCAGCATTCCACCCCACCTCCAGCGACGAATCCCCACATCTCTATTTCATCCACTTCTGGGCCGACGGCCTGCTCCCCGACGTGCTCGAGGCGATCAAGGCGGCGCTCGACGCCGCCTGCTCACCCGCGTAGCTTTCCCGCGCCTCCGTCCCGGGCGGGAGTTTGAGCGACGCATCCGGCCAGATTCAGCACGTCTCCGACACCGCACGATGGGTGGCCCTATACCGCGCGATGGAGTCCGAGCGGCCGGACGCGGTGTTCCGGGATCCCTATGCCCGGAAGCTCGCGGGCGAGCGCGGGGAGCGGATCGTCGCGTCGATGCGGAGGGGCCGGTCGTGGGCCTGGCCGATGATCGTGCGCACGGCCGTGTTGGACGAGCTGATCGTGCGGACGATCGCGCGGGACGGCGTCGACACCGTGCTCAACCTTGCCGCGGGGCTCGACACCCGCCCGTACCGACTGCCGCTGCCGCCTTCGCTCCGCTGGGTGGAAGCAGACTTCCCCGACGTGATCGCGTACAAGCAGGAGCAGCTCAAAGGTGAGCGGCCGGGGTGCGTGCTCGAGCACGTGGGGATCGATCTCACCGATGTCGGGCGGCGGCGCGCCCTGTTCGCCCGGATCGGCGCCGCGGCAAGCCAGGTCCTGGTGGTGAGCGAGGGGTTGTTGATTTACCTGACGCCCGAGCAGGTGGCGGCGCTCGCCGGGGACCTGGCCGCGCCGGCACCGTTCCGGTGGTGGCTCATCGATCTCGGGTCACCGCGGTTGCTCAAGATGATGGAGAAGACCTGGGGGCGCGCCGTGGCCGCCGGGAACGCCCCGTTCCAGTTCGCGCCCGCGGAGGGGTCGCAATTCTTCCAGGCGCAGGGCTGGCAGGAAGCCGAATTCCGCTCGATGTGGGAGGAATCGCTCCGCCTCAACCGGACGATGCCGCTGGGGCGGTTTTGGAACCTGGTCGCGCGGTTATATCCCAAGGCCAAGCGGGAGGAATTCCGGCGCATGTCCGGCATCGTCCTGCTCAAACGAAGTTGAGCCCGAAAGGACCTCCATGAGCATCCGCCGACTGGCGCTCGCCAGCCTGGGTTGGGCCGTCGCCTGCGGCCGGCCCGCGCCCCGCGCGACGGGTCCCAACGTCGTCACCATCACCGCTACCGACTACGCCTTCGGGATGCCGGACACGATACCTGCCGGCCTCACGACCTTCCGCCTCGTCAACCAGGGAAAGGAGCTGCATCACGCCTCTCTGGTACGGCTGGGCGAAGGCAAGACCGCGGCTGACTTCCAGGCTGGGCTCGCGGCCGCGATGAAGAGCCACGCGCCGCCGCCGTCCTGGATCACGTTCCCCGGCGGGCCCAATGCCGTGACCCTCGACGACACGGCCATCGCCACCCAGATGCTCGAGCCCGGGTCGTATGTGTTCGTATGCTGGATTCCCAGCCTCGACGGCGTTCCGCACGTGATGAAGGGCATGATGCATCCGCTCGTAGTCGCCGCTGGCGCGGCATCCTCCCCCGCCGCCGCCGAGCCGGCAACCGATGTGACCATCAAGCTCACGGATTACGACTTCCAGCTGTCTCAGCCGCTGACCGCCGGCACGCATGTCGTGCGTGTCGAGAACACCGGGGTGCAGGCCCACGAGGTCGTGATCGCGGCCCTGACGCCGGGCAAGACGCTGCAGGACTTCATCGCGTGGGAAGCAGGGGGTGAGAAGGGCCCGCTACCGACCGGCCAGTGGCTGGGCGGCGTCACGACCCTCGATGCCGGGGGACACTCCCAGTTCACCACGACCTTCGCGCCCGGCAGTTACCTCTTGCTGTGCTTCTGGCCCGACGCCAAGGACGGCAAGCCGCACATCATGCACGGGATGGCGAAGCAGATCACGGTAAGCTAGAAGATCCACCTTACCCCCGCCTGCAGCTGGCGCGGGTCGCCCAACCCCGAGCGGATCGTGCCGTCGAAGTTCTTGTACGTCGTTCCTGACGCGGGATCTCTGAAGTTGTCCGCGTTGGTGAGGTTGAAGATCTCGACCATGGCCTCGAGCTGCCCCCGTGCGCCCGCCGGGAAGGGTCGCGAGATGCGGATGTCCCAGGAGAAGTAGGCGTTGTCCTTGCGGATGGTATTCCGCAACAGGATGTGACCATCGGCACAGATACGCTGCTGCGGGCTGACCGCCCGGATGCCGCTCGGCTGGTTACCGACACACGTCTCCGAGGCAGGCTGGGCCGAGTAGTAGCTCACGCGGTTGTTGAAGTAGAACCCGAAGACCTTGGCCAGCATCCAGCCGTTGACGCGGTGCCGCTGGTCGCGGTCGCTCCAATTGTACTCCCGGCCGAGCGAGTCGACCTTCGCGTAGCGCAACGTGAACGGATCACGCTCGTTGTCGTCGTCCGACTTGTCGAACGAGAGCGTGTAGTTCACGTCGAACTGGAGCCGCGGATCGAGCACGCGCCTCAGGCCCAGGGTGACACCGTTGTAGCGCGACTTCGCGCTGCTCTCGACGGTCCAGAGGGTGCCGATGTCAAAGGGCCCCCCGGTCGCGAACCCCCCGAACGGATTGCCGAACGCCGCGTCGTTGCGGTTGATGAACCGCGTCAGGTGATCGCCGCGTGCGTGGGTATAGCTGATGGAAGCCGATAGGTCGTTGGCGACCTGCCGCTCGTACCCCACCGTCAGATTGATCGTGCGGGGGTTCTGGAAGTGCCGGTCGAACACATACACGTCCGGCACGAACGGAGTGCCGGTCGTCGGAGGCAGCAGGCTGTCGTAGGCGGGAACGGGGAGGCCGACCACGTTCGATCCGAACCGCGTTTGCCCCAGCGAGCCGTTGGTGCTGCGCGCGCTGGCGAGGTTCAGCCCCGGTATGCGCGCGTAATAGATCCCGGCGTTGAAACGGAGCACCTGTCGCCCATCGGCCTCCGGGTCCCAGGCGAGGCCCAAGCGAGGTTGCCACATCTTCTTGTCGGAGGGGATCGTGCCGTCCGACGGGAAGGTGAAGCTCCCCCGCGAATTATTCACCGTCGAGTCGATCCAGCGGGCAAAGTAGACCTGCGAGGGGGGCGTGATCGGGTCCGGCTCGATCTGCGCTTCCCACCGCAGCCCGTAATTCAGGGTCAGCTTGGCGGAGGGCTTCCAGGTGTCTTGCAGGTAGAGCGCGAATTCGTTCTGGGTGATCGTTTGCGTGCCCGCCTGCTCCACAGTCGTCGAGCCGACACCCGCTTGCTGCAGGTAGAGATTCACCGGGCCCACGACCGTACTGCCTGGGCAGCTTCCGGTCGTGCTCGGAATGCCGTTGGCGCACTCCCGGTAGCCCGATCCCAGGGTCACGTAGTTGATAAAGCCCGTGACGCTGTTGAACGCGATGCGCCCGTTGGCGAAGCCCACAAAGACCTGCGTGGTCGCCGTGCGGTTCCATTCGCCGCCGAATTTGAACAGATGGTTCCCGCGCGCAAAGGACACGTTGTCGAGCAGCTGGACCCGCGTGTCATGGTCGTCGCTGATCGGCAGGAAGAACGGCATACCGATGCGGAACGCGCTCGCCGTATCGATGTCCGTATCATGGAATGGGACGGCCGCGCCGAAGATCGATGAGACTCCGGTGGTGTCGCCAAGATGGTTGATCGCTCCGGTATACGGACGAGGCCGATCCTCGCGGGAATACTGGAAGCGGAACTCGTTCGACGTCCGCGACGACAGGAAGGAGACGAGGCTCCCGTTCACGGCATGAGACCGATCCTTTTCCAAGCCGTTCGCACTCACGCCCCACGTGTCCACGTCGAACGTGCCGTTCCTCTGCTCGGACCAGGTGTAGTTGTACTTGAGCGACAGGTTGTGACGATCGGACAGCCGGAAGTCGAACTTCGCCAGCGCCGCCCGCGCGTCGTTGGTGCGGGCGATCGGGCTGAAGTCACTCGCGAGCTCGGGATACCGGGCCGCGAGGAACGTCTCCAGAGAGTCGGACGCCGGCGTGGACACCCGGTTTTTCTGCTTGACCTCGTCGTAGATTTGCTGGTCGTAGGCCAGAAAGAAGAACGCGCGGTCCCGCTTGATCGGCCCACCGAGAGTGAATCCGAACTGATTCTGCGAAAAATCCGGCTCGAACTTCGTGATGACGCCGGTCGGGGAGGTGTGCTCGGGTGTGCCCGAGACGGCGTCGAACTTTCCGAAGTAGTGCACCGTCCCCCGCAGTGCATTCGTGCCCGACTTGGTGATCACGTTCACAAAGCCGCCGGACGAGCGCCCGAACTCGGCGTTGGCCCCGCCTGCGACCACCACGAGCTCCCGGACCGCATCGAGGTTGAACGTAAACGCCGGCCGCTGCCCACCGCGCTGTTCGCCGAAGAACGGATTGTTGAAGTCCGCCCCGTCCACCGACACGTTGTTGTGAATCCCGCGCTGGCCCGCCACAGTGAGCTCGTCGCCATCCGGGCCCTGCACGATCGCCACATTGGGCGTGAGCAGCGTGAGGTTGATGAAGTTGCGCCCGTTGTTCGGCAGGCCCGTTACAGCCGCGGCGGAGAGCGGGGTCGCCGCCGCCGATTGCGTCACGTTCACCACGGGCTGCGTCGCCTCGACCGTGACCGCGGCAAGGGTGACCGCCGCGAGCGGCAGCCGCAGGGCCACTGTCTCCCCGACCCCCAGCGCGATCCCTGTCCGCTTCACCTCGGCATAGCCGACCGAGCGCGCCGTCACGTCGTAGGTCCCGAGCGGAAGCAAAGTGCCGGTGAAGTTGCCGGCCGCGTCCGTCGTCAGCGTGCGCGTGAAGTTAGTCTGGCCTTCATGCAGGATGACGCTCGCGTTGGCGACGGGCGCGCCGTTGGGGTCTGTAACCACACCGCGGATGATGCCGGTCGTGGCTTGGCCTTGGGCGCCGAGCGGCGCGGGGGAGCCGAACAGCGCGAGCGCCGCGCCGACCATGATACAGGACAGGCGCGCGAGGAAGCGGGTTCCGCACGTCATGACCGAGAGCCTCCGGGGAGGTGGTTCCGCATAGGGCGGGGTTGAATTAGCACCGGAACGAAACGGGCGCAAGAAGCCCGCGGATCGGTCATCTTATACCCGATGCAGAATCCCGACATCGCCCGGCTGTTCGACGAGGTGGCGGACCTCCTCGAGATCCAGGACGCGAATCCGTTCCGCGTGCGCGCCTACCGCAACGCCGCCCGCACCATTCGCGATTTCCCCGAGCCGATCGCCGACCTCGTGCGCACGGGGACGAAAGACCTGACCGACATCGCCGGCATCGGGGACGATCTGGCCGAGAAGATCACGGCGATCGTCACCACCGGTGAGCTGCCGCTCCGCAAGCAGCTCGCGAGCAAGCTGCCCGCGGGGCTGCTCGACCTGTTACGCATTCCCGGCCTCGGGCCCAAGCGCGTGAAGCTGCTGTACAAGAAGCTCAAGGTGAAATCGGCCGCCGACCTCGCCGCGGCGCTCGACCAAGGCAGGATCCAGAAGCTCAAGGGCTTCGGGCCGAAGATGGAAGAGAAGATCCGCGCGGGGCTCGGCCAGGCGCAGGCCGGGGAGCGGCGCATGCTCCTCAACGAAGCCGAGACCCAGGCCACCGCGGTCCTGGCGTATCTCGAGGCGGGCGGCGGGATCGGGCAGATCGAGGTGGCGGGGAGCTACCGGCGGCGGCGCGAGACGATCGGGGACCTCGACATCGTCGTGACCTCTGAGGGGAAGGACACCGCCACGGTGATGAACCGGTTCGTGGCCTACGGCGAGGTGGCGGAAGTCATCTCGAAGGGCGAGACGCGCGCTACCGTGAAGCTCCGGGGCGGGCTCCAGGTGGATCTGCGCGCCGTGGGGCCCGACGCCTACGGTGCGGCGCTGCTGTACTTCACGGGCTCCAAGGCCCACAACATCGAGCTCCGTAAGATCGCCCAGGAGAAGGCCTACAAGCTGAACGAGTACGGCCTGTTCAAAGGCACGCGGCGCGCCGCCGGGAAGACCGAGCAGGAGATCTATGCGAAGCTCGGCCTCGACTGGATTCCGCCGGAGCTGCGCGAAGCGCGCGGTGAGATCGCGCTCGCCCGCGAGCACCGGCTGCCCCACCTCGTGGACGTGAAAGACATCCGCGGCGACCTGCAGATGCACACCAGCGCCACCGACGGAAAGGGGACCATCGAGGACATGGCCCATGCCGCGCGCGCCCTGGGCTACCAGTACATCGCTATCACGGACCACTCGAAGCGTGTGACGATGGCGCTCGGGCTCGACGCGAAGCGGCTGCGGGAGCAGTGGAAGGCGGTCGACGCCTGGAACGCCACGAGCCGCGGCTTCACGATCCTCAAGGGCGTCGAGCTCGACATCCTCGAGAATGGGAAGCTCGATCTGCCGGACGACGTGTTGGCCGAAGCGGACTATGTCGTCGCCACCATCCACTACGGGATCAATCAAACCGAGAAGGAGCTGACCCGGCGCCTGGTGGGCGCGGCGGAACACGCGTGGGTGGACGCGATCGGACACCCGACGGGGCGTCTCGTGGGAAAACGCGAGCCCTACGCCTTCGACTTCGATGCCCTGTGTCGTGCCTGCGCGGCGACGGGTTGCCTGCTCGAGCTGAACGGCCACCCCGAGCGCATGGATCTTCCCGACACGCTCGCGGCGGCGGGCAAGCAGCACGGCGTCCGGTTCGTGCTCTCGACGGACAGCCACCAGCCGGGGAACCTGCCGTTCATGAAGTACGCGGTCTATCTCGCGAGACGCGCCGGGCTGGAGGCCAGCGATATTCTCAACACCCGGCCCTTGGCCGAGTTCAGGAAGGGCTTGAAGCGGGCGAAGCCATGAGCTCGAGCTGCACCACCGGCGCGAAGCTCTTGCGGTGATGACACGTGAAGCCGAACGCCGCGAGCGCGGCGAGGTGGTCCGGCGTGCCGTAGCCCTTGTTGCTCGCCCAGGCGTACGAGGGATGCCGGGTCGCCAACAGCTCCATCAGGCGATCGCGCACGGTTTTCGCGATCACCGACGCCGCGGCGATCGAATGGCAGTACGCGTCGCCGTCCACGATCGCCTCGTGGGCGCGGCCCAGCTCGGGACAGGGCAGGCCGTCCACCAGCACGAGGTCCGGCGTCAGGGCGAGTCGCCCCAGCGCGCGTTCCATCGCCAGGATGCTGGCCCGGCGAATGTTCAAGCGGTCGATCTCGCGCACGCTCGCGGCACCCACGCCGATCGCCAGCGCGCGGGCCCGCACCACCAGGGCCAGCCGGCTGCGCTTCGCGGGCGGCAAGAGCTTCGAGTCGCGCAGTCCGCGAATGAATTTGCAATGGGGAGGAAACACGACGGCCGCGGCCACCACCGGACCAGCCAGGGGACCGCGGCCCGCTTCGTCGACACCGGCGACGACTCCGCCCCCCGCTCGCCAGAACGCGATCTCGCGCTCGAGCGTGGGGCGGGGGCCTTTCACGCCTCTTGCTTCTCCGCGGTCTCGGGTACGATGACGCCCCGCTTCTCGCGGATCCGCGCCGCTTTGCCGGCCAGCCGCCGCAGGAAGTAGAGCTTGGCGCGCCGTACGCGACCCTTGCGCACCAGCTCGATCTCCCCGATCAACGGCGCGTGCAGGGGGAAGATACGCTCGACGCCGACGCCCGCCGAGATCTTGCGAACGGTGAACGTCGCGTTGATCCCGGCACCGCGGCGGCCGATGCAGACACCTTCGAACGCCTGCAGCCGCTCCTTGTCGCCCTCGCGTACCCGCACCATCACGCGGACGGTGTCGCCCGGATCGAATGCGGGGATGTTGGTCTTGAGCCCCTCGCGCTCGATCGCCCGTAGTCTATTCATGACTGTATCCCTCTATCCGTCCGTCTAGTCGTCCCGCTTCGCCCACAGATCAGGCCGCCGTTCCCGCGTCAGCCGCTCGGCCTCGTCCTGGCGCCACCGCGCGATTTGCGCATGATCTCCGCTCAACAATACCGCCGGCACATCCATTCCGCGATAGCTCGGCGGGCGCGTATAGCTCGGCGGCGACAGCAGCCCGTCGTAATGCGAGTCCGTAGCGGCTGACTCGTGATCTCCCAGCGCTCCCGGGAGCAACCGCACCACCGCATCCAGCACGCACAGCGCCGCCGGCTCACCACCCGACAGCACGAAGTCGCCGACCGACAGCTCCTCCGCCCCCAGCCCGTCCGCCACGCGCTGGTCCACGTCCTTGTAGTGCCCGCACAGCAAGGTCAGGTGCTGGCCCACCGCGAAGCGCACGGCGTCGCGGTGGGTGAACGGCCGCCCGCGGGCCGACAACACCACGATGGGCGGCCCGGTCCGCAGGTCCTCCACCGCTTCGAAGAACGGCTCGGGTTTGAGCACCATCCCGGCCCCGCCGCCGTACGGGGCGTCGTCCACCGTCTTGTGCCGGTCGTGCGTGTAGTCGCGCAGCTGCACGACCCGGTAGCGCACCAGCCCCTGCGCCGCGGCACGTCCCAGGATACTGGCCCGCAGCGGCGCGTCGAACACCTCGGGGAAGAGCGTCACGACGTTAATCGCCAGCATCGGTCTCTTCCACGGCGACGAAGTGATCCCGCCACGGCTCCACCACCGCGCGCGACTTCACCCCGACGAACGAGAGCAGCCACTCACGGTGGTAGGCGCGCCGCCGCGCCACGATCAGCGGTCCCGCCACGACCTGACGCTCCTCGTTCACGACCAGCAGCCGGGCCTTCGGGGTGAACACCGCACCCGGATTCTCCACGAGGGGGAACACTGCGACTTCCCCCCGCTGCCCGTGCGGCTTGCGCACGCGCCCGACTAGGCGGGCCGTTTGCCCAGCACTCCCGCCTTCTTCAGCAGCGAGCGGACCGTGTCGGTCGGGAGCGCCCCCTTGTCGAGCCAGGCGCGCGCCTGCTCCGCATTTACCTGGATATCGGCCGGATTGGTACGCGGGTTGTAATGGCCCAAGGTCACGACGAACCGCCCGTCGCGGGGCGAGCGCGAATCCGCGACGACGATCCGGAAATAGCTCTGCCCCTTCCGCCCCACGCGCCGCAGTCGAATGCGAGTTGCCATAGCGTGCCTACGTCCTTTTCAAAAGCTTCCGCATCTGCTGGAACTGCTCCAGCAGCCGGTTGACTTCCTGTGCGGTACGCCCCGCCCCCTTTGCGATCCGCAGGCGTCGCGATCCCGTGAGGATCGACGGATCGGCCCGCTCGCCGGGCGTCATGGACAGCACGATCGCCTCGACGTGCTTCAGGCGCTTGTCGTCGGCGTTCACCGCCTTGAGCGCCTGCGCGTTCACCCCCGGTAAGAGGCCGAGCACCTGCTTGATCGGTCCCATCGCCTGCATCTGCTTCAGCGCGACGAGGAAGTCCGCGAGATCCATCCCCTGTTTCGAGCGCGCCTTGCGCTCGAGGCGCTGGGCCGCCTCGGCATCCATGGTGGCGGCGGCCTTCTCGACCAGCGCCACCACGTCGCCCTGGCCGAGGATCCGGCCCGCCACCTGCGCGGGACTGAACGGCTCGAGCGCTTCCGGCGTCTCCCCGGTGCCGATGTACTTGATCGGCACGCCGGTCACGCCGTGAATCGAGAGCGCCGCCCCGCCCCGCGCATCGCCGTCGAGCTTGGTCAGGATCGCGCCCGTCAGTCCCACGCCGTCCTGAAAGCCGCGCGCGATCCGCACCGCGTCCTGCCCCGTCATTCCGTCCGCCACGAGCAGCACTTCGCGCGGGCTCGTCGCCGCGCGCAGCGCCTTCAACTCGTCCATCAGCGCCGCGTCGATCTGCAGCCGGCCGGCGGTGTCGACGATCACTGTGCGACAGCGCGCCTTCTCCGCCTCGCGAACCGCCTGCTGGACCAGTTCGAGGACGGTACCGCTCCCCGCTCCCTGCTCCGTCGGGAACACCTGGACGCCGACCTGCTCACCCAGCTGGCGCAGCTGTTCCGCAGCCGCGGGGCGATAGGGGTCGGCCGCCACCAGTCCGGGAGCCTTCTGCTCGAGCTTCAACCGCCGCGCCAGCTTGGCCGCGGTGGTGGTCTTTCCCGAGCCCTGCAGCCCGACCAGCAGGATGACGGTGGGCCCGACGGACGCGAAGTCGAGTCCCCGCTTCGTGCCCCCCAAGAGCGCGGCGATCTCGTCGTGCACGAGCTTCACGACCTGCTGGCCGGGGTTCACCGCCTTCACGGCGATCGCCCCAACCGCCCGCTCGCGCACCCGCTCCACGAACCCTCTCGTGACCTCGAAGCTGACGTCGGCCTCGAGCAGATGGCGCCGGATCTCGCGCAGCGCCTCGGTCACGTCCTGCTCCGAGAGCACCCCCCGACCCGTGAGCCGCTTCAGAGCGGCGGTCAACCGTTCGGAGAGGGCCGTAAACATAAGCCTACGAAACTACTTAGCGAGTTGCCGGAATCCAAGTGGGGGGATCAACGCGCTCCGCGGGTGACCCGAATGGTCGGCACGCGTTTCCAGCCCGCCCAGCGCGCGGGGGCGTCCACCAGCCGCACGACGTGTACGGTGCTGACCACCAGCTGCCTGATCTTCCATCGCCTGCCGGTCGAACCGCCCGAGCGCCGTCTCGCCCAGGCGCGCTCGAGTCCGTGCGTAAAGCGCGCGGCCGCTGCCTTGTCGTCCCACAGCGTGAACCACACGAGCGCGTCCGCCCCCGTCCTCCCCGCTGTGCTTCTGCGCCCGAGCACCTGGTAGCGGTCGCCGTCCCAGCCCGCGGCGAGCAAGGCGGCGGCGCTGTCATCGCCCAGGTGCTGCTGCAGCAGGAGGCGGATCTCGAACTCGCCCAGCCCGTCCTCGTAGCGCACCGCATCGCGCGCGGGAGACTCGAACGCCAGCGCATCGGGGCGGTCCCCGGCTACGTACCGCGCGGGGTGGAGGATCTGCTCGGTGGAGATCGGCATGAGGACGCCGTAGGGCTGCTTCCCGGGGTACTCGTGGTCGAACCAACGCACGAACTCGGCGCCGCCCAGGTACGGGAAGATCAGGCTCTCGCGCAGCCACAACGGCGCGCTTCCGAACACTTTCATCTGATCCTGTTGCCCGCCGAGGGCCGTCCGCAGGTTCCAGAAGTTGGGCAGGCTTTCGATCTTTTGCTCCGGCATGAGGACCAGGATCTGGGCGAGCGTCGCCTGCCCCTCGAGGATCGCTTGCGCCGCGCTGCGACGATCGTTCTGGCGCTTGAGCTCCACCAGCGAGTCGAGGTTCAAGTACTGGTGCTGCAGCGCGTGCACCAACTCGTGCGAGATCACGAGACGCGCCTGGCTGGGGTCGATGTCGGTCGGGATGTAGAGGGCGTTCGAGTCGGGGTCGAAATACCCCGCCACCTGCTCGGTCAGCAGGTCGACC
>Ga0137403_10008460_pt1 | contig 11523 bp, 10 predicted proteins | sample CZOMad2_1_16fung_FD_122057 | JGI IMG/M metagenome (GOLD analysis project Ga0137403, IMG submission 122057) | Vadose zone soil fungal communities from Angelo Coast Range Reserve, California, USA - CZOMad2_1_16fungal (Hybrid Assembly) | ecosystem: Environmental > Terrestrial > Soil > Vadose zone...
GCCGAACCCTGAGGCGGAAACAGATCGGGACGATATGTGGCGATCTCCGGATAGTCGCAAATCTCGATGAAGTTGCCCTCCGGGTCTTTGATGAAGAACGCCAGCACGCCCGGGCGCACTTCGACGACGCCGTCGCTCTCGATTGGGATGTCGTGCGCTTCCAATGTGGGCAGGATGGCCTCCATGTCGGACACGATGAACGTCAGATACGCGTGCCCCTGACATTCATAAACGTAGTCGTAGCCGGGATGCGGGCTCGGAGGAACGTTCGAGCAGATCAACTTGATCCGCTCCCCGTATGGGGTCTGCAGCCGGACGATTCTGTAGCCATGCTGCGAGATGTGGATCGCCTTGCCGATCTCGTGCACGGTCGTGATCCGCTCCGGTGCATGCACCATGACCGGGATGACGTGGCGTTCCGCCGCAGGCCAGAACCAGTCTGCGGTTCCATCAGTAAGCCATGAGAATTGATCCCAATTGAACGTCAACCGAATACCGAGCATCCCAGGCTGGTCTTTCCACCTTTGGAGCAGAGCGGGAGCTTCTGGGCTGTTGAGCAAAATGCGGCCCATGACAGCGAAACGATCGGGATACTTTGTTGCTGCCTCCAGCGCATAGTCGGCGTCGGCCGCGAGCGCCGCCGACGCGATCCAAATCCAGCTCTGCGGGATCCGGTCGGCCCATTTGCGAGGCACCACGAGCGAGAGCGCAAGGCTGACGACCAGCGCCCCAAACAGCCAGAAGTACCACACGATGAACTGGCCGGATGTCGCCGGCGGCTGTCTCTGGCGAGGCGGGGTGAGACCTCCGGCGCACATCAGCCGACGAAACCGTAAGGGAAGAATTTCGCTTCATTTCCGTCGCTAACGAATCGCGGCGCCTGGTGTCTCATCCCAGCGCAGAGGTGCCAAGGCGCGCCGCTTAGTGGCGAGGGGAGGGCACCGATGCCGCAGCAGCACGGCTTGTTACCGCTTCGCTGGAGCCCGCTCGCCGCCATCCTGGCGGCCGCGACGTTGCTCGCCCTGATCCTGGTAAATATAGGCGTTTTCATTTACCAGATAACGCTGACGCCGTATGCGTTCACGACCTTTGTCACGGCGAACGCCATGGTACCAGCACGCATCCCTGCGTTCCTCGGCGGTCACGGAAGCTTCGAACCCGCTTTCCTGCCTTTAGTAACCAGCCTTTTCCTGCACGCAGGGATTGCCCACATCTTAGGCAACATGCTGTTCCTGTGGATCTTCGGAGACAACGTCGAAGCCGCTTTTGGCCACTTGCGGTACCTGCTGTTTTATCTCGTTTGCGGTGTAGGATCTGGCCTCACGCACATCGCGTTCAATCTTCACTCGCACATTCCCGCGCTTGGAGCGAGCGGAGCAATTTCAGGCGTGCTCGGTGCGTACATCGTTTTGGAACCGCACAACCGCATCCTGACTCTGATATTTATTTTCGTGGTCCGAGTGCCCGCCGTCGTGGTACTCGGTTTGTGGTTTGTGCTGCAGTTTCTCAGCGGAATCGGATCTTTAGGTTCCACCGCGAACGGAGGAGTTGCGGTGTGGGCGCACATTGGAGGATTCTTGCTGGGCTTGTTCATTACGTTGGCAGTCAAACGCAGATGAAGTTTTACTTTAATGTACAACTTCTCGACGTTCGGCGACGTCCGAGAGTGGCTTGGCAGCGAAGCTGGTAAACTAAAATAACACTTGAATATTGGTTTTCAACAGGAGCCAACCCGCGCGGCTATCCAGTCACCGACTTCAACCGTTCCTTTATTTCCGCCCAGGTCGGGAGTGACAAAATCTTCTTGCAGCGCAGAGCGAACCGCGTTGCGAAGCGCATCGGCCTCGGAGTTCCAACCTAGGAAATCGAGCATCATGCCCGAGGTCAAAATTGAGCCAAGTGGATTGGCAATGCCCTTTCCGGCGATACTGGGCGCTGAGCCATGCACCGGCTCAAAGAGCGAGGTTCGTCCGGGATGGATATTGCCAGAGGGTGCCAGACCTAGCCCGCCGGCCAGCTGCGCGCCGAGGTCGCTGATAATGTCGCCAAAAAGATTGCAAGTCACAATGACATCGAACTGGCGCGGGTCGCGTACGACTTCCATTGCCAGGGTATCTATATAAAGGTGGCGAGATTCGATTTCCGGATATTCCTGGCGTACCCGCTTGAAGACACGTTGCCAGAGATCATGGGCAAAGGTCATGGCGTTCGATTTGTCGCTCATACACACACGCTTCAGGTGATTGTGGCGGGCGTAGTCAAAGGCGTGGCGGATGATACGCTCGACGCCCTTGCGGGAATTAACGTCTTCCTGAACGGCGATTTCGTCCGGCGTGTCTTTCTTGAAGAAGCCGCCAACTCCTACATACAAGCCTTCGGTATTCTCGCGGAAGACCATGAAGCGGATGTCGTTGCTTGAGCGGTCGCGCAACGGCGTCAGGCGATCGTGAAAAAGTTCGACCGGGCGGGCATTCACAAAGAGATCGAGCTTAAAACGCAGGCCGAGAAGAATGTCCGCGGCGTGCTGGTTCGAGGGAACGCGTGGATCGCCGAGCGCGCCGAAGAGAATAGCGTCAAACTCGTTGGCCAGCATTTCCACAGCGCCAGGAGGAAGAGTTACGCCTTCGCGCAAAAATTTATCGGCGCCCCAATCGAATTCCACAAACTCAATTTGTCGGCGTGCCGACCTTACCGCGCTGCGAATTGCTTTAGTGGCTTCTGGTGTGACTTCTTTCCCGATGCCATCGCCGGCGATTACCGCGATGCGCGCCGCCGGTCCGCCTTCTCGTAATGGTTTAACCGCCACGAAAGATTCCCTTCCTGCCGATTCTTCGCAATTCGAATCTGCCCGAACTCGGCAGCGTTGGTCAACGCCTCTAGTCGCTTCGCGCCAGCACTTCTTTTCGCACCGTCAATTTCTCGATCAAGTCCACACGCGGCGCGAAGCCGATGCCCGGAGCATTGGGGACTCGGATCGTTCCCTGTTTTGAGACCGTGACTTCGGGTTCGATGATGTCTTCACTCCAATAACGTTTGCTCGCGGTGACGTCACCGGGCAACGTGAAATTCGGGAGCGTTGCAAGTGCAATGTTGTGGGCGCGGCCGATACCAGATTCGAGCATCCCGCCACACCAAACGGGAACCTCATTCTGTTGGCACAAATCGTGAATGCGCCGCGCAGACGTGAAGCCTCCCACCCGGCCGAGCTTGATATTAATGATCCGGCACGCGCCAAGGCGAATGGCGGCATCGGCCTGCTCCCTAGTATGGACACACTCGTCCAGGCAGATCGGAGTGAGCAGCTTGTTCTGCAGTTCGACATGCGCGTACAAGTCGTCCCAGCCGAGGGGCTGCTCGATCATCATCAGATAGAATTCGTCTAGCTTTTTCAAGAGCTGTTCGTCGGCCAAGGTGTAAGCAGAATTGGCGTCGACCATCAATTTGACGGATGGGAATTCTTTGCGCAGTCTGCGAACCGGTTCCAAGTCCCGGCCCGGCTTGATTTTAATCTTGATTCGCTGGTAGCCGGCTTCAAGTTCGACTTTAACTGCGTGGACCAGCTCTTCAAGTGAAGCTTTAATGCCCACGGATACGCCGCTGGCGATTTCTTCTCTAACACCGCCAATTAGCTTAGCCAGTGAAATATTTTTCTGCTTGGCTTCGGCGTCCCAAACCGCCGCTTCCAAGCCGCCCTTAGCCATGTTGTGGCCACGCACCGACGCAAGGAGATCCCAGACGTCCGAGGCCGCAGCGAACTGCTTCCCTTTTAGCAATGGCCAAAGATGATCGCGGAGAATGTGCCATGCCGTGTCGGTGGTCTCCGGACTGTAGGTAGGCGTTTCTCCCGCCACACATTCGCCCCAGCCTACAACTCCATCCACAGCGACCTCGGTCAGTAGAATTCTACGGACAGTCGTGGTTTCCATGCTGGTCTGGAACGGAGCTATCAGGTTCATGTGCAATTCGCGGAGGGTCAGTTGTTCGATACGCATAAATGGCTTAGAAGTCGCTCCATGGGGCGAGATGGTAGGCACTGGTATCGTCGGCCTTTGCGACTGCGATCGCAGCGTAGCCTTTCGCGAAGCCGTCACAGAACTGTTCACGAATCGCAGCCTGGATGGCCTGTACTCGCGGCAAGTCGCTGGACTCCCAGTCTACGATCGAAGATGGAATTTCGATGGTAGCGCAAGACGGCGATCGGGCAAGTCCGTTCGCTATAGCGGCCGTGACGCGCGGCGAATCGAGATACCACTCGGCGACGAGCCGGTCCGTGGGCAGGCCGCGGTGCAATGGGCTGGTGGTGACGCCGTAGAGGTTCGGCAAATAGCGGCGGCAAATTGCGCCCAGACGATTCAGATTGAAATGGGCGTTGCGCAATTCCAGCGGGTCGAAGGTCCATTCAATCAGCCGGATATCACGGCTTAAGGCTTCATCGCGCTGGAACAGCTTGAGTAGGCGTCCAACGCCGCGGTCGCGGTAGTTGGCATGAACGCCGGTCATGTGCGAGTGCAGATACGGCGCGCCGCTACGCAACGCCGCGACTGCCAGTGTGAAGCCCACCAGAATCTGTCCATCGAATGCGCCGAGTACTTGCCCGCCGGTATGTGCAGCAACCACAAACATTGTAGAAGGCTCGACTTCGAGGTCTTGCTCACCCCAAATGTCGCGCTGCAGGGCGACGCACGCCTGAAAATCTTCCAGCGAATCGCAACTGCGGACAATGATTGCACCGCTCATGGCCGCGCAGCCGCCTTCTTGTCGCTCACCCGTGACGGCTTTCCCCGTTCCGAAGCTTTGGCCTGGTCCCAGAGTAATTCCATTTCGCTGCGCGGCACGTCGGCGAGAGCCCGACCGGAAACGCGAGCCAGGCGTTCCATCTCTCGAAAACGTGATTTGAATTTTGCGTTGGTGCGTTTCAGCGCGATTTCTGGATCGATTTTTAAAAAGCGCGCCAAATTAACAGCGGCGAAAAGTACGTCGCCCAGCTCGTTTTCGATTTGTTCTGGTGATTGCACGGTTCGCGCAACGCCCAGTTCGCTCAATTCTTCTTGCAGCTTTGTGATGACTCCCTCTACGTCGTCCCAGTCAAAACCAATGCGCGAAGCGCGGCGCGTCAGTTGATAACCTTGCATGACGGCAGGCAGTGTATGCGGAATGCCGTCAAGCAAAGACGCGGATGCTTTTCCCGATTCATCGCGCCGGCCAGTTCCCTGCTCCGAATTCTTCGCGCGGCGCTCTTCGGCTTTAATCTGCTCCCAATTCTTGAGAACTTCGCTAGCGTCTTTGGCGCGTTTCTCGCCGAAAACGTGTGGGTGTCGGCGCACCATTTTCTGGTGGATCTCTCGCACCACGTCGGCGGCGTTGAACCGGCCCTCTTCCGTGGCAATCTGCGCGTGGAAAACAACTTGCAGCAGCAGGTCGCCAAGTTCTTCCGCGAATTTCGCGTCGTCGCCGCTTTCCAGAGCTTCGAGAACCTCGTATGCTTCCTCAATCAAATAGGTGCGAAGCGTCAAATGGGTCTGCTGGATATCCCAGGGACATCCATTCGCGGCACGCAGACGCGCCTGCAGTTTGACCAAGCGTTCGAACCACAGCCCGGCAGATTCCTCGCGCCAACCGGAATTCCTTTTTGGCCCAGCGCTTTTGGGGGACTTACGGATTGTCTTTTTCTTTGGCGGCATCGGGCGGTGAGAAGTTTCCTCGTCCGGGAACTCAAGACTTTACGGCGGTGGATGCAAATTTTCAAGTAAACGACCCGACCAGCAGCGAAAACGCCGCAACCGCCACCCGTGCTAAACTTGCAGGGATACAACCTAACCGAGGATTGCACCGTGGCAGAGAAGAAACCAACTGAAGAATCGTTTCGCGTAATAGACCGCCGCCCGTTTACGACCGAAGGCGAACTGCGCGAAGAATTTGTGGCCGAGAAGGCGCGCGAGGCGCAACTAGAAGCGAAGAAAGAACCAGTTGCACCGCAGGCTCCGACTGCAGTGCCTGAAGCAAAAACGCCAGCGGCCGAAACCCCAAAGCGTTCGGCGCCATTCGAAAATTTAATTCGCATGTTGGGCAGTAACGGCGCGATGGTGCTGGGCGCTTACACCGATCCGCGCACCGGGCAACCGGTGATCGATCCAGAAGCCGCTCGCGAGTTGATCGACATGCTGGATGCGATGCACGAAAAAACCAAAGGCAACCTGGCGCCCGAAGAAGACAGCTTGTTGCTCGACCTTTTGGGCAAATTAAAAATGACTTATCTTGAGGTCAACCAGGCATTGGCTGCGCAGGCCGCCCAGGCGACCCAGGGCAAAGGCCGTTAGCGCAGGCCAGGGGCGCCACCCAGCGGGCCACGCTTCGTATTCGCATCATGTCGGCAAACACTCTGCAATTCCATTCATCTTCGAGGACCGGCTTGCAATTGACGGTGCTCGGCTCCGGAACCTCCATGGGAGTTCCGACCATCGGCTGTCACTGCGCGGTTTGTACTTCGAACGATCCACACGACAACCGCATGCGCACTTCGGTTTTGCTTTCACGGAATGGCCAGAATGTTTTGATTGACACCACTCCGGACTTTCGCACGCAAGCCCTGCGGGTGGGTATCAACCAGATCGAGGCGGTGCTGTTAACGCACGGTCACGCCGACCACGTGATGGGCTTCGACGATTTGCGGCCATTGAGCGTTGGCCGCTCGCAACCGATGCCGGTCTACGGCAACAAGCAGGCATTTGAAATTGTGCGGCGCGCGTTTTCCTACGCATTCGACGGAAAACCTAAATTAAGTACCGTGCCCAGCGTAATTTTGAAAGAAATCGACGGCCCGTTCGAACTGCTCGGCATAAAGATTACCCCCATCCCGCTGGTGCACGGCGAAATGACCGTGCTGGGATTCCGCTTCGGACCCGTCGCATATCTCACCGATTTTAATTCCGTACCGGAGTCTTCTTTGGCGCTGTTACAAGGCCTCGATGATGTGATCCTCGATGCGCTACGCGATACACCTCATCCCATGCACCAGACCGTCGAACAGGCGCTGGCACTGGTGGAAAAGATCAAGCCGAAGCGCGCGTGGTTCACGCACATTGCGCATGATCTGGCCCATGCCGCAACTAACGAGCGATTGCGTAAGCAGGGCTACGCGAATGTTCAGCTGGCGTACGACGGCCTGAAACTTGAAATCGCCACCGACACTCCGGCGGCAAGCAAGGATTCCGAGTTCATCATTCCTCGCCTCGACGGCTTGGCGGTCTTTACCGCCCCGGAAGAATGGCGCGAATTCTACGCCGCAGGCGGCCGAGGCAGCGTACTGGCGATCGGCAACTTTGACGGAATTCACCTGGGGCACCAGACGATTTTGCAGGAAGCCACAAACCGTGCCGCCAAAAGCGGCGCTGTGGCTACTGCGCTGACCTTCGAACCGGCGCCGCTGAAAGTATTAAGGCCGGAAGCCGCGCCCAAGCGTCTCTCCACGAATGAACAGCGCCTCGAGTGGTTTCGCGCGGTCGGCGTTGAAGCGGCAGTGGTGATGCCATTCACGCTGGAATTGTCGAAACTCAGTCCACAGGAATTCGTCAAGAAGATTCTGGTGAACGAACTGCAAGTTCGCGCGCTGCTCGTCGGCGAGAATTTTCGCTTTGGCCACAAGCAAGCCGGCGATGCTCAACTGCTCCGGGACCTGGGAAAAGTGCACGGTTTTGAGGTTGCCAGCATCCCGCCAATCATGGCGCACGGCGAAATAGTCTCCAGCACCGTGATCCGGCGCGAAATCGCAGAGGGAGAGGTCACCCAAGCCGGGCGGCTGTTGGGGAGACCGTTTGTCTTGACAGGATCGATTGTAAGCGGAACCGGAACTGGCAGTAAATTTACATTCCCCACTTTGAATCTGCGCGCGGATCAGGAACTCCTGCCCGCTGGCGGCGTCTATATCACCCGAACACTGCTGCAAGACGAAGGCAAAAGCCGGCGCTCGGTAACCAATATTGGTATTCGGCCAACTTTCAACGGCACTGCTCTTTCCATCGAGACGCATCTCCTCGATTTGTCCGGAACGATTTCCCCGAAGCGGATGGAATTACGTTTCTGGAAGCGGCTTCGCGCGGAAAAGAAATTCTCCGGCCCGGACCAGCTGCGCGCTCAGATCGCGAAGGACATCGCGTCGGCAAACAGATTTTTCACGCTACTGCGAAAATTCAGAATCTTAATGCTCTCGGATTGACCGTGGCGTCCTCATATGGATATTCCGGGTGGTACATCCATAAAGCTGATTGAAAATGCCATTAAGCCTCCGATTGATTTGCGGCGAGAACTTCCTGAGAAACTACGAGGCCCCGTTGGCCAAGCATTCCGCGCAGTAGCCACCGACTTCGGTGCGCGAAATGGTCACTTTCATGCCGAAGTCTTTTTCGATCTGCGACTTAAGCTGTTCGTAGAGGCGGCTTTCAAACTCGCGTACCTTTCCGCACTTCAAGCAAGCGACGTGGATGTGATCGCGCGGGCCGTGCGTCTCGTAATAATGGCGGTCGCCGCGAAGATGCAGCAAATCCAGTTCGTCGATCAGGCGTTCTTTTTTAAGGAGTTCGATCGTCCGATACACGGTGACCAGATGCACGCCAGCATCGATTTCTTTGGCGCGTGCGAAAATTTGATCCACATCGAGATGCTGCTCGGCGGCGTCCATTACCTGTAAAATCACGCGGCGCTGGCGCGTCAGACGAATGCCACGCTCGCCAAGAGCCTTGATCAGATTGCCTTTAGTTTCCGAACTGTTGATGCGCTCGCCAGTCGAAGCGCGATGCGCGGGCGTGGCGGACATTCTAAAATTCCTTCTCCTGCTCTGGTTTCCTGCTAGCCGGATGATCAGGAATGAATCGGAATCAATCCGACGACGTCATTGTACATGACGTAAGCAAAGAGCAGCAGCAGGAACACAAAACCAACCTGAACAAAACGCTCTTTGACCGCCATGCTCAAATCCCGACGCAGCAAACCTTCAATACTGAGCAGAAGGATCTGGCCGCCGTCGAGAATTGGTATCGGCAACAAGTTGAGAATGCCAAGATTTACGCTGATGAACGCCATCAGCGCGATGACCTGCGAAGGGCCGCGGTGTACCGCGTCGCCGGAAACTTGCGCGATGCCCACTACGCTCTGCAACTGCTTCACGGACGCGCGCCCGCTGAACAGTTTCCCCACCACGCTAAGCGTCTGTGTAAAGTAATCACCGGTTCGCCGAATGGCAAACTCGGTCGACTCCCGCAGCGGCACTCGCTTGTAAATAATATCGTCCTGATTTACCACGCCAATCTGCCAATTATTTTCCGGGCTATCGGTAAGTCCCTTCTGCGGCGTGACATTGACCGTAAGCGGTTTGCCGTTGCGCGCAACCTTCAAAGCCACCGCGTGTCCCTGCGACTGGTGCACTGCATCCACGAACTGGCCCCAGTAAGTGATCGGCATTCCATTCACCTCCAGGATGCGATCGTCGGCTCGCAGGCCCGCGTGTTTTGCCGGTGAACGAGGACTTACTTCGTCAATTACAGGGGGAAATGGCACGAATCCAAATAGCCAGCCAAAAGAAGTCGGGTCTTTTGCGGTCGTTTGCACGGTGCGCTGAACTCCGTGATTCTCGACGACCAGTGTCAGCGGAGCGCCAGCTTGCAGGTGATCGAGTTGCCCCAAAGCGGTTTCCCAGGTGGGATTCTTAAGACCGTTGAGATCAATGACGCGGTCGCCGCTTTGCAGCGGACCGGGTTGCGCCAGCGAAGTCGACATGTAGGTCACTGCCAGAGGCTGTTTGAGTATCCGCGACTCCGGCAATCCAACCACACCATAGAGCACACTCAGCAAAATCAACGGCAATATGAAGTTGACGGCAGGGCCGCCAAACGCAATCAATGCGCGTTGCCAGCGCGGCTTACTCATAAGCTCATCGGAAGCGCCAGTGGGAGCAACATCGTTGGAGTCAACGTCAGCGAGGTCTTGTCCGGCCATGCGCACATATCCGCCAAGCGGCAGTGCGCTGATTCGCCAGTCGGTGGCGCCGCGCTTCCACCCAAACAGCCGCGGACCGAACCCGATGGAAAACACGTCAACGCGCACGCCACACATCCGCGCGATGATGAAATGTCCCCATTCGTGAACCAGAATGATGACACCCAGGACGAGGGCAACGCCGACTAAAATGTTCAATGCCATAGATCGGGCAACCTTTGCTGTTAGCTAACCGCAACCGTCATAGACTTCGCAGCCAGCCGACTTACTTCTTCTCTTGCTACTCGACGGGCTTCCGCGTCAGCGGCGAGCACATCGTCCATCTTTTCAATTCGAACCCGCGGAGTGCGTGACAAAACCGCTTCCACAACCTCTGCAATCCCCAGAAACGAAATCTGGCGCTCCAGAAATGCCGCGACCGCAACTTCATCCGCCGCGTTCAAAGCACAAGGCCAAGCCCCGCCCTTTTTCATGGCCTCGCGGGCCAGCCGTAGACAGGGATAACGCCGGGTTGCGACCTTTTGAAAGTCCAGACGTTTTAGTTTGGCCCAGTCCAGGTCTACCTGGTTGGATGCCACCCGCTCTGGATAGGTTAACGCATATTGGATTGGCATGCGCATGTCCGTTGCGCCAAGTTGCGCGAGAATCGAACCATCAACATATTCGACCATCGAGTGAATCGTGGATTGCGGATGAATGACCACGTCTACTTGCGAGGGCTTCATATCGAACAGCCAACGCGCTTCAATAATTTCGAATCCTTTGTTCATCATGGTGGCGGAGTCAACCGTAATGCGATTGCCCATTTTCCAGTTGGGATGAGCCAGCGCTTGTTCTACGGAAACATTCTGCAAATCTTTGATCGGCGTCCTGCGGAAAGGCCCGCCCGAAGCGGTAAGCACCAAGCGGCGAACTTCGCCGTGCGCTCCTGCACGCAGACACTGGTGCACCGCGTTGTGCTCGCTATCTACTGGAAGGAGTTCTTTGCCAGCCTCATGTGCTGCGGCCATAACCAGTTCGCCGGCAGCCACTAGAACTTCCTTGTTCGAAAGCGCGATGGTCTTGCCGAGCTTTACGGCTTCGTAAGTCGCCGGGAGGCCGACCACGCCAACCGCGGCGGACACCACAATCTCAGCTTGCGCGTGCGTTCCAACGGCGAGCATGCCTTCCGCGCCATGATGAATTGCGGGCAGCTTGGCAATCCCCTTTTCGCGCAATCGCGAAGAAAGCGCATCTGCTTTCTTTTCATCGGCGACAGAAACCAGTTCCGGCCGATAGCGCTCGATCTGTCCGATCAGTTCATCCAGGTTGCCGCCCGCCGCCAGCGCCACCGCGCCAAAGCGCGGCGCCAGCGCGTCCACCACGGCTAGGCACTGGCGGCCAATTGAACCGGTCGAACCAAGAATGGCAAGCTGCTTCACGAAATCAGAAATCCTTAAATTTAAGTTTGAGACCCGAGGCGGAGACCCAGCGGACTTACGCGCGCGGCGAGTAGATCCACAACCAATAATACCAGACAACCGGGAGGGCGAGGAT
>Ga0137403_10008461_pt1 | contig 11522 bp, 16 predicted proteins | sample CZOMad2_1_16fung_FD_122057 | JGI IMG/M metagenome (GOLD analysis project Ga0137403, IMG submission 122057) | Vadose zone soil fungal communities from Angelo Coast Range Reserve, California, USA - CZOMad2_1_16fungal (Hybrid Assembly) | ecosystem: Environmental > Terrestrial > Soil > Vadose zone...
AGCGGGCCGTTCTTCCACAACAACGCCATCGAGACCATCGAAGGAGCGGTCGCGTTCTACGACGGCGAGGCGTTCAATAAATCGCCGGCGGGCCGCGCGCTGGCCATGGCCGACCCCGAGGGGAAGGGCATCGAGCTCGACGGGACGCAGATCGTGGCGATCGCCGCCTTCCTGCGAGTCATCAACGTGCTCGAGAACATCCGGCAAAGCATCATGCTGCTGGAGGCGAGCCTCGCGATGTCGTCCTCCGCGGAGAGAGCACGTCTTCTCACGCGCGCCGTTCACGAGACGGACGACAGCACTCGCGTGCTCAGGGGCGGCGGCCTTCACGCCGAAGCTGTCGCTCACCTCCAGGAAGCACGACGCCTGGCGGACAAGGCCGTCCGGAGCCACTTCTTCGGACGGAAGTACACGGAGGAGGCCATCCGAGAGCAGAAGAAAGCGAGAGCGTTCCTCGTCGAGTGAGGGACGCGACGGGGGAAGATATGACAGTCCGGAAGCTCGTCGTCGCTCTGGTCGGGATGAGCGCGTTCCTGTGGGGCAGCGCGTCGGCGCCATCCGCGCAACTGATGACCGAGCAGTACATTCCGATCGGGCAGTCGCCGGGGCTGTCGGGGAAGCACACCGTCATCGGTAAGCTTCAATCGGTCAACCCGCACGCCCAGATCTGCACGGTCGCCGGCACCACCGGCCCCTTGAACGTCAGGATCACTGAGCGGACGAAGATCTGGCTGGACAGGAGCAAGCTTAAGCAGCCGAATCTGCAGGGGACGATTGCCGACCTGAGGCCGGGCGCCACGGTCGAGGTGAAGCCCGAAGGCCACCAGGGCGGGGTCTCCAGTGCTCCCGCGGAGTGGATCAAGGTAGAGGTTCCGGCGTCCCCTTGATGGAGGACTCGATCGGACGGTCAGGCGCTAAATGAGTATGTGAGCCGCGTTCTGGCGCTGCTCGCCTTGCTGGCCGGCTGCGCTTCCTGGTCGCCGCCGCAGCACCACCCGCGCGCCGGCTCGTCGCCGCGCGTGCGGTGCCTCACCAACCCGAACGAGACCGAGCTTGATCGGAGCAGATGTGAAATGAGTTCGGAAGAGCGCGTGTACAACGTCGGCCGGAGACTAAAGTTCACGCTGACCGAAGATCACCTCATCGAGGAAGGCTCACGCGGTGTGAACCATTGGCGCCAAGCGTGGCCATTGCAGCAGCTGAGTCCCGAGGTCGAGTCTCAAGCCGCACGGCCGCAGGGAACAATGGAACGGGTAATCGGAGGTGTGGCGATCCTCGCCGTGGGACTCACCGTGTACTTTTCGGACTTCAATGCGAAGGTGCCGCTTCTCGCCCCGCTCCTATTGGTCGTCGGTCTGATCGTTATGGGCCGCGGCCTTAAGACCCTTCGCGTTGAAACGTGGACGACAATTCGTAAATCGGATGGGGCTGCGGCTACGTCTTTCTCGCATCGCGATTGCAACCCGCGGGAGCGCGGTGAGTTCGAAGAAGCGTTCTCCGAGACGGTGAGACATATCCGTCGCACGCGCGGCGCTGACCAGTGAGCGAGTGACCCCGACGTGCCGGCAGGGTGGTTGGGGCGGCGATATGGTCGCAGGTAGATCGCTTCCCCCCGGTTCGGTACCGTTCGACATGTCTGTATGGAGAGCCCATAGGCACGCGCTAAGATAACGGAGTGGGCCCCCGCGTCGTGCTCGTCACCGGCGCCGGCCGCGGCATCGGCCGCGCCATCGCGCTCCGCCTGGCCGCCGACGGCCTCGCGGTGGCCGTGGCGGCCCGCACGGCCGACCAGGTGGATGACACGGCGCGCGCCGCCGGCCGCGGGGCGCTCGCCCTCGTGCTGGACGTCACCGACGCCGCCGCCGTCACCGCGGCCGTCGAGCGCACCGTGCGCGAGCTGGGGCCCGTGGACGTGCTGGTCAACAACGCGGGCATCGCGGAGTCCGCGCCGTTCGCCAAGACCGACCCCACGCTCTGGCAGCGGCACTTCGACGTGAACGTGACGGGGCCCTACCTGATGGCGCGCGCCGTCCTGCCGGGCATGCTCGCGCGGCGCTGGGGCCGCGTGATCAACGTCGCCTCGCTGGCGGGCCTGTTCGGCTCGCCCTACGTCACCGCGTACACGGCCTCCAAGCACGCGCTCGTCGGCTTCACGCGCGCGCTGGCCACGGAGGTCTCCGGCAAGGGCGTGACGGTGAACGCGCTCTGCCCGGGCTTCGTCGCCACCGACCTCGTGTGGAGCGGCGCGCGTAACATCGTGGCCAGGACGGGCAAGTCGTTCGAGGACGCGGTGCGGGCGCTGGCCGAGATGAACCCGGGCCGCCGGCTGATCGAGCCCGAGGAAGTGGCGGACGCCGCGGCGCGGCTGGTGGCCGACGACACGACGAACGGCGACACGGTGGTGCTGGACGGCACCGCCCCGGCGCCGAAGGGGGCGACGCGATGAAGGACTACATCTCCGCCGTGCGGCCGCGCACGCTGCCCAAGCCGGCCGGCTTCTCCTACGCGATGGAGGTCAAGTACGGCCGCGTCGTGTTCGTCGCCGGCCAGGTGGCGGTCGATGCGAACGGCACGATCGTGGGCCGCGGCGACCTCGTCGGCCAGTTCCGGCAGACCTGCGCCAACCTCCAGGCCGTCGTCATCGCCGCGGGCGGGGACATGGCCGACTTCGTCAAGCTCACGATCTACGTGCTCGACGTCGCCGACTACAAGAAGAACCTCAAGGCGATCGGCGAGGTGTACCGCGAGTACTTCGGCAAGCACTTCCCCGCGATGACGCTGGTCGGCGTGCGCGATCTGTTCGACGCCGCCAACGGCGCGCTCATCGAGATCGAGGGCATGGCCGCGCTGCCGCCGCTGCCCCGCGAGGTGTTGCCGCCATCGTGAGCACCGTCGCCGAGCGCCTCAAGACCCGCCACCGCCTGCCGGCGGCGCGCTGGCCCACGCACGAGGAGGCGGCGCGCGCGCGGCTGTTCCAGGCGGCGCGCATCGGCTCCATCGTCGCCGAGCAGCGGACGTGGGTGCCCGCCATGGTCCCGTGGCGCGCGACGGAGGACGGCTTCGTCACCGAAGAGGTCCTGGCGTGGTACGGGCGCTTCGCCGAGGGGCGGCCCGGGGTGCTCGTGGTCGAGGCCACCGGCATCCGCGACGTCGCAAGCGGCCCCCTGCTGCGCATCGGCGACGACCGCTTCCTGCCCGGGCTGCGGCGGCTCGTCGAGACCGTGCGGGAAAAGAGCGCCGGCCACACGCGTCTCTTCATCCAGGCGATCGACTTCGTCACCGTGCGCCGGCGGCCCGAGCCCGAGAAATTCCTGCGGCGATTCCTGGACGTGGACGCGGCGCTGTGCCGGCGGCTGGCCGGCGCCACCGGCGAGACCGCGTGGCTCGAGGCGGCCGAGGCCGCCGTGCGCGAGCGGCTCGTGAGCGCCGAGCGCTCGCTGCTGGAAGCGGTCCTCGACGCCCGCCAGCTGGAAGCCCTCGACTACGGCTATCGCGAGCGCATCTGGGACACGCACCTGCCCCACATCCTCGAGCTGCCCCGCGTGCTGCCGGGGCTCTTCGCGGAGGCCGGCCGCCGCGCCCGCGAGGCCGGCTTCGACGGCATCGAGCTGCATTACGCCCACGCCTACACGATGGCGTCGTTCCTCTCGCGGCTGAACAGGCGCGACGACGGCTACGGCGGCCCGCGCGCGCACCGGGTGCGGCTGCCGCTCGAGGTGCTGCGCGCGGTGCGCGCGCGCGTCGGCGGCGACTACGTCGTCGGCATCCGCTACCTCGGTGACGACGTGGTCGCGGGCGGCAGCGACGTCGAGGACGCGGCGTGGTTCGGCGCGCGCTTCGCCGAGGCCGGCGTGGATTACCTGTCGGTGTCCAAGGGCGGGCGCTTCGAGGACGCCAAGCAGCCGCGCGTCGGCGAGGCCGTCTACCCCTACACGGGGCGCTCGGGCTACGAGTGCATGCCCACCGTGCTGTCCGACGCGCGAGGCCCCTTCGGCCGCAACGTGCCGCTGGCCGCGCGCATCCGCCGCGCCGTCCGCGAGGGCGGCTTCGACACGCCCGTCGTCACCAGCGGCGGCATCGGAACGTTCGAGCAGGCGGAAACCATTCTCGAGCGTGGCGACGCGGACTTCGTCGGCGCCGCCCGCCAGTCACTGGCCGACCCCGACTGGTTCCGAAAGATCCGCCTCGGCTACGGCCACCTCGTGCGGCGCTGCGAGTTCACCAACTACTGCGAGGGCCTGGACCAGCAGCACAAGCAGGTCACCTGCAAGCTGTGGGACCGTGTGAACGTCGACGCGCCGGACACGCGCCTGGCCCGAGACGGCAAGCGCCGGCTGGCCCCGCCGTCGTGGACGCCGCCGGACGCATTGAGTCGCCCATCAGCGCGCGGATGATCGTCCGTGATGCGGCGCAGGCCGACCTGCCCGCCGTCGTCGAGATCTACAACGCGGCGATCCCGGGACGCATGGCCACCGCCGACACCGACCCGGTGTCACCGCAAGCCCGGCAGGTCTGGTTCGCCGAGCACCATCCCGATCGGCGACCGCTCTGGGTCGCGTCGTTCGAGCGAGCGATCGTCGGCTGGCTCAGCTTCCAGTCGTTCTACGGCAGGCCGGCGTATCGGGCGACGGCGGAGGTCAGCGTGTACGTCGCCCCCGGCCACCACCGCAGCGGGATCGGCCGTGCGCTGCTCGGCAAGGCCGTCCAGGCGGCGCCGCGGCTCGGTCTGAAGACGCTCGTCGGCTTCGTCTTCGGCCACAACGAGCCGAGCCTGCGCCTCTTCACCGGATTCGGGTTTCAGCGCTGGGCGCTGCTGCCGGCCGTGGCCGAGCTCGACGGCATCGAGCGCGATCTGGTGATTCTGGGTCTGCGCGTCGATCGGCGCATGGAGGCACGTTGACCATGAGGCTGGCCATCACCGTCGTCGTCACCGCCCTCCTCGTGGGCCTCAGCGCGGGCGGCGTGGCTCCGCAGAATGCCCCGGCCGAGCACGGCGGCTGGAATCAGGAGGGCGCCGCGAGATATCTGGACGAGCGGATGGACGCCTGGTTCGCCGGCGCCAAGAAGCTCCGCACCGGGCAAGGTGAGACCCCGTGCATCTCCTGTCACACGGCGGTCCCGTACGCGCTGGCACGGCCCGCCTTGCGGCGGGCGATGCACGTGACGACCGCCACGCCTCAGGAAGTACGGCTGCTCGAGGGGATCATCCGGCGCGTGGAAACCTACGACACCCATCAGGTGTTCTACGACTTCAACGAACCCAAGAAGCCGGAGTCGCGCGGCACCGAAGCCGTCCTCAACGTCCTGGTCCTCGCCAGCGCAGATGCCGAGCAGAATCGGCGCGATCCCTCTGAGCCGACCCGAAAAGCCCTTCGGCGCATGTGGGAGACGCAACGGTCCGACGGGGCGTGGGACTGGCTCGACTTCGGCCTCGAGCCGTTCGAGAGCGCTGATGCCGCCTACTATGGCGCCACCCTCGCGGCCCTGGCGGTCGGAACCGTGTCCGCCTACTCGACGAGCCCACCCGACGCGGCCGTCGGCCTCGACAAGCTGCGCGGCTATTTGAAAGAGCGACGCGCCTCGGAAAGCCTCTTCAACCGGGTGTGGCTGTTGCTGGCGTCGACGCGATTGAAGAACGTGCTGACGCGCGAGCAGCAGGAGGCGCTGATCGCGGAGATCCAGCGTCGACAGCAGAACGACGGTGGCTGGTCCCTGCACGCGCTCGGTCCGTGGCGGTGGAGCCATCAGTGGCGCTTCCGGCCGCCCGGAACGCCGGACGCCTCGCTTCTGGCGCGGTCGGATGGTCACGCGACCGGGCTGATCGTGTACACGCTCCGGAAGGCTGGCCTGCCGAGCGATCATCCGGCGGTGAGAAAAGGCCTGCAGTGGCTCAAGGCCAATCAGCAGGACATCGAGGTCAGTCAACGGACCTATCGCGCCTGGCGAGCGTACTCGCTCAACCATGATCGCGAACACGAGGGGACCGCGGGCGAGCGCTTGCGCAGGATGTTCATGTCCGATGCGGCGACGGCCTTTGCCGTGCTCGCATTGCTCTCGGCGGACTGATGCTGAGATGGCTCCTTGGCGCTCTCGTGCTCGGCGTCACCGTGACCGTCGCGCTCGCCCAGTCGCCGCCTGCCATCGACACGTCGGGCTGGAAAACGTTCCGCGATGCCACGCTGGGTTTCGAGGTCACGCATCCGGTGACCTGGGGAGTCGGCCGGACCACGGGAACGCTCGAGAGCATTTTACTGGGCGAGCCGGCGCAGGTCGGGAAGGAGACGCTCCGCCTGCAGTTCTTCGTGCAGCGGGACATCAATCCCAGCGGTCTGTCGATCGAGCAGTGGTATGCGGACCAGCTGAAACGGCTGAAAGTCTCGGCGCCTCCACCGTCGATGCCCACCGTGCTCGGAGGACGCCGCGCCATCCGCCGGGAGATGATCGGCGCCTTCGGAAAGCACTTCGACTTCTACACGACGCACAACAAGAGCGACATCTTCCAGATCTCGATCATCCAGGATTCGCCCCGAGAGCCGCTCAATCGAACGGCTGAAGGCGTCATCGCCACCGTGCGATTCATCGAGTGATACGCGCCGCGGCCTTCCTCGGGCTGATCCTGGTCTTCCCGTGCCCGTGGTACATGATCGCGGTCGGCGGCCTGCTGCCGCTTCCGGTCATCGCGTCGTTCGGCGCGGCCGGCGGCATCGTCCTGGTGTTCTCGCTCGTCCACGTCGTCATCTACACGTGGGTCTTCTACCGGGTGTCACGGTGGGTCAGCTCGTTCGTCCGCATCGCGCGCATTCCTCGACCCGTGGCGGGCGTCCTGCTGCTGGCGGCCCTGCTCGCGCTGAGCTTCTTGCCGGTCTACGGCAGCGGTGAGAACCTGGCTGGCCGCGGCAACCTCAGATACACCGCCTACGAGGTCTACCGCGACGCCTTCGCACATTGGCCTCGAACGAAGGGCCTGCAAGCATGAGCGTGGAAGACAAGCTGGCCATCCAGGAGGCGATCGCGAGGTATTCGCATGCCTACGACAGCAAGGACGCGGACGCGTTTGCGCAGCTCTTCGTCGAGAACGGGATCTTCGAAGTGATCGTCCCGGGCGAGGCCAGCCCGAGGGTCAGGCTGTCGTCACGGGCGGCGATTCGCGAGTGGGCGGCGCAGCGGCATCCGCTCAATGCGGCCAGTCAAGCGCGCCACTACCAGTCAGGTCTCGTCTTCGATGAGCTGACCGCGGACACCGCGAGCGCGCGAACGATGCTGCTCCTGACCAGGCAGGGCGCGCCGGATGCGGCCCCCCTCCTGCACCTCACCGGCATCTATCACGACAGGTGGCGCAAGACCCGGGAGGGGTGGCGTCTCGTGCACCGTGCCGCACGCGTCGATCGCGATCCAGGCTACGCCAAACACTGGGCGTAAGATCAGATGACCGTGGCCATCGAGCGCCTCACCGACCTGCCGCCCGAACGCCTCGCGCCGCTGATCGCCGAGAGCGAGCAGCACGGCCTGCGCCTCGTGCGGCGGCTGGCCGACGAATGGGCGAGCGGCGCCAATCGCTTCGACCGGCCCGGCGAGGCGCTGTTCCTGGCCCGCCGCGGCGAGCGAGTCGTCGGCGTCTGCGGGCTCAACGTCGATCCGTATGCCGCCCAGCCGGGCGTGGGCAGGCTGCGTCACCTCTACGTCCTGGCGGCGCACCGGCGGCTCGGGATCGGTCAGCAGCTCGTCACCCAGATCATCGAGACCGCGCGAGGGCACTTCGAGCGTCTGCGCCTGAGCACCTCCAATCCCGAGGCCGCGCGACTCTACGAGCGGCTGGGCTTTCGTCCGCGCGCCGACGGCGCGCACTGCACGCACGCGATGGAGATCACACGAGAAAGGACCGCGACATGACGACGGCGAACGTTCAGGGCACCGCGCATCTGCAGGCCATCGCGCCCCAGCTCCTGGTGGACGACCTCGAGACGGCGATCGCCTATTACCGCGACCGGCTCGGCTTCGCGGTGGATTTCGTCTACGACTCGTTCTACGCTGCCGTGAGCCGCGGCGGCGCCCTGATCCACCTGAAGTGCGCGCCGAAGACCGTCGCCGACCGCGCGCACCGCAAGGAGCACGAGCACCTCGACGCATACGTGGCCGTCGCGGGCATCGAGGCGCTGTACCAGGAGCTGCAGTCACGCGGCGCGCGGATCACCCAGCCCCTCGGGCCACGGCCGTGGGGCCACACGGACTTCTACGTCGAGGATTCCGACGGTTACATCCTCTGCTTCAGCGAGGAGACCGCCTGAGGCTCAGGCGAGCATCCCGCCGTACAGCCACCACTCGAGCATCGCGAGCCGTGCCAGATGTCTCATGCCGCTCACGGTACGCGCTCGCCCGGGTGAATGAAATTTACAAGTTCTTTCCCCAGCCTTAAGACTGACTTAAGATGCGCGGCGGAACCACACCCGAACGGAGGGCGACCATGAAGAGACGCCGCGGAATCATCCTGTTGGCCTTGTGCTGGAGCCTGTCCGCGATCGCCGTGAGCACTCCGATCAGCAGTCTGGCAGCCGGCCCGCCCGGGGGGCTCAACGTCAACGTGACCAACACCCCGCTGCCGGTTCAAGGCACCGTTGCCATCAGCAACTTCCCTGCTTCTCCTGGTACGCAGCCGGTGAGCATGCAGGCTCAGATTTCCAGCGTGGGCGCGTGCTCGCCCCTGGGTGGCCCAAGCCTCAACTTCAACGGCCTCCTCGGCCCGGACGGGTCACAAACGGCATTCACCATCCCCCCGGGAAGCGCGCTTTTCATAACAGCGGTCGACCTGTTAGGAGTTGACGCGGCTCCCGGCGCCGGCATACAAACTCGCCTGTTCCGCGGCGTTCTCGGGACTGGGTTCTCCGTATTTTCTATTCGAGAGTCCGTCGCAGGCCCCGATGGACGGGTCTTTCACCGGTACGAATTTCCCTCGGGCGTAGAAGTCGCGAGCGCTGGCGTGGTGTGTGCCAACTCGAACGATAACGATCTCGTGATGTCCGGTTTCCTGTATGGATTCGTGAAGTAAGCCTGCGCCCGGCATGCTCGGTTTCTCGCAGCTGCGCGCGTTCGAGGCGGTGACGCGGACGGGCTCCTTCACCAGGGCCGCCGAGCGCCTGCACGTGACGGTCCCCGCTGTGAGCCTGCAGGTACGCTCTCTGGAGCGCGAGCACGGCGTGCGCCTCTTCGACCGCGTCGGCCGCCGCGTGCGGCTCACGCCGGCGGGCGAGGCGCTGCGCCAGTACGCTGAGCGCATCTTCACGCTGGTGCACGACGCCGAGCGCGCGCTGCAGAGCACGGGCGACTTCCACGGCACGCGGCTGCGCGTAGCCGCCACGCCGACCTGCGCCGGCTACTACCTGGCCGCCTTCTGGAAGCGCCTGCGCCGCCGCTACCCCGGGCTCCAGCTCGAGGTGTCGGTCCACAACACGCGCGCGGTCCGGCAGCGGCTGCTCGCGCTGGAGGACGACCTGGGCATGCTGGGCGGCGCCACCGAGGACGGCGCCCTGATCGTCCGGCCGTTCGCGCGCGACACGATGGTGGCGATCGTCTCCCCGGAGCACCCGTGGGCCAAGCGCAAGGCCGTCACCCTGAAGGCGCTCGGCCGCGAGCCCCTGATCCTGCGCGAGCCGGGCTCGGCCGGCCGCGAGATCGTCGAGCGCGCCCTGCGCACCGCCGGCATCGAGCCGCGCGCCGTCATGGAGATGACCTCCACCGAGGCCATCAAGCAGGCCGTCGAGGCCAACGGCGGCGTCGCCGTCCTGGCGCACGCCGTGGTCCAGCGCGACCTCGCCGGTGGCCACCTGCGCGCGCTGCCCGTGCGCGGCGGGGACCTGACGCTCCGGCTCGCGTTCGCCTATCACCGCGAGCGCGCGGACTCGCCGCTGCTGCGCGCGGTGCTCGCGGTGATCGTCCCGCCGCGCGCCGGGTAAGGGGCTCGCGGCCGGCGATCCTCGGCGCGACGATACTGCTCGGCGCTGTGCTCACGTTCTCGGCCTGGTGCGCAGTCGCTGCTACCGATGCCGACTCCGCGAAAGGCTCTACAATGCGAGCGACATGAAGGCGTTTTCACAATGACCCTGGCGTACGGCACAGACCGGCTGGAGTCGGCTCGCCTCGTGCTGCGCCGGGCAAAGACCCCGGCGTGGCGGTCTTGGCCGGCCTCAACCCACGCGATCGAGGGCAATCGCTGTCACGAGACCGACGGCTGCTCGGCGCCGGGCGTGATCCAGGTATGTGCGGACGACCCGATGAGCTGCCCCTATTCCCCCCGCCCGGCGGCGGGCTCGGGACCGTGCTCATAATCCGGCGCTTCCCATTCCAGCTCTACGAACGGAAATGGGGCTTCGCGTTTGAGTCCCGTCGGCGATGCGCCTCAAACACGACGCCCTCAAACACCAACAAAATCGAACTGGTGGCCCCACTCCTCGCCGTGCCGATCGCCGGCGAGGTGCAGCAGGCGGTGATTCCGCGCATTGTCGGCAGCGCCGTGGGAAAGACTCCCCTGGCTTGTAATACCGACACCGCGCGTTACCCGACCCGCGCGGACACTCCCGCAACTATTGCTCGGCTTCGGCAGCGCCTTACAGGAAAAGCGATAATCTTGCCGGTCAATTTGGCCTTCCGGCCGGAATACCTCTTGCAGCGCCAACGAGCGATCGATTCGAACCCGCTTGGAGATTCTGATGGTCACGCAATTGCTCGTCGCTCTGATCCCGTTCGTGGTGTTCGTGACGCCCGCCGTGGGCCAGGACGCGCCTCCATTGCTCTACGACTTCACCCGGACGGTTGGAAACCTGCTAGTGAGCTAGGCCGTGCGCAAAGGAGAACTGTCGGGCCTGACCGGAATCCGGTTTTACGCGGCACTCTTCGTCTATCTGTATCACGTCATCTTGATAATCCCGGGGATGTACGCGATGGGCGGCCGCAGTTTGTTTCTCGATGCCGCCGAAGGCGGCGTGGCCTTCTTTTTTGTCCTCAGCGGATTCATCCTGACTTACAACTACGCGGACGTCTTCCGAAATGGCATCTCCGCAGCCAGCTACAAGCGGTTTGTCTGGGATCGCCTGACGAAAATCTATCCCGTTCACTTCTTGGCACTGCTGCTGGTGCTGCCCATCGCAATCTTCAGTCCGCACCTGCACCTCGACTGGCGTGCTGTGCCCCTCCATCTATTACTGCTGCAAAGCTTCTGGCCGTCCTCGACACCAGCGTTTTCCAGTTATTTGAACGTCCCGTCATGGAGCATTAGCTGCGAGTGGTTCTTTTATCTCCTTGCCCCGGTGGTTCTGTTCTTCGCGTCGGGGAACCGCCGTCGTTGGGCGCTAGTGGTTGTGGTCATGGGCTATGCGTGCGGTCTCGGATTGTTCCTCTGGCACGGGCAATCCGACGAGGCCCGTCTCTATTTCGTTTCCCGGTTCGCCCCCTCGCGGTTTGTGGAGTTTCTCCTGGGTGTCTTCTTGGCCCGCGTCTTTCTGACGTCGTCGGGGCAAAAACTCGCGGGCGTT
>Ga0137403_10008462_pt1 | contig 11522 bp, 7 predicted proteins | sample CZOMad2_1_16fung_FD_122057 | JGI IMG/M metagenome (GOLD analysis project Ga0137403, IMG submission 122057) | Vadose zone soil fungal communities from Angelo Coast Range Reserve, California, USA - CZOMad2_1_16fungal (Hybrid Assembly) | ecosystem: Environmental > Terrestrial > Soil > Vadose zone...
AACAAGGTCTCGAACACCTGCTTGAGGCCGCGATAGATCGCGCGCACGGCTGGAATGCGGCCGAGCAGTTTCTCGCCAAGATCGACCAGCGTCCGCCCGATCAGGTTGGCGGTGAGGAAGCCCAGCAGCGTCAGCGCGATGACGGCGACGATCAGCCCGGAGCCCGGCAGACCGAATGGCAGATAGGTCTCGGGCCGGTAGGCAATCGGCACGAAGGGACGCACCAAGCCGTCGACCCAAGTCACGAACCACCAAGTCAGATAGAAGGTGATGGCGATCGGGCCGGCGACCACCAGGCCGGTCAGAAAGTAGTTCCGGAATCGGGCCATGAAGCCGCGCGGAGCGTCCGACGGGAGTTCAGCCGGGGGCGCGGTCGGAGGCAGGTCGAGGCGATTCATTGCGGTTCCAGGTCAGTCGAAGCGGCCATTGTCAGATGCCAGCTAAGCCATCCTAGCAGACTTTTGAAGACCCGCGCGACCAGGGCGTAAGGCGCGGTTATTCCACCGTTACCGATTTTGCGAGGTTTCGGGGCTGATCGACGTCGGTGCCCATGACCACGGCGGTATGATAGGCCAAAAGCTGTACCGGTATGGCGTAGACCATCGGCGCAAAGGTTGCGGCCATGTCCGGCAGCACGATCGTCACCAGCGACTTGATGGTGGCTTCCGACGCCCCCCTGGCGTCGGTCATCAGGATGATGCCGCCGCCACGGGCCGCCACTTCCTGCATGTTGGAGACGGTCTTCTCGAACACCCGGTCGTATGGTGCGATCACCACCACCGGCATGTTTTCGTCGATCAGCGCGATCGGCCCGTGCTTGAGTTCGCCGGCCGCATAACCTTCGGCGTGGATGTAGGAGATTTCCTTCAGTTTCAGGGCGCCCTCCAGCGCCAGCGGGTAACTCGTGCCGCGGCCGAGATAGAGCACGTCCTTGGATTTGGCGATATCGCGGGCGAGCTTCTCGATCTGCGGCTCGGTTGCGAGCGCTGCTGCCATCAGGCGCGGAATCTCGACGAGCCCATGCACGAGCTTGGCTTCATCCGCATCTGACAATTCCCCGCGCGCCTTGCCTGCTGCGATCGCAACCGCCGCAAGCACCATCAATTGGCAGGTAAAGGCCTTGGTCGAGGCGACGCCGATTTCCGGACCAGCCAGTGTCGGCAGTACGGTCTCGCTTTCACGCGCAATCGTCGAACTAGGCACGTTGACGACCGAGAGCGTATGCACGCTTTGCGCCTTGGCGTAGCGCAGCGCCGCCAGCGTATCGGCGGTCTCGCCGGACTGCGAAATGAAGATCGCCAGATCGCCGTTGCGCAATGGCGCTTCGCGGTAGCGGAATTCCGAGGCCACGTCGACCTCCACCGGCACGCGGCTCAGCCGCTCGAACCAGTATTTGGCGACGTAACCCGCATAGCTTGCAGTGCCACAGGCGACGATCGATATGCGCTGGATGTTCTTGAAATCGAACGGCAAGGTCGCCGGCAGCGCCACGCGGTCGGTTGCCATATCGACATAGCGCGCCAGGGTATGGCCGACAACCTCGGGTTGCTCGTGAATTTCCTTGGCCATGAAATGACGATAATTCGCCTTGTCGACCAGCGAGGTCGCGGCGCTGTGTTTGATCGCGTCGCGATGAACGATCGCGTTGTTCTTGTCGTAGATGACCGCGCTGTTGCGCGTCAGCACCACCCAGTCGCCGTCCTCCAGGTAAGCGATGGTGTCCGTAAACGGGCCGAGCGCGATCGCGTCCGAACCGAGATACATCTCGCCCTCGCCGTAGCCGACCGCGAGCGGCGGGCCATTGCGCGCGCCGATCATCATGTCGTTGTTACCTGCGAAGACGAACGCCAGCGCGAACGCGCCCCGCAATTGTGACAGCGATGCCTTCACTGCCTCGACCGGACCGATGCCCTTGGCAAGATAGCTGTCGACAAGGTGCAGCACGATTTCGGTATCGGTTTCGGTCTTGAACACCGCGCCGCTTTTTTGAAGGGCTTCGCGTAATTCGCGGAAATTTTCGATGATGCCGTTGTGAACGACCGCCACGTTTTCGGTGGCATGAGGATGGGCGTTGTTCTCAGTCGGCTTGCCGTGGGTCGCCCAGCGCGTGTGTCCGATGCCGGTATGACCAGCGAGCGGTTCGGCTTTCAACCGCGCTTCAAGATTTTTGAGTTTGCCCTCGGCGCGGCGGCGTTCGAGATGGTTGCCCTCGAGGGTCGCAACGCCTGCGGAATCATAGCCGCGATACTCAAGGCGCTTGAGCGAATCCACCAATTGCTCCGCAACCGGACCGCGCCCAAGAATGCCGACAATGCCGCACATGCGGGTCAATATCTCCCAATCAAACGAGTATGCGCCTGCATTCTCTTAACGAAAATCCGCCGGGCCAAGATATTCAATAATTATTGCCGATTGAGACAGCGTTAAGCGGAAAGCTTAATGGCACAGCCATTAACCGCCTTTGGGCGTTTTGCCGCGCGTTTTCATGTCGCGATATCGCTTGGCTCCGCCCTCGCGATTGATCTGCTGGGTCCGCTCCAGCGCCATCGCATCGTCGGGCACATCGCGGGTAATGACCGAGCCCGAACCGATATAGGCGCCGCTGCCGATCTTGACCGGCGCCACCAGCGAGGAGTTGGTGCCGACGAATGCACCGGCGCCGATCTCGGTCTTGTGCTTTCCGAAGCCGTCATAATTGCAGGTGATGGTGCCCGCGCCGAGATTGGCGTTGGCGCCGACATGGGCATCGCCGACATAGCTGAGGTGGTTGACTTTGACGCCGGCCTCAAGCGTCGCGGCCTTGGTCTCAACGAAATTGCCGATCTTTGCGCCCTCGCCGAGCGAAGTCCCCGGCCGCAAGCGCGCAAAGGGGCCGACCAAGCTGTTCTTTCCGATCGATGACTGCACGATATGCGAGAAGGAATGGATCACCGCGCCATCCGATATCGAGACGCCGGGACCGATGACAACGAATGGTTCGATCGTCACGTCCTTGCCGAACTTAGTATCGGCGGCGAGGAAAACCGTCTCGGGCGCGACCAGGGTCACACCGGCCTCGAGTGCGGCCTTGCGCAGGCGGGTCTGCATGACCTGCTCGGCTTCGGCAAGCTGGGCCTTGGTGTTGATGCCGCGCACTTCATCCTCGCTGGTTTCGATCACGACGGCCTCCAATCCCAAGTCCTGCACGATAGCAACCGCGTCGGTCAAATAATATTCACGCTTGCTGTTGGCATTGCCGATCTTGTCGATGATGTCGAGTGCCTTGCGGCCGTCGAGGGCCATGACGCCGGCATTGCAGAGCTTGATCGCACGTTCCGCAGGACTGGCATCGGCCTGTTCGCGAATGGTTATCAGCCGGTCGCCCTCGACCAAAAGCCGGCCATAGCCGGTTGGATCGGCAGCGCGAAAGCCGAGCACCGCAAGCGCTGCGCCGCTTTTCAGGGGCGCCCGCAGGCGCTCGAAGGTTGCAGCCGAAATCAGCGGCGTATCGCCGAACACGATGAGCAGATCGTCCGCGCCGCGGGCGATCGCATCGCGAGCCGCCAACACGGCATGCGCCGTGCCCAGACGCTCAAGCTGAACAAAGATCGCAGCATCCCTTCGCACGCGCCTGGCCTCTTGGGCGATCGCCTCATGGTCCGGTCCGATCACTACGGCGAGTGCGGCAGAGTTTTCCTTCGGGGCAGCGCCAAGGACATGCGCCAGGAGCGACAGGCCGGCCACCGGATGCAGGACCTTGGGGGTCCTCGACCGCATGCGTGTGCCCTCACCCGCCGCGAGCACGATGGTCAGGGTGGTCCTGCCGGTCATCCGAATCCCTTGTCGTTCTCGGCCAATAGTCCGCCGCCGTCGTCATAGAGCGTTTTTGGCCGGCATGGAAACGCGAATCACCCCGGATAAAACGTCGGGAATCAGGATGACAGCCCATTTCCTGTTAATGTTTGCAAGTGATTCGGTGGGGACTTTTGGGGGCCGAAATCGTCTTATGGCAAGGGATTCCCGTAATCTTTCGGAGAGCTTCGAGGGCGAAAATACCGGCGGCTTCATATCCGGCTTTTTGGCCGAGGAGGATGAACTCGACCGGCGCGCGCTGTGGCGGCTCGGATCGTGGGCGGTTGCGACGGTCGGCGCGGTCATCGTGGCGATGCTCGCCAGCCAATCATCCATCGGAATGCGCCGAGAGCCGATCGCATCAGCCGATCTGGCGCGACAGTCGCAACAGATTCAGACGGTCGCCAAAGAGAGCCAAAGCGAAGCCCGGCGCCTGGCCTCTGCCATTGAAACCCTGAACAGCGATCGCGACCGGTTGTACTCGCGTGTCGCGGTTCTGGAACAGGGCCTGGATTCGGTGACGGGAGCGATTGCTCGGCCAGATTCCGCGGTGAAGCCACAAGCCACAGTGCCTCCTGAAACGCCAGCAACGGTGCAGAAATCACCGCCCGCAGCTGCCTTATCCCCCCCGGTGACGCCGCAAGCCGCAGCGCCAGCTGAAACGCCAGCGATGGCTCAAAAACCGTCGCCCGCACCTGCCGTGTCCCCCATGGGGGCGACCACCGCAACGACAGCCCCCGCGATCACGCGGCAAAATTCCACGGTCACACCGCAAGCCGCTGCGCCACCCGAGATGCCGGCGGCGCCCCAAAAGCCGTCGCCTGGGCCCGCCGTATCCGCCGTGGGGACGACGACCGCAACGACGGCCTCTGTAGCGGAAAAAACCCCCGCGACCGCCGCCCCTCCCCCCGAACCCAGCCCGGCCCTGGCGTCATCCGGCGCGCCGGTAGCTTCAAATGGTCCGGCCGTGACACCGCCGACGCCGCTGGTTGCCGCGAAATCCATGATGGGGCCGCCTGATCCGGCCGCCGGAAAGTTGATCGAACCCAGCGCACCGCCGAAGACGGTCACCGCTGAACCCATTCCCGAGGTGATTGTCGCCTCAACTTCCCCCGCCGACGAGGCGGCCGAGTCAGATTCTGCGTCGGCGGCGCCCAAGTTGGCGGTCCAGCGGACCGAATTCGGGATCGATGTCGGCGGAGCGAATTCGCTCTCCGGCTTGCGCGCGCTATGGCGCGGACTCCTTAAATCCAGGTCGAATGCCTCGTTGACGACCTTGCGTCCGATCATCGTCATCAAGGAAAGCAACAACGGGCTCGGCATGCAGCTGAGGTTGGTGGCCGGGCCGATCAATGATGCCGCGGCGGCGGCAAAAATCTGTGCCGGCATGATTGAAAACGAGCGGGCCTGCGCGACCACCGTATTCGAAGGCCAGCGCCTTTCCATGACGACCATCGAGCCGGCAGCCCCCGACGCCAAGCCGGCCCCCGCAGCAAAACCCTCGTTCCGCAAGCGTTACAGCCCAAAGCGAGCGGCCAAGGACGAACCAGCCCAAAAGCCTGAATCGTCAACCCTCTCGTCGCTCTTCAGCAGGCGGTAGGTCCGGCCAACAATCCTTCCTTTACAATGGCTTGCGGCTCATTTTTTGAGCATTTTCGCGAACCGGCGGACTGGTCGTGCGCCATGTTGTCTTGCGGCAACCGTCCCCGCATATTCGCCTTGCGCGTATCCTGCAAAAGTGGATACCGGTCTTGCGGATAGATGACGTAGTCGGTCAGGCCGTATCTCGCCGCGGCCGGCCGGGATCGACTTATTGGGGAGTAGCCAGTGAAAAAAACTCCGTTTCGGCTAACGCCCTACCAGGTGCAATGGCTGCTGGTGGTCGGGTTCGTCACTGTCGGTTACGCGCTCTATCTGCGCTATCTTGCGATCGAGTTTTCGGGCGTGGCGCTGGCGTGTGATGCCGGCTTGCACACTCTGCTCTGCAAGATTCGATTGCTCGCGACCTCTCTGTTTCGTCATTCGGTGTTCGGCATTGTTGCGCTGATCATTGCAACGCTGCACGTCATCCGGCCGTCGATTGTACTGCTCACGGGTGGGCTGATCGCCGCCGGGCTTGGTATCGTGCTGTATAATGTAGCGCTGTCCGGTCTCGCGATCGGGCTGCTTATTCTGGGATTTGCGCGGCCCGCGCCTGCCACAGCGTAACGGCGAGAACCAAATAGATGGCGCAGGTCCACAGCGACTGCCAGTTATCCGATCCCTCGTTGAACCCCGTATAAACCGCCGCTCCCGCAAACAGCCCGGCAAACACCGCCTCGGCGACCGGGCGCGTGCCCTCCTTGGGACGATTGAGCAATGTCAGTGCCGCGAACGGCACCACCGCCATGGTGAGGGCCGCAAAAGGAAAATCCCTATAGCGGGGGTCGAACACAAAGCCGAGCGCGGTCTCGGCGCCGATCAGGGTGGTCACGATAAAGGCCAGGCCCAAAATGATCGCCATGGCCGATCGCACCCGTTGGTCGCGAGGACCCAGCAATTCCAGAAATGTCGGAAGGCCGCGCCCTGACATCAAGGCGTTGGCACAGAACACCGGTGAGGCGATCGCTGCTGCCAGTAGCCAACCCCACACGAGCCAGCCGCCTGATCCGTAGCTTTCAAAGAGCATCTTATGGACGGCCACCCCGAACAGGATTCCGGCCGTCGTCGCCGATATCCCGACCGCTACCCAGGAGACGAGCCGCGGCGTCCACGGTCTTCGCCGCAGGGTCAGCCAGGCGGTTGCGAACACCAGGATCGCCAGAGCCATGCCGACGCCCATCTGCAGCTTCCAGAACGGATAGTTGCTGATGACGATACCGGGCGGGTATTTCAGCGCGCGCAGTTCGGCGTCAAACAGGCCCCAATACCCGCCGACCGTGCCCTCGAGCTGGCGTTTCCAGGGCTGATCGTAAGCCTCGATCAGATTGACGCGGAAGCTCTCCCGCTTGGCGATATCCAGGATTTCGGACACCACGCGGGCCTGGTTGGTGCGCGAGGGCAGCGCTGCGTCGCGCATCCGTCCCTCGCTCGGCCAGCCGGTTTCCCCAATCAGGATTTCCTTGCCAGGAAACGCAACCGCCATCCGCCGGCGAATGGCGTCGACGTGAGCGGCGGCATATTTCGCGCGCACCGGAAAATCCTCCCAGTAAGGGAGGATATGAATGGTGACGAAATCAACGACCTCATAGACTTCCCGATTACGCAGCCAGAATTCCCAGACATCGGCATAGGTAACGGGAACGGCGACCTGTGCCTTTACCGAGCGAATGGTGGTGGCAAGGTCTGATTGGGTCATTTCACCCCGCAACAGGACCTCATTGCCAACCACCAGCGAGGTAATGGTGGCTGGATATTGCTTGGCAAGGCGAACGGCGGTCGAAATCTGCGTCAGGTTTTTCAGCCGGTTGCTGCCGAGCCATATTCCCTGAATGACCTTCAGCCCGACCTTCGCCGCGAGCTCAGGAACCTGGTCGAGGCCGTTCTCAATCGAATAGGTGCGCACGCAATCGGATATTTTGGCAAGCCGCGCCAGATCCTGGGCGATCTGTTCCGCCGAGACATGCGTGGCCGGCGACAGCGGCGTTTGGTTGCCGCGAAAGGGCGCATAGGACACGCAAAGGAGCTTGGCGTCCGGGTCGATCGGCGCGCGCGTCAAGGTGATCGGCGTGGCCAGCCACCACCACACCGCGGCAATCGCACCTAGGGATATCAGGAGAAACGCCAGCGGCGTGCGTAGAGAAATCGGTTCCATCCTCCGGGCAGGGATCGTCGATTAGCCGGTCGCCGGCCGTCTGCCAAGAGCGGGAAAGCCAGATCGCCAAGCCTGGGCTACTGCGGCGGCTTTACCACAAGACGATAAAGTTGTGAGTTTGCTGGACAAAATCCGAAATGTCCGTCATGGGAATCCCTGAACCGTCTCCGCCGTATTGGAGACCTATTTGAACGGCATCAACCAAACGCGTCCCGGGCAAGACGCGAGCAGGAACCAAGTCGGGGAAGTTATGCGTCAACGGGTGTTCGAGCTTCAGACTGCGATTTTTCGCCACCTTGGCATTCCCGGGCTCGCACTCATGATTGGTATGGCAGGCGCGGTCGCCCAGAGTGGAAACCCGGCCGCCCAGGATCAGTCCGGCAAGCCTGCCGCGAGTTCGGCCGATGCCGCCAAGGACAGCCAGCGCAAGACCGATGAATTCGTTGAGGCGGCGCAAGTGATCAACGGTCCTGCCGGAAACCCGGAATGCGTCTGGCTTGGGCGGCGCGTCGTTCGGCTGATGTGGCGCGACGACCTCGACACCGCCTTTCGCCATCTCGATCTTTACGACCGGTTCGGCTGCCCCGGTGGGCACGTCCAGGCGACGTTCCGCTGCCTGACCCGATTTGGCGCCCAAATCGACGACAAAGTACAGAAGAGCCTGGACGACCGTGTTCACGCCTGCTGGATCAATCCGACGGCCCAGCCCCAGGCAGCGGCAGCGACCCCCGCTCCGGCAACCTCGACCGCCGGCAACGCTTCGGCAGCCCCTGCTTCACCCCCGCCGGCGTCCCCCGCCGCACCAGCCGCGCCGGCGAAATAGCCATCCTCGACATCGGAACGATGCGATTTTTCAGGGGTTGATACGCTACGCCCTTAAAACGCCATGGCGTCATAACAGTTGTTAAATCACGTGGCAGGATTATCCTCAGAATCGCTCCCGTGTCGGCCGAACCTAGGGGACGGGTTCGCTTTCTTCCAATGCAGGCCCCGGATGGTCTAGTTGCGATGCGCGCCGTCGTCGCCGTTTTGGTGTTTGTAACCGCTGCTCACGCCGGGCTTTGGGGTTTATTCCAGGAGAGGCAACAGGCGCCCGATTTCCGCGGCATTTTACCGAGCGTTTCCTACGCTCCGTTTGAGGGGACCGCCCACCCCGACGTCGACAACATCCCGAGCGTCGAGAAGATTCGTTCCGACCTGAAAAAATTGTCGACGATCACACGCGCGATCCGTCTGTATTCTTCCACCGGTGGTGTCGAACTCGTTCCGCCGATTGCCGCCGAGTTCGGCCTCAAGGTCACCGTCGGCGCCTGGATCGACAAGAACGTCGAACGCAACGAACGCGAAATCGATGCCGCCATCAGTCTTGCCCGGCGCAACAGCAACGTCATCGGCGTCGTCGTCGGCAACGAAACCATCTACCGCGGCGAGCAAAAGGTCGATGACCTGATCGAGCTCATCAAACGTGTGAAGAAGTCGGTCAATGTTCCCGTCACGACCGGTGAAATCTGGAACATCTGGCGTGATTTTCCACAGCTCGCTTACTCCGTCGATTTCATCGCCGCGCACGTGCTGCCTTATTGGGAGAACTTCACCGACAAACAGGCCGTGGATCAGGCTGTCGCCATGTTCCAACTGCTGCGGGATCAGTTTCCCGGCAAGCGGATCGTGATTGCCGAGTTTGGCTGGCCGAGCGCGGGCTACAATTTGAGGAACGCCGTTCCCGGTCCCTTCGAGCAGGCATCCGTGCTGCGTAACTTCGTGACCCGGGCCGAAGCCATCGGCATGGATTACAACATCGTCGAGGCGATCGACCAGCCGTGGAAGTTCTTCGAAGGCGGCGTCGGTCCCTATTGGGGGATTTTGAATGCGGCGCGCGAGCCGAAATTTTCCTGGACCGGCCCGATCGTAAACCCGGACTATTGGAAGCTTGCGACGATCGCCGTTCTCGTCGGCATCCTGATGTCGTTACCGATCCTGAGGTTGGCGCAGCCGACCGTGTTGCAGTCGCTGATGTTGTCGGCTGCGGCGAACGGTGTCGGCGCGTGGGCGGCCACCGTGTTCGCCTATTGGGCCGGCCACTACTTCGTTTTCGGCTCGGCCTTTGCCTTGACGCTCGGGCTGATCCTGCTGGTACCGCTGGTGTTGATCGCGATGGCGAGGGTCGAGGAAATCGCCGCCATCGCCTTCGGCCGAAAGCCGCGCCGCTTGCTGGTCAAAGGCGCAGGCGTCGCCGATGACGGCACGCGTCCCAAGGTATCGATCCATATCCCCGCTTATTTCGAGCCGCCGGAGATGCTCAAAGCAACGCTGGATGCGGTCTCAAGGCTCGATTATCCGAACTTCGAATGCGTCGTCATCATCAACAACACGCCCGATCCGGCGTTCTGGCAGCCGATCCAGGACCATTGCCGCACGCTTGGCGAACGTTTCAAGTTCATCAACGTCGAGAAGGTCGAAGGCTTCAAAGCCGGCGCGCTGCGCATCGCCATGGAGCGGACGGCCGCCGATGCCGAGATCATCGGCGTCATCGACGCCGACTATGTGGTGGAGCCGGATTGGCTGAAGGATCTGGTGCCGGTTTTCGCCGATCCCCGCGTCGGTCTGGTGCAGGCGCCGCAGGACCATCGTGACGGCGATAGTTCGCTGATGCATTACATCATGAACGGTGAATATGCCGGATTTTTCGATATCGGCATGGTTCAGCGCAACGAGGCCAATGCCATCATCGTTCACGGCACCATGTGCCTGATGCGCCGCGCGGCGATGGACATGGCCGGCGGCTGGGCCGGCGACACCATCTGCGAGGACACCGATCTTGGGCTGGCCATCATCGAGCACGGCTGGCTTACGCACTATTCTAACCACCGCTACGGCCATGGGCTCTTGCCCGACACCTACGAGGCCTTCAAGAAACAGCGCCATCGCTGGGCCTACGGCGGCTTCCAGATTGTCAAGAAGCACTGGCGCCGCTTTTTGCCCGGCGCAAGCCGGCTGACGCCGGACCAGAAGCGGGAATTTTCGCTGGGTTGGCTGAACTGGCTTGGCGCCGAAAGCCTTGGCGTGCTGGTGGCCATTCTCAATCTGATCTGGGTGCCGATTGTCGCCTTTGCCGACATCGCCATTCCCGACAGGATCCTGACGCTGCCGATCATCGCCGCGTTCGTGGTGTCGCTTTTGCACTTTGTGATCCTGTACCGCCTGCGCGTGCCCGTGAAATGGGGACAGATGCTGGGCGCGATGGTGGCGGCGATGTCGGTGCAATGGACGGTGTCGCGCGCGGTGGCCAACGGGTTGATCACCGAACATCTGGCCTTCGCCCGCACCTCCAAAGGCGGGTTGTCGCGGATGTCGATCGAGTTCCAGGCGTTCTGGGAAGCCCTGATCGGGGTGTTGTTGCTGGTCGGCGCGGCCGTGCTCGTCGTCACCAACAGTTTCAAGGAAGTCCGCGAAATCTATATTTTTGCCGCCGTGTTGGTGCTTGAAAGCCTGCCGTTCCTGTCGGCGGTGGCGATCGCCATTCTGGAGAGTTCGCGGATGAACTCGTTCGCGTTCTGGCGCGACAGCGCCATCCGGACCGCCGAACTGATCGGTCTGCGTCCTGTCGCTCTCCCAACGGTGGTCCGCACACCCCAGCCGATGGCCTCGGAGATTCACCCCGAAGCCAGTTGACGGCGGCAGGCGCTCTCCGGCGCGCGGCGCGCTTGAAGAAAGCCGCTTAACCGGCCGAACGCCATAGGAAATCCGGCTTCCTCCATCGATAGGTTGGAGTGGGCCGCGCTATTGACCCGCACCCAGCGGCCCCCTACACAGCGCCTCACGTGAGCGCGTAGCTCAGGCGGTAGAGCACGTGACTTTTAATCATGGGGTCGAGGGTTCGAGTCCCTCCGCGCTCACC
>Ga0137403_10008464_pt1 | contig 11521 bp, 8 predicted proteins | sample CZOMad2_1_16fung_FD_122057 | JGI IMG/M metagenome (GOLD analysis project Ga0137403, IMG submission 122057) | Vadose zone soil fungal communities from Angelo Coast Range Reserve, California, USA - CZOMad2_1_16fungal (Hybrid Assembly) | ecosystem: Environmental > Terrestrial > Soil > Vadose zone...
GGTTATCGCGATCGACAAACCGCGGCCTGCCGCCGCTCCCACTGACCTGATGGCCGCCCTCAAGCAGAGCCTGGCCCAGATGGAAGGGAAGAAGAAGGGCCCACAGCGCGTGGAAGCCGCGCAGCGGGAGTCAGGGATCGAGGTCAAAGGAAAGCAGAAGTCTGTGAGCGGACGGAAGAAGCCACCAAAGAGAGCCGCGTGACCCAACTTCAAAACCCTCGAAACACAGAGGAACTGAGGAAGCGGAGGAGATGAAGTTGAAGGAGGGAGGAATCCTTCATTCGTCTCGACCGAGGCCAATGCTGGTCGCCCGGCCGATCATTTTTGGTCCCTCTGTCATCTCCTTTCCTCTGCGTTTCAAAGGTTTTCGCCCAGAGGCTGTCGGCTGATTATCACAAACCTTGCTGTTACAATAAAATCCTTCGCAATAATTAAGAGTTTTGGCGTTCAAACCGGTAACACCGGTGGAGTTTGAATGAAGGCAAGTTTCAAGACAATGTGGCTGCTGGCCTTGGGCATTCTGGTGGCTTTGGCGGCAGGCTGCAATGATACGTTACGGCAATTCATAGTCCCTGTGCCGTCTCCATCAGGGGATCCGGGAACGCTCGCGCACGCGATCACCTTATCGACCAATCCACTTCCAGCCGGAGGTAATGGGAGCGATATGCACATTGACGTCTCAGGAGACTCAAGTGTGGGGATCGTGCCGTTGGGATTGAACCCAGTGTTTCTGGGAAAAACTTCGAACCGGGTTTTCATTATCAATAAAGGTGGATCTTCGATTCCGCCCACAGTTTCTTCGTACATTGCCCTGCTTCCGTCTGGCACGGTATCCACGGTCACTTTGCCTTCTACCAGCTCTGGTCCGGTGGCAGGCGCCACCAGCAGCAGTGGCAATATCTACATTGCTAATAGCGGCAGCAATAATGTTGACGTGATTTCTTCCGCTGTTTTTGCGGTCACCGCGACGCTTCCCGTCGGCACGGAGCCTGTGATGATCGCCGGCAATGGTGCCAATAATAAGATCTACGTAGTGAACCATGGCAGTGCGAACGTCACGGAAATTTCCACCATCGACAATACTGTGGTTAAAAATATTGCGGTCGGATCGCAACCCATCTGGGCCGTGATGAGCACAGACGGGCTGTTTGTTTTCGTCGTCAATCAGGGCGACGGAACTGTAAGCGTAATTGATACGTCGCTGGACATTGTTCTTCCTTGCACTCCTGGCCCTTCGTGTCCTGGTGGCAATGCGATCAAGGTAGGTACCACGGCAGCTTCATCGCCAAACTTTGCGTTTTATGATCCCAAACTGAAACGCGTCTACGTAACCAACACGGGTGAGCAAAGTATTACAGTCATCAAAGGGAACGGTTTTGATCTGGGTTCAAATCCGCAGGTGCTGCCGGCCAAAATCGCAGATATCCCCGTATCGGGTAAGCCGACATCTGTCACCGCGCTGAGTGACGGCACCAGGGCTTACGCGGCTCTGGGGAATTGCACAGGAGTGGTGAATCACCTGACGTTGCCTACCAGTACTGGCAACTGTCCCGGCAATCTGGTCAGCGTGATTGATGCGGTTGGATTGCGTGAGACCACAACCATTACCGTGGGTGTCGGCGCCATCTCAGTGGACGCCTCTTCCGATGCTTCGCGCGTTTTCGCGATCAGCGCCAACGATATCACCACAGTGCGCGACGACGTCGTTCCGGGCGCTTTACCAGACAGAACATTCCCGACGCCATCGATTTCCATTATCCGGACCACTACGAATTCGGTTCTTGCGACTCCGGTGGATCCAAGTATCGTCAATCGTCCGCTCCCCACGTTTCACGTCCCGCAACAGGATCCGGCGTGCGTGCCCACGATCGATCCCAGTTTTAATTCTCACGTGCCGCTGCCCTGTCCGCTGCAAACGCCATTCATGGTTCGTACCTTCCCATAACCTGCAGCCTGAACATCTGGCGTAAACAATCAGAAATAAAAAAAGGGCGGCTTCTTCGGGCCGCCCCAGTTGGAATCGCTTTGGAGAACGTGGTCCCTTAGTTGTCCGTCCGCCGCTTGCGGTTGTAGCGCATGGCGATGTTCATGAAAATGTTCCCGCTGTCCGTGTCAAAACACATGACCAGCGCCTCCTGGTCCTCGCTGCTCTTTTCGCCCAGTTCGTCGGTGTGGATTACGGGTGGATAAATCTTGAACTTAAATCCCTGGTCGTTGAGCGCGGTAATGGCGCTGCCAATCACCATGTTGGCCAGTTCGCACACGGTTTCCCGCGCCACCTCCTCGCTTTCGGGGACAGGTGACCCTGTGAGATAGCTCGCTACCTTGGCCGCGGTCGGCGTATCGATATCAAAAATGATGCGGCCCTCGATGTCGCCCTTGATCGTCACCATGGAAGCAATGCCTTTGCGGCGATACGCTTCTTCGTCCATGGTCACATCGCCCATGCGTGTGGGACACTGCAGCGCCTCTGCCAGCACGGCATCGGCCGCGTTGATAAACGGCTGAATCAGTTCAATCTTCATTGTGTCAGTTTCCCTGGACGGCCGGCGTGGCCACGGCCGCGTCATCGCCCATTACGTACTTGATGACTTCGTAAAGGATTTCCGACTTCACCGGCTTCTGGACAAAGTGGCGTGCGCCCTTTTGCAGCGCGGCTACAATGTTTTCCTGGTAGCCGACGGAAGACACCATGACGATGCGCGCATTCGGATGCGAACGCACAATGCGTTCCGCCGCCTCAATGCCTTCCATCTGGGGCATGGTGATGTCCATCAGCACCATGTCAGGCGTGGTGCGGTCATATTCCGTGATGGCAGTGCAGCCATCGCCGGCTTCGCCGACAATTTCGCCGCCAAAAGCCTCAACCATCTTCGCCACGTTCTTGCGCGCGAAGACGGAATCGTCCACCACTAGGTAGCGAATCGGCCGGCCGTCTTTACGAATCAAAATTGGAAATGTGTCCATACTGTTTCTCCTTACGACTCCAACTAAACTTTTACAGCTCGAGCTATTTTCTCTGGATTGCACTGCATGGCCAGCGTGTTGGCCAGCATGTCCAGCGGGACCACGCGTATCGCGTGACCCCGTTCGATGGCCGCTTTCGGCATACCAAACACCGTGCAGGAATCTTCACTCTGCGCGATAGTCAGTGCGCCCGCGTGCTTCATCACGCCAAGTCCTTCAGCTCCGTCATCGCCCATGCCAGTCATGAGTACACCCACGGCCCGGCTGCCAAACTCCGCGGCGACGGACCGAAACAGAATATCCACTGACGGCCTGTGCCCGTTCGTGCGGGCCTCATCGGAAAGCACCACGGTATTTCCCAGAGGCATCCGCCGGACTTTAATGTGGCGATCTCCGGGACAAATCAGCGCGCGTCCAGCAATCAGCAAGTCTCCGGACTGCGCCTCTTTCACGTCGACGGCACAGGATTCGTCCAGGCGCCGTGCGAACATTTCCGTGAATCCCTCCGGCATGTGCTGCACGACAATGATGGTCCCGGGAAAATCACCGGGCAGTTGCTGCAGCAGGTATTGCAGCGCGTTCGGTCCGCCGGTTGAAATGCCAATAGCTACGATCTTGGTCGGTTCGCGCCGCGGCCGCAATGCCTTCTTGTCCGGCCTGGGTCGATCAAATGTCAGGGGCGCAGGCGTATTGCGCACCTTGGTCCTGGCCGCAACCTTGATCTTGCTGATCAGGTCCACCGCAATCTCATCCATGTGAGCGGAAGCCGCGTCGCGTGGCTTAGCCACAAAATCAAACGCGCCCAGCGCCAGTGCCTTGAACGTTGCGCTTGCGCCTTCTGTGGTCAAGGCGCTTACCACGATCACCGGTACGCGAAACCGTCGCGTGATCTGGCGCAGTGTCTCCAGCCCGTCCATGCGTGGCATTTCCAGGTCAAGCGTCACCACGTCAGGACGAAGGTCTTCGATCTTCTTCAGCCCGAATGCGCCGTCCATTGCCGTTCCTACAACCTCAATTTCGCTGTCCTGGGCGAGGATTTGTGGAATCAATTTCCGCATCAATGCGGAATCATCCACCACCAGGACTCGCAATTTGTTACTCATGCTGTGGCCCCCACCATCTGCAACTTGCCGAGCTTTGCAACTACGCTTGAAAGATTCAGGATCAGCACCACCGTGCCGTCGCCCAGGATGGAAGCGCCGCTGACCAGGTCTGTGGCCACTAAATGATCGTCCATGGCCTTGATGACTAATTCTTCTTCGCCTACCAGATGGTCCACCACCAGGCCGAACTTACGCTCGCCCGTGGTTATCACCACCACAAACATCTTTCCCGTCTCCGCCTGGTCTCTTTCCAGCCGGTGGAGATGCAGCAGCGTCAGCACTTCGTTGCGCAGTTGCATGACCTCATGCTGGTCCACGCGATGCAGCGCGCCCTGCGTGGTCCGGGTAATTTCCACCACGGATGCCAGCGGGACCGCATACAAACGGTCGCCCACGCGGAACAGCAGCGCCTTAATGATGGCTAGTGTCAGCGGCACTTTCAGGAAGAACGTGGTTCCTTTACCCGAGGTTGTGCGAATGCTGACCGCGCCTTTGAGTTTTTCCAGGACCGTTTTCACCACATCCATACCCACACCGCGTCCGGAAATGGAGGTGACTTCTTGCGCAGTGCTCAGTCCAGGATGGAAAATCAGATTATTGATGTCGGCCTCGCCCAATACCGATGCATCGCCCGGCTTGAGCAGGCCTCGCTCCACCGCTTTCGCGATCAGCCTCTCGCGATCGATACCGCGCCCGTCGTCGCTCACTTCAATCACGATCTCATTGCCCTGGTGATACGCATCAAGCCTTACCGTGCCCTGGGCCGGCTTTCCGTCATTGATGCGCTCTGCCGGAGATTCAATCCCATGGTCCACCGCGTTGCGCACCAGATGGGCCAGCGGCTCAGCGAGCATATCCAGAATGCTCTTGTCCAGATCGGTATCCTGGCCGGTCACCACCAGGTTCACTTCCTTCCCGCAGGACTTGGCCACGTCGCGCACCACGCGTGGGAACCGGCGGAAAAGATGTTCCACCGGTACCATGCGGATCTTCATCACTGACTTTTGCAGGTCATTCATGATCCGAGCCTGGAAAGCCATGGCGTCAGAGAACCGCATTTTCAAAGGATCTTTGGGATAACGTTTGTCAAACTCGTTGATCGCCTGGTGCAACATGCTCTTGGCGATAATCAATTCACCCACCAGATTGAGGACCGAATCAATCTTCTCCGCGTCTACGCGCAGCAGCGTTTCTGACATGCTGGCGAAACTTGCGGGTTGAGTATCACCCATCTGTGCATTCTCAGACTGCGGCGCCGCAGTTACACGGGCGGCGTTCGCCGGAGCTGCCGGTCTTTCTTCGGCGCGAATCGAGATTTCAGTTTCATCTTCCTGCGGAGCGGTGATGTGCTTAACAATATCCAGCACATCTTCCACCGGCTCCTGCGAGCTTCCGGCTTTTTGTATCAGGACTTCCGCAACCACAGACGGAATGCGGCATTTCTTGGTAATCCAGTCCTCGGAATTTTCGCTGGCGATGGCCGCTTCCACCACGTCCAGATCATTGTTCAACGTGCTCTGGTCTGGCGCGATAGCCAGCAGTTTTCCACAATCCTGCAGCACGTTGCGAATCAACTGCATTGCTGCCCCACGCATCGGGCACTGCGGCTCAATGGAGAACGCCACGTGATAAACGGTTTCTCCTCGCCCGAGGGCGTCCGCTACTACCATCTGCTCATATTCGCTCCACACAAAGCGCGCTTGAAGTTTGTAACGCACATTGTTGGATGGCTTGCGCGTAAGCGAGACGATCTGCTGTTTCAGTTCTTCTCCCGCAGGCGGCTGCAGGCTGCCACGATAGGCAGAGAGCATAGAGCTGAAAGTGTCCGCCGCAATGAGCACTACCTCGGCCAGAGCTGTTTTGCTTTGAACGGCAATCTCCGGACGTAAAACGTCTTCCAGCGCATGTGCCAGCTCGCTTAGCTCCGTGTAGCCGCACGCGGCGGAGTCGCCTTTCAGGGTATGCACGGTGCGCCGCACCTGGCGCAATACTTCTTCATCTTCCGGACGCTTCTCCAGCTCCAACCCCTCTTCGTTGAGGTTCTGCAACAGTTCCGTTGCGGTCTCAAAGAAGAGTTCGCGAAGCTCAGCCGCGTGATCGTCAGAGAAGAAATTCACCCTGCCACCTCAATGCGTTGGTACGCTGTGCCGTTGTTCTGGTGCAGCATCTTGTATTTATCTGAGAGGCCAAACAGGCTTTCGGCATGCCCGATAAACAAATAGCCTTCCGCGTTCAGACAGCGATAGAGCTTTTCCACCAGCCGCTTCTGCTCCGCCTCGTCAAAGTAGATCATTACGTTGCGGCAGAAGATCACGTCATTGCGCTGCGGCAGAAACTCGGTCTTCAAATTGTGAAAGTCGAAATGGACCAGGTCTTTTATTCCGCGCTTGATGGCATAACGCTCGCCCAACTTGTCGAAATAGCGCAGGCGATACGCGTAGTCCACTGATTCCATCTGGTTTTCTGAATAAACGCCTTCCTGCGCGGTGCGCAAAACCGTGTAGTTGATGTCGGAGGCCAGAATTTCCACTTTCCACGGCGGTGGAATCAGCGGCTTGGGACTGGGCATTTCAAATGGCAGAGGATTGCGCAGGTAGTAGTATGCGAGTGCGTCGCACACCTGCATGGCCAGCGTATAGGGCTCCTGTCCGGTGGAACATCCAGCACACCAAAGTCGCAGGCTCCAGTCACGCCGCTCCTGCTTCCGCTTCAACAGATCTTCCAGGACATTTTTCTGGAACAGCTCAAGCTGCGGTTTGTTGCGAAAGAAGCTGGTCTCATTCACCGTGAGATTTTCCACCAACGCGCTCATCTCCGCTTTGCCCTGGTAGCTGGTGAGCAGACGATAGTACGCGTAAAAGGTATCCAGCCCGCAGATCTTCAGCCTGCGTTGCAGGCGGTCCTGCAAAAAATGCGCCCGTCTTTCATCGAAGTACATGCCGCATTCCTGATACACCAGGGTCTGCAGCAGCTTGTATTCCGGTTCGCTGATTTGGATTTGAACACTCGGTGTGGCCATGGTCTCCGTTGTCGTCCTCGGTACCGATTACAATCCGGCAAAGGCGGCCGCTGCACGGGGTTCACTCACTTCACCCACCCGTCGCAGTTCGCCCTTTTGCAGGATCCTGTTGAGATCAATCAAAATGATCAGCCGGCCGTTCAGCTTTCCCACGCCGGTCACATAGTTAAGTTCGCCCTGATCAAACACGGGCGGTAATTCGATGTCGCTCTCTGGTATCTTCAGAACTTCTGAAGCACTGTCCACAATCAGTCCTACAAGCTTGCCGTGTACCTCGGTCACCAGAATGCGGTTCTTCTTGGTGGGCTTAATCTCTTTTTCTCCAAAGCGACGCCGCAAGTCCACCACTGAAACAATCTTGCCTCGTAGATTGATCACGCCCTGAACGAAGCCGGGTGAATCCGGAACAGAGGTGATCTCCGGCACGCGCACGATCTCATGCACCAGCGCGATAGGGACGCCAAAAACCTCGCGCCCCACGCGAAAGCCGACAATGTGCAGTTCTTTGGACATCGGGTCTCCTTCGGCTTAGTTGTAATTCCCGCCCGCGCTTGCGGCGGCATATTGTGGCGTTTGTGTGCCGCGGCCCTGATGTTCTTCGTTCCGCCGCTGTCCCCCGCGTGCTTGCGGCTGCATGTTCTCCAGGACAAACCGGTCCATCGCTTCCAGCATAGAGCGTGACATTTTCGACATCTGCTCCGCCGAAGCCGCCAGCTCTGTGGAACCGGAAGACGAACGCTGCACCAGTTCGCGCATCTTTTCCATTGCCCTTACAACAGCCTGTGCTCCTGAGGCCTGTTCTTCCACGGAAGAATTAATTTCATGCGTGATTTCGTTGAGCCGCGTAGTGGCCTTGGCGATCTGCGATGATCCATGGGACTGCTCGTTGGTTGCCGCGCCGATTTCCTGCGCGAACTTATAAACCTCAGACACCACGCTGGAAATCTTTTTCAGCGCGCCGCTCAGGTCGCCGCCCAGTGAAAGGCCTTCGTTCACGATGGTGGTGCTCTTTTCCATGTTGTCCACCGCCTTGCGGGCTTCCTTCTGAATGCTCTGGATCAGTTCAGAAATCTCTCGCGTGGACTGCGCGGACTTTTCCGCCAGCTTGCGCACTTCGTCGGCCACAACGGCAAAGCCCAGGCCATGCTCGCCGGCGCGTGCAGCTTCAATTGCGGCGTTCAAAGCCAGCAGGTTGGTCTGTTCAGCCAGGTCGTCAATTACTTCAATGATCTTTCCAATATCATCCGCGCGCTGGCCAAGAGCAGAGATAATTTCCGCGGAAGATCCGATGGAGGCATTGATCCGGCTTAGGCCGTCCGTCGCCTTCTCCATGGTGTTGATGCCGTTATGCACTTCGTCACGCGAGCGCTGCGAAATATCAAGCAGCACCTTGGCCGTATCGGCCACGCGCTGGATCGATGCCACCATCTCGTCGATGGAAGCAGACGTCTCGCTCACGTTTGAAGCCTGCATCTGCGTGCTCTTCACCATGTTTTGCACGTTGATGCTCATCTCATGCATTGTGCTGGTGACCTCATCAATGGCTGAGGCCGCCTGCACGCTGATCTTGGCTGACTCATCGGAGGCGGACGCCACCTGATTGGAGCCGCTGGCCACCTGGGCAGCGCTGTCGCGTACGTTCTTTACCAGGTTGCGTAGGCCCAGCGTCATTTCACGGAAGGCCTTGCCCAGTGTGTCGCGCGATGAACGCGGGTTAATCTCGACTGAGAGGTCGCCGCCCGCGATCGCTTCGGAAATGCCGGCCATCTCCCGCAGGTAAAGCACCATGTTATTGAAGGTGCGGGCTAGTTGGGCGACTTCGTCTTCGCCCCTGATTTCCACTTTCTGTTCCAGGTCACCAGTGTTGCCGATTTGTCCCGCTACAGTGATCAGCTGCGAGAGTGGGGAGGTGATTGATTTCGCCACTCGCCAGGAAATCGAGGCTGAGAGCAGGATTACGATCAGCAGGCCGCCCAGGGTCACAAAAGTGATGAGCGTTGCCGCCTGGCTGTCAGATGATTCGGCGTCGGTATTGGCGGTCTTCATCATGCCGGCAAGTTGCACCAGCGGTTGCTCTTCCTTTTGTTTCTGTTCCGGGGTGGGCGTGGCCTGAAGGTAGGCAATTTGCAGTTCCGCCACTGTCGCGCTGCCGGTATCTACCTGGCGGCGTTTTTCCATCAGAGGTGCGGCAAAGACCCGGGCCCACTCGCGCTCGGCTTCCGCCAGTTGGTCCAGCAACTGTTTCGCCCGGTTGGTATCTCCCAGCGATGTCCCATTGTCCTTGATCTCATTGATCAGACGTTCAACTTCGCTTTGGCCACGGGTAAGGGCATCGGCTTCGCGACGGTCGCCGTTAAGAAGGAAGTTCCGCAGAAAAAGACGGTTATCGCTTCTCGCCTTGTCCAATTTGGAAAGGCTCTCCACCATCGTGATCGATTGTTTGTAGAGCGCCCTGGTCGTTTGCTCGTGCCGGACTGCCAGCCAGTTCACAAGGAACGCAACCACCACGATTGCCATGATCAGGCCAAAGCCCATATAGAGCTTGCCGCCAATTGTCTTGTTAATACGCATGTTCCGAACCTCTACGGCCGCTTCGCCTTACACGGCTCGTGTTCTTTTTCTGCTTTTTTCCCGAATTCCGGCCCCGTCCCAGACCACGTTCTTGAACCTCATACAAAAGACATAAGTTCCCTAATGACAGAGAAGGAGCAGACAAAGAAATGCAATGTCATGGCCACCTTCGGGTGGGACTAGTACTTTCGGCACCTGCCATTTCGAAGATGTAACAGAATCAATCGTTTACGGAATCCCCTGACACACGGGATTGGTGGAACCTGATGGATTTACCCGAACGACCGTCTCATTTGCTCCTTTGTTATCAGTGTGATTCTCACTATGAGACCGTTTCTCCAGTTCATGGTGCGCGTTGTAGCGCTGATTCTGGCAGGTCAATTACTTATTGACTCAAAATGAGATTCCAGAGTACCTTCAGGCTTCCCGCCGATAAGAATGAGACGGAATGAGACTGACACCACCAAAAGCCACCCTAGTTCGTTCCAGAGCTAAAGCGCCTGCTCCCATGGAAAGAGTGCTTGAGGCGTGTGCGGAGCTCCCATCCTTCAATGGAGAGGTGCCTGTCCTCCGGCAGCGCATTGCGGAATCAGCCAGAGAGATTTTTCAGGCCGTTGTGGCCGGAATCATGGTTCGCGACGGCGAAACCTGCCTTCCAGCAGCAGTTTGCACAACCACAGACGATCCGCTACGTACAAAGGCGCTCATGGAGCATGCCCGATCCTTCGCCACTCAGGCGATTGAGCAAAAGCGGCAACTGAATTTCCGATTTTCTTATCGCTTGGCCGAAAGCGAGGCTCTCTATTACGGGCTTGCGCAGCCAATCCTGACGACTGGCACTCTCGCCGCCCTGTTAGTGGTGCGCGGCAGCATTTTCGCGCCCGCGGAAGTTTCCGCTTTTGGCGTGATGGGAAACATTGCCCGCATGGCGTTGGATAATTCCGAATTGGCTGGCCTATATGCGGCGCAAACACAGAAACTTGATCAACTGATGGAAATCTCCGCCGACCTGGGAACTTCGCGGCTCGAGAATTTTTTTCCCGCCTTCGTGGTCCGCGCCGCTGACTTCCTGGGAGTCTCTCGCGTCTTTGTTGCGTTGGTGGATCAAGACGAGTGCCGTCTGCGTTGGGGTGCCAATAAAGGAACAGCAAGCCGGCTCGATATCGACATTTCAGCGATCGCGAAGCGCGTACTTGATTCCAGAAACCCGCACGTCTGTGAGGACATTAACCAGCTCTCATCGAATGAGAAAGCACAGTTGCGGCGTTGGGAATCGGACCTGAAACAGTACCTCGGGATTCCTTTATTAACTGGCGACGGCCGGCAGCTCGGTGTGCTGGGCTTCCTTGACAAGAAAGACAAAAGCAGTTTCTCGCCCGACGACATTCGCCGCGCACGCGTCTTAGGCGCTGAAATCACGGTCGCGCTGGAAGCGGCCCACAATCTTCAGCTTTCCGATCAACATCGCAAGCGCACTGAAGATCTGATGGAAATGGCCCTGGATCTTGGCTCAGCCTTGCGTCTGCCGGATTTTGTGAAGAATTTCACTGAGCGTGTGGCCAGTATGATTGGCGCAAAGTCCGCCATTTTGTGTCTGGCCCAGGGCAACAAGGTGGAGAGTGTCGGCTTTTGCGGTCCCAGGCCGGAGCGCGAGCTGCAACGCAAATTAAACGCTGCATTTTCGGAATATGCGGAGCGCCATCCTGACGTGAAGATTACCGGCAGCGGCGTTCAGGCGCTTGGCCCTGAGTTGATTGCTGCTTGTGGCTGGCAAAATCTGACTTTGGTTCGGCTGGAGGGAACGGAGAGCGATCTTCTCGGCATCCTGGCACTGGCCGATATCAGCCGTGAACTGATGCCC
>Ga0137403_10008465_pt1 | contig 11521 bp, 7 predicted proteins | sample CZOMad2_1_16fung_FD_122057 | JGI IMG/M metagenome (GOLD analysis project Ga0137403, IMG submission 122057) | Vadose zone soil fungal communities from Angelo Coast Range Reserve, California, USA - CZOMad2_1_16fungal (Hybrid Assembly) | ecosystem: Environmental > Terrestrial > Soil > Vadose zone...
AGCGACCGCACGAGAATATTGGCGCGCCGGGCGAGCGCATCGACGTCGAGCCGCGCGGCGAGTGCCTGCTGGCCGCCCGGGCCGAGTGCCTTGAGGCTGTCGCGCTCCGACCAGGTGCCGGCCGGGCCACCGATCCCCGCCCGTTGCACGCTCGTGTCAGTGGGCGTGAGGCCCGCGAGCAGCCGGAGCTCCTGCTCGCGCTCGCCGAACCGATTGAGGGTGTCGCGCAGCCCCGTCATGCGCTCGCGCATCCGCTGGATCTCGTCGGCGAGCAGCCGGTTCTCATTCTCCAGCGCGCGGCTGTGCGTGATATTCACGCCGCGCGAAATGGCGGCGACGCCCAGCACCAGGAAGGTCAGCGCCACCACGCTGCCGATCCCGACCAGCGCTTTGACGAACGTCTGCGAGACCTCCACGGCGCGGGACGAGCCCGAGCCGTGAGGCACGACCATGAGGGTCCAGCGGCGCTCCGCTTCCTTGCGCATCTCTTCTCGGACGACCTCGCGTGAAAACGGTTCGACCCGGCGCACACCGCGCGCCGGTCCTGCATGGACCTGCCGAATGGAGAACCCGGACAGGGCGTGGGGTCCGGTCCCCGAGTGGAAGTCAAAAGTACGGCTTGCCAGGAAAGGCGTCAACACGGCGGATGGTGACGAAGATCACCGTCCTTCGGGCATTAGGCCGGGGCCAGGCGGGGCTTGGGAAACAGGATGGGCGGCTTTTGGACCGATCGCCCGGCGAGATCCAAGGTATCCAGATCACGCAGCCGGACGCGCTCCAGGGGGCCTGGAGGGGGCGACCCCACCGTGGCCCACACGGTCTCGGCGGTGCCGGGGAGGAACGGTTGTGCCAGCACGGCGATCCGGGCGACGGTGCGGGCCAAGTTCGCGAGCACCGAGTCGAGCTCGGCCGTCTTCCCCGCCTGCTTCGCGAGTTTGTAGGGCGCGGTCTCTTCGACGTAGCGGTTCGCGGCGCTCGCGAGCGCGACGAGCTGCGCCGCGCCCTCCTGCAGGCGGTTCGCGTCCATGGCGTGTGCGTAGGCCGCGAGCGCGCCCCGCGCCGCGGCCTCCAGCGCTGTGTCGTAGTTGCGGGGGTCGCTCGGTACCGTGCCTCCGCGGTAGTTCACGATCATCGTGAGCGCGCGCGACACCAGGTTGCCGATCGTGTCGGCGAGCTCCGAGATGTAGCGCGCGTCGAAGCGCTCCCACGTGAAGTCGCCGTCGTTGTCGAAGCCGACTTCGCGGAGCAGGAAGTAGCGCAGCGCATCGGCGCCGTGCCGATCGATCGCCTCGCCGAGCGTGACGGCGGTGCCGGCGGTCTTGCTCATCTTGGCGCCCGACCACTGCACGTAGCCGTGCGCCCACACGGCGCGGGGGGGCGGGAGCTCGGCCGCGAGCAGCATCGCGGGCCAGATCACGCAGTGGAAGCGCGTGATTCCTTTGCCCACGACGTGCAGATCGGCGGGCCAGAGGCGGTCGTACCGGGCCTCCGGAAAGCCGGTCGCAGAGAGATAGTTGATCAGCGCGTCGAACCAGACGTATACGGTCTGCTGCGGGTCGCCGGGAAACGGGATGCCCCACGGCTGGCGCTGGCGCGAGATCGAGATGTCCTGGAGGCCGGCCTCGAGCAGGCGCAGCACCTCGTTGCGGCGGATCTCGGGCTGCACGCTCAGCGCGCCCGAGCGGATGCGGTCGAGGACGGCGTCGCGATACCCGCTCAGGCGGAAGAAGTGATTCCGCTCCTTGGTCGGGATCAGCTCGAGTGTGGGATGCTCCACGCAATGCCCGTCGACGATCTGCGCACCCGTCTTGAACTCCTCGCACCCGGTGCAGTACAGCCCTTCGTACTCCGCCTCGAACAGATCCCCCGGGTGGCGCTGCCGGATCCGCTCCAGCAGCGCCGCCACCGCACGGCCGTGCCGCGGCTCCGTGGTACGAATCCAGTCGTCGTTCGTGCAGTGGAGGCGGCGCCAGTAGTCGGCGAAGCTGCCCGCCATGCGGTCGACCCACTGCTGTGGGCTGACCCCAGCACGCGCTGCCGCCTGAATCACCGACTGGCTGTGCTCGTCCATCCCCATCAGGAAGTGGACGTCGTCCCCGCGCAGCCGGTGATAGCGCGCGATGCAGTCGGCGCCGATCTTCTCGAGCGCGTGCCCCAGGTGCGGCTCGCCGTTCGAGTAGTCGATCGCGGTCGTCAGGTAGAACTTAGGCATCCGCTCCGGAGGCTTCGCCCTTCAGCTTCTCGAGCGACACCACGCGCGTGTCGCCTCCGTCGGTGCGGAGCGTGACGGTTTCGCGGAACACATCCACCGCCAGCACGCGCTCGGCCCCCACGGCGGTGCGCAGGACTCGCCCCTCTTTGGGGAACCGCTTGCGCGTCTGCACGTAGAAATCGTGCTCGTAGCGGAGGCAGCACAGCAGCCGCCCGCACCCGCCGGAGATCTGCGACGGGTTGAGCGACAGGTGTTGATCCTTGGCGAGCGCCAGGCTCACCGGCCGCAGCTCCGGCAGCCAGCTCGAGCAGCAGTACTGGCGGCCGCAGCGGCCCACGCCGTCGAGCCGCTTCGCCTCGTCGCGCGCGCCGATCTGGCGCAGCTCGATCCGCGCGTGGAACAGGCTCGCGAGGTCGCGCACCAGCGCACGGAAGTCCACCCGCTGCTCGGCCGTGAAGTACACGGTCAGCTTCTTCCTGTCCCACTGCCACTCGGCATCAGAGACCTTCATGGGGAGGGTGTGACTGCGGGCCCGTTCCATGACGCGGCGCCGGACGTCCTCTTCCTCGCGGTGCAGCTGCTCGGCGACGGCGGCGTCGTCGGCAGTGGCGCGGCGGAGGATACGGTGGACGGGGTCGGCCGGGGCAGGGGTGCCCGCGGCCTCGGCCAGGCTGCAGCCGCTACAGCTGCTGGCGCACTTCTTGGCGGCGACCGGGCCCACAGCCGACACCCGGCCGAGATCCTGCCCCCGGTCCACCTCCACGATCACGCAATCGTGCAGGGTGAGCGGCTCCGCGGACGGCCAGGAGAAAAATTCTTTCCGGTTCCCTTTGAACCGGACCTCGATGACGTCGGTCAACTCACTTCTCGCTCAACGCACCCATCGAAAGGTACTTCTCCTCCCGGCGTTTGAGGAGCTTCTCGATCCTGACCTTGCGCAGCTGCCGCACGTGGCGTCGCAGCGTGTCGCCCAGCGCCGCCGCCGCCGCTTCAGGGTCGGCGTGCGCCCCGCCCGGCGGCTCGCCAATGATCTCGTCGATGACCCCGAGCTCGAGCAGGTCCTCGGCGGTGATCTTCAGCGCCTCGGCGGCGCGCTCCCGCTGGCTGGCATCCTTCCAGAGGATGGCGGCGCAGCCCTCGGGAGAGATGACGGAGTACACCGAGTTCTCGAGCATCAGCACGCGGTCGGCGAGCCCGACGGCGAGCGCGCCGCCTGATCCTCCCTCACCGATCACGGCGGTGATGATCGGCGTGCGCAGGGTCGCCATCTCCACGAGATTGCGCGCGATCGCCTCGGCCTGGCCTCGCTCTTCGGCGCCGAGCCCGGGGTAGGCGCCCGGCGTATCCACCAGGGTGATGACGGGGGCGCGGAACTGCTCGGCCAGATGCATGAGGCGGAGCGCCTTGCGGTAGCCCTCGGGGTGGGCCATCCCGAAGTTGCGGTACAGGTTCTCCTTGGTATCGCGGCCCTTCTGGTGCCCGATCACCATCACGCTCATCCCGTCGAGCCGCGCCCAGCCACCCACGATCGCAGGGTCGTCGCGGAACAGCCGGTCGCCGTGCAGCTCGACGAAATCGGTGAACACCGTGCTCAGGTAGTCGAGCGAGTACGGTCGCTTGGGGTGGCGGGCCACCTGGACGCGCTGCATCGGCGTCAGATTCTTGTAGATCTCGGTGCGCAGCTCGGCCAGCCGCTTCTCGAGCGGGGCGAGCTCCTTGGTGGCGTCCACCGCCGTCTCGCTCGCCACGCGCTTCAACTCGTCGATCTGGCGCTCCAGCTCGAGCAACGGACGCTCGAAGTCCAGCGTCGCGGTCGCCATCGTCAGGTCGTCCGGACCAGGTGCACGTGGTCGGGCCCGAGCAGGGCCCGCAGCGCCACGAGCAGATCGTCCTCCACCTCGACCCGCAGGGAACGGCTGCGAAGCCGGGTGGCACTGCTCCCGGGCGCAAGCCCGGGGACCGCGCCATCCCCGTTTTCCTGTTCGGCGATCCACTCCACCAGCACCGGGGCGGGACCGGGGTGGGCCGCGCACAGGGCGGCGGCGGCGCGGGTCGCGTCGGCCGGCGGCGGCGCGCCGGGCGACCAGCGCAGCGCGATGCCGATCGCGCCGCTTGCCTTCAGCTCGTCGAGTGCCTGCGCGGTCTCCACGATGAACGGCGCCTGCTCTTCGTCCCGGTCGCGCGCGCTGTGGCTCCCCGCGAGCAGCAGCGCGCGGTCGGTACGGATCACGTCGTTCAGCTTGGCCCAGGCTTCTGGAAACACCAGCGCCTCCGCGGTGCCGTGAAAGTCCTCGAGCGTGAGTCGCGCGTATTCGGCGCCCGTCTTCTTGGAGATTTGCCGCTTCACCACCGTCACCACCGCGGCGACCCGCACTCGCTGGTCGCTCCACTGGCCCAGGGTCGCGGTCGTGCGGGTCCCGAAAAGCTCCACCTCCACGCGGTATCGCGCGAGCGGGTGGCCGGAGATGAAGAAGCCCAGCACGGCCTTTTCGCGTGTCAGGCGGTCGTGCTCGGACCATGGCGCGACCTCCGGGATGCGGGAGGGGGGATGCGGGGTCGCGGCGTGCTCCCCGAACAGGGCCACCTGACCCGCGTTGCGCTCCTCCTGCCGCGCCTGGGCTTCGCCGAACGCGGCGTCGAGCGTCGCCACCAGCTGGGCGCGGTGCCCCCCGAGCGAGTCGCAGGCGCCGGCGTCGATCAGAGCTTCGAGGACCCGCTTGTTGCAGAGGCGCAGGTCGATCCGGTCGCACAGGTCCACGAGGGAGCGGTACGGCCCGCCCGCCGTCCGCCCGGCGAGGATGGACTCGATCGCGCCCGCGCCGACGTTCTTGATCGCGCCGAGGCCGAAGCGAAGCCGGCGGTCGCCGACCACCGTGAACTTGAACCCGGACTCGTTGACGTCCGGCGCCAGCACCTCGAGGCCGAGCTCGCGCGCTTCGTTGATGTAGCGCACCACGTTGTCGGTGTCGCCGATCTCGGACGACAACAGGGCCGACAGGAACTCGGGCGCGTAGTGCGCCTTCAGCCACGCGGTCTGATAGGACAGCACCGAGTACGCGACGGCGTGCGACTTGTTGAATCCGTAGCGGCCGAAGGTCTCGATCTGGGCCGCGATGTCCTCGATCCCCCGCCGCTCGTGCCCCAGGGCGACGGCCCGTTCGACAAAGCGGCCCAGCTCCTGCTGGATGAGCTCCCTGTCCTTCTTCCCGACCGCCTTGCGCAGCACGTCGGCCTCGGCGAGCGAGAAGCCGGCGAGCACGTTGGCGATGCGCATCACCTGCTCCTGATAGGTGATCACGCCGTAGGTGGGCTGGAGGATCTGCGCCAGCGCGGGGTGGGGGTAGCGCACCGGCTCCCGGCCGAGCTTGCGGTTGATGAACACGAGATGCATCCCGGTGTCGAGCGGGCCGGGGCGCATCAGCGCGTTGGTCGCGACCAGATCGTCGAAGCGATCGCACTTCATGTTACGGAGACAGTCGGTGGCCAGCGCCGACTCGAACTGGAACACGCCGGCCGTGCGGCCCGAGCCGAGCAGCTGGTAGACCTGCGGGTCCTCGAGGTCCAACGCGTTCATGTCGAGGGTGACCCCGTGCCGCTCCGCGACCATCCCGACCGCGTCGTGGATCACCGTCAGGGTGCGGAGGCCGAGGACGTCGATCTTCAGCATCCCGACCTGCTCGAGCGCCACCATGTCGTACTGGGTGATGATCGCCTCCGCCTCCTGCGGCGCGAGGCAGACGGGGACGTAGTCGGTCAGCGGGCCGGGGGCGATCACCACGCCCGCGGCGTGCACCGAGGCGTGGCGCGCCAGCCCTTCGATCCGGGTCCCGAGGTCGAGGATCTTGCGCACCCGCTCGTCCTGGCGGGCGAGCTGGCGCAGCTCGGGGGACTTCTCGGATGCCTCCGCCAGCGTCACCGAGATGCCGGGCCCGGCGGGGATCATTTTGGTAAAGCGGTCCACCTCACCCGGCTCGACCCGCAGCGTCCGCGCGACGTCGCGGAACGCGGCGCGCGCCTTCAGCGTCCCAAAGGTGATGATCTGTCCGACCGAGTCCCGGCCATACCGCTCCCGGATGTACTGGATGACCTCGCCGCGCCGCTCGAAGCAGAAGTCGAGGTCGATGTCCGGCATCGAGATGCGCTCGGGATTCAGGAACCGCTCGAACAGCAGGTCGAACTTGAGGGGATCGATATCCGTGATGCCGAGCGCGTACGCCACCAGGGAGCCCGCCGCCGAGCCGCGCCCCGGCCCCACCGGAATGCCGCGGTCCTTCGCCGCCTTCACGATGTCGTAGACGATCAGGAAGTACCCGGCGTAGCCGGTGTGCGAGATCACCTGCAGCTCGTAGTCGAGCCGCTCGTGGACGGTCTGGGACAGGGGGTTCCCATAGCGTGCCGCCGCCCCCGCCCGCGCCAGATGCACCAGCAGGTCGTTATCGGACGCGAACTCCGCCGGGCGCGGGTACTGCGGCAGGAAGTAGCGCTTCGCGAAGTCGAATTCGCACAAATTCGCCACGCGCTGGGTTTCTTCCACGACCTCCGGCTGGTCCGGGAACAGCGCGCGCATCTCCCGCTCGGACTTGACGTAGCTCTCCTGGCCGAAGAAGCGGAAGCGGTTGGGATCGTCCAGGTCCTTGCCTGTGCCGATCGCGAGCAGGACGTCGTGGGCTTCGGCGTCCTCTTTCCTCAGATAGTGCGCGTCATTGGTGGCGACCACGGGAAGGCCGAGCTCCCGCGCCAGCTGGAGCATGCCGGCGGTGACGGTCTTCTCGTCCGCGAGGCCGTGGTCCTGCACCTCGAGCCAGAAGCCGTCCGGGCCGAACACGCCGGCGAAGTACTGGGCGCTCGCCTTCGCGGCCTCGTAGTTCCCCTGCCGGAGGTACAGCGCGATCTCGCCCGAGAGGCAGGCGGCGAGCCCGATCAGGCCACCCGAGTACCGCTCGAGCACTTCCCGGTCGATGCGCGGCCGGCGATAAAAGCCCTCGAGGAATCCGATGGACGAGAGCTTGACGAGATGCTCGTAGCCGGTGCGGCTCCTTGCGAGCAGCACGAGATGAGAATACGGGCCCGGTGCGTCGGGAGGGGGGCGCTCGCGCTTGTGCCGGTCGCCGAACGCGAGGTATGCCTCGAAACCGAGGATGGGGCGGATCTTACGCGCCCGGGCCTCGGAGTAGAACTGCCACGCCCCGTGCAGGTTGCCGTGGTCGGTGATGGCGAGCGAGTCCATGCCCAGCGCCTGGACCCGATCGAGCAAGTCGGGGATCCGGTTGGCGCCGTCGAGGAGAGAGTACTCGCTGTGCGTGTGGAGGTGAACGAACGCCATACGGCTCGTGGGAAGATATCGGCGCTCCAGCGCATTGTCAAAAGCGTGTTGTCGCCGGATATTTTGCGGCCCATGCGCCCCATGCGCTCAATCGCGATGCTGTTCGCACTGGGCCTGATGATGGCCTTCCTTCGTCGCGTGACCGCGGGCGGTCCGCTCGCAGCCCGCGCGACCCTGGCGCTCGGCTTCCTGCTGCTCGCCGCGTACGTGGGCGGCGAAATCGCGCGGCGCGCGCGGCTGCCGCGCCTCACCGGCTACCTGCTCGTCGGTTTTGCCGTGGGCCCGGCGTGGCTCGGCCTCGTGCGGCGCGAGGAAGTGGACGCGCTCCGATTCATCGCGGATGCCGCCGTGGCTGTGATCGCACTCGCCGCCGGAGCGCAGCTGACACGCGACGCATTGCGTCAGGGAGGGGGCCGCGTTGCCTTCGCACGTCTCGCGAGCGGCGCGATCGTGTTTCCCTTCCTCGCCGTCTCCCTCGTGCTGCTGTCGGTGAGCCCGTGGTTCCCGCTCACGCGGCATCAGCCGGTGGGCGACGCAGTGGTCGTGGCGCTCGTGCTCGGCACGCTGGCCGCGGCCTCATCGCCCGTCGTCACGATGGCGATCATGAGCGAGCTCGACGCGCGCGGACCCGTGGCGCGTACGCTGCTGGGCGTTACGGTGGTGCAGGACATCGCGGTCGCCATCCTCTTCACCCTGGTGCTGGTCTTCGGCCGGGCGCTCACCAGCGCCGGCGCCCTCAACGTCGCGGTTGCGGGCATGGCCATCCTGCAGCTCGTCGGCTCTACCGCCGCGGGCGCCCTCCTCGGGTTCGCGCTCGGCCGGTACCTGAGTCTGGTGCGGCGGGACACGGTGCTGTTCCTCGTGGCGACGGCGTTCGTCGCCGCGGAGGTGGCGCGGGTCATGCATCTCGAGACCCTGATCATCGCGCTCGCGGCCGGGTTCTATCTCGAGAACTTCGCGCCCGCCGAGGGCGAGCGGCTGCGTCGCGAGCTGAAACGAGGATCGCTGCCGGTGTATGTGGCGTTCTTCGCCCTGACAGGTGCAGGGCTGCGGGTGGGCGTCCTGGCGGCTTTGTGGCCGTGGATCCTGCTGCTCGTCGGGCTTCGCCTCGTGAGCCTGCGCTACGGCCTGCTGTGGGCGGGACGGCATCCCAGTGTGACGCCCGCCATGGCGCGGGACGGCTGGCTCGGGCTTATATCGCAGGCCGGAATGGCGCTGGGGCTCGCACAGCTCGCCCGGCGGGCGTTCCCGGAATGGGGGGTCTCGCTTGAGACCCTGATCGTGGCGATGATTGGTGTTCACGAGGTGGCGGGACCCATCTGCTTCCGCATGGCGCTGGTGCGCGCCGGAGAAGTCACGGAGGAAAGACGCGATGCCGAGACGCCTGTGGATGGTGGGCCTGTCGTCGCTGCTCGCGACGGCCTGTAGCTCGAGTCCGGGGACCCAGCCGCCGCTGGCGCCGTGCAGGGCGACGAGCGGTGGGCAGGTGTCCCTGGGAATCGGCGCGTACACCGTCATCGACCCGACGCAGACGGCGGGCTGCGCCGTCTTCCCGGCGAACCCGGCGGGAACCACGATCGAGTATCTCGTGGTGCCCCAGTCGGCGAGCAGCATCCCGGACGATTCGCAGGCGTTCAAGCTCGGGGGCAACCCGCTCGCCGCCCCCCGCCCGCCCGCCCCACTCGCGTCGACCTTCGGGCCCAATGTCGCGCAGCAGTTCGACCTCCGGTTGCGCCTTTCCGAGCGGGAGTTCGCGGCGCAGGTGCCGCGGCCGCTCCTGGCGCCACCCCGGGCGCCCGCACTCGTGACGCCCGTCGATTCTGGTAACGTCCGTACGTTCAAGGTGTGTAACACGCTGAACTGCGACCCGCGCAAGCCGACCACGCTCTCGACCGTGACGGCCACCGCGCTCAAGGTGGGAACCCATATCGCGATCTTCGTCGACAACGCGGCTCCCCAGCCCGGCCTGACGGACTCCGACCTGAACAACCTCCGGACCGTGTTCGACACGCGGCTGTACGAGACGGACACGCTGGCGTTCGGCGGCGAGTCGGATATCGACAACAACGGCATGGTGATCGTGCTCATGACGGCGAAGGTGAACGCGCTCGTCACGAGCGCGCAATGCAACAGCCCCACGGGTGGCTACGTGGCCGGGTTCTTTTTCGGCGCCGACCTGATCACGACGCCGCCGTTCGCGACCGGGAACGCCGGCGAGATCTTTTATTCAATTGTCCCCGATCCCTCCGGTACGCTCAGTTGCCAGCACAGCGTCTCGGCCGTGACGCAGCTCGTGCCGGTAACGTTCGTGCACGAGTTCCAGCACATGATCAGCTTCAACCAGCACTTCCTCGTGCGGGGCAACTTCCCGGAGGATCTCTGGCTGAACGAGGGGTTGTCGCACTACGCGGAGGAGAACGGCGGGCGCACGTTCCTGCCGGACACGGCCACGTTCTGCCGCTACGCGTTCGGGGATCTCTACAACTCGGCGCAGTACTTCGCCGCGCCCCAGAACTACTTCCTGGTGGACACGGCTGGTATTGGGGGCCTCGCGAACCGCGGTGCATACTGGCTGTTCGTGCGCTACCTCGTGGACCAGATCGGCGCTACGCTCGGGTCGGCCGACTCGGTGACACGGCGACTGGACGGGACGGCGCTCATCGGCGCGGCAAACGTGAGCAACGCCACGGGCGGCACGGCGTTCCCGACCGTCCTCGCGCGCTGGGCGCTCGCGAACTACGTCTCCGATCTGCCCGGGTTCACCACGCCTCCCGAGCTGCAGTACGTGACGTGGAAGTTCCGCACGGACTATCAAACGATGAAGACCGCGTGCGGAGCCTTCTTCAGTACCGGCAACCTGCCGGGTCAGTTCCCGCTCACGCCTTCCGTTGTTGACGGTAGTGCGGCGCTCGCCGGCATGTTGCGCGCGGGGTCGGGCAGCTACTACCGGCTGCAGCAGGCGGCGAGCGCGCCCGGGTTCACGCTGCTGTTTTCCAACAGTGCAGGTGGCGCGCTGCGCACGACACTGGTTCCGCGGCTGAATGTGATTCGACTTCAGTAATGAAAGGGCGTCACGGTGTCTCGCGACGCGTATTCGTGACGCTTCTCTGCGACGCATTCCTGGCGGCGGGACTCGCCGCCCAAAGCGGATCCGTGCTCGCGTTGACGCCCGGCTCCGCGCGCGCGGCCGGCATGGGCGGCGCGGGGGCGGCGATCGTCGGCGACGCCGGCGCCATCTTCGCCAACCCCGCGGGGCTCGCCACCGTGCACCACCTGGCCATCGAAGGCTCATACGAGTCGTACCTGTCCGGGGCGACCCTCTCCACCGGAGCGCTGGCGCTGCGCGTCGGTCGATTCACGTGGGGGGCCGGCGCCGCGGCATTGGGTCCGAGCTATACCTCGGCCGATCTGCTCGGTGCCTCCTCCCTCGTGCTCCGCTCGGGAATGGTGGCGCTCGGCGCGACCGCCAAATACGCGCGGGAGACGCTCGGCGGCGCCCGAGTCGACGCCTGGGCCGGAGATGTCGGCCTCGCCATTGCGATCTTCGATTTGGCGGCAGTGGGCGTGAGCGTCCAGAACATCGGAGGCGACTTCGGTCCGGCGGCCGGGGGGGTACACCTCCCACACCGCAAGCGCGCGGGGTTCACGCTCAACTACGTCGATCCTCAGGGCACGCTACGGCTCCTCACAACCCTCGAGGGCCAGTGGCCGTCGGGAGGAAGCGCCTTCGTCGTGCTGGGTATGGAGGGCGGCGTGGTGGCACGCGGCATGGGGGTCCTCGGCCGGATCGGATACGTCGGCCACTCAGGCGTGACGAGCGCGTCGCCGTTCACAGCCGGTGCGAGCCTGGAGCTCGGTCACCTGCATCTCGACTACGGGTTCCGGGCGGACGACGCGCTCGGCGCCAGACACCGCATGGGGCTGCGATGGATGCCGTGATCGAGCGCCGCCCGCCGAACTGGGGCCGGGTCGGGCGGCGCCTGCTG
>Ga0137403_10008466_pt1 | contig 11521 bp, 9 predicted proteins | sample CZOMad2_1_16fung_FD_122057 | JGI IMG/M metagenome (GOLD analysis project Ga0137403, IMG submission 122057) | Vadose zone soil fungal communities from Angelo Coast Range Reserve, California, USA - CZOMad2_1_16fungal (Hybrid Assembly) | ecosystem: Environmental > Terrestrial > Soil > Vadose zone...
CTTTTGAACGGCTACGCGGAAGCGACCGGCTTCGGTTCCTTCTTTGTTTCCTTCTTGACCACCTTCTTCACTTCCTTCTTGCCCTTCTTCGGCGCCAGCACCATGATCAGCTGACGCCCCTCCATCTTGGGAAACTGCTCCACCACCGCGTACGGATCGAGGTCCTGCTTGACCCGCTCGATCAGCCGCACGCCGAATTCCTGGTGGGCCATCTCACGGCCGCGGTAGCGCAGCGTCACTTTCGCCTTGTCGCCTTCCTCGAGAAACTTGATCAGGTTGCGCAGCTTGATCTTGTAATCGCCCTCGTCGGTTCCGGGGCGGAATTTCACTTCCTTCACATGGATCTGCTTCTGCTTGAGCTTCGCCTCGTGGGCCTTTTTCGCCTCCCGGTACTTGAACTTGCCGTAGTCCATGAGCTTGCAGACCGGCGGCTTGGCAAGCGGGGCGATTTCCACCAGATCCACCTCGGCTTCCTCGGCCATCTTCAGCGCCTGCGCGATCGGGACGATGCCGACCTGCTCTCCGTTGGCTCCGATCAAGCGCACTTCAGGGGCGTTGATCTCTATGTTGATACGCTGCGTTCTCTCCGTGGCGATGTGCGAGTCTCCAAAAGTGTAAAAATTAAGCCGTACCCCCCGCATGTGCCTCGCTTCTGAGGCGGGCGATGAATTCGGGCAGATTCATCTGCCCGAGGTCTTCACCGCTGCGGGTCCGCACGGCCACCTTTTCAGCCGCCTTTTCCTTTTCGCCGACAATCAGCTGGTAAGGCAGCTTCTGCAAGCTATGTTCCCGAATTTTATAGGTTATTTTCTCATTCCTCAAGTCGGCCTCGCAGCGCCACCCCGCCTGCTTCAGATCCGTTGCAACGCGCGCCGCGTATCCGGCTTGACCCTCGGAGATATTAAGCACCGCAATCTGCACCGGCGCAAGCCACAGCGGCATCGCGCCGGCGTAGTGCTCGATGAGAATGCCGATGAAGCGCTCCATCGAGCCGACGATCGCCCGATGCAACATGACCGGTACTTTGCGCGAATTGTCTTCGGCGACGTACTCCGCACCGAGCAGACCGGGCATGGAAAAATCGACCTGCATGGTGCCGCATTGCCAGGAGCGACCGATGCTGTCTTTCAGATGGTATTCGATCTTGGGGCCGTAGAAAGCGCCCTCTCCCGGGAGCACTTCGTAGCCGAGACGGCTGGAATCCAGGGATATCCGAAGCGCGCGTTCGGCTTTGTCCCAGAGCTCGTCGGCACCGACCCTTTTCGGAGGGCGCGTCGCGAGCTTGTATACGACCTCGGTGAAGCCGAAGTCTGCGTAGACCTTTTGCAGCAACGTCGTAAACGCCGTGACCTCCGGCTGGATCTGCTCCTCGGTGCAAAATACGTGGCCGTCGTCCTGGGTGAAGGCGCGGATGCGCATGATGCCGTGCAGAGCGCCCGAGGGTTCGTTGCGCGTGCACACGCCGAACTCGCCGTAGCGCAGCGGCAGCTCGCGGTAACTGCGCAGGCCCTTGTTGTAAATCAGCACGTGGCCGGGGCAGTTCATCGGCTTGATCGCGTAGTCGCGCTTCTCCGACTCGGTGGTGAACATGTTCTCCCGGTAGTTCTGCCAGTGGCCCGATTTCTCCCACAGGCTGCGGTCGAGAATCTGCGGGCAGCGCACTTCGAGATAGCCGTTGTCCCGGTAGACGCGGCGCATGTACTGCTCGACCTCCTGCCAGATCGCCCAGCCTTTCGGATGCCAGAACACCATGCCCGGGGCTTCCTCCTGAAGATGGAAAAGATCCAGCTGCGTTCCCAGCCTCCGGTGGTCGCGCTTCTCCGCCTCCTCGATCATGCGCAAGTACGCTTCCTGCTCCTCCTTCTTGGCCCAGGCGGTCCCGTAGATCCGCTGCAGCATCTCGTTCTTGGAATCTCCGCGCCAATAAGCGCCGGCGACCTTGGTGAGCTTGAAGACCTTGAGCTTGCCCGTGGAGGGAACGTGCGGGCCGCGACACAGATCGATGAAATCCCCCTCGCGGTACAGCGAGACCTCTTCGTTGGGGGGAATCGAGGCGACGATCTCCGCCTTGTAGCGCTCGCCGATGGATTTGAAGTATTGAACCGCCTTGTCGCGCGGCCAGACCTCGCGCGTCACCGGGAGGTCCTTTCTCGCCAGTTCGGCCATGCGTGTTTCGATGGCACTGAGATCGTCGGGCGTGAACGGCCGCTTGAACGAGAAATCGTAGTAAAAACCGTTTTCAACTACCGGCCCGATGGTCACTTGCGCTTCGGGAAACAGCTCCTTTACGGCGTAGGCGAGCAGGTGCGCGGTGGAGTGCCGCAGGATCTCGACGCCCTCCCGGTCGCGTTCAGTGATGATCGACACTTCGGCGTCACGGTCGATTCGATTCGAGGTGTCGACGAGCTTGCCATCCACTCTGCCTGCGAGCGCGGCACGCGCCAGCCCCGGCCCAATCGCCTGGGCGACCTCCGCGACGGTGACGGGACTGGGAAAGCTCTTTATCGAGCCATCAGGAAGGCGGATATTCGGCATGCGTCCATCATGAAAGCAAAACCGCGCGTTGAACGCAGCTTAGCTTGCGTTCCAACGCGCGGAGTTAAGCCGGCGTCTCGCGCCCGGCTTGACAGCTGGTAGGCGCGATTGGAATCGAACCAACGACCTCATCCATGTCAAGGATGCGCTCTAGCCATCTGAGCTACGCGCCTGAGAAGTGGCGGATTCTAGCCGAATGGTCCCACCCGCACAAACGCATGAAACGGATGAAAGTCAACCGCGCCAGCGCTTCGATCGCGAATCGTAGCTGTACGGCATGGATTTGAAGACCACGCTTTGGCAGGAAAGCACGTATTCATCGCCCGAAACAACGTAGCCCATCGGCGCACCGCCCGGGCACTTGCTCACCGCGAGAACGTACTTGGGCACGAGCTTGTCGACGGCGTCCGGATAGGCGCCGCTCTCGCGCCTGTACGCCGACAGCGCGGAGATCATATGGACGCCACGGGTCTCTACCGTGAGCATGTCTTTCTCGCCCCCGGTGTAGAGTTCGATCGCTACATACGCCGCCGCGAGAGCGACCGCAATCACGACGAGCAGAATGATTTGGCTTGCGCCCGCTTGACGATTTACCGCCTTCATGTCCTTTCCTCCCGGGCCGATTGACCTCGGCTGAGAGGCAAATATTACCGCAAGCCGAGCATCTCCGCCGCGTGCTTTCGCGTCGTCGCCGTGATCGCGACCCCGCCCAGCATGCGCGCGATTTCCTCGATGCGTGATTTGTGGTCGAGCACGGCGACCCGGCTCCGCGCGCCGCCGCCTTCGATGCCCTTGGACACGGACCACTGCTCGCGCGCCTGAGCGGCCACCTGCGGAAGATGGGTGACGCACAACACTTGCCGCTCCTCGCCCAAGGTCTTCAGTTTCTTGCCCACGACTTCGGCCACTGCGCCGCCGATACCCGCGTCGACCTCGTCGAAAATCAAGGTAGGCACCGCGGCCGCCCGGCTCGTAATCACCTGAATTGCAAGGCTGATGCGGGACAGTTCTCCCCCGGAGGCGACCTTGGCGAGAGGGCGCGGCTCGGTGCCCGGGTTGGTCGTCACCAGAAACTCGACCTGTTCGTTTCCACCGGCGCTGCCGTCTGGCAAGAGTGAGCGCAACTCCACCTCGAACCGCCCTCCGGACATCGCGAGTTCCTTCATTGCGGCGTTCACCTCGCGGCCGAGTTTCGTCGCGGCTTTCTTGCGCTCCGCCGAAAGCCGTGCCGCAAGGCCGTCGTAGCGTGAGCGCGCAGCCTGCTCCTGCCTTGCGAGGCCCTCGAGATCCGTGGTCATCTCCAGATCTTTCAGCCGCACTCGCAGTGAAGCCACAAGCTCAGGCATCGCTTCCGGCCGTGTGCGAAATTTGCGCGCCGCACTGTGCACCGCTTCGAGGCGCTGCTCGACTTCGCGGAGACGTATCGGATCGAGTTCGATGCGATCGGCGTAGTGCCCCAGCGCATACGCGGCCTCGCGCAACTGCGCTTCACCCGATTCGAGCATGGAAATGGTTTCGCGCAGCGATCCATCGTATTCGGTGAGCGGGCGCAGCCGTGAAAGCACTCCCGACAGCGCACCAAGCGCGGCGTTCTCCGACTCGGAAAGCGAGTCGATCGCGTCCCGCACGCCCTCGATGAGGTTTGCCGCGTGGGCAAGCCGCCCGTGCTCCGACTGGATCGTCTCCCATTCGCCGGGGGCGAGCGCGAGCCGCGACAGCTCCTCGACCTGCCAGGTGAGCTGCTCCCGCTCCGCTTCGCGTGCCGCCGTATTGCTCTCGTGGTCGAGTCTTGTCCTGCAAAGCCTCTGCCATTCGCGGTGAGCGTCGCCGGTTTCCTGTGCAAGCGAAGCGAGCCCGGCGTGCGCGTCGAGCACCACGCGCTGGGCCTCGGGCCTGAGAAGCGACTGGTGCGCATGCTGGCCGTGGATATCGACCAGCCGCTCTCCCGCCTCACGCAGCTGGTTGACCGTCGCGGCGTGGCCGTTGATGAATGCGCGCGAGCGTCCGTTTGCGTCCACCACGCGACGCAGCAGCAACCGGTTCGCATCGCCCTCGAGTGCCTGCTCGCGCAACCAATGCCCCATCGGGGGCAGCGAATCGATGGCGAACTCTGCGGTCACGTCCGCACGTTCGGCCCCGGAGCGTACCTGTTCGCTTCCCGCGCGATCGCCGAGCGCCAGGGACAAGGCGTCGACCAGGATCGATTTTCCAGCTCCGGTCTCGCCCGTCAGGGCGGTGAAGCCCGGCCGAAACTCGAGCTCCAGGCGATCGACTATTGCGAAGTCCCGAATGGACAGGTGCGAAAGCATTCGCCGTTACAGGACTTCGCTCCAGTGCAGCTTCTGGCGCAACATCGCGAAGTAGCTGTAACCGGGAGGATGAACGAACTTCACAGTATGCTCCGCGCGCCGGACAAGGACGCGGTCGCCCTCCTGAAGGTCGCATTGCAGCTGCCCGTCGAAGTGAAGCCGGGCATCGATCGAGCGTTTCAGGGAGATTTCGATCACGGTGCGGTCGCTGACCATGATGGGTCGGTTGGACAGCGTGTGCGGGCAGATCGGCACCAGCGCGAACCCGGGCACGCTCGGTTGCAGGATCGGCCCGTCCGACGAAAGCGCGTAAGCGGTCGATCCCGTGGGCGTTGCCACGATCAGACCGTCGGCCCGCAAGTCGTAGACGAATTCGCCGTCGATGTTCACCACGAATTCGATCAGCCGACCGACGGATCCTTTGTTCACGACCGCGTCGTTGAGCGCGAGCGTGGCGAGCGTAACCACGCCATCGCGATGCACTTCGGCCGCAAGCATGGTGCGCTCTTCGATCGTAAAGCGGCCGGAGAGAATCTCGGCCATCGCGTCGAGCATGTTGGGCGAAGCGATGTCCGTCATGAATCCGAGGCGGCCCTGGTTGACGCCGACGAGGGGCACGTGGTGGGCCGCCAGGTTTCGTGCTGCGTTGAGCATGCTTCCGTCGCCTCCCTGCACCACCACCAGATCGGCCCGGGCCCCGATTTCGTCGTAGTCGGCGATGGGAAAGCCGCTCACGTGGTTGGAAGCCGCGCTTTCCTTCTCCACCAGGACCGCGCGTCCCTGCTTGCGCAGGTAGTCGCCCATCTTGGCGAGCGCGCCCGCGACATCGGGGGAGTTATGGCGGCCAATCAGCGCGATCGTCTTGAAAGCGGACATACCGTCATTAAATCATGAACATGTAGTGGTGACAAAAGGCCGCTTGCAATATCGTGAACAAAACCGCAAATCAGGGCCGATTCTGTAGAATCGCGAGCTATGCTGGACCGTCGCGCGCAGATTCTGCTCAAGACCCTGGTGGAGCGATACATCGCCGAGGGCGAACCCGTCGGCTCGCGCTCGTTGTCGCGCTACTCCGGCTTGGATCTGAGCCCGGCCACGATCCGAAACGTGATGGCGGACCTCGAGGAGCTCGGCTTTGTCGCAAGCCCCCATACCTCCGCCGGACGGATTCCGACCTCCCGCGGCTATCGTTTCTTCGTCGATACCCTGCTCACGGTGAAGCAACTGGACCGCGTCGAGATCAGTCAGCTCGAGGTCAATCTTCATCATCCCGACCACCCGCAGCGCCTGATCGGCGCGGCGTCGCAGCTCCTGTCCGAGCTCACGCATTTCGCGGGCGTAGTGGTTGCGAGCAAACGCAAGACGCCGGCCTTCCGTCACATGGAGTTTCTCGCGCTTTCGGACAAGCGCATCCTGCTGATCATCGTCACGCCGGACGGTGACGTGCAAAACAGAATACTCTTCACGGAGAAGACTTATACGCCCTCCGAGCTGACCATGGCGGCAAATTTCCTCAACCAGAACTACGCCGGCCTCACGTTCGAGGACATCCGACGTCGCGTCCACGACGAGCTGAACCAACTCCGGGAAGACATGACGCTTCTCATGACCGCGGCACTCGAAGCCGGCAGCGAAGCATTGTCCGAGTCGACGGAGAACTATGTGATATCCGGCGAGAGGAATCTGCTCGACTCGCATGATCTCGCCTCGAACATGTCGCGGCTGCGGGAGTTGTTCGAGCTCTTCGAAAAGAAGACGCTGCTCATGCAGATCCTCGCGTTGAGCACCCGCGCGCAAGGGGTGCAGATCTACATCGGCGGCGAGTCCGGAATCGCGCCTCTCGACGAATGCAGCGTGGTCACGGCGCCGTACGAGTCCGACGGGCAGATCATCGGTACGGTCGGGGTGATCGGGCCGACGCGCATGGCTTATGAGCGCGTGATACCAATTGTCGACATCACTGCCAAACTGCTTTCGAGTGCGCTGTCACAGCATTGACGTGAGGGATTGAGGAGCGAACGGGTGTTTGGGAGCCCTGGAGCTCTCACGCTCGACCCTCAACGCATGCGCTATCTTCCTGAGCCGAAACATCGACACGGCGCGGTCGCAAGGACCGCGGTCTTGCTGATCAACCTCGGCACACCGGACGCGCCGACGCCACGGGCCGTGCGCCGGTATCTGGGGCAGTTTCTTTCCGACCCGCGCGTGATCGAGATTCCTCGCGTTCTTTGGTTGCCGATTCTGCACGCTTTCGTACTCAATTCCAGGCCGAGGAAGTCGGCGCAGAAGTACGCCAGCATCTGGACGTCCGAGGGGTCCCCGCTCAGGGTCCACACCGAGAGGCAGACGCGTTTGCTTCGCGGCCACATCGAATCGCGGGTCGCAATGCCGCTCTCGGTCGAGTTTGCCATGCGTTACGGCGAGCCCTCGATCGGCGGCACTCTCGCTCGCGTGAAAGCCGGGGGCTGCGAGCGCGTGCTCGTCCTTCCGATGTACCCCCAATACGCGGCGAGCACGACCGCCAGCGCTCTGGATCAGGTCGCGGAGTTCCTGCGCCGGACACGCAACGTTCCCGAAATCCGGCTGGTGAAGCACTTTCACGATCACCCTTCTTATGTCGGTGCGCTTGCGAACCTCGTGCAGGAGCACTGGCGGCTGTCGGGCCGGCCCGACAAGTTGGTCATGAGCTTTCACGGCCTGCCGCGTTTTTCGCTTGCTCGCGGCGACCCTTACCATAGCGAGTGCCATGAGACCGCGCACCTGCTCGCCGGGAGGCTGGAGCTTTCCGAGAGCGAGTGGCAGATCACCTTCCAGTCCCGCTTCGGGCGGGCGGAATGGATAGAACCCTATACCGCCTCCACTCTGGCCGATTACGGCCGGCGAGGGGTGCGCCGCGTGGACGTGATCTGTCCGGGTTTCGTGGCGGATTGCCTGGAGACACTCGAAGAAATCGGCATCGAGGGACGAAAAATCTTCTTGGGTGCCCGAGGCAGGGAATTCCACCTATTGCCCTGCCTCAACGAGCGCGACGACTGGATTCGTGCCTTAGGTGACATTGCGCATCAGCATCTTGCCGACTGGGTGCCGAATACGCAGCCTGAAAAGACCCGTGCCGAAGACAGCCGAAGCCGGGCCCCCGCTCGAGGCACCGGCGTCTGATATGGCGCCGCACGCGCCACCAGCGGCCCTTGAAATTTCTTGGCGCAGGCCCCAGTTAAACCCGTCAGAAAAAAGGAGCGCGCCTGTGTCCCTTGCAACGCCGCGGCACATTTTGCGGAGAACCCATGCCTGAACCGCACCAACCGAGCCCCCAGGGCCCTTCGGACGATACTTCCGTCGATCCGGCCGCACCGGCGGATCTCGCGCCCGTACCGGATACCGAGGAGCTGTTGCGACGCGCGGAGTTGAAGGCCCAGGAACACCACGACGCCTGGCTCAGAGCCAAGGCGGAGGCGGAAAATATCCGAAAGCGGACTGCGATCGAACTGACAAACGCGTACAAGTACGCGGTCGAGGCCATCGCCGCGGATCTCCTCCCCGTCAAGGACAGTCTGGAGGCGACCCTCGCGGCCGACTCCGCGGCGCTTGAAACGCTGAGGAGCGGGGTCGACCTGACATTGAAGCAGTTGAATGCCGTGTTCGCCAAAGCCAATCTCAGGGAGATCAATCCCATCGGGGAGAAGTTCGATCCCCACCGGCACCAGGCGATCAGCATGCTCCCTTCGGACAAGGAACCGAACACGATAATCAACGTGCTGCAAAAGGGTTACAGCCTGCACGACCGGGTGATCCGGCCGGCGCTGGTCACCGTGGCCAAGCCCAAGGACGATCAAGCTTGAAGTTGAGGGATTGATCCCCATATCGGCTTCAAGGTTATTTGTCAGAAAATTCAAAAGGAAAGGTCATGGGAAAGATCATCGGAATCGACCTCGGGACGACTAACTCGTGCGTCGCGATCATGGAGGGCGGCAAGCCGAAGGTAATCGAGAACTCGGAAGGCGCCCGCACCACGCCCTCCATCGTCGCCTACATGGAGGACGGGGAAATTCTCGTCGGTGCACCGGCCAAGCGGCAGGCAGTCACCAATCCCAAGAACACTCTCTACGCGATCAAGCGCCTCATCGGCCGCAAGTTCGAGGAGAAGGAGGTGCAGAAGGATATCGCCCTGATGCCCTACAAGATCGTCAAGGCCGACAACGGCGACGCCTGGGTCGAGGTCCGCGGCAAGAAGATCGCTCCCCAGGAAGTTTCCGCCCAAATCCTGCGCAAAATGAAAAAGACCGCCGAGGACTACCTCGGCGAGGACGTCACCGAAGCGGTCATCACGGTCCCGGCGTACTTCAACGATTCCCAGCGCCAGGCGACCAAGGACGCCGGCCGCATCGCGGGACTGGAAGTCAAGCGCATCATCAACGAACCCACGGCGGCCGCACTCGCGTTCGGATTGGACAAAAAAGAAGGCGATCGCAAGATCGCCGTCTATGACCTCGGCGGCGGCACGTTCGACATCTCGATCATCGAAATCGCGGAAGTCGAAGGCGAGCACCAGTTCGAGGTGCTCTCCACGAACGGCGACACGTTCCTCGGCGGGGAGGACTTCGACCAGCGCCTGATCGACTACCTCTGCGACGAATTCAAGAAGGACCAGGGTATCGACCTGCGAAATGACGTGCTCGCGCTGCAGCGGCTGAAGGAAGCAGCGGAAAAAGCGAAGATCGAGCTGTCTTCGAGCGCGCAGACCGAGATCAACCTGCCCTACATCACCGCCGACAAGAGCGGACCCAAGCACCTCGCCATCAAGGTGACGCGCGCCAAATTCGAGAGCCTGGTCGAGGAACTGATCGAAAAGACGGTCGAGCCCTGCCGTATCGCGTTGAAGGACGCGGGGCTCAAGGTTTCCGATATCGAGGACGTGATCCTCGTCGGCGGAATGACGCGCATGCCCAAGGTCCAGGAAACCGTGAAGGATTTCTTCGGCAAGGAGCCGCGTAAGGACGTCAACCCGGACGAGGCAGTCGCGGTCGGTGCCGGAATCCAGGGCGGCGTGCTGAAGGGCGACGTCAAGGATGTCCTGCTTCTGGATGTCACGCCGTTGTCCCTCGGCATCGAGACGCTGGGAGGTGTCCTCACCAAGCTCATTCAGAAAAACACCACCATTCCGACCAAGGCGCAGCAGGTCTTTTCAACCGCCGATGACAACCAGTCCGCGGTGACCATCCACGTGCTGCAGGGCGAGCGCGACGTGGCCTCGGGCAACAAGAGCCTCGGCCAGTTCAATCTCGAGGGAATTCCACCTGCGCCGCGCGGGATGCCGCAGATCGAGGTCACTTTCGACATCGATGCCAACGGCATCTTGCACGTGTCGGCGAAGGACAAGGCGACGGGTAAGGAAAACAAGATCACCATCAAGGCGAACTCGGGGCTCAACGAGTCCGAAATCCAGCGCATGGTAAAGGACGCGGAAGCGCACGCGGCCGAAGACAAGAAGCAGCTCGAGATCGTGACGTCGCGCAACCAGCTGGATGCGCTGGTGCACTCGGTTCAGAAGTCGCTGAAGGAATATGGCGACAAGCTCTCAGCGGACGAGAAAGCGAAAATCGAGGCTGCGCTCAAGGATGCCGAAGAGGCGATGAAGTCCGACAACAAGGAGAGTATCGACTCGAAGGCACAGGCGCTTTCGCAGGCGGCGCAGAAACTCGGCGAGAAGATGTACGCCGACGCGCAAAAGGCGCAAGGCGCCGAGGGGGGCGGCGATGCGAAGGCATCGAAACCGGCAGATGAAGGTAACGTCGTCGACGCCGAGTTTACCGAGGTCAAGGACAAGAAGGGTTAAGCGCGGCGCGGGAATGCGCGCCGCCTTAACTGGCCGAGTTCGAGCCGACGGGTACCCGCGGCTCAACTCGGCCTTGTTGCGTTTGGAGGTACAAGGGACTCATGGCAAAGCGTGACTACTACGAGGTGCTGGGCGTCAATCGTGACGCCGACGAGGAAGCCATAAAAAAGGCGTATCGGCGCCTCGCAATGAAGCATCATCCGGATCGCAACCCGGATAACCCCAAGGCCGAAGAGCTTTTCAAGGAGGCAAAAGAGGCGTACGAAGTCCTAACCGACGCCAGCAAGCGCTCGGCCTATGACCGTTTTGGCCACGCGGGAGTCGACCCGCGCGCGGGCATGGCCGGCGGCGGGGCCGCCGGTTTCTCGAGCTTCGCCGACGCGTTCGGCGATATCTTCGGGGATATCTTCAACCAGGCCCGCGGCGGTCGTTCTTCGGTGTACCGCGGAGCCGATCTGCGTTACAACCTGGAGATCCCGCTGGAACAGGCCGCGCGCGGCACCGAGACCCGGATTCGCATTCCGACCTACGAGGATTGCGACACCTGCAAGGGGTCGGGGGCAAAGCCCGGCACCAAGGCGCGAACCTGTCCGACCTGCGAAGGACAGGGCCAGGTGCGCATGCAGCAGGGATTCTTCTCCATCCAGCAAACGTGCCCGAAGTGTCACGGAACCGGAAAGATCATCCCGGAACCCTGCCCCGCCTGCCACGGCGCGGCGCGGGTGAAAAAGCAGAAGACGCTCTCCGTCAAGATTCCCGCCGGCGTAGACGATGGCGATCGCATCCGTCTTTCAGGCGAAGGCGAGCCCGGGGTGAATGGCGGCCCGGCAGGCGACCTTTACGT
>Ga0137403_10008467_pt1 | contig 11521 bp, 14 predicted proteins | sample CZOMad2_1_16fung_FD_122057 | JGI IMG/M metagenome (GOLD analysis project Ga0137403, IMG submission 122057) | Vadose zone soil fungal communities from Angelo Coast Range Reserve, California, USA - CZOMad2_1_16fungal (Hybrid Assembly) | ecosystem: Environmental > Terrestrial > Soil > Vadose zone...
CACTCTCGCCATTGTCGAAAACTCAGGATTGAGGCAAATATTCCCGGTTGACGCGTGATCACACAAAAATAATCGTGAGAGGGTGAGCCGAATGATCTTCAAGTTGCCGCCCGTTTTCCCGAATCGCTTGATCCCGACCACATAATTTGCGAATTCGGGCCTTCGCTTTTCCAATCGAGCAGCAACTTTCCTGCGCACCCAGCATCCAACTGCAAAAGCGAAGCTGTTCCGGAAAAAGAATCTACTGCCGATACGGGCGTAATCACTGTAGGATCGCTGTCCCGAGACGGCAACGCCAAGGAACTACGCAATGAATAGAAAACAGTTCAAACTTCTTGCGACTCGGGGGCTTCTGGCGCTCCTGCTGGCGCTGTCCTCTTTCAACCATCTACAGGCTCAAAACAAAGGCTGAAGCCAAAAAGACGAGATAAGGAGAGGCGCCAGCTCCCATGAAGCTGAAAGTGGGCGAGATGGCTCCCGATCTTACATTGCTCACACGGCGATCAACCGTTGGTAGGGTTCGAAGAGTTGGCCATGCCCCTGTTCGATTCTCTATACAACTTCGCGCGCTGGATGGCGCGCGATTCGGACGATGCTGAGGATCTCGTACAAGAGACTTAATCTAAAGGCCTTGCGCAGTTTCGCGTCGTTTCAGCCTGCCACCAATTTCCGTGCATGGATATTTCAAATCCTGAGGAACACCTTTCTAAGCTCGCGCACAAAATTCGAGCGGCGCATGACCGACACACTGGACTCGGAAGAAGACAAACCTGAACTGGCAGTTGAAACCAAGACTCCCGAAACGATTCTAATGAATCGCTCTAATTTCCAACTAGTGCAGCGCGCCATCGACGATCTGCCGGTGCATTACCGCGAGACCCTCCTTCTTTGTGAAGTGGAGGAAATGTCCTACCGGGAAATCGCGGAAATATTGTCGATCCCGATAGGAACCGTTATGTCACGCCTGGCCAGAGCCCGGAAGGCAGTTCGCGAGTCACTCGGGTAGCACTCGCGGTGCACTACCATCAGCGGAAGTGGCGCCAAGAGCGGGGCAATGTGAGAGTGTCCATCGATCACGACTTCGCTGCCAAAAAAGACAAGCCTGCGCTTGACCGACAGATTGGTGATCGAACCCTGGAGAACTGGACTGGGCATCAGAATCTTGTCGGCTACTAGCTCTTAGCTTTTGGCCAAGGGCTAAGAACCGAGAGCCTAGAATCTATGACGCGTCAGCCTTAAACAATTTCGCAAGGCTATCGATATTCGCAGCACTAGCGTCGCCGATTACGAAATAGCGCAGCCCGCCCTGACTCCATGTTTCCACGTTGAACGACACGTCCTTCGGCGCGAAAGAATTCTGGTCCAACCTGCCTGGCAATCTCAAAGACCGTTCCTGGAACACGAACACAGAAATGTGGTGCTTCCGCATATCGTAGATCAGATGCGCACCCGGCGCTTGATCAAGATAGGTCATCCGGCCTCCAAGCAGAGAAAACTCGGAGTCCTTAAGCTCCGGCAAATCGAACGCGAAGGGGATCTTTCCCTGGAACCACGGCTTTACCGTATGCCGATCCGTGGAGATCACGTCCACCGGCGACGAGCTGGCAAGAGTCGCTACGTGCAAGTCTGCGACCTCACTGTAGACCTGCTCTGTACGCACTCTCTCCCGTTCGTTGTACGCGGTCGTCAAACCAACGGCTACGAGAACAGTGATGGCCGCTGTTGCCGCGACCCAAGCAAAACCGAAGCTGTTCCGTCGCGCTTTACCCGCAATCCGCTGTTGCATCCTTTTGCGGAACTCCGCACTGGGAGTAAACCGTTTTCCAATCGCCTGAATATTGCGCTTCAGCTGCAGATGGGTAAAGGCATCTGCGGAGCAAGAAGGACACTTGTGCACATGAACGTCGAAGGCGCGCATCTCCTCCGACGGAAGCTCACCGTCAAGGTAGGTATCTAGTGTTGCCTTCCAAGAATCACAAACCATGGTTCATCCCTTTTGAAACTGTAATTTGCAGGCTATTACGTAATGTTTTTCTGGCTCGAGATAATCGTGACATCACCGTACCTACGGGAATGGAAAGGGTTTCTGCAATCTCCTGGTACGACATCCCTTCCAGGTCGCACAGGAGGAGAATTTCCCGGAAATACACCGGCAACTCATCGATCGCACGCCGCAGCAGTTCGAGGTTCGAGCGCTCCATCAGGAGCGTTTCCGGTGTGTTGCCCTCAACTGGCAGTTCGGGCGGCTCTTCCTCTTCGGAATCAAGGGACAGAGTCATTTGGGCCCTCAATCCGGTGCGCGACGTCAAGAATGTGTTTCTCAAGATTCGGTACATCCATGCCCGGAAATTAGTCCCCAGGCGAAACGAAGGAAAGCCCTTCAAGGCCTTGGCATAGGTTTCCTGGACCAAGTCTTCAGCCTCCTCCCGATTCCGCGTTAGCCAGTTCGCGAAGTTGTAGAGCTGGTCAAAGAGTGGCATCGCCAGTTCTTCGAACGAATCGGATTGAGCTTCGAAGTGGGTCAAATACACAGTCTTAAACCAGCGGGGAGCACTTTTTATTCCTTCACAACAAGAAAATACTTGTTTGGTGGAATAAGGCATCGTTTTCGACGGTGATCAGGCTAGTTATAAGTACGGGGCGTAGACAAAGGGTCATGAATCTCGAGCACTAGCTCCCAGCAAGCCCTCTGTCGGCGAGGAATAAAAGACCAGAAAGTCCGTTATTACCAGTGAGACTCACTCGCGGGAGGCGACGATGAACAAGATCAAAACCATCAAATGTATTGAATTCAGTTCGCGCACATTGGCTCTTCTTCTGACTGTCGTGTTGGTTATGGCGGTCAGCAATGCATCGGCGAAGGAGCACAAGCCTAGAGGATATGACGCGGAGAGCCATGTGGTCGCTCACATCTCATTTAGCGGACTATCGGCGGTTGACATGGCAATGCAGAGAAAGGTTAACGACAAGTACTACCTCTATGTAGAGCATTCAAAAGACCAAGGCATCTCGATTATTGATATCAGCAAGCCCACTCAACCGAAAGCGGTTGCCGTAATCCCGTGGCCAGACCCAGACCTGTCTAGCAGGATGAGCCTGACTGGCAATTTGGCGGTCATTGCCGAAACCGAGGTTCTCCCGATGCACATCAGTACCTCAAAGGACGACCTTGTACTTTGGGATTTGTCGAATCCAGTCGCTCCTCGAGTAGTGCAAAAGTTTTCAGGAGTGGTCAAGTGGCTTCAGGACGAGCGAAATTTCATTTATGTCTTGAATGGCGACGGATTGTGGGTGGTTTCGGAGCCAGCAGGTCGCCGGCCCGAACAAACCGACTCCGCTTTGCCCTATGGAGATTGAAAAAGGCTACAGGAACCTGAAACAGCATTGCCACAGCGGCGGAGGTTGCAGATGGGGGGCGTCCGCGGTAGCAACCTCCGCCAAATCTTAGAAGGGGTAGGGTAATGGTAAATCCATTCGATCTCAAGTCGGCACTGTTGGCCAAGCACGCACAACATGTAGTGTTCATCCATTTTCCAATCGCACTCTTCATTACGGCGGTGCTGTTCGACTTTGTAGCGCAGTGGACGAGGCGCCGGGGACTGGCGGATGCGGCCTATTACAACCTGTTATGGGCAGCGATTTCGACTGTCCCGGTCGTCGCCACCGGTATCCTCGCATGGCAGTTCCAGCTGGAGGGGCAGAAACTGAAGGGCACCCTACTGCTGCACTTAGTGCTTGCGGGGGCTTCGAGCGTTCTGATCTGGCTGGTCTGGTGGGTCCATTTCCGCGCAAGGCGCAGGGCAAGAGCCTTACCGAACTACCGCTTCTCGATCGAGGTTATAGGCATCCTTATCGTCGCTCTGACAGGCCATTTGGGTGGATTTCTGAGCGGTGTGAACGGACCAGGATAGACGCCAGGCAGCTTTTCCAGCTGGCTCTCGTAGAAGGTTGATTGCAACGAGTATCCGAGCTCTCTGGGACTGAAACAAAGCTGAAGTAGTTGGTCCGGAAAAGAGAAAAGAATCATGAAAGTTCTATGCGGATTGATCGTCCTGACATGCGTGCCGTTGGCTCTGGCAAGAAACAATGCGGCCTATCCCATGCAAAAGGTGGCCGAGTTTCTGGTGGAGAAGCTGGATGTAACAACCCTTCCGCCCGAGATCCAACCAAAGCCGGAAAAAGGAAAGAAGACATTTGAAGACTATGGGTATGTGACGCGGAGGCTGGACGAAAAGGGAATACTCCTCGAGGCGCCACATAAGGGATCGCAGATTGAGATCAGGGTCTTAGAGCAAACCGCACATGGAATTTACGTTTGCGTCGATGCTCAGGGTCTGAATACACGCAACGGCCGTTTCTAGCGAATGCGCCTGCTTGAGCGGAAAAATGCAAGTGAACTTCTTCAGAGCCGACAGTCCTGGAAGGAAGCCGATGGATGCCCGGCTATTGGTGGCTTAGACACCGACTCTCAATACTAATCGGCGGGTATTGTCCTCGCCACTCGAAGCTGAGGGGCATCCCACTGCCCCATCTGGCGCTGGCGGGTACTCCAGGCGTGCTGGTCGAGCTCGGGTGGCTTCCCGCACTGTGTAAATGGGCCCGAATATATACCTGAATCAGGTCCCAAGTTAGGAACCGACTGCCACCTCAACTTCGCCGGGAATAAAAGCGACTTGCGCCAGTTATCACATCAGAACGTTACAAACCACGGAGGGCAAATGACGGACAAAAAGCAAGATCTTATCGACGAGAAATTGCAAGACCTCAACAACGATGGCATTGACCGTCGCGGTTTTCTGAAATGTATGGCCTGGGCCGGCACAGGACTGGTCTGGACTATGAGCGGCGGCATCCCGGTGTCTCGGGCATTCGCCAAAGCTGGCGACAAAGGTGGCGGCAAAGGCGGGGACTTCAGCTTTGTTCAGATCAGCGATAGTCACATCGGGTTTAGCAAGCCAGCAAATCCGGACGTCACTGCCACTTTGCAGACGGCGATCAACAAAATCAATGCCATGCCCCACACACCGGATTTCATCATCCACACCGGTGATCTGAGCCAGCTCTCGAAGCCAAGTGAATTCGATACGCTTGACCAGGTATTAAAAGGAGCTTCCGCGAAAGACATTCACTTTGTGCCGGGCGAGCACGACATGCTCAGTGACAACGGCGAGCAATTTCTCCAGCGCTATGGGAAAGGCACAAAGGGGAGTGGCTGGTCCAGCTTCGATCACAAGGGCGTGCACTTCGTTGGTCTGGTGAATGTCGCCAATTTGAAAGCTGGAGGCATGGGGTCGCTCGGCAACGAACAGCTGGAGTGGCTCGATGACGATCTCAAGGGTCGCTCTGCCAGCACTCCGATAGTGCTCTACGCGCACATTCCGCTGTGGACCATCTATCCCGATTGGGGTTGGGGAACCGATGACAGTGAACAAGCCCTGTCTTACGTCAAGCGTTTCGGCTCCGTAACCGTGTTAAACGGCCATATTCACCAGATCATGCAAAAGATCGAAGGTAGGGTTTCGTTTCACACAGCGATGTCGACGGCTTTTCCTCAACCTGCACCGGGATCAGCTCCCTCCGCCGGACCCATGAAGGTGCCAACTGACCAGTTGCAACGGGTGTTGGGTATCACAGATGTGAACTATTCGGTCAGCGGTCGTAGCCTTGCTGTCGTCGATTCGCCGCTCGGGGACTCGGGGGCTTCGGCTTCAGGCAATGGCGGCGGCCCTGCGGCAGTTAACGCAACCCGTGGGTAGAACGCCAAGGGTCCGATCTAAACAAGGAATCAAGCAAAGAAGTCAAACTCAGAAAGGAAATAGAACAATGACAAGGAAAAATGTGTTGATTGCGGGTTTGGCCGCGCCGGTGATGATTGCGATGCTGCTGCTGTTTGCGGGGTCACCGAGTGTCACAGCGAATGATCAGCCCACAGCGGCGAATGCAGACGTCAAAATCGACAATTTCGTTTTTGGGCCGCAGACGATCACGGTACCCGTCGGAGCGACAGTCACATGGACAAACAAAGATGACATTCCCCATACCTCGGTCAGCACAGATGGTGTGTTCAAGTCCAAGGTGCTGGATACGGATGAAAAATTTTCCCACACGTTTGACAAGGCGGGAACGTATCCCTACTACTGCACGATCCACCCGAAGATGACGGGCAAGGTCGTAGTGCAGTAAGACACGAACTTCTAGTCGGCGTTGCGTTGGAATCGGATTTCCATTCTTGACAGGGCCAAATGTTTCGGCAAGGCTGATGCTCTCCAAAGCGCCTTGAGCCAACTATGACTGCAGACTCGGCACAACTCGTGGGGACAACAGTAGCAAACGATGACCTGGATCTTGTCCATGCCAGCAAAGATGGGGATGTCGCTGCTTTCGAGCAACTGGTAAAGCGATACGATCGTAAACTCTTTCGGATCGCCCAACACATCACCCATAACCGGGAAGATTCAGAGGACGCAGTCCAGGAGGCCTTCTTGAAGGCCTTCCAACACTTGGGCGAATTCAGAGAGGATTCCAAGTTTTCAACCTGGCTGATTCGCATCACTCTGAACCAGTCGCTTATGAAGCTGCGAAAGCAGCGGCGCGCAATAAGAGAGGTGTCCCTGGAAGAGGATTTTCAGGCAGGCGAAGACATGCTTCCGATGGAGGTCATCGATTGGGCTCCCGATCCTGAGCAACTCTACAGGGCGTCAGAATTACGAGGCATTCTAATAAAGGCCCTAAGTGGGTTGCGACCGGTCTTGCGAGCCGTCTTCGTGCTGCGGGACATTGAAGGCTTGTCGACGGCTCAGACAGCAGACGTTTTGAACTTGAGCCAGGTCGCGGTGAAGGCGCGGTTATGGCGAGGTCGGCTGCAGCTTCGTGAACTCCTGAACATGTACTTCAGAAAGGAAACGGAATCCGCGCCAATGGCGTTGTGCCCGAAAGGAGACAGCTCTGGGGAATTGAGGTCGGAAGGAGCGATGCCTACCTAGGCCGGCAATTTCCAGTATCTCTACTGCTCCGTCCAAGGACAATGGGTTTCGTCATCGTCACGTAGAAGGTTTCAGCTCCCTCCCCCCAGCAACGGACAGGCGTCAGCGAGGACGAAGATTCTCGAACGCTCTCGAACCGGGGTGACGTCCTGTCCGCCTCCCCTCAAATGTTTGAGACTTTGAGCGTCTGGATCGTTCGATTTTAAGGTATGCTCGATTTGTTTTATCAATCGCCACAAGCATTCCTGGCCAAGGACAATCTGGAATGTGGACTCGCAGTAAATAGTTCGGCCTCACACTCCGCAGACTACGCAGTGCTCTTCGTTCGAACCTCCCAGACATTCTGCTACGACGTGTTTGCAAGACTAGCGCGCGCCGAAGATTTGACAATCAATTGACACACGTCAACATCTCAGCCTTCGTCGCTGCGTCTAATCCCATATACGTTGTGAAAGACATTGACAACCGAAGCTCTCGAGGCACGGATGGAATAAAGCTTCATGAGTGCAGTTATCAATAAAAGAGACCCACAACAATTCAACAAGGAGAAATTATGAAGAAATCATTATTGACCGTTGTACTTACTCTGACTTGCCTGCTTGGGTTGGGCATAGGTGCCCGCGCCCAGGATATAGACAAACTCGCTGTAAATGTCCCGTTCGACTTTGTGGCCGGGGGTGAAACCCTTCCCGCAGGCACGTACAGCGTTAGTCGTGTATCGCCTGAGATAAACCGTAGTCTCGCTATCCGCAACAACGAAAACAGTGTGTTTGTGATCCCTATGTTTTTCGATGGCAGCCCTGCGTCTTTCAATGGAGTTTCTCCTGACCACGCAGAGCTTAACTTCGAGCATGTAGGGGACGAGTACTTCCTCAGCAAGGTTCAAACCCTTGGGGGCGTCTATGCCATCAGGACACCGCGACCAATGACCCAGGTAGCCCAGATTAAGGATCACGGCACTTCCCCTGGCGCTAACTAGGTCGAGTACAACATCGGGTTCCTACGCGGTTGTGGGAGGGTATTCAGGATCTAAGAGTCCATCTATCTAGACCTGAATTCTCTCCCTTCCGGCGACCAGGCGACGCGGCGGCAAGGGAAGTTAGCAGCGTTCATCGCCAAGCAAACATGAAAACTAAGGTTATGGGAGGATAAGATGAAAAATACGCTCTTATCATTCGTACTACTCGTGACGCTAGCCATTCCTTCGGGGATGTGGGCCCAGCAAGCCGGCTATTCCCAGACCAACCTGGTCTCCAATACTGCTGGCGCGGCCAATACTACAGACACTCAACTGTTGAATCCGTGGGGAATCTCAATTTTCCCCGGACAAGATTTCTGGATTGCTAACAACAACGGTGGCACTTCCACCCTCTATGACGCACAGGGCAACAAAGATGCTGCGCTGGTAGTGACCATACCCGGAGCCGCCCACAATCCAAACGGTAATTGTAGCCCGGGCTGCCCCACGGGAAACGTGGCCAACGGCAACGGCTCCTCCTTCGGCGGCGGACAGTTTATTTTCGACACCGAAGACGGCATCGTCGCCAGCTGGACCGGCGCCAGCAGCACGGCAACAGTGGCCTTCGATAACTCGGCCAGTGGCGCAGTTTATAAGGGTCTCGCCTTGCTCAACGGCACCTCCCTTTTAATGGCGAACTTCAATAGCGGCAGAGTCGACGTCCTCGATCGCAACTTCAACCTTACTTCATTGAGCGGCTCGTTCACCGATCCAACACTTCCTGCGGGTTTCGCTCCCCATGGCATCCACGTCATCGGTAATCAGATCTACGTCGCTTATGCGATGCAGGATGGTGCCAAGCACGATGCAAGCCCGGCGTTGGTCTAGGGCAGGTGGACATCTTCGACATAAACGGCAATTTCGTGAAGACTTTCGCGGCCGGCGGCATGCTAAACGCGCCTTGGGGCGTGGTGGCAACTCCAGCCACATTCGGAACCTTTCCGAACGCCATCCTGGTGGGCAATTTTGGCGATGGCACCATCAACGCGTTCGACACAGCCGGGAAGTTTCTCGGCCAACTGACCGACTCTTCGAACAAGGTGCTAGTGAATCCCGGCTTGTGGGACATGGTGTTTGGCGGAGGCGGTCCGTCTGGGGGTGATCCAAATACTCTCTATCTCACGGCTGGAGGGGGCAACCAACCCAATTTCCCCGCTGGAGGCAGCACAACCAGTGTGTTCGCTAGCCTTGTCCCGGCTGCGGCGGTGAGCGGCCCAGGTTTTTCTCTGAGTCTCTCGGCCCAAAGTGTAACTGTCGCGCCGGGCGGTTCGGCTAGCCTTATGATCGGCGCCAGCGCGGCAGGAGGATTCAACGGTCAGATTACGCTTTCCTGTGCTGCGCCCGCTGGCCTGACCTGTGCTTTCAGTCCTACGACGATCTCTCCCGGATCGAGCGCGTCATCCTCCACCTTGACCATCTCTGCCGCCTCGACACCGCCGCCGGTTACCGGTTACAGCTTGTCCGGCATGGCAGCCTTGCTGCCTGGTCTGGGACTGTTCGGAACCGTTCTCACGACTCGCAAACGGAAGCCGCTCACACGCAACAGCATTCTGTGGACGAGCGTACTGGGGTTGCTGCTTCTCATGTCAATGTTTGCCCTCGGATGCGGTAGCAGTTCAAAAGGCCAGACCCCCGCATCTCAGGTCACCTTGATGGTGACAGGTACATCCGGCTCGCTAAGCCATTCCACCCCTGTAACCATCACCATTAATTGAAACAGAACAGCCCGGCAAGAGAGCGCACTCCAATGCGCCCTTGCCGGGACCCCTTCATAAGTGGCATTACCGTGGCGGCAACAAGTTCTTCAGCAAGAATAAGGTTTGCGTCTAAGCGCGCATTCCCACCAATTTTTGAGATTCCTGGAATAAACAGCGCCCCTGCTCGTTATCAATGTCGAGAGAAAGATACCTTCGGTTGATTTGAGTCGAATGCTCGCGCCATAGACTTCACGAGCCTGGCGAGGTCCTAAGACGATGGCATAGGTGGATTCAGAACGGCAACAGAGGAAAGCGCTGAGCCTGCGGATGTCGAGCCATCCCTCAGTGATGCGACACACGCAGCAGAGTTCTACAACTTGGCCCGGATCAAGACATGGATTCTCTTCGGACTAGGGTCAAGGAACAAAAGGATGATCGCGATGATTGAGTACCAAAGCACGCTATTAGGTCGAACAGAAGTTGCCGAAGGCACAATGGCATTTCAGTTCGAAAAGCCAAAAGATTTTGTATTCAAGGCTGGGCAGTATATTGACCTGACGCTATCGGGTTCGCAGCCTGGGCCGTCTAATGGATTGACTCATACCTTCTCTATCGCAAGTTCCCCGTTCGAAAAAGAGCTTGTAGTCACTACCCGCATGCGCACTACAGCTTTCAAGCAGGCCATATCCATCCTGCCGATCGGTAGTGGGGTGAGGATTGAAGGGCCAATGGGCTCTTTTAGCCTCCATAACAACACAGCCAGGCCAGCCGTCTTCCTCGCCGGCGGGATCGGGATCGCGCCATTCCTCAGCATGCTCTTTTACGCAAGAGAGGAGAAGCTTCGCCATCCTATTGTCTTGTTCTACGCGAACCGCTATCTGGAGGATGCCGCGTTCATCGATGAGCTCTGGAAGTTAGAGCGTGCAAATCCAAAGTTCCGCTTTGTTCCGATCCTCACGCGCACGGATAAGAATTACCGAGGTTGGAAGGGGGAGACGGGACACATCAGCTCGGAAATGCTTCTTACACACGTGGGAATCTTGCGAAATCCGATCTATTACATCGCTGGGCCGCCAACGATGGTTGCAGCGGCGCGCCGAACACTCATCGAGGGGAGCGTAGATGAAGACGACATTCGGACGGAAGAGTTTGCCGGCTATTGAGAATCAAGAATCTGTGGGCGGAGCGGATGAGTGCTGTTGGCTCTCTTTCCAATGAAGGGCTTTCTCGGAACCGGTGCCACCTTCGGGGCAGATCTCAACCTCGTGGTGCAACTCATCATGGGAGTAGCCTTGATCGCGGGCGCTCTTCTCGCAAAACAGAAACGCTACAGAGCTCACGGTATTTGCCAGACGACGGTGCTTCTGTTGAATGTGCTGATGATTGGACTGGTGATGTGGCCATCGTTCCAGCAACAAGTGAAGCCGGCACTAACTAGGGTTCATCACAAGTGGTATTACGAGGTGGCCATAATACACGCGGCACTGGGGGTTACGGCTGAGCTCCTGGGGCTCTATATCGTCATCGTAGCCGGCACTAAGCTAGTTCCGCGACGGTTACGGTTGAACAATTGGAAATGGTGGATGCGCTCGGAGCTGGTGCTGTGGATGATTGTTCTACTCAGCGGCGTCGGCACGTACTGCGCATGGTATGTGGCGCCATTCCGGTAGTGCTCGGTCAAGAGGGATCTTTGACACAAATCGGTTCGGATTGACCGCCAAGGAGGGCGAAACATCGTCAGGAGAAATATTTCTTGGAATTCCGGAATAAGGGTTGACTGGCTAAGTTTCACATATAGCTGGAACAAGTCATAGGCAAAAGAA
>Ga0137403_10008468_pt1 | contig 11520 bp, 10 predicted proteins | sample CZOMad2_1_16fung_FD_122057 | JGI IMG/M metagenome (GOLD analysis project Ga0137403, IMG submission 122057) | Vadose zone soil fungal communities from Angelo Coast Range Reserve, California, USA - CZOMad2_1_16fungal (Hybrid Assembly) | ecosystem: Environmental > Terrestrial > Soil > Vadose zone...
ATACACAGCTCTACTGGCACACCACACCACCATCCTACAAGCCGCTCGAAACGATTCCTGAGAATCGTGTCTATGTGTCGTCGGATAGGGCGGACACGTTTATTCGCAGCTTCCTTTCCTTTTCGAAGGGCTACATTGTTTCTGACGATGATCGTGCCCCCGGCATTGAGATTGGCCGGCCGCAAGACACATATCGGAGGGTCCGTATCTCATCGAATTTCGGGAAGCTAACAGTTTTCGTGACGGATGGTCAGCTTCCGTATCCATATGGACGAGAGGTCACCGGATATGAGGTTACTAACCTGGCGGAGACGCTCGCAAAAGCGAAAGGCGCCGGCGCAACAATCCTGGTTGGTCCATATCAAGCCGATCAGCGGCAAGCCAGCTTCGTGCAATTCCCCGGAGGTTATATCGCTGAGATCCACTCAGCGGTTAAGAAGTAGTGTCAACTGAGAAACGGTGGGCAGGGCTTTGCCTCAAAGTTGTTTGCTAATACCGAGCGGAAGCCGGGTGCAGGGGGCACTCCGTAGGAGTGCAATGTTTATAGATGCAACACCGGAACCAGGCGCGCTCCGTAGGTGCGCCATGTTCTGCTGTGACACGAGAGCGAAACATGGCACCCCGATGGGGTGCAATCGGCAAACAGCTTCTTCGTATATAGACGTTGAACTCCTAACGGAGTTCGAAAATAGAAAATGTCCGGACTCGAAGCACCGGGCTGAAGCCCGGTGAGAATGAGATTAAGACTTTTGGGCAAAGCCAGTCGGCAGAGGAAACATGTTTCAGCGACTCCCTATAGTTTTCGCACTGGTTCTCATTGTTGGTGTCACGGCCGCGCTTGCGCAGTCCGACGATGCGTCCGAAGCCAATGCCCCGGATCGGAGCTACAAATTACTGCGGGAAGACGAGGATTGGAGCTTTCTGCGCGACCCGAGTCTCAGACGGGATCCCTGGGATAAGATCAAATACATTCGACTCCGCAAAAACTCTGATGATTGGTACATGACGATCGGCGGAGAAGCCCGTGAGGTCTGGGAGCAGATCGGAAACGACAACTGGGGACAGCAACCCTTAATGAACGGATACCTCAATCAGAGATACATGCTCTCGTTGGACCTTCACCTCGGCAAACGCGTTCGCACCTTCTTTCAGTTCAAGAGCGGGCTGAATTCCTTCCGTCAAGGCGGTCCACGTCCGATAGACGAAAAGAAACTCGATTTTCAGGCGGCGTTTCTGGAATTGAGTACCGCCGGAACACGTAACTGGATCAAAATTCGGGCGGGCAGGCAGCAGCTAGAATATGGCTCCGGCCGACTGGTCGACGTCCGTGAAGGCCCAAATGTCAGGCTCAGCTTTGATGGCTTCAAGGTGATGGCCAAAATCAACTCCTGGCGCATCGACGGATTCGCAATGCGCCCCGATGTGGACAAACCTGGATTCTTCGACAATGTCCCCAACCACGAGATCGGCTTTTGGGGTGTGTACGCGACGCGTCCACTTTCCAAGACTATGTCGCTGGATGCCTATTACCTCGGCCTGAATCGCAAGCATGCAACCTTTCAGCGAGGCACTGCCCAGGAAGTACGCCACAGCGTAGGCGCAAGAGTTTCGCGGCCTATCGCGACCGAACAACCAGGGTGGGACTTTGACTACGAGGCGCTCTGGCAATTCGGTTCATTTGGCTCGAAAAACATCCGTGCCTGGACGATGGCGTCTGAGAATGGCTATCGGCTTACGTCCGTAGCGCTGAAACCTCGCTTTAGCGCGAAGGTCGATGTTTCCAGCGGCGATCACCCGAAATCGAATCCGAGCACACTAGGAACATTCAATCCACTATTTCCGAAAGGGAACTACTTCGGCGTATTAGCCACTACAGGCCCAGGCCCCGTCAACTTCATCGATTTTCATCCCAAGCTTGACCTGACATTCCCGCATAGCATTACTGCCTCCTTCGATTGGATTGTTCAATGGCGACAAAGCCTGGAGGACGGAGTCTACTCCGTACCAGGCTCCCTGATTAGAGCCGCAGACGGTAGTCGCGAAAGGTTTGTCGGACACAGGCCTGGCATGGAACTGCGATGGCAGGTCAACCCTCACCTTTGGTTTCAGGCCGATTACGGGATTTTTTATGCAGGTCGTTTTCTGAAGGACACGCAACCGGGACGCAACCTTAATTACTGGGCACTGTGGGCCGGCTACAAATTCTAGCCATGAAGCGGCTTTGCGCGAAAAGTCAGCAGATCGTTCTTCTCTGTGCAACCTCTGTGTCTCTGTGGTTAACTGAATTCGCAGCAAAAACTCACCACAGAGACACAGAGGACACAGAGGTTGCACAGAGAAGAAGTTTCATAAGAGACTTTCGTGCAAAGCTCCATGAAGATTAAGAAATTTGAGTTGCTTATGACGCCGGAAACTCGTCCCAATACCACTTTGCTGTTATTGCTTCACATCGCCACGGCTATCACGGGATTGATCGATGCGATAAGTTACCTCGCCCTCGGGCATGTATTCACGGCAAACATGACCGGAAATGTCGTTTTCCTCGCGTTTGCTGTGGCGGGAACACCTGGGCTTTCGTTAATGCGTTCGCTCACCGCGCTCGTTGCATTTTTCATGGGCGCCATGATTGGCGGCCGAGTTGCGACTCGCCTTTCCGAACTCGTGACACCTAATTGGGTCACGACAGCCTTAACCATGGAATCAGCTTTGTTGCTCGCGGCAACCCTGGTTGCTATCAATTTCCGTGATTCGTCAGGAAGTCCGTTCCAATCGTATTCGATCATAGTGCTTACGGCGTGTGCAATGGGAATTCGAAACGCGACAGTTCGTAAGATGGGGATCCCAGATCTCACGACGACGGTTCTTACCCTGACCATCACTGGTCTAGCAGCCGATTCAGGATTTGCCGGCGGTACTAGTCCACGATGGCGCCGACGGCTTCTAGCCGTTCTCCTGATGTTCTTTGGAGCAGCGATAGGAACGCTGCTACTAAGGCGCTCGTTGGTGTTCCCCTTGGCTACCGCCACACTCTTGTCGATCTGCTGCGTCGCGATATCAATGAAACAGCGAGATGTTTCGGAGCCGTAACCGCTGATGAACGCAGATAAGAGACTTAGTGATAATTCGTGTCTTTGGTTCGTGTTATTTCGTGGATCACGTTTATGCGACGCTATTCAGATCCACTAAATAACACGAACACGAAATGCAACGCCTTGATTCGCTGCGATAATGACTATTAACACAAATAGATTTGTAGAGAAGCTCTGAGGAGAAACATGGTGCATACGAAGGTAGCAGCGCAACCCTGCGACGCTTCAGCCGTCAATGAATCAGTTTTCGAGAGATTTCCCGCGCGTGAAACCAGTCTCGGGACATTAAGAATTCTAAGAGCGCTGCCCATTCGCCAGAAGCGACTGGTGGGTGCGTGGTGTTTTCTCGATCGCTTCGGGCCGCTTTCCTTTAGCGACGCCAAACCTATGGACGTCGCTCCGCATCCGCACATTGGTTTGCAGACAGTGAGCTGGTTGCTACAAGGCGAGGTCATCCACAACGATAGTCTTGGTAGCGAAGCATTACTCAGACCAGGTGGTGTCAACGTTATGACGTCAGGCGATGGCATTGCCCATGCGGAAGAGACACCTCGGAAGAACAGCGGCCTCTTGAACGGGGTTCAGTTGTGGATTGCGCTTCCCGATGCCTATCGAAACGGTCAAGCGTCCTTTCAGCACATTGACGAAGTTCCGATCATTGAGCAGGCTGGTGGCATGGTGAGCGTCTTTGCGGGGTCTATGCCTAGTTGCTCGTCTCCGGCAAAACATTTCTCACCGGTTCTTGGGGCGGACATTTCATTGCACGCACTTGCGAGCCTGGAGCTTCCCCTGGACCCGTCGTTTGAGCATGCAGCACTGCTAGTAACAGGCGATGCAGAGATCGATGGTCAATCAATTCACTCGATGAATCTCTACTATCTCGGGACAAATCGCTCGAGTGTCGAGTTCAAGAGTAGAGATGGATGTCGCGTATTGCTGATTGGCGGGCCTCCTTTTCCAGAGAAGATCCTGATGTGGTGGAACTTTGTTGCGCGTACGCCCGAAGAGATTGCGCAAGCACGATCGGATTGGCAGAGTCATCAGAGATTTGGCGAGGTGAGTGCGTATCGAGGGTCGCGGTTGGACGCACCCCCGCTCAAGCGGTTCGCACCCCCCAATCCAGCAAGCTGATCAGAGTCGACCCTTTATATAATAATGACTCCAAAACTGATTTCGGGATCGGAGGCAAAGAGACAATGACTGAACAAGCAAAGCTCGGTGGCGCCTTCACACTGCCCGGCACTTCGATGAGCCTAAACCGGATGGGCTATGGCGCGATGCAGCTAGCCGGCCCTCAGGTGTGGGGACCGCCACGCGATGTTGATGCCGCGATTGCAGTTTTGCGGGAAGCAATCGCGACTGGGTTGAATCATATCGACACCAGCGATTATTATGGCCCACACGTCACCAACCAGATCATCAAGCAGGCGCTCCATCCTTATCCCGACAACCTGGTGATAGTAACCAAAGTTGGCGCCCGTCGCGGTGATGACAAATCATGGATCCATGCGCTTTCGCGTCAGGAGCTCGTCGATGCCGTTCATGACAATCTTCGTAATCTCGCAGTGGATCAAATCGATGTCGTCAACCTTCGGGTCGGTGGACTCTCGGAGCCATCGGACGGGACCATTGAAGAACCGCTGACTGTGCTTGCCGAACTCAAACGTCAAGGATTGATTGCTCATATCGGTCTTAGCAATGTCACCCCTAACCAACTCGCAGAGGCTCAGAGAATCACGGAAATAGTTTGCATCCAAAACTTCTACAACGTGGCACACCGCAATGACGATGCCTTCATCGATGCTCTCGCACAACAAGGCATGGCATATGTCCCGTTCTTCCCGTTGGGTGGATTCACGCCGTTACAATCTTCGGTGCTCGATCGTGTCAGCGCATCTGTGCAAGCTACACCAATGCAGGTTGCGCTTGCCTGGCTGCTTCAGCATTCTCCGAACATTCTCCTGATCCCGGGCACATCTTCGCTCGAACATCTTCGCGAGAATCTTCGGGCTGCAGCGTTAGAACTCCCAGCGAATGCCATTGCCGAGCTTAACGCAATCTACAAAGGTCTCGCGGCGGGTCAACCGAAGTCGTGATCTTGTTACCGACGTGAGGAACGCAAAAATGAGATGTGGGTGTCTACCCGGAGAGGCGTGATTACCGGGGCCAGGCGACGGTCGGGGAGCTGGCGTGGGCGCCAAAGTATCACGACCCCACGCACAGCTACCGATACTTGTGTTCCACCCGAACCTCACCGCCCTAGAGTTGAAGGCTTTGCTCAAATTCATCCCGGCACGCTTCGCTAAAACTCCGCAGTATGTCGACGCTACCGTTGCTGATCATTGCCTCTATCTCTTCGGGACTCTTGTTGGGCTGGCTATATGTCTCTGTCATCACCTTCACGACATTGACTCCCGTTTCGATGACGGGCCGAGATGAAACTATACGCATTCGACTTACGAGTGCATGCAGGTTAATCAAACCAGTTAATTCGGGCTTGTCATGAATCAAAGCGTCGCCATAGATCTTGGCAGCGTCATCGATAAATGCGTTGTAGAGTTTTTGTCGTTTGGATTTACTGCTGGCACTTCGCTGCGCCTTCATTTGGGTGCGCAGGGTGGTCCACGAGGTTGCGAACGACGTAAGACCGCCTAGTGCTGCGCCACCGAGGGCGGCAAGGGCGGTTATGTATCCAGAGTCCATCACTGCTACGCTCAGCAACTTGCGTCATAAGGTGTTGGCTGTGATTGATTCAGTCGCCAAAACCTTCGACTCAGGAATTGCACCGTTCTCCGTTGCCACAGCAGGAATCAACGCCTGCCAATTGCTGCTCTGCCAGCTATCCGGTATGACGTTGACCCGGAACCATGGCGGCAATGAAATCAATAAGTACCTGCTCAGAACCTGGACATATGGTTCATACATTTGGCGCAACTCCCATAGCTTCTTTTCAGTGGCTAATCCCTCCCGAACCATAACACCGGTTTCCGCAAGCGCATTCCGCAAAGCCTTCAAACTGGAAGGTGGCAGACGATCAGGTTCCGACGCCGGCGGTGAGAATACGAAAACCTGGGCTAGCTCGGCGGCGACGTGACGTGCTTTGGCGAAAGTCAGGTGCGCCTGCCGCGTAGGACCGCCATCGATGCCGGCAATTACCAGGGCACACACATCCAAGATGGCGGTCAGCGCGGCCAACCACGATTGGTTTGCGTGCTGTGAGCGGAAGTAGACCAGAACAGGATAAGAAAGATGGCTCTCGAGCAGTTCTGCCGACCACCTCTCCCAGTCTCCAAGCAACTGGCACAGTCCTGACATATCGCCGTCGTTTCGACGTAACAGCTCCGCAGCGGTTGGGGGCGAGCCAGCACGGGCGTCGAGAAGTGAAATACTCACCTCGCGGCGCGAAAACGCCTGGTAGATGATCGGCAGGTACGAGATGAGGCCAGCCAGGAAGCCGAAGCCTAAGCCAGCTTCGACTACGACGAGCGACCGTCCCACCCGGCCCAATGGAATCACATCCCCGAGGCCCAGGGTGAAGAACGTCGTACCGCTCAAGTATAGATACGTTCCGAAAGTAACCGCTTTTTGTGCCACATACAGCCTGTCTTGAAGCCCCCATTGCAACATGGCAAAGCCGGCAACCAGCCCTGTTGCCCAGACGCCCAGCAGTAGCAGCAGAGAGAGCGGACCGAAGGTACTCAGATAAGTCTCGCGTCGCTTATGATCGCGGATCCATTGCGCGGCCGACGACCGTAGCCGCCAAGTGAAACGATAGAAGAATCGAGCGAACCGAAGTCGACGCGTGACACGCCGTGGCAAGATGATCACCTCAAACGCATCCCACAGCATCATGGTCCCTATTAGGAAACCAAGAATCGCGATTATGTACCTCAACGCCAGCATTCCTCTTTTGGTGCCCGCCCAGTTCGGATTACCGCCGGGTTATGTGTTGCTCTCGGCATGGCGCAACTGATTCGGGTCCACGATTTGAAGTTTAACCGGGCGAGGGACGCACAATCTTCCTGCATCGTGCGAAAATATCGATAATTTGCGTTTTGTTGCGTCAGTGGTAGCGGCGAGAGTTACGGCGGGCTAGCGACGTACCGTTCAGCAGATGTGCTTTGAATGCCTCCCACTTTGTGCTTACTCAAGTGGAGAGATTTCATTCAAGCTCTGCCCGGCAGGCTTGGTAAAAGCCCTGAGTGATCGATCAGTAGCATCCCTCTTCCAAGCGAGACCCTGTTGAAAGATGAACAGGATCGCGATCGTGAAAGGAAAGGCCATAAACTTCCAGTTTGCGATGAGCGGTGATTGAGGTTCGCTGACCGCGAGATCGCTTGCGAATTCAATGCGCCCCGCGGCGTGCACAACGAGCAAAGTCATTTTCCAATGGCCTGGCTTTGGTAGATCGATCAGGGTGCAATAAAGAAGTTTGTTGCGAGCCTGCGCGTGCGTTGCTTCTGTCCGCATGGTTACGCCTGTTTCACTCTGAAAAGTGACAAATACCTGTGCATCAAGAATAGGTCGCGATTGCTCGTTGTTCTCAACCAAAAAGCTGATGTCTGCCGGGCCTGGCCGCAGCGGGCTCTGAGTAGTGAATGCAGTGACTGTAATCGAGCCCATGGTTCGTTGCCACAAGACATTGCCGCCGTCAGCTCGAATACTAATGCCCATCGTGAGAATCGAAACGATTAGTGGCAGCGCTCTATTGACCAGATGGTCCGCAATTGCGCCTTTGATCTTTGCTCGGGTCATTTGCTGATACACCATTCAGTGGTTCCATCCATCATCATGCCGCGCATCTGCATCGGCTGAAAAACGATCCCGACTCCTGCCGCGTAAAGCACGAGCGCCAGCACCGCCCACGGGGCCACCAACCCAACGGTGCGCGCGAATTGAAGATGAACGCCACGCGCGACACGCCAGACTACGTAAAGTGTGAACAGAAACCCAAGCCCCAGCACCAACAGTTGCACTGACGGCAGCCAATCAAAACTAGACATCGAAGCAGAAAGCGACCAGTCCGGTTTGCCGAGAATACTCAATCCGGCACTTTTTGCCGCGCGCTGAATAACAGGGACCGCTGTCAGAGCGCCGTTGACCAGGTGATAAGAGAAGTGTGCGAGCCACATGCTGAAACCCAGCGGCACAAAAGCCTGTGCGAAGGTCGACACGGACTCTCTCCATCTGATATGTCGCCCGCTGAGGATCCTTGCCAGCGAAACAGAGCCGGCGACAAACAACGCCGGAACCACAACCAACGCAAACAGAAAAGAGACGAGGAGGATAAGGTGGAACGAGCCTCTGTGAAGCGTCATTTGCAAAGTCTGCTCCTGCCGTTGCACTGACTCCATCATGCTGCCCGCATTGACGAAAGCTGCGAACACGAGAAGAAAGATCAGCACCGCGCCATCGAAGCGTCTGAACCATCGCAGCGAGCGCTTACGCCCTTCGATTCGGACGAGTTGAGTTCCGGGGAGCGTAGCAAGCAGCGAGACGTTCTGATGGGGGCAGGCGTGTACACAGTCCAGGCAGAAGGTGCAATTCATGTTGCTGGTTTTTTGCGGCTGGAAGAGTTGCAACTCGCAGCCGCGCTGTTTGTCGTTACCGCGAAGACAATCGTGCGTCTTACAAGTTTTACAGACATCGAGGCTGCGCACACCTACTTCCACGGGCGAAATGAGCGATTGAATGAACTGATACTGCCCAATGGGACAAACGTACTTACAGAAACTCGCTCCTTTGAAGAGGCCGTCAACGATCAACGCGGCCGTGAAATAACCCACGATCATCCACGCCGTCCAACCTGGACTGTCCCACAAGCCAAAGGCTTCATAGGCCCAGAAAAAAACAAATAGAAGCGAGATGGCTATCCATTTCGAACGCAAACGCCGCGGCCAGACCCACGAAGCAGGTAGCAAGCGACGACCAAGATCACGAACAAAGTTAAATGGACAAGCCATGCAGAAGACATTTCCGAGCGCTAGTAAAGCAATCGCTGATAGCCCGCGCCAATGCGTCCATGGCAACACGCCCGCCAAATTCATGGCGCCCATCTGCGGTCCAAACAAGCCGTCGGCAACGACTATGATCGCCAGCAGAAACATCACCGCTTGAACCGACCGACGAAAGTGGGGCCAACGCAGAATCGAACCAATGAGCGGTAGTGAAAGCAAGTCGACCGGTGCGCGAGGTCTGCGACTTTGCTTCCGCGCTTGTCTTTCTGTGCGTTCGCTTAACTGTGATTGCCCAAGGACAAGACGCTTGCGGAGAAGCGGAGTTCGCTTCCTGCTCAACACTTCAATCGTGATTAGGCCAACTGGTATCAGGAAAAAGATCGAACTTGCCACCCACATAATTGCCCCTGCAGCCGCCTGATCTTCCAGGGCAGTCATACCGGTGATGCGCGGAACTGTCTCGTAAGCCGGATAGAGCACGCGCTCGTAGAACATAAGGAATGCCGAGAGCGCAGTGTTCTGAAAATCCGCGAGAAAAAGGTACGGAATCACGGTCCAACGCGGCATTTGCGGGACCAAGGGGTAAGGTTGGATGATGGGTGACCAGAAGAGCAGCGCGGTCGTGAGAAAGCATAAGTGTTCGACTGCGTGCCATGTTGGAGAGCTGAGTGCGAGTTGATACATCGGTGGCGTATGCCAGGCGATGCTCGTAAAGACGAACGCAGTCCAGCAGAAAACGGGATGCGTGACGAAGCGGCCAACCTTGCGCAAGGTGACGGACGCTAAGAACGGCGATATGCCATCTTTCAGAAATCTGCGAGGCATCCCCGCCAGGAATGGCACATAAGGATTCCCATAGAGAATCAATGGCGGCGCAACCATCATCAACAACAGGTGTTGAATCATGTGCACGGTCAGCAGCCATCCGGCAAACGTATCAAGTGGCGAGATAAGAGCGAAGAGAACAGCTGTCAGTCCGGCATAGAAGCTAACTAGCTGCGGGAAACCGAAACGGTCTGGAGCACGTTTGTATTGTCGTCTCCATCCGCGCGCATAGAGGAGACCAATCACCAGAGCTGGAATCAGCAGCCAGGGATCGAGATTCCAGGAACTGAAGAACGCATCTGAGATTGTTTCCATCGGTCCATTGCCAATGCCTGGCTCTCCTTATTTGATCTTATCTATCAGCATTACGAGATATAGCAGCGGCAGGTAGATAACGGAGGCGTGCAGGAGCTGTTTTGCCGCTGACTTTGATCGAGAAACGGAGGCTCGATAGGCAACATAATAAAAGGAGAGTCCGAGAATTATCGCGAGCAGAAAGTATAGAGCGCCCCTGGGTGCAGCGAATGTCAGCACGAGGCTGGCAACGATCAGCAGTTGCGTCGATATCAAGATTGCCCGAAAGGTGTTGCGGCCATCTTCGTCGTCCACGGCGGGTAGCATAAGCATTCCGGCTCGCGCATAGTCTTCACGGTACAGCCAACCGATCGCATAGAAGTGCGGAAATTGCCATAGGAAGAGAATCGCGTAGAGCACCCACGCTTCTGGCGAGAGATTGTTATTGGCTCCGGCCCAGCCCATCAAGATTGGCGCGGCACCTGGGAATGCTCCGACCAACGTACATAGCCTGGTCTTACGTTTGAGCGGTGTATAGACGAATAGATAGCTCAATAGAGTCAAGAGACCCACCAGCGCAGTCAACATGTTGAGAAAGTAAATCAGGTAGATCGTTCCCCCGGCCGAGAGCGAAATACCAAACGCGAGTGCCGCTTGTCCGGTCAGTTTTCCCGACGGCAACGGACGTTTAGAAGTGCGCCGCATATTCCCATCCAGCGCGCGCTCCATGAACTGATTAAGACCTGCCGCACCAGCAGCCACCAACCCAGTACCCAGGACGGTGTGTATAAGGACAACGAGATTTATGGACTCGGACGCCATCAGGCACGAGACCCCAGCAGAGATCATTACCATCAGGGTGATCTCCGGCTTGGCCAAAGTGAGAAAGGTGCTGGCCCTCTGAATTGCGCAAGTCACCGCGGCGGACGGGATAACCTCCCTGGGGGCAACCTCCCGTTCCGTGGTAGCGGGGGTGATCCACATCACGCGGTCCAATCCTCTTACCGGTGGCGCAGCAGAAATTTCGAGGTTTACGCTCATAGTCACGGCTTCGTACTGGCCATTTGTGCAGTTGCGTTCGTTTGCGTGTCCCCGGCTGCTGCTTGTGCCGGCCGAGTTGCATCGCGCGCCGGCGCTTCCGTTGGCTTATGCAGAGTGCTCATGAAGGCCACCAGCGCAGCCACCTCCGGAGGACTCAAGTTCTTGCCGTAGGCCGGCATGTTGCCGCTGCCCTGAATCACCTGGCGCACGAGCTGATCCCCGGTCAAGCGTGTGGCCACACTGTCGAGCGCCGGTCCGCGCAAGCCTCCTTCGCCACCTACGCTGTGGCAGTTGATGCATTGCTTGTTATGGAA
>Ga0137403_10008470_pt1 | contig 11519 bp, 16 predicted proteins | sample CZOMad2_1_16fung_FD_122057 | JGI IMG/M metagenome (GOLD analysis project Ga0137403, IMG submission 122057) | Vadose zone soil fungal communities from Angelo Coast Range Reserve, California, USA - CZOMad2_1_16fungal (Hybrid Assembly) | ecosystem: Environmental > Terrestrial > Soil > Vadose zone...
GAGGTGGTGGAGAGCATCCACTTTCTCCGGGAAAACTTCAGCTCCGACGAGATCATGTTCGAGGTCAACTGGACGGCATCGGTGCCGCGGGACGTGGTGATGAACACCATGCGGCTCATTACCGACAAGGTCATCCCCCAGTTCAAGTAATACGGGAGGCCGGCCGCGGGCTGCCGCGGGTGGGGCGGCGTGAGGACAAGCACAGGGGGCGCCGGGATGGCGCCCCTTCTGTTGTCCGGCATTGTCAAGTTGTTGACCCTTGTAGTCCGCAATAATGAACCGGTCTGTGGGTCACACGGCGGAAGAGGGGGACGTAGGTGGGACCAAATCTGCGAGCACCGCAGCAGGGGTGCGGACCATCACGATACTGCTCAGCCGCGTCAGATGTTCGTGGTCGAGCGAGATCAAGGTACAGCCCGCCTGCTGGGCGACCGCTGCGTACACCGCATCAGCCCCACGCAAGCCATACTGCGCCGCTAGCGCTCGGGCCTGGTCACCGAGGGCCACATCCAGCGCGACCACCGTCACGTTTGGGAGTCGTCCCAAGGTCATTGCGAACGCTTCTGCCCGGACCGGATCATTGCGGGTTCGACTAATGGCCCCTGCCACCTCGGCCAACACCAAGTTCGGCACGATGATGGGCAGTGCCCGCGTACGGAGCACCTCGAGGAGCTGCCGACTCGTCGCGTGGCCGGCTTCCCGCTGGTCAAACCCGTTGACCCACACGCTGGCATCCACCGTATACATGCGGTCACCGACGCATGGCGAGCACCGCTGCGGTTAACGTCTCGCGCTCTGGGGTGTCCGTGGCGGCCAGCATCTCCCCGAGCTGGAAGAAGGTCTCCCAGACATCTGAGGGTTCGGGTAGGGTCGCGCCTGGAGTGGGTGGGATCGCGCTGACCACCTGCGCTAATCGCGTCGTCAGATAGGCGAGTAAGCGCACCTGGTCATGGGGCGTCAGTTGATCCACCAGCTGTTGCGCTTGTGCGAGTGTGCTATCAGCCATGGCATCTTCCTCTCGGCAGGGGGTTGTGGAGTGCCACACCTCTCGTGGCCATGTTAAGCCACCTTCACTTCCAAGCGGTATTCATGGTGCAAGCTGCCCAAGATTGAGCGGGCCACCACATGTAGATGCGTTGGAAGTCGGTGCCGGTGGGCTTGCAGCGGCACCGACGATGGTGGGGGCGGTTGCGGAATCCCTGGACCTAAAGCCATGTGAGGGCGGCCTGCGTTGTAATGGCGCACCCATTCATGCAGGAGGCGGCGCAGGTGGTGCTCGGTCAGAGGGATCAGAAAGTCCAAGCATTCCCGTCGGAGCGTGCCCAGGAGCCGCTCACAGAGGGCATTGGCTTGCGGGCTCTGAGGTGGGGTCTTCAGCACTCTAAGACCCAAATGGCGCACACGCTGGTCGAGGTCCCGGGAGAAGATCGCATCCCTGTCGTGGATGAGAAAACGATAGGTATGGTCAGTCGGGATCGCTTCACGCAGCTGCTGCATCGTCCACGCGGCCGTAGGGTGGGATGTCACATTGGTACGCAGAATTCGGCGACTCGCATGTTCCGTGATCACAAGGACGTAGAGGAGGCGAAAGGTCGCGGTGACCACCAGGCAGAAGTCGCACGCGATGATTGCCTGAGCATGATTGCGGACAAACGTCCGCCAGCGCTGGGATGGAGCGTGTTTCCCCCTACCGTGACCCAGGTGCTTCGGCAGATACTTCCGGACGGTGCGTGGTGACACCCGCAGGCCTAGTTTCAGCAACAGCTCGTTAGCAATCCGCTCTTCACCCCACGTGGGATTCTCACAAGCCATGCGACGGATAAGGACTTGGAGATCTAGAGGGATCGGCGGGCGTCCAGGTGTGGACTTCCACCGCCAGAACAGCCGAAACCCCTGGCGATGCCAGCGGATCCATGTGGCGGGTCGGACGATGACCAGTGCGTGGCGCCAGTCAAAGCAGCGGGCGAGCCAGACCAAGGTGAGACGAGTGGCGTCAGTGGCGCGCTGAGGCTTGATATGGCGCTCCTGGTAGAGGGCGAGCTGTTTGCGCAGGAAGAGATTTTCTGCCGCCAAGGCGGCGGGTGATCGCAGACACAGCCGCAAGAAGCGCGCGGTATTCCCCAGAAGTGCCAGCAATGTGCATACCAACTGCATGAGGTGATGGAGTAAGCGCGGTACGCTCAGCATACGCAGGGCACCCTCCTGAGACAGAAGACTCACTCCTGGCTATTGTCGCTGCTCGGAAGGTCGTTGTCCAGTGGTGCTTTGCCCTGCACGCCGTGCGGGCGGTCTGCGAGCTAACCCGCTTACGACACGGCGATTCGATTATTGCGGACCACAGGACGCCGCCATGCAAGGCGTGTTCACAGAAAAGGGCAGGAAAGGCCGCTTTTAGACGCAAAACAATAGCGTTGACAACTGAATAGTGTATATATACACTATTAAGAATGATACGTAACTTTCGGCACAAGGGACTAAAACTGCTTTTCGAGGACGACGACCGGAGCAAGGTCAGCGCACAGGACGTAAAGAAAATCCGGCGCATCCTCACCCGTTTGGACGCATCCCGCCGGCCGGAAGAAATGGCAGCGCCCGGCTTTCATCTTCACCCGTTGAAAGGCGATCTTGCAGGCTTTTGGGCTGTCACCGTAAGAGCAAACTGGCGCATCATTTTCCGCTTTGAGCGCGAGGATGCGACAGACGTTGACTTAACCGACTATCACTAAGGAGAAAAACCATGCCTATGAAGAACCCGCCGCACCCCGGCGAACATGTTTTAGAGGACTGCCTCAAGCCTTTGGGTCTGAACATTACGACAGGAGCCGAGGTCCTGGGCGTCACCCGCCTGACCCTTAGCAACCTTGTCCACGGCAAAAACGGCATCAGCCCTGAAATGGCGATCCGCCTGGATAAGGCTTTCGGCGGCGGCCCTGAAATCTGGCTTCGGATGCAAATGGCCTACGACCTGGCGCAGGCCATGAAGAAAGAAAAAAGCATCAAGGTCAAGCGCGTTCACGTGGACGCACATCCGGCCTAGGCGTCCAAAGGGGTCTGAAGCGCAATGGAACAGTTATGGAAAGCTTTCCATAACTGTTCTTATCGAAGGAGTCTAGTTATGCCAAGGCATGTGTGACCGGAGCTGCTCCCATAGAGCATTTCAGCCCCGATCACGTTCCATAACTATTGGCCATGTAACATGGCGATCAAGCGATCTGGCACCGTGAACTGCCCGCGGCGTAGGGAGGGAGGGATGACCGCTTCGAGGGCGTCGAGCTTCTCGGTGGGATCAGCGCGGACATACACCTCGGTGGCTTGCATATCCGCATGGCCCAACCAGAGCGAGACTTTCCGCAGATCACCGGTCGCCTGATAGATCATCATCGCACACGTATGACGCCAGACATGGGGTGAGACCTGTTTCCCCTGCAAGGAAGGACAGGCCCGCACGGCCTGTTGGACATACGTGCGGAGCAGATACGTGAAGCCCACGCGGGTCATGGCCCGTCCTTGAGCGCTGACGAAGAGCTCCGGGACCGCGACATGGCCGCGAACCGCCAGCCACGCCCGCACATCCTCCGCCGTGTGGTGCCAGAGCGGGAGGGCCCGATGCCGACGGCCTTTACCCTGGATGTGGATCGTCGCGGTCGGCTGCCAGGTCAGCGCCGTCAGCGGCAACGTGAGCAGCTCCGACACCCGGAGGCCTGCGGCGAAACAGACATGCAGCATGGCGCGATCACGGAGCCCGGAGCGCCTCTGGAGATCCGGCCCATTGAGGATCGCCTGCATCTCTGCCACCGACAGATGCTGGATCAAGGGCTGATCGGTGTTCTTGGCAGGGATGGCTAAGACCCGCTGGATCTGCTCCAGCAGGGCCGGGACGCGATACTCCACAACATGCATGAAGGATTTCATGGCCGCCAGGCGGGCCTTGCGCGTGGTAGGGCGATGACGCCGTGCGGTCTCCAGTGCCGCGAAGCAGTCCATGACCAGGGGGGCATCGATCTGTGCCAGCGCGAGCGCCGACGGCGTCACGCCACACCGCTGGCTCGCGAACTCGAAGCGCAACTGGAAACTGTCGGCATCGCGTGTACAGGTAGGCGCGCTCGCCCCTCGTTGGTGCGGCAGGCGCTCACGCAAAAACGCGCTGATATGCGGGGCCATCGGGGTCATCGGCCACCTCCAGCGATCAACGCCTCACAGCGCTGGGCGATATCGGTCAGTCACTCCGGGGGGCTTTCCAGATACCCATAGGTGCTGGCGACCTTCGCGTGGCCCATATACGTCGTCAGCGCGAGCCTATGGCGACCGACCTGAGCGCGACGATCGGGGCACGTGGCGAGTCCGCGCACCGCCAAGGGATGGCGGAGATCCATGAAGGTGGGGCAGGCTCGGCCGGGCTCACGCGGGAGGCCAGCGGCCGTCACCACCGCGTGGAAGGTGTCGGCCACGACCGTGTGCGATAGCGGGCCCCCGCGGTGCGAGACCAACAGGTGCGGCGCCCACCCAGCGACCTGCCGACGCCGATCGAGGTAGCGCTCGAGGGCGGCCCAGGTCGTGTCGTGCAGCGGTCACAACCGGCTTTGCTTGAACTGGCTTGCCCGGATGATGAGCCCATCTGGGGTGAGATCATGGCGCTGGAGCGCCCGGGCTTCCGAGGGACGCATCCCCGTGGCGGCAAGGAGCCCAAACACGGGACGATAGGTCTGAGGCCGGAGTGACCCTGGCGGCCCAAGTCGATGGGCGTAGTCCATGATGTCCTGGAGGTCTGCTGCGGTAAAAATGTAGGGGCGGGGGCGCTGACGCCGACCGCAGCAGAGGGTGTCAGGCGGGATCTCATGCCGTGAGTCCTCCGAGTGCATACAGTGGGCGAAGCGCCGCACGGCCATCAGCCGCGTGTGCCGCTGGGCCTCGGAGGCTGCGGTCGTCGCCCACGCAATGACGGTGGGCGTGGTCACAGAGGTCTGGCCACGCTCGGTGGCAAAGCGGGCGAAGCTGTGCAAAGAGGTGGCGACCGGGGTGAGCTGAAAGCCTGCGGCCCGCCGCACGGCCAGATAGGTCTCGACGGCTACCGTCAACATGAGGTCACCTCCGGCCAGGGTTGGACCACGGCCTGCAGCAGTGGCACATCGACTGTGGCATAGCCCGCGGTCGTTTCCATGGAGGCATGGCGGAGGACCACCCCGATGGCCGACAACGGGAGACCGGCGCGGAGCATCTGGGTCGCCGCCGAATGGCGGAGGACATGCGACCCGTGGATCGGTGTCTCAGTGCCCGCACGCGCCATCGCCTGCGTCGCAATCTTGCCGACGGCTTGGGAGCTCAGGCGCTTGAAGGGAGCGCGGGTGGTCAGAAACACCTGGTCGGTGGGCACGGTGGGTCGATAGTCGAGGTCGTGCAGGATGGCGTCCCCAACCGCTTGCGGGAGCGGCAAGCGGTGGTGTCGCCGACTCTTCCCGGCCACCTGCACGGTGCTCCCCTCCCAGTCGAGATGGCGGAACTGTAACGCGGTCACATCACCGGCGCGCAGGGCCAGACGGGCGAGCAGCAGGAGGACGGCCCGATCGCGTGTCCCCATCGGGGTAGTCAGGTCACAGCTCGCGATGACGCGCTCAACCGCCTCTGCGGAGAGGTAGGTCGGCAAGGACGCCCGCCGCCACCGCGCGATGGTAGGGATCGCATGCTCCAGCCTTGGGGCGCCGTGCCCCACCGCGATCAGAAAGCGGAGAAACATGCGGACCGCAGTCCCCACGGTCTTCGCGCGGCCACTGCCATAGCGCTGGGCCTGCTCGAGGATAAAGGCCCGTAAGGCTTGAGCGGTATACTGTGCTGGTGGCTCGCCGCGCGCTGCAAGGAAATCGCGGCGGGGCAGTCGGTAATTGTGCACGGTGGCCGCCGTAGTCCCACGATGGGTCGACATCCAGTGCCGAAACTCCACCAGGAGCGGAGGTTCAGAGGAGCCGGTGGGGATCAATGCAGGCGCCGTCAGTTGCCCCGTCGCGGCCAGAAACGCGACAACGTGGCGTGCTCCCATAAACAGATGACTATAGTTTCCACTGGGATAGTGGAGGCGTTGCGCGGTGTGCAGGTGATGTCGAAAGGCCTCGATCGCCTCCGCACCCAACCCCTGGACGGGAAGCCCCGCGCGGTGTGCCCAGCACGAGAAGCGGTGCACGCCTCGCAGGAGGTGAAGGACGCGATCGGGCTGGTACCCACGCGCTTCTAGCCACTCCGTGAACCGATCGAGATGGGGCCCCGCCGGGCCGATGCGATAGCGCGCCAGGGTCAGAGGTGTTGTGAGATAGGTCGTTAGCATGCTGCTCTCCTGCAGTGGTTGCCCTGAAGGCCGGCAGCATTATGGAAAGAGAATCCAGGGCTAGGTTCGTTGAAAAGACTGATCTTTCAGAGACTTGCTGCCGCCCTGGAGCAGCATACTTTGCATAACTAGACTCCTTCGATAAGAACAGAAAACCGGGTTAAGGGATTTTCAGTCCGGGACTTCGGCATCGGCGGCCGGAGCCACCGCCTTAAGACCGGTAACGGCGTCGCGCCGCGCTGTCCGGAGGGATTTCAATACTTGACCCGGAACGTCAGGCTGTCCTCTGGCCGCGACTGCCGCTTGTCGTACATGCGCGTTGTGGAAATATCCACATTCCATCGGATTTAGTGGTAACCTCTGGAGTCCTGCACGATTATCTTGATATTTCAAAATGTTGCCCCCATCGTGTCTGATCAGCTGACGCGACACGATGACCTGGGGGTGACACATGGACAAAGCGGCCAAACAGACCCGCACAAACCGGACCATCACCATCGATTTTCAGCATGAAGCGACCTACCATCAGCTGCTTGGTGACGGCAAGGCGTTTCTTGAGTTCGTGTGTGCCTTCCTCCTGTCCCTTGGCTTCCAGCTCAAACATAAGGCGACTTGTCATGGAAGCGGGTGCCTGACACGCCACTCACATTACGTCCGTGTCCGCCTGGGTGGGGTCATTATCTGGGGTATCCAGTGTACGACATGCAAAGCCGTGTTCACCGTCCTGCCGCACTTCGTCTTGCGCTATCGCCAGATGCGACCGGAGGTGGCCCGTGAGGCCTTGTTGGCCACCCACGGCGGACTGAGTTTGGAACGCTGTGCGGTCATCGGTCATCTCTCACCTATGGCGCTCTATCGTCTCATCTGCGCGTTTGGACAACAGAGTCTCGTGGCCGTACTGACCCGGTGTGGGCTGGCTCTGCCTGTCTATTTCCTGGCTGATGAGAAGCATAGCCACTGTCTGCGAGACAACGTGTATCTGCCGACAATTGTCCATGGCCGTGTGCTCTGGCACCTGGGCTACACCGAGGACGCCAGTGCGGCGGCCTTTACCCAGTCCTATGGCGTGTTTCAAGGCGTGGCGCTCCAGCAGGAGCTGTCCTATCGGGTCCGGGGCATCCTCACGGATGGCTTTGACAGTACCGTCAAGAGCATGCGGACGCTGTTTCCGGGAGCGCGTCTCGGCAACTGCCTGCGCCACGCGCTCACCAAGCTCCCGAAGAAACTCGTGGCCATCGCGTCGCCTGTCCGTCTGGCACTCCGCACACAGTTCCATACGCTGTTGTACCGGGCGCGCCAGCGCAAGGGCCTGCGGGTGTTTGCGCTGGGTCAACGGCTCCGCCACTTTGCCAATCACGTCGCCGCTACGGCCGGAGTAGCCAACGGCGCGCGCGTACGGCGCTGGTTCCAGGACAAGAAGGCGGGCTGGTATGCGGTGCTCGCAGACCCGCAGATGCCGGTGACCAGCACCCTCTTAGACCAAGCCCACAATGCCATCGAGCAGAAGTTATTCGCGATGAAGGGGTTCCATCATCCCGGTGGCAGCCAACAGGCGTTTCTCATAGGGCTGGCACACCTCTACAACCTGGTGCCCTATCAACGTCGGGCCCAGCATGCGGGTCAGTGTGGCGTGGAAGTGGAAGGCGGACGAGTACCGACACATGATTGGTTCCTCAATCTGCAAATCCTCACGTCCGGAGGCTTTCGATGAGCGGTGACACACTCCACCACTAAATCCGATGGAATGTGCTAATTTCAGAGGCTCTGCAGCAACCTTTCGATAATGGAATTCAGGTCGGCGGTGTGACGTGAGCCTGCGCAGCATCAGATGAATGTTGCTCATATAGATCATGACGGTACTGGACGCGGGTTGCCGTTCATAGTCCTTGCTGTTGCGCCGATAGCGACCATTCCAGGCGTTGGTACGCTCCACCACCCCGCGTTTCTCCAGCGGAGTGAAACCTTTGGAACCTGCTGGACGAGTCTTCACCTCGATTCGCCACTTGGGGCGATGTTCTTCCATCCAGGCGTGGAGAGCATGATGGTGATACTTGTGATCGGCAAAAATCGTTTCGAGACGTGGAAAAGCTTGCGGAGCGATCTGCTGGAGAAGTATCGGTGCAGCCACTCCATCATCCAGCCCCGCACCGGTGATCAACACGGCAAGCAACAAGCCCAGGGTCTCGACCAACAGATGCCGCTTGCGCCCTTTAACCCTCTTGCCGCCATCATAGCCGCGCTCGGCACCGCCCATCTTCGTCGTCTTGACCGATTGGCTGTCGATGCATGCAGCGCTTGGCGTGGGCTCCCGACCCGCTTGCCCACGGGTCTGTTCTCGCCACAGATCAAGCATCTTTGCCCACGTGCAGTCGTCGCGCCAACGTGCAAAGTCGTCGTACACGGTGCTCTTGGGAAGCAAATCGTGCGGGAGCATATCCCATTGACAACCGCTCCGATTCAGATACAAGATCGTATTCACCACTTCGCGCATGTCCACTTCGCGTGGGCGTCCCCCGCGTTAGGTTTGGGCCGCTGGAATCATCGGTTCCAGAATCGTCCACTGTTCGTCCGTCAGATCCGAGGGATACGGCTTCCGTGCCTGCTGTTCCTTCGACATGTTTGCGCACTCCTATACCAGTGAGGGGTGCGCCAATTGTCGAATAAATCCTGTGTTTTGACAAGTTCTGTTTCCGGATAGCCTCTGAGCATCCTACCGCACAGTGGACCGCACAGCAGATGGTCGAAGCGTTCCCGCGGGATGAAGCGCCACGGTATCTGCTGCGCGATCGCGACCGCATTTACGCGGCAACATTTCGGCAGCGCGTAGAGAACATGGGCATCAAAGAAGTCATCAGCGCGCCGCAGAGTCCTTGGCAGAATCCATATGTTGAGCGCGTGATTGGGAGTATGCGGCGTGACCTGCTCGATCATGTCGTGGTGCTGTATGAGAACCATCTCAGGCGTCTACTGACGGAGTACATGACCTATTACCATCGATATCGGACGCATCTGTCCCTCGGCATGCATTGTCCGGAGCCTCGTGCCGTGCAACCACCCGGAGTGGGTGAGGTGGTGGAAGTCCATGAAGTCGGAGGGCTCCATCATCATTATGAGCGACAAGCAGCATGATGGTGATGAAAACGTAGAGAGCGCACACGGCCAGAGTACACCGATCAGATCATCCCATCGCCTCCCCTGCTGGCGCGTGTGATCATGACGTATGCTATGCTATGGGCAATCATCCTTATTTCTATAGACAGAACGAAACGCCTGCGAGACGCACCAGATATTTTGGAGCAGTCCCTCTGACCTGTGCATGCGGAGAGAAAGGAGCCATGGGGTGCGCTCCCTCGTGCGGTTCCTGCTCATGTTGTTGCTGATTATGGGGGTATGGATTGGGATAGGACTGGGGATCGGCTTTGTACTGCATGGTCTCGTGCCGGCCATCGATGTGGGCATGGGGACGTTGATTGGGGTGGTGACCCTCGGCCTGAGCTTTCAGTGGCTCAGTCGTGTCTCGACGCTCTCGGCGCTGTATGGGGAGGAGGAAGCCGAGTTGCCTGATGCCACCTGGCCCACCACGCCGCACATCGAACCGAGGGCGTGGCATCGCAAGCGCCGTCGGAGGCGTTCTTAGAACCACATGGGTTGTATTCCTATCGTGCCGTTCATCCTGAACAGCTCCTCACATGTGTACGAGTTTTCGGGAAGGACACCCCCCAATGACGGGCATGACACCTCCTATTTCGAATTGACCATGGTCAGTAACTATGGTACGCTTATGGCCATATGGAGAGAAGCCGTGCGCTGTGTCGTGCGGTACGGACGGCCGTGTGCTTCTGGCCTGGGGTCAGCGGGGGAGAAGCGCTCGTATGCAAACGATGTCGATCTCGAAGTTCAAAGCGACGTGTCTAGCCGCGTTGGAACGCGTGCGGAAGACGGGAGAACCGCTGCTCATCACGAAGCATGGGGTGCCGATGGCGCAGGTGCTGCCCGCACCGCCACCGGCTCCACACGCCGAGAGTGCCTTCGGCTGTATGGCAGGAACCGCCGAGGAAGTCGAGGACATCGTCGCCCCGCTCCTGGCGGCAGAGTGGGAAGTCCTGCGGTGACCGCATTTCTCTTGGACACCCACATTTGGTTCTGGTATCTCGTGGGTTCAGATCGCCTCCCCCCCAGCCTGCGGCGCGAGCTGGACCGCTCCGTGCAGGCGTGCTGGCTCTCGCCGATCTCGGTGTGGGAACTCGGCATGCTCGCCACACGTGGGCGAGTCCGTCTCCACACCAATCTCCGGCAGTGGGTCACACAGGCGCACGGGCAGTTCCCGGTCCAGGAGGCGCCGCTGAACCGCGAAGTGGCCCTGACCAGTCAGGAGCTTACGTTGGCATCCCGCGATCCCGCCGATCACTTCCTGGCGGCGACGGCGTTGGTGTACGAACTCACCCTCATGACCGTCGACGAACGGCTGACGCAAGCCACGTGGCTGGCGACCCGCTCCACCTGATCCAACAGGCGAACGATGCGGGCAGGCGGACCACCCGGGGGCGACAGCCCATCGGCGAAGGGCTTGTCGAACCATGGCGGCCTGATGTCGCTGCCCGAGACGCCGTCAGCCCTGGGATTATCCTGGTCTCTAGTCTGAGCGCTGTGCGGCGTGAGCGGGCATGCTCCACACCGGTGGCGGTGTGGAGCATGCCCGCTATTCGGGAACGACAGGGGTGGTAACCCCCCACAGACCTTCTTCGCGTCACATGGCGCACAGGCGGGGCACGAGACCCGTTCGAGAACCTGGCGATCAGCCTGCCATGCGGCTTCGCATGGACCGACACCGGCAAGCTGATGATGTGGGACGGCCAGCGGCGCACGCTGGAGCTCGTCGTCGAGGCGTCTCAGAAGATCTGGGGCTCGCGGCCGCTCGGAGTCCCGCGCTGGCACGAACCGATGCTCAGAGGAGCCATGCCATGAGCTTCAAGATCCTGCTCCTGCCCCCGGACGTCGACGCGTCGTGGCCGGAGAAGATCCGGCAGGCCGTCCCCGGCGCGATCGCCAAGGCGTTCCGGGATCTCCAAGACGCCCTTCCCGACATTGAGGACGCCGATGCGGCCTACGGGAGGTTGTGTCGCAAATTTTGTAGTGGTCAAATACATGGGTGACACGTTTCTTGACCTGTCATACGACAAACAACCTGGTCACCCGCATAACACAG
>Ga0137403_10008471_pt1 | contig 11519 bp, 5 predicted proteins | sample CZOMad2_1_16fung_FD_122057 | JGI IMG/M metagenome (GOLD analysis project Ga0137403, IMG submission 122057) | Vadose zone soil fungal communities from Angelo Coast Range Reserve, California, USA - CZOMad2_1_16fungal (Hybrid Assembly) | ecosystem: Environmental > Terrestrial > Soil > Vadose zone...
ATCGAAATGTCTCCATGACCAGTAATGAAAATGAGCTGTTCTTTCCGGCGGTGCTGAATCAAAACTTCCTGCAGATCCATGCCGTTCAAACCTGGCATCCGCACATCGACAATCACACACGCAGGTCCGGGGTGTTGTTCGCGTTTGAGAAAATCGGATGCCGATCCAAAAATTTCATTCTTGTACCCGGCGGAGCGAAGCAGCCGGGTAAGACCCTTTCGCACCGATGGGTCGTCGTCGATTACGAAGACCAGGCTGTTTGGAGGGATCATCATACAGCTCAAGTTTTGGCGCTCGCCGGAAGAGAAAACTGGAACCGCGCGCCGCCACCATCCGCATTTTCTGCCGCAATTGTGCCGCCATGTGATTCAACGATTGAACGCACGATCGAGAGACCCATCCCCAATCCCTTTGCTTTCGTAGTGAAAAATTGTTCGAAAAGTCGCTCCCGCACTTGCTCGGGAATACCACTTCCGTAATCGCGCACGCTAACGCGAGTGACACCATCACCATCTCGCTCTGTGGCGATTACTACTTTGCGGCGGCTCAATGGCGTAGCGTGCATCGCATCGAACGCGTTAATAATGAGATTGAGCAGGACTTGTTGCAGTTGAACTGGGTCGCCTTCAACCGTTGGAATATCCGGATCCAGAAAAGTACCCAACTCACAGGAGTGAAGCATGGCACTCGGTTTTACCATGCGCACCACGCTGCTGACAATATCGTTTGGATTAATTCGCCGGTGGGCTGAGACATCTTTTTTCACCATGGCCTGGATGCCGCGAATCACATCACCGGCGCGGCGCCCATCAGCGACGATGTCGCCGAGCAGATCGTGAAGTTCGCGAAGATCGACTTTGCCGCGATCAATAAAGCGCTGTCCAGCTGCGGCGTTGCTCGTTATACCCGAGAGCGGCTGATTCAATTCATGGGCGATCGATGCCGTCAATTCACCCATCGCTGCCACTCGGCTGAGATGGCTCAGCTCTTCCCGGTTTTGCTGGGCCTGGAGTTCCGCCTCTTTCCGATCAGTGATGTCGAAGAGCACGCCGGTCATCCACAACGGTTTCCCTGCTTCATCATAGTAACCACGGCCACGAGCATCGACCCAGCGAATGGTGCCGTCCGTTCGCTGTGTCCGGAATTCAATCTGATAAGGTAGGCGTAACTCTAGTGACTGACGCCAGGTCTGTTTTACTCGCTCTGCGTCATCTGGATGCAAGGCTCTGTAAAATGTGTCGATTGTTATCTGTCCGTCGGCCGAGACACCAAACATGTCCCGCGTTGCGCCGTCCCAGGTCAGTGTCTTTGCTATTTCATCCCAGTGCCAGACGCCCAAATGCGACCCTTCCGCGGCAAGGCGGAACAGGTCTTGTGCCTCCTTTTGCTGCGTTATGTCTACGGAAACACCGATGAGCCGTTTGCCTTTGCCGTGCTTCCCGGTTACGCAGCGTCCACGTCCGCTGATCCAGCGAAGATTTCCATCCGGCAGCAACACGCGATATTCAAGGGCGTAATCACCCTCCGTTTCTATTGCTTGTTTGATGGCAGACTCCCGAAGCGCACGATCGTCTGGGTGGACACGGCGTTGAACGATCGCCATGTCCAGGCGTGCCTCGGGATCGAATTGAAACAAAGCGCGTGCCCTATCAGACATCCAAAGCTCGTTTGTAGCGGCATCCAGTTCCCAGACTCCGTGATGCGTCGCCTCGGCTGCGAGAACGACTCGTTCCTCGAACTCGCGCAAAGCCTCATCCTTTCTTATTAACTCGGTGACGTCCACACATGACCCAATGTAGCCGGCGAAATTTCTGTTCGAGTCATAGCGCGGCACGCCCTGGTCGGAAATCCAACGATATTCGCCATCATAACGTCTCAGCCGGTATTGCATCACAAACGCTTTACGCGCATCGAATGCCTCCGTGTAAACCTTGAGACATTTTTGTAGATCGTCTGGATGTACGCCTTCGGCCCAGCCGTTCCCCAGTTCCTGCTCCAGAGTACGGCCCGTAAACTCCAGCCAAGGCTTGTTAAAGAATGTGCAGAGTTTGTCGACACCCGACATCCAGATAAGGACGGGCGCAGCGTCGGCTACCGTGCGAAAACGGTCTTCACTTTCACGCGACTCGTCCTCCGCTGTTTTGCGCTTGGTAATGTCGCGCGACACCCCACGTGCGAAAGCCACTTTGCCGCGTTCATCTAGCTCGACGCTGCCATGACCCGCGATCCAGCGGACAGTGCCGTCGGGCCGCGTGATGCGATATTCGTTTTCGTACTCGCCGCCGTGTTCGAACATTTGCCGCACAATTTGCTTCATGCGTTCGCGATCCCCGGGATGCACGATTTCAAGCAATCGGTCAAACATCACCGGCTTCGAATCCGCGAAGCCAAACATCTTTCTCCATTCCTCCGTTACCCAAAGTTCGTCACCCGGGTTTTTCCAAACCCACAGACCGAGGTTTGCTGTGTTGGTTGCGAGGCTAATCCGCACTTCGCTTTCCCGCAGTGCCTCTGCGGTGCGTCCGCGTTCTGCCATGCCTGCGGAAAGCGCCAATGCGGTAATGGTAAGCACCGCCGTCCAGGACTGCAGAAGAAGAAGCGACTGATTCTCTGTTTCCCCGGCGAATGGTCCGAAACCATTCAGTGTGCCCCAGATCGCGATCGCTGAGAGAATGAAAATACCCGTGGCCGTTTCGCGCGGCGTGAAGCGGAAGGCGGTCCAAATCACAATCGATCCGGAGATGAATGCGATTGGATAATTCCTGGCAGAAATTGCAAACCACCCGCCGAAGACCGCCTCGCTGAGGATGAAAAACAAGAGTAGGAGGATGCCCACTTCAACCGCTTCCCTCCTGTTCCAGCGCTGCCTTGATGCGATGCTCCAGAGAATAATCAATGGAGCAATGAGGAGATCGCCCGTTATGTCGCCCAGCCACCAAGTCAGCCAGATCGCGCTATAATTCGTCCAGTCCGCGAAACCGGCAAGCGCAAGACTCGTTACACCAAAGGCTGGGCTGATAATTGTGCTAACCACTGCTGCGATCGCGAACTTAAAAACACCTTGTGGACGATCGAAGGCGGTTGTGCCACCGGCGAACCGATTCACCAGCCAGGCACCGCACACAGCTTCAAGCGTATTGCCGCTCGCCACGGCGAGCGACGTGGCGACATTGCCTGCAGTCGTAACGTTTACCAGAAATGCACCGACAAAAATTGCAGGCCAGGCTCGGTAACCGAGGAGCAGCAATGCAGCGAGAGCAATTCCCGCCGTTGGCCACACCGGCGACGCACTCGCGTGCAAAGATGCCAGCATCAATCCGGCCTTGCCAGCGATGAAGTAGACAAGCACCAGGAGGCCAATCACTGGCAGCCTAGAAAAAGCTCGCGATTGCATCGCCTGACCGTCTCCCCGAATCGTGATTATACAAGGCCCGGTCTGATCGGAAAAGGCCTCATATTTAACAGCGAATCTGTAACAGAACCGTAACAATCGGCTCCGCTGCAGCGGTGATTCTATTTCCATCCGAATGGATGGGTTGAATTATCGTATCTTAAACCTCGTCTCTGTTTCGGGTTTGTTATTTCCTACCTTGACCGAGAGCGTCGCGAACCGCCGCGATGAATTTTTCGTCGTTGAACGGCTTCATGAAAAATGCAACCGGACCGATGGCCATGGCGGTAGCCCGCGCAGCCAGGTCTTCCCGCGCGGTGATAACGATTACACGTGTCTTAGGCGAAATGGCGCAAAGACGGGCCAGCACTTCCAAGCCGGTCACCTGGTCCATCCAGATATCGGTCACCACCACTGGCACGTGGTGCGTGCTCGCGTGACTCAAAAAATCTTCCGCTTTGTTAAACGTGCGAACCTTGAGGCCTTCGGATGCAAGCAAGTAATGCATCGACTTGAGAACGGAAAGGTCGTCATCCACCAGACAAACCTCGCGCTCGTCCGCTTGGTTCGGATTCATGCAGCGGCTATCGTTTGCGTTTGCCCGCGCACGGCCGGCAAACGGACAATCATGCTTGCGCCGCGGTCAGGGGCGTTTTCCCCCACGATCGTGCCGCCGTGCGCTTCGATAATTGATCGGACAATAGCCAAGCCCATCCCCATTCCTTTTTGTTTGGTGGAAAAGAAGTGATCGAAGACTTTGTCCGGCCGATCCTTTGGCAATCCCGTTCCAAAATCACGCACGCTTACTTCGACGACGTCGCCCTTGTCCGAGCGGGTACTGATAATGATGCGGCGTTCGGCAGGCGGCAGCCCCTCCATGGCGTCGAGAGCATTGATAATCAGGTTAAGCAGAACCTGCTGAATCTGAACCAGGGTCGCCTTAACTTGGGGAAGCTGAGGATCCAGCTCGGTCGTGACGACACTTTCGCGACTCAACACGTCCGTGCTAACGAGCCGCACCGTCTCTGTAATAACGGAATTGAGGTCCAATAGAGTGTGCACGCTTGTTTCCTTGCGCACCAAACTTCGAATTCCGCGGATCACTTCCCCGGCGCGCTGACTATCGGCTACCATGTCCTGTAACAACTGCTGCAACAGTGCTGGATCGATGTTTCCGCGTTCGATAAAACGACGTGCAGCTGAGGCGGTGTTCGCGATAGCGGTAAGCGGTTGATTTAGTTCGTGGGCGAAGGACGCAGTCATTTCGCCCATCAGGGAAACGCGGTTTCGATGAGCCATCTCTTCGCGTTGATGTTGCAACTGAAGGTCGGCCTGTTTTTGCGCGCTAACATCCAGAGTCACTCCGATTGTCTCCAAAAGATTTCCTTCCTCGTCCTTCAAACAGCGCCCGCGCATGATTACCCACCGCGTTCTTCCATATGGCAAAAGGAGGCGGTGTTCGCTTTCAAACGTCCCGGAAAGAGCGCACGCACGATCATAAGCCGCTTTGACATCCGCTCGTTCGTCGGGATGGACACGGGAAAGAAGTAGATCACAGGTCAGCGGCAGTTCGGAATCGAAGCCGTAGATCAGCCGGCCTTTTTCACTCATCCACGCCGCGTTCTGTCCCGGATACAGAATCCAAAAAGCGAGATCGGCCGACTCGGCAGCCAGATTGATACGCGCCTCGCGCTCGCGCAAAATCTCCTGCTGTCGTTGGCGCTCGATGGCAATCCCGGCAATATGCGTGGCGATTTGGGTCAGCCGGGTCTCGTCCGGCAGCGGTCCGCGATTTTCTTCGCGATACATCGCAAACGAACCCAACACATCACCTTGCGCAGAGAGAATCGGCGTCGACCAACAGGCGCGAAGTCCGCAAATCTTTGCCAACTCTCGATAATCGGCCCAAAGCGGATCTGTCATCACGTCGGTCACCACTACTGGTCGCCGCCTGTACATCGCGGTGCCACACGAACCATTGCGCGGTCCGATCGGCGCACCATTTACCGCCTTCACATAAGCTTCCGGCAAGTTTGGCGCCGCGCCGTGACGCACATGTTTACCATCGTGGTTCAAGAGAAGAATTGAGCAACGCAGTCCCTCAGCCTGGCCTTCCATGAGAAGAACAAGGCTGGTGAGAACATCACCAAGCGGCGCATCGGCGGCGATCATCTCAAGTACGCCGCTTTGCCCGGCGCGAAAAAATTCTTCCTCTTTGACTTGGGTGATGTCGCGGCAAACGATGACACCACCTAACACATCGCCGTTAGCGCCACGCAGAGGGCGACCTGTGATTTCCGTCCAGAGCCCGTGTGGCGCCCTTTCATGTCGCACGAACATCTCGACATTGTCCACCTCCTCGCCACGGATCGAACGTGCCAGGGGCAATTGATCGTGCGGAAACGGGGTGATCTTGTCAGCGAGATAAATTCCGTAACGCTGCGACCATTCGGCAAATGGCATTTGCATTGCACCTTTCCCGAACATGCGCTCGGCTGCCGGATTAAAGACGAGAAAGTGGCCGCCCTTATCGGCAACGATAACTGCGTCGCCCATATTCGACAAAATGGACTGGAGAATTTCGTTCGTATCTGACAGTTGTTCCGCAGCCCGTTTTCGCTCCATCATCAGGCCCAATTGCGCGGCGACTGCCACAATCACGTTAACTAACTGTTCATTCTGGCTCCGCGCTTCCCGCATGAAAAACTCGAGAACAGCGATGACTTTGCGGCGCGATAAGATGGGAATTGCCACGCCCGTTTTCAGACCGGCCGATCGCGCCGCAGCCGATCGCGGAAAGTTAGGATCGTTGACGATGTCCTCAACCCAGGCGGGCTGTTTTGATTCCCACACGCGTCCGGGAAGTCCGACGCCCAGTTTAAAATGAGAAGCTTCGGAGGCAGCTTTAAAGGGTTTCAGTTCGCTATCGCCGCAATACCATCCCACGAGCAGATCAAGAGCAGTCGCATCTGAGTTTGAAACCCAGGCGTGGCCAATCACCCAGCCGGTCTTCTCGCAAACTTCACGAAGCACTACTTCCAACGCAGACGCCAGATCGCTGGCTGTCGCAACCTCCATCGAGATCGTCTGGAGCAAGCTCAGCTGTTCTTCGCTGTGCTGGTGATCTTCTTTTGTAGAAGCTGGATTCATTATTTAGCTACCGATAGGACTAATGATCAGTAATTCAACTGGCACGCCAAGCCATTTGGTGACCGATTCACGTTCATTGCCACAGTAAGTTTTACAAAGCAAAGACCGCTTCAACCCGATTAGACCTCACGGACTACTGAGATCAGTGATAAGCCAGCCGAAGGGTTGATCAGTCTTCGATTGTCGCTGCTATTTCTTCGGCATCTTCCACAGCCCTCTTGTCGGTCGCGCTCAGATTTGAAGGCTTGGTATCAATAGTCACGTTTACGATCTTACCGGTGAACTTGTTCTCGCCCGGCTTGTAATCGTTGGATACCATCGTTTCGTTGTCCGCGCCTACATCGGCGCCTTCATCCGCTGAAAACGCATAAGGCTGGGTTTTCGGAATCCGCCCTGTCGCCACTTGTTGGCCGTCCACGTAAAGCGCGCACTTGCCTCCGGAGCCTGGTTTGGGCGCATCCACTATGAACTCATACTTGATCTCGTGCTTGCCTGGCGAAAGAGCTGTCTGCCCACCGATCTTGGTCCGTTCTACTCCAAAGTAATTGTATTCGTGGTGGACCTTTCCATCCTTCATGTAAAGCGCCCACCCACCGAACGCGCCGGCCTGGGCAATGATCACACCATTTGTATTTGCATCCTTCAATTCTACCGGCGCCGTGATGGTATAAGAGCGGTTCTTTACGTTGATGAACGCGTTTTCCGCCATCCCGGTCATCCCCGGATAAACCGTCAGCGAGGTCCGATTGCCCATCAGGTCGGGTCGCCCGGCAATGGACGCATCAAAGCGCTCTGATCTGCGGTCATCGATAGGCAGCACATGATTCTTGATTGCTTCCTTCGTGAAGAGGTCCTGAAGCTCTTTTAGTTTCTGGGGATTTTGCATGGCGAGATCATGGGCCTGACTGAAGTCCTCGGTTACGTGGTAAAGTTCCCAGGTATCCTTGGAGAGCGGCGGAAGCGGCACCATCAGCCAGGGAATCGAATGGCGCGTACACGCCACCCAGCCATCGTGATAGATGCCACGATTCCCAAACATCTCGAAATACTGAGTCGTGTGTGTCTCGTTCGCTTTGGGATTGTCGAACGTGTAAACCATTGACGTTCCATCGAAAGGCCTTTGCGCTGTTCCGTTGACGCTCTTGGGAAACGGCAAGCTGACTGCTTCTAGCACAGTAGGTGCAATGTCGGTTACATGAGTGAACTGGGAGCGAATTTCTCCTTTCGCTTTGATTCGCGTCGGCCAATGGATCACGACTCCGTTTGTAGTACCACCGTAGTGCGAAGCGATCTGTTTGGTCCACTGAAACGGAGTGTCGCCAGCCCATGCCCAGCCAATGGCATAATGGGGAAACGTCGTTGGGTCGCCCCAGTTATCCAGATGCGGCATGTTAATCGCGGCAGTGTTGATGATTCCATTCAGAGCCATCATTTCGTTATAAGCGCCTTCAGGCCCGCCTTCTGCGCTCGCTCCGTTATCGCCGACAATGTAAATGAACAAAGTGTTGTCCAGCACGCCCATGTTCTGCAGGGCATCGACTAGACGTCCTACCTGTTCGTCAGTGTGCTCGGCGAAACCAGCGAACGTCTCCATTTGCCGCACCTCAAGTTTTTTCTGGTCTGACGTCTGAGAATCCCAGGAAGGAATCTCCTTGGGTCGCTTGGTTAGCTCGGCGTTCGCAGGGATCACGCCCATTTGCTTCTGTTTCGCAAATGTCTGATCGCGCAGCGCGTCCCATCCCTGGTCAAACTTGCCTTTGTATCGGTCGATATATTCCTTGGGAACATGATGCGGCGCATGCAACGCGCCGGTGGCAAAGTAAACGAAGAACGGTTTGTCCGGCGTTAACGAGTGCTGCGCCTGCATCCAGGCGATCGCCTGGTTCGTCATATCAACGGTAAAATGATAACCGGGCTCGTGCGGCGCCTCCACCCGGATGGTTCCATCAAAAATAGCCGGAGCCCACTGGTTAGTCTCACCACCGATGAAACCGTAAAATTTATCGAAGCCAGAATGAGTGGGCCAACGATCGAGCGGTCCGGACACTGAGACCTCCCACGGAGGCGTTTCGTGATACTTGCCAAAGGCGGCGGTACTGAAGCCATTTAACCGCAACATCTCCGCGAGCGGTGCCACACTTTGCGGACGGATTCCGGTATTTCCGGGAAACCCAGTGGCAAGTTCCATAATCGCGCCGGCGTTGTTCACGTGATGATTGCGTCCCGTTAGCAATGCGGTGCGCGTCGGCGAACAAAGCGCAGTCGTATGAAAATCGTTATAGCGCAGGCCATCCGCGGCCAGCTTATCCAGCGTCGGCATCTTACACGGGCCGCCAAAGGCGCTTGCTTGTCCGAAGCCGATGTCATCAAGCAAAACCACGACGACGTTCGGCGCTCCCTTCGGCGCTTTAACGTCAAAGCCCGGCGGCGCCTTGGCATTACGAGCGTCAAGCTCTGTGATGGATGGGGCCTGAGGCTCGGGTACTGGCAGCACTGTCCGATTAATCTGTTGTGCCGTCAGCGACAACGGCAGCAAGCTCGACGCAGCGACCAGTAAATGTATCACTAGCGAATGTTCCTTTACCATTTGTGATTTCGTTCTGATTGAATTGGCCCTTGTGGTTTCACTTACTCTCTTAAATATTCGACCACGGCTCATCTCATTCTAGATATCGATGTCGGGCCTTCGGGCCGGGAAACTTCGGCCCGCCGGATATAATTTTCCATAGGACTTTAGTGCTATCCCGGGACCAGGTTTGGAAGCCGATTCTTCTCGGCTCTTATTCCGACAGCGCCTCGAGTGGAACGCCGAGCCACTTGGCCGCGGCGGCGCGATCCGTGAACAAAGCAACGTGGAGCGGCGAATAGTCGGTCAGAACGGCGTGCAGTTTGACATAATGGGTGCTGTCTGGGTTCGTCACGTAGAAGGCGGATTTCACGGCGGGCCTGGGCGCGGCCGAGAGACGCCGGCCAAGCGCAATGTGAAAGAAAAAATCAAAGTTAAGATCAAGGGCATCAGCGCCGACAAGTCGGAGAATCGGTTGAGCGGTTCCCGGCTACGTTTTTCGACGGCCTCAATGAACGCGATAATCTCGTTGACCGTTGCTTCATCCAGGATGCCGCGTGGCTTCCAGAGGATGAGAAACAGATCCCTGCGAAACAGAACGTGAGCGGGAAGTTTCAAATCATCTAATAGTAGACGCTATCGTCTTCTCGTCGCACCACCAGTTCGTCCATTAGAGATGGCAGCGGGCGGCGGTTGTTTACTGAGGAACCTACTTCTCCTCAACAAAGGTGAATATGCGCCGACGCCTTGCCTCAGCGGGGATGGTTTCATTTGCCGCGTTCATCGCGGAAGCAGAGGAAACGGTTAACGCGGTGTTTCGTAAGGCGGCTCGTCCGTCGCGATGGGAGTGGTTTGCATCGGCGGATTGATCATCTGGAAAATAATGGCTGCCACCACAGCAGCCGCGAAGTCGGCCAGCAGATAAATCCAGATATTTCCCCAACTGGAAATACCGAGAACACAAATGCCCAAAGCGACTGCAGGATTAAACGCGCCGCCCGAAATGTCGCCAACGGCAAACGCGCCAGTCATCACGGTCATGCCGATGGCCAGGCCATAGAATGAATTGCCTGAAGTGCCTTCCGCCGTGGCGGCGTTTAGCACCACGTACACCAACGCGAACGTGAAAAGAAATTCCGCAAGGAGCGCCGGGCCAACTTGCGGGGTGATCGGAGTGACAGCAGCACCAGCCCGAAGGAATTTGATTACTGCCAGCGCGGCGACTGCGGCGCCGGCGAGCTGTGCCACCATGTAAGGCAACACGTCGGCTACATTCACTTTACCACGAATGAAGACGCCGAGTGTTACTGCCGGATTGTAATGCGCGCCAGAGATGTGGCCACCGGCGAAAACCATCACCATGAGCGCCGCGCCAATGGCAAGCGGCGCGATGACGCCCGCACCCGCGCCAATTCCCGTGCAGCCAATCGTCAGGACGAGAAAGAAAGTTCCGATGAATTCTGCTATGTATTTGTTCATATTGTCAGGTTCGTTTTTTTTGTTGTTGATGAGCAATTGAGTCTGGCTGCCGGTGTAATCCCGCGGACAGGAAATTGGAAGTTTAATCCCATCAATTCTTGGTTCCTGGAGATCTCCTGTCGCCGGACGTTGCCGCAGTCAGCAGTTCGATCGGCACGTTGAGCCGTTGCGCGCCTTTTTGACGATCCTGGAACACGCGGACTTTGATCGGAGAACTTCACGGGCGAGCCGCCGGCTGCTAGCAGGAGGCCGTGGCCGAAGCCCTTGATGAAAAGAGCGGCGAGGAATAAAACGAAGGTTCTCAGGATAATCAACTGCGACACGATATTCAGATGTCCTAAGAAATTACGCATGATAATTGGACGGCGTTTAGGAGACGGCTCCAGGAATCATTCGGACTTTGGACTGGAATAAAGGGCGACCAGGCGTGCGATTAGGACGGCTACATAGAGTAGCCCCGTCATTGCTTCCATCGCTGAAAGCATTCGCGCGACTTTCGAAACGGGCGTGATATCGCCGTAACCGACCGTGCTAAGCGTGATGAAGCTGAAGTAGAAGGCGTTGAACCCGCGGATGGAATGCTTCCCAGCGTTCGTATTGAAAGCAAAGGCTCCCGGAGTTAACTGATCCACGAGCCAGTAAGCTACTGTCCACAGTAAGCCGAGCATCAGGTAAGCAGAAATGCTTGCGCACAGTACTTCGACATTTACCGAAGGGGCGCGCAAAACGAACCGGAGCAGGTTCGCCACGACGAAAGCAATCAAAATGAGCCCGGGCGTAAGGAACACAGGCGGTGGAACCAGATCCGGCCGGAAATGACTGATCCATCTGCCGGCGATCGCTGGAACGGCAAGTACGAGCGCAATGAAGAAAACGCGTTTGCGATCCGCGACAGCAAGGACAGCGCAAAGCAGTACCAGGGAAAGCAAAATC